>Ga0210393_10000840_pt1 | contig 26376 bp, 20 predicted proteins | sample IncBWC27OmetaG_FD_160068 | JGI IMG/M metagenome (GOLD analysis project Ga0210393, IMG submission 160068) | Forest soil microbial communities from Barre Woods Harvard Forest LTER site, Petersham, Massachusetts, United States - Inc-BW-C-27-O ...
CGAAGCTCGAGCCGATCCTGCAGGCGACATACGGGATCATCACCTATCAGGAGCAAGTGCAACAGATCGCCCGCGATCTGGCCGGCTATAGTCTCGGCAAAGCCGACATTCTGCGCCGCGCCATGGGTAAAAAAGATCGAAGGGAGATGGCTTCGCAGCGTGACAGTTTCATCTCCGGCGCAGTCGAGCGGGGTATCGGGCGCTCCGATGCGGAAGCCATCTTTGATACCTGTGCAAAATTCGCTGAATACGGATTCAACAAGTCGCACTCGGCGCCCTATGCGCTGCTCACCTATCAGACCGCCTATATGAAGACGAATTATCCGGTCGAGTTTCTCGCCGCCTCGATGACGCTCGACATGGGCAATACCGACAAGCTCGCGGAATTTCGCGCCGAGGCCGAACGGCTCGGCATCAAGGTCGAGCCGCCATCGATCAACCGCTCGGCGGTGGAATTCGAAGTCGCCGACAATACGATCTTCTATGCGCTCGCGGCTTTGCGCGGCGTCGGCCGCCAGGCGGTCGAGAGCATTATTGCGGCGCGCGGCGACACCCCGTTCAAAGACCTCGCCGATTTCGGCCACCGCATGAATCCGCGCGCCGTCAACAAACGCGTGCTGGAAAGCCTTGCCGCTGCCGGCGCTTTCGACATGATCGAGCCCAATCGCGCCCGCGCCTTTGCTGCCGTCGATACGCTGCTTGCGACCGCGCAACGCACGCATGAAGACGCCGTGCGCGGCCAATCCGAATTGTTCGGCGGCGGCGCCGCGGCGGCGCCGATCATGGTGCCGGCGCTTGAACCGTGGCTGCCGGCGGATCGCCTGCAGCGCGAATACGAAGCCGTCGGCTTCTTTCTCACCGGCCATCCGCTCGACGATTATGGCGCGGCGCTCAAACGGCTTCGCGTGCAGTCATGGTCGGAGTTTTCGCGCGCGGTGAAAGGCGGGGCAGGGGCGGGACGTGTCGCCGGCACCGTGGTGGCGCGCACCGAACGGCGCACCAAGACCGGCAGCAAGATGGGCATTATCGGCCTCTCCGATCCGACCGGCCATTACGAGGCGGTGCTGTTCGCCGAAGGGCTCGCGCAATATCGCGACCTCTTGGAGCCGGGCAAAGCCGTGCTGTTGTTTCTGACCGCCGAGGTGCAGGGCGACGAAGTGCGCGCGCGCATTCAGTCGGTCGAGCCGCTCGACGAGGCCGCGGCTCGGATGCAGCGGGGCTTGCGCGTCTTCCTGCGCGACGAGGAACCGCTCTCCGGTGTGGCCAAGCGGCTCGAGCCGACGCGCAATGGCAAGAGCGCCGCCGAGCAGAGCGGCGACGGCGAAGTCTCGGTGGTGCTGCTGTTGCAAAACGGCAGCGAGGTCGAAGTGAAGCTGCCCGGGCGCTTCAAGGTCTCGCCGCAGATCGCCGGCGCCATCAAGGCCGTGACTGGCGTGGTCACCGTCGAGGCGCTGTAGTGCGCGCCATCAAAAATTCCTGAGACAATAAAATGACCTAGCCAGCGCAGTTCGCGTTCCGGCTGAACCGCGCGTTGAAATCACCTGCCGGTCTTGCACTGACATCTCCACTCGCTATCTCAGCTTTGCCGCGCTAAAGAACGGCGCGTTCTTTCCCTCAATTCATCGGTGTTCGGACCCCGAAACATGCTTCGGATCGACAATCTTGTTTTCAATGCCTGGGGCCGAAAGTTCTTCGATGGTGCAAGCGTCGCTATCCCGGCGGGCACCAAAGTCGGCCTTGTCGGGCGTAATGGCGTCGGCAAATCGACGTTGTTCAAGCTCATTCTCGGCGAGCTTGCGGCGCAAGGCGGCGAGATCGTGCTGCCCAAGAATGCGCGGATCGGTTCGGTCGATCAGGAACACCCGGCGACCCCGGTCACGCTCATCGACACGGTGCTTGCCGCCGACACCCAGCGCGAGACGCTCAACGCGCAGTTGGAAACGGCGGAACCCGAAGAGCTTGCCGAAATCTATCAGCGATTGAACGCCATCGATGCCGACCGTGCCCCGGCGCGCGCCGCCGAGATCTTGAGCGGGCTTGGTTTTTCCAACGACGATCTCGCCCGGCCGATGGCGGAATTTTCCGGCGGCTGGCGCATGCGGGTGGCGCTTGCCGCCGCTCTGTTCGCCGAGCCCGAGCTTCTCCTGCTCGACGAGCCAACCAACTATCTCGATCTCGAAGGCGCGCTGTGGCTCGAAGCGCGGTTAAAGAAATATCCCAACACCGCGCTCATCATCAGCCACGACCGCGAGCTGCTTAACAATTCGGTCGATGCCATTCTGCACTTGAGCCAAGGCAAGCTCGATCTTTATACCGGCGGTTATAACGATTTCGAGACGCGCCGGGCGGAAAAGAACCGGCTGCAGGTGGCCACCAAAGCCAAGCAGGATGCCGAGCGCGCGCATCTGCAGAAATTCATCGACCGTTTCCGCGCCAAGGCGAGCAAGGCCACGCAGGCGCAGTCGCGCATCAAGCGGCTCGCCAAGCTCGAGCCGATCGCGGAAGTGGTCGAAGAACGCGTGACGCCGTTCACGCTGCCGTCGCCGGCACGGCCGCTCGCGCCACCGCTCCTGCAGCTTGAAGGCGCTTCCGCCGGCTATGACGGCAAGCCGGTCTTGAGCAAACTCAATCTGCGGCTCGATGTCGACGACCGCATCGGGCTCCTGGGCGTCAATGGCGCCGGCAAGTCGACCTTCGCCAAGATGGTCGCCGGTGCGCTGCCGCTGCAGGCGGGCGAGATGAAGCGCGAAAGCCGCATCAAAGTCGGCTGGTTTCATCAGCACCAGATCGAGGCGCTCGACCCCGACGATACGCCGCTCGATATCATGCGGCGCGAGCGGCCGGACGACAGCGAGTCGTCGCGGCGTTCGCGCTTGGCGCAATTCGGCCTGTCGTTCGACAAGCAGGACACCACCGTCGCCAATCTCTCCGGCGGCGAGCGGGCGCGGCTCCTGCTCAATCTTGTCGCCATGAGCGCGCCGCATCTGCTCATCCTCGACGAACCGACCAACCACCTGGATATCGACAGCCGCCGCGCACTTCTTGACGCGCTCAACGACTATGAAGGCGCAGTGATCCTGATCACCCACGACAGGTCGCTCATCGAGCTGGTCGCCGACCGGCTCTGGCTCACCGCCGACGGCGGCGTCAAACCGTTCCCGGGCGACATGGACGATTACGCCCGTTTCGTCCTGGAGCGGGCCAAGGCCGGGGGCAGGGCACCGTCGCAAGGCGCCGATCATCGGGCGGCCGCAGACGATCTCGGCGATGCCGAAACTGTCCTTTCCGCCGAGCAGCAGGCCTCCCAAGAGGCCCGTTTTGCCGCCAGAAAGGCCGCCAAGAAGCGACGGCGGCGAGCCTACTAAGGGGCTGGGCAGGGTCCGGCAAGGTCCGGAGCGGCAACTGCTGCAGGTTGTTGCTTCCGGCCCACCGTCCCTATATAAGCCCGGCAATCTCACACGCGGACCTTGGCTTAATGCCGTCCGGTGTCCGGCCATACCGGCCGGACTCACGGTCCGCGGCGGATCAACCGGAGAACGATCTATGTCGCTGCCAGACTTCAGCATGCGCCAGCTTTTGGAAGCCGGCGTGCATTTCGGCCATCAGGCCCACCGTTGGAATCCGAAGATGGCTGAGTACATCTTCGGCACCCGCAATAACATCCACATCGTCGACCTGACGCAGTCGGTGCCGATGCTGCACCGCGCCTTGCAGGCGGTCAGCGACACCGTGGCGCAAGGCGGACGTATCCTGTTCGTCGGCACCAAGCGGCAGGCGCAGGACGCCATCGCCGAGGCCGCCAAACGCTCGGCGCAGTATTACGTCAATTCGCGCTGGCTCGGCGGCACGCTGACCAATTGGAAGACGGTGTCGAACTCGATCAAGCGGCTGCGTGCGCTTGACGAGATGCTCGCGTCGAACGAGGCGCAGGGCTATACCAAGAAAGAGCGCCTGACCTTGCAGCGCGAGCGCGACAAGCTCGACCGCGCGCTCGGCGGCATCAAGGACATGGGCGGCCTTCCCGACCTGGTCTTCGTCATCGACACCAACAAGGAAGACATCGCGATCAAAGAGGCGCGCCGCCTTAACGTGCCGGTCGCGGCGGTCGTCGATACCAATTGCGATCCGGACGGCATCACTTACGTCGTGCCGGGCAACGACGACGCCAGCCGTGCCATCACGCTTTATTGCGATCTCATCGCGCGTGCGGCGCTCGACGGCATTTCGCGCGCCCAGGGTTCGCACGGCATCGATGCCGGCGCCCAGGCCGAGCCGATCGCGGAAGAGTTGCCGGCCGAAACCAGCACGCTTGGCTTCGAGCCGCTGTCGGGCCCGCGCGGCGTCGCCGACGATCTCAAGAAGCTGACGGGCGTATCGCCGACCGTCGAGAAGAAACTCAACGACCTTGGCATTTTCCACTATCAGCAGATCGCCGAACTGTCCGCCGCGGCGGCGCATAGGGTCGGCGAAGAGGTCGGACTGCCCGGCCGCGTCGAGGGCTGGATCGCCAAGGCCAAGGAACTGACGGCCGAGGAAGTGTAGGACGGCCGCAAGCGTTTTCGTCTGCGGCGGCTGTCTCGCGTACCGATGGCGCTACTTTGACGCCGCGCCGGCCCGGCCAGTCCGGATCACGGCGCGGCGACGACGACCAGCTTAGTCGCATAAGGGTTTGGGCGAATACTGGACCGATATCAGGGACCAACTTCAATGGCAGAGAATATCAGCGCTTCCATGGTCAAGGAGCTCCGCGACCAGACCGGCGCCGGCATGATGGACTGCAAGGCGGCGCTTAACGAGAGCGGCGGCAATATCGATGCGGCTGTCGACTGGCTGCGCAAGAAGGGCCTGTCCAAGGCCGCCAAGAAGGCCGGGCGCGTCGCCGCCGAGGGCCTGATCGGCGTCGCGACGTCGGGCACCAAAGGCGTCGTCGTCGAGGTGAATTCCGAGACCGATTTCGTCGCGCGCAATGAATTGTTCCAGGGCCTCGTCAAAATGATCGCGGATGTGGCGCTCGGCACCGGTCCTGACGTCAACAAGATCCTCGGCGCCAAGGCCGGCAGCATCAGCATTGCCGATGCGATTTCCGACAATGTCGCCAAGATCGGCGAGAACATGACTTTGCGCCGCGCCGCCGAGGTTTCGGTCGGCAAGGGCGTGGTCGGCACTTACGTGCACAGTTCGGTCACCGATGGGCTCGGCCGCATGGGCGTGATCGTTGGGCTGGAATCGGCGGGAAAGACCGACGAACTCAAAGCGTTCGGCCGGCTTTTGGCGATGCACGTCGCCTCGGCCAATCCGCAAGCCGTCGATCCTTCAGGCCTCGACCCCGCGGTCGTCGAGCGCGAGAAAAATGTGCTCGCCGACAAGTTCAAGGCACAGGGCAAGCCAGCAGCTATGATCGAAAAAATCGTCGAGTCGGGCCTCAAGACCTTCTACAAGGAAGTCTGCATGCTTGAGCAACCCTTCATCTTCGACGAGAAGGGCAAGCAGAGCGTGGCGCAGGCCATTAAAGAGGCTGAAGGCAAAGTGGGCAGTCCGATCAAGGTGACGGGCTTTGTGCGCTTTGCGCTCGGTGAAGGTATCGACAAGCCGAGCGACGATTTCGGCGGCGAAGTCGCCGCGCTTGCCGGCACGCATTAGAGCCGTCCCAAAGAGCGGTATCAGGGGCCCTCCAATGGACAAACCGAACTACCGGCGGGTGATCGTCAAGCTGTCCGGCGAGGCGCTCAGCGGCCCGGAGAAGTTCGGGATTCATCAGCCGACCATCGACCGCTTCGCGGCTGATTTGGTCTCGGGCCATAAGCTCGGCATCGCGCTCGGGGTCGTCGTCGGCGGCGGCAATGTGCTGCGCGGGGCGCAGATTTCCGAAGACGGCCTGTCACGGCCCACGGCCGACGCCATGGGCATGTTGGCGACCGTAATGAATGCGCTGGTTCTGGTCGCTGCCATCGAGCGCGCCGGCGTCGAAGCACGCGCCATGTCGGCTTTGATCATGCCGCAGGTCTGCGAAACCTACGAACGGCAGAGCGCGCTGCGGCATCTCGAGAATGAGCGTATCATCGTCTTCGCCGGCGGCACCGGCAATCCGTTCTTTACCACCGACACGACCGCCGTCCTGCGCGCCGCCGAAATGGAGTGCAACGCCGTCCTCAAGGCGACCGATGTCGACGGCGTCTACACGGCCGATCCCAAGAAGGATCCGGCGGCCACCCGCTACGAGCGTCTCGGCCACCAGGAGGCGCTCGACCGCCGGCTCAAGATCATGGACGCGACGGCTTTCGCGCTTGCCCAGGAAAACCGGATGCCTATCATCGTGTTTTCGATCCGGGAGCCGCGCGCGATCGAGAACGTCTTGTGCGGAAAAGGGCCTTTCACCACGGTCGGTTAAGGCTACGCGCCACCGGCTACGCAATTGGGCGGTTTTCCAAGTAAAGTCGGATTGGGTTTACGGCTCGCGTCGGCGCCTTGGAGAGGCGCCAGTAGACTGTCAAGAGCCTGTCAGGAGAGCGCAATATGGCAAGTGCCGCATTCGACATGAACGATCTCAAGCGCCGCATGCAGGGTGCGCTTGGCTCGCTCAGGCACGAGCTTTCGGGCCTGCGCACCGGGCGGGCTTCGACCGCTTTGCTCGATAGCATTCAGGTCGACGCTTACGGCAACCACATGCCGCTCAATCAGCTCGCCACGATCAGTGTGCCGGAGCCGCGCCTGCTCAACGTTCAGGTCTGGGACCATTCGATGGTGCATGCGGTCGAGAAGGCAATCTCGGCCGCCAATTTGGGATTAAGTCCGTCGACCGAAGGACAAAATGTGCGCTTGCGCATCCCCGAACTGAACGAAGAGCGCCGGCGCGAGCTCGTCAAGGTCGCGCACAAATATGCCGAAGGCGCGCGCGTTGCGGTGCGCCACGTCCGTCGCGACGGCCTCGATCTGCTCAAGAAGATGGAAAAAGACCATCAGATGAGCGAGGACGAACACAAGCATCAAGCCGGAGAAGTGCAGAAAGTGACCGACGCGACCATCGCCGAAGTCGAGAAGATGCTGGCCGGCAAGGAAAAGGAGATCATGACGGTTTGAGTGACCCAGTCTCGATAACCGAGGCGACGCAGCCGCGCACCACGACCGACAGCGGTTTTCACGTGCCGCGGCATGTCGCCATCATCATGGACGGCAATGGACGCTGGGCCGCGGCGCGCGGCCTGCCGCGGGTGGAGGGCCACCGGCGCGGCGTCGAGGCATTGCGCAAGACGGTGCGCGCGGCCGGCGAACTCGGCGTTGCCGTGCTGACGATTTTCGCTTTCAGCTCGGAGAACTGGTCGCGGCCGCAATCGGAGATCGGCGACCTGCTGTCGCTGCTGCGTCGTTTCATCCGCAACGATCTCGCCGAATTGCACAAGAGCAACGTCCGCGTCCGCGTCATCGGCGAGCGCGAGGATCTGGCCAAAGACATCCGCGGCCTGCTCGAAGAAGCCGAAAATCTGACGCGGCACAATGAAGGGCTCCTTCTCGTTGTCGCCTTCAATTACGGCGCGCGGCAGGAGATCGCTCGCGCGGCGCGCCGCCTCGCGATGGAAGTTGCACAGGGGCGGCTCGCGGCCAGCGACATCACGCCAGAGCTACTGACCCGTCATCTCGATGCGCCGGACGTACCGGATCCCGATGTCATTATCCGCACCAGCGGCGAGCAGCGGCTGTCGAACTTTTTGCTCTGGCAATCCGCTTATAGCGAGCTCGTTTTCGTACCGGTCAATTGGCCCGACTTCGACCGTAGCGTCCTCGAGACCGCAATTGCGGAATTCCGCCGGCGCGAGCGCCGTTTCGGCGGATTGATTGCTCAGACCGCCTCGTGACTACAGCAAACAATCAGGATCGCGGCGCCGGCGGAACTGTCGCGCCGGAAGGCGCAGGACGAAATTTCAAGCGCCGCGCCGTCTCGGCCCTGGTGCTGGCGCCGGTGGCGATCGTGGCAGCCTATCTGGGCGGCTGGGTTTTCATCGTCGTCTGCGCGCTCGCGGCCGGCGCGGTGCTTTGGGAATGGACCCAGCTCGTGGCACGCGGGGCAGAGCCGCGTATCCTCGCGCCTGGGTTCGCGGCGCTTGCGGTTGCTGCGGCGTTCGTCGGTACGAGCGCGGCCGCCGCGGCAATCTGCGCCATCGCTATCGGCGCCATTCTCGCCGGCGTGATGGTGGCGGTTTGGCCGCGTCGCGAAGTGCCGCAGGTTACGCCGGCTTGGGGCGCGGGCGGGGTAATCTATGCCGGCATTGTTTTGCTCTGCCCCGCACTGTTGCGCGGCGATCCGGACTACGGTCTGCAGGCGCTGCTTTTCCTCTTCGCCGTCGTCTGGGCCACCGACATTTTTGCCTATCTGGTCGGCCGCTCGATCGGTGGTCCGTTGCTCTGGCCGCGTCTGAGCCCGAACAAGACCTGGTCCGGAGCGATTGGCGGCTTCCTCGGGGGGGTTGCCGCAGGGGTTGCGGTCGCCTATGCGAGCGGGGGTACCCGGGGTGCGGTCGCAGGAGCTCTGGCATTGGCGCTTTCGCTCGTCGCGCAAGGCGGCGACCTCTTCGAGTCAGCCATCAAGCGGCGATTTGGCGTTAAAGACACGGGTCACCTCATTCCGGGGCACGGCGGCGTCATGGACCGGCTTGACGGATTTCTGGTCGCAGCGTTTGCGGCCGTCTTGATCGGCATTTTGCGCCAAGGCGTGGCTGCTCCAGCCCGCGGCCTGTTGGTGTGGTAGGATTTGATCGATGACTTCGATGAAGCAGAAACGGCCCTTGGCAAAAGTTGCGCGCGTGCCGCAGACTGACGTGGCACCGAAAACAATATCGATCCTGGGCGCTACCGGCTCGATCGGTTCAAGCACGGCCGATCTGTTGCGCCGCGATCCCGCGAGCTATGCGGTCGAGGCCGTCACGGCCAATCGCGACGCGGCCGCCTTGGCGCAATTGGCACGGGAACTCGGCGCGCGCTTTGCCGCTGTCGCCGACAACAACGCTTATGCCGAGCTTAAATCCGCGTTGTCGGGCTCGGGCATCGAAGCCGCAGCCGGCCCGGAAGCCTTGGTCGAGGCCGCGCAGCGGCCGGCCGAATGGGTCATGGCCGCAATCACCGGCGCGGCAAGCCTCGCGCCGACGCTTGCCGCCGCCGAGCGCGGCGCCGCCGTCGCTCTCGCCAACAAGGAATGCCTGGTCTGCGCCGGCGCCCTGTTCATGCGCCGCGCGGCCGCGGCGGGCGCCAATGTGCTGCCGGTCGATTCCGAGCACAATGCGATCTTCCAGGCGCTCGGCTCCGGCCGGCGCGAAGATGTCCGCCGCATCATACTCACTGCGTCCGGCGGGCCGTTCCGCACTTTTACGGCCGAGCAGATCCGCAGTGTCACCCTGGAGCAGGCGCTCAAGCACCCGATCTGGTCGATGGGGCCGAAGGTCACCATCGATTCCGCCACCCTGATGAACAAAGGCCTCGAGCTCATCGAAGCACACCACCTGTTCGCGCGGGCGCCTGACGAACTTGATGTCGTGGTCCATCCGCAGTCGATCATTCACGGCCTGGTTGAATTTCGCGATGGCTCGGTGATCGCGCAGCTCGGCTCGCCGGATATGCGAATCCCAATTTCGCACTGTCTTGCCTGGCCGGTGCGCATGGAAACGCCCGCGGCGCGGCTCAATCTGGCCCAGGTTTCGACACTGTCCTTCGAAGAGCCGGACATGGTGCGATTCCCGGCGCTTGCGCTGGCGCGCCAGGCGCTTGCAACCGGCGGCGCGGCGCCGACCATTCTCAACGCCGCAAACGAGGTTGCTGTACACGAATTTGTCGAGAAACGTCTAGGGTTTAGCGGCATTCCCGCCCTGGTCGAGAGAACCCTCGATGCCATGGAGCGGCGCGGTGGAACCAAGGAGCCGCAGACGGTGGAAGAAGCGCTCGCCGTTGACCATAATGCCAGAAGGGTAGCGGCTGACCTCTTGCCCGAAATTGCCGCAATGGCATCCTAGCGTTAAGGATCGGGGAACGCGGCAGAGCGGGGCGTAGAAACATCGTATGGGGTCGTATTTGCTGTCGCATTTGCATGCGCTGGGGGGCGGCGTTGTCGGCTACCTCATTCCTTTCATCTTCGTGCTCAGCATCGTCGTGTTCTTTCACGAGTTCGGGCACTTTATCGTCGCACGGCTGTGCGGCGTGCGGGTTCTGGTGTTTTCTATCGGCTTCGGCCCCGAGCTCGCCGGCTTCAATGACCGGCACGGCACGCGCTGGAAGATTTCGGCCATTCCGCTCGGCGGCTATGTGAAATTCTTCGGCGACGAAAACGCTGCGAGCGTTCCGGAGACACCGCGGCTTGAGTCGATGAACGACGGCGAACGCGCCGAGAGCTTCTTCTTCCAACCCGTGCGCAAGCGGGCGGCCATCGTGGTCGCCGGCCCGGTGGCGAATTTCATCCTGGCTATCGTCATTTTCGCCGCGATCTTCATGATCTACGGCAAGCAATCGATGAGCGCGCGCGTCGACTCGGTGCAGGCCGACAGCGCCGCCGCCACCGCCGGATTCCAGACCGGCGACGTGGTCTTGGCGATCAACGGCAAGCCGGTCGACGACTTCGCCGACATGCAGCGCGTTGTCAGCGAGAGCGCCGGCGACAAGCTCGACATCAAGGTTGATCGCAAGGGCACGCAGCTTGTGCTCCAGGCGACGCCGGCCCTGAAAGAGATCAAAGACAATTTCGGCAATGTCCATCGCATCGGCATTCTCGGCATCAGCCGCTCGATGGACGCCGACGATATGAAGTTCCAGCCGGTGTCGCCGCCGCAGGCCGTTGTAATGGGCGCGCAGGAGACTTGGTTCATCGTCGATCGTACGCTGAGTTATATCGGCGGCGTCGTTGTCGGCCGCGAATCGGCCGACCAGCTCGGCGGCCCGGCCCGGATCGCGCAGATTTCGGGTCAGGTGGCGAAGATCGGCTTCGTCGCCCTGATCCATCTCGTCGGCGTGCTCTCGGTATCGATCGGGTTGCTGAATCTGTTCCCGATCCCGCTGCTCGATGGCGGTCATCTTTTGTTCTATTCGATCGAAGCAATGCGAGGCCGTCCGCTCTCGGAACGAGCGCAGGAGGTTGGGTTTCGCATCGGTCTCGCGATCGTCGTCATGTTGATGATATTTGCAACTTTCAATGACATCGTTCATCTGACGACGTCCTAAGGGCCGGCGCACGGGGGAGGTGCGGCGACCCTGAGGGCGTTTGTTGGGTTATGTCAGGGTGTGGGCTGCCAGCGGGGTGGCGGTAACGTTACGGGGATGGTAGAAGTACATGGAATATCAAGAGAAATTGAGACTGAGCAAGGCGCACTGAAGGAGATTTCGCAGTAACCCGCCACTGGGGGCGGCCACGAGGGTGAAGGGCGCGTTGCGCATGGACATGTGTGTGCGGGTAAAACGAGGGCTTGTCGTGGCCGGCTTGCTCCTCGGAATGGGGCTTTTCGGCTTTGCGCCAATGGCCGCATTGTCAGGTGCCGCGTTAGCGGCCCCCGCAGGCGTTGGCATATCGCCCAACTCTATCGTCGTCGAAGGCAACCGCCGCGTCGAAGCCGACACCGTGCGCTCGTATTTCAAACCAGGCCCCAACGGTACCCTCGATGCCAACAGCATCGACGCCGCGTTGAAATCGCTCTACGCCACCGGCCTGTTCCAGGACGTCCACATTTCCCAATCTGGCGGCAAGGTCATTGTCACGGTCGTCGAGGGGCAAATCATCAACCGGGTTGCCTATGAGGGTAATCACCGGATGAAGGACGAGCAGCTCACCGAAGAAATCCAGTCCAAGGAGCGCAGCACGCTGTCCAAATCGACAGTGCAGGCGGACGTCCAGCGCATCATCGAGATTTATCAGCGCAACGGCCGCTTCGACGTGTCGGTTGTGCCCAAAATCATCGAGCGTCCGAACAATCGCGTCGATCTGGTGTTCGAGATCAACGAAGGCGAGAAAACCGGCATCAAGCACATCGTCTTTGTCGGCAACAAAGCCTATTCGGATTGGCGCCTCAAAGACGTGATCAAGACCGCGGAATCCAATTTCCTAAGCTTCCTGCAGACGACGGACGTCTACGATGCCGACCGTATCGAGGCCGATCGCGATCTGATCCGGCGCTTCTATCTCAAGCACGGCTATGCCGACGTTCAGGTCGTATCGGCGACCGGCGTCTACGATCCGGGGCAAAAAGGCTTCACCGTCACTTTCACGATCGAAGAGGGGCCGCTCTATCATTTCGGCGCCGTGGATATTCAGTCGAATGTACGCGCCGTCGATGGCGCGTCGTTGCGGACTTATTTGTTGATGTCGAGCGGGCAGATCTATAACGGCGAGGCGATCGAGAAGACGGTCGAGGCGATTACCATCGAGCTGGCCCGGCGCGGCTATCCGTTCGGCACGGTGCGCCCCCGCGGCGACCGCAATCCGCAAAATCAAACCATCGGCGTCGTTTTTGTCGTCGACGAGGGCCAGCGCGCCTATATCGAACGCATCAATATCCGCGGCAACTATCGCACCCGCGACTATGTGATCCGGCGCGAATTCGATATCGGCGAGGGTGATCCCTATAACCGGGCGCTGGTCGACCGCGCCGAGCGGCGTATCAAAAATCTGAACTTCTTCAAGTCGGTGAAAATCACCAACGAGCCGGGCTCGGCGCCCGATCGTGTGGTGATCAATGTCGATGTTGAGGAGAACTCGACCGGTGATTTCTCCATCATGGGCGGCTATTCGACGTCGGACGGCTGGCTCGGCGAAGTCTCGGTGCAGGAGCGCAACCTGCTCGGCACCGGACGTTTCGCGAGGGCTGCGGTGACTTATGGCCAATATACCAAAGGCGTCGAGCTTAGTTTCGCCGAGCCTTATTTTCTCGATACCCGCTCCAGCCTGGGCCTCGATTTGTTCGCCAAGCAGACGCTGTCGAACACCTATATTTCCTATGGCACCGAGTCCTACGGCGGCGTCCTCAAATGGGGCCTGCCGCTGCGCGAGGATCTCGCCATTCAGTTGCGCTACTCGGCCTATGTGCAAGATATTCAGCTACCCAGCACTTTGGACAACTGCAACAATATTAATCCGGACTTCGCGAATACTTTCCCGACGCCGGCAGCGCTCGCGGCGTCGAGCAACGCCGGGGGGCCGTTCTGGCCCGGCTATGCCGCCGCGGCCGCGGCGGGCACGCAGACGAGCTGTCTGGCGGATGGTGAAGCGTCGCTGCCGGTCCGCGCTGAGCTTGCGCAGGGGCAAACATTCACCTCGGCGCCCGGCTACGGCCTCGTCTATAACTCGCTGGATAACAACAAGAATCCGACCAACGGCATCTATTTCAATTTCGGTCAGGACTTTGCCGGCGCCGGCGGCGACACCGCCTACATGAAGACCACGGCGGATTTCCGCAGCTATTACGAGGTCGCGTCCGATCTGGTCAGCATCCTGCATCTGCAAGGCGGCACCATGCACGGCTTCAACGATTGTCCGTCGAATTCGGTTTGTGCCGGCGGCAATAGCGGCTACGTGCGCATGCTCGACGACTTCAAGATGGGGCCGAATCTCGTGCGCGGCTTCGAGCCGGCGGGCATCGGGCCGCGCGATATCACCTTCGGCACGACCAATGACAATATCGGCGGCACCAATTACTGGGGCGCCAGCCTCGAATTCCAATATCCGTTCTACTTCCTGCCCAAGGATTCAGGTTTCCGCGGCGCAGTCTTCGCTGATGCCGGATCGGTCTGGGGGTATCGTGGCGAAACTCAATTTGCTCCAACGGGGGAGATCAACGGCACCGTTAACGGCGCCGGCGGTTCCTTCCAGTGCCAATGCGGCATGGCCTATAACGATAGTTCGCTTATTCGCTCCTCGGTGGGCGCCAGCTTGATCTGGGATTCACCGTTCGGGCCGCTGCGCTTCGACTTCGCCTATCCGATCACCAAAGGTGCGTATGACCGCACGCAATGGTTCGCCTTCGGCGGCGGCGCCAAATTCTGACGGCTTATTGCGCATGATCTTGACGCAAGACCGGGACCCACCTTTCCGGATCGCGCTCTGAGCTTTGCTACGGACGGCTGGATGCCCGACTCTGTCAGACCCACTTGCGAGTTGACCACCGGCGACATCGCCGCGTTGACGCGCGCCAAGTTGCGCGAAGGCGTTCCCACCGATCGCCGCATCAGGAACATCGCGCCGCTCGATACCGCCGGGCCTTCCGACTTGACCTTTCTCGACAACTCCAAATATCTCGGTGATGCCGCGATAACGCGCGCCGGCGCCTGTTTGGTCGGGCCGCGCTTTGCCGCTGCGCTGCCGCCGGGCATTGCCATTCTCGAGACCGCGCATCCTTATCCGGCCTTCGTTGCTGTGACGCGCAAACTGTTTCCCGACATGCTGCGCCCGTCGTCGCTGTTCGGCACCGAAGGCCGCGCCCCGGGCGCCCAGGTGCATCCGACCGCTCGCCTTGAATCCGGCGTGACGATCGATCCGTTTGCCGTCGTCGGGCCGCGCGCCGAGATTGGGGCTGGGACGCTGATTGGGCCGGGCGCCGTCATCGGTCCCGACGTGTGCATCGGGCGCGACTGCGCGGTCGGCGCCAATGCATCCGTTTTATGTGCGTTGATTGGCGACCGGGTGATCGTTCATCCCGGCGCCCGTATCGGCCAAGACGGCTTCGGCTATTTGCCGAGCGCCAAGGGCTACCAGAAAATTCCTCAGACCCGCCGCGTCATCATCCAGGACGATGTCGAGATCGGCGCCAATACCACGATCGACCGCGGTGCCTCGCGCGATACTGTCATCGGCGAGGGCACCAAGATCGACAATCTCGTGCAAATCGGACACAACACCAGCATCGGCCGGCATTGCGTGATCGTGTCGCAAACTGGCATTTCTGGCAGTGTGATCGTGGAAGACTTCGTAACCATGGCTGGGCAGGTGGGGATCGGCGACCATCTGAAAATCGGCGCCTTTGCCGTGCTCGGCGCCAAGAGCGGCGTGATGTCCAATGTACCCGCGAAGGCGCGCTGGGCCGGTTTCCCTGCCCGGCCGGCGCGTGAATGGCTCAAGGGCGTCGCGATGGTGCGCAAATTGGTTTACGGCAGAGAGGCTGACGATGGGGGCGACGCATGAACGACGAAACCATCGAAGCCGCTGACATCCGTGAGATCTTGAAGCTCCTGCCGCATCGCTATCCGTTCGTGATGATCGACCGCATCATCGACATCAAGGGCGAGGACCACGGCATCGGCATCAAGAACATCACGTTCAACGAGCCGCAATTCCTCGGCCATTTTCCCGACAATCCGGTGATGCCCGGCGTGTTGCTGATCGAGGGCATGGCGCAGACCGCGGGCGTCTTGTGCCTGCGGCAAATGGACGAGGCGACGCGCAGGAACGCGATCTTTTATTTCCTCACTATCGACAAGGCCAAATTCCGCAAGCCCGCGATGCCGGGCGACATCGTCGAATATCACGTCAACAAGACCGCCCACCGCCGCAACATGTGGTGGTACCGCGCGGAGGCGAAAGTCGGCGGTGCGCTCATCGCCGAAGCCGAAGTTGGCGCCGTCATTACCGAGGCATGAATGGCCATTGATCCGACCGCGCGCGTCGCCGCTGGCGCGCGCATTGACGCCAGTGTTGAGATCGGGCCGTATTGCATCGTCGGGCCGCAGGTCGAGCTGCAGCGTGGCGTGCGCTTGCTCAGTCACGTCAACATCACCGGCGTGACGACGATCGGCGAAGAGACCGTGGTTTATCCGTTCTCCTCGCTCGGTACGCCGCCGCAATCGGTACGCTATCGCGGCGGCCCGACCAAGCTCGTCATTGGCGCGCGCTGCGAGCTGCGCGAAGGCGTGACAATGAACACCGGCACCGAAGACGGTGGCGGCATCACCCGCATCGGCGAGCGCTGCTCGTTCATGGTCGGCAGCCATGTCGGCCACGACTGTCTGGTCGGCAACAATGTGACGCTCGCCAACAACACCGTGCTCGGCGGCCATGTCGAAGTCGGCGATTTCACTTTTCTCGGCGGCCATGTCGCCATTCATCAATTCGTCCGCATCGGCGAGGGCGTGATGATGGCGGGCATGTCGGCGGCGCGCGACGACATTATTCCATTCGGCTTTGCGCTCGGCCAGACCGGCGCGTTGGTCGGATTGAACATCGTCGGCTTGCGCCGGCGCGGCGGCACCAAGGCCGAGATGCACCGCATCCGCCGCGCCTATCGGTCGCTGTTCTTTGTCGAAGGCCGCATTGCCGACCGGATCGAGGCGGTGGCGCAGGAATTCGCCGACGACCCGGTCGTCAGCAAGATGATTGAGTTCATTCGCGCCGGTGGCAAACGGCCGCTGATGCGGCCGCGGGCGAGACGTGGGGCCGATATCCCGTCCGATGACGCCGACGCGGGATAGATTGAAGTGAACTTCGAGTAAGCTTCGCTTATGGCCGATGTAGAGCCTCCCGACGATTCACTGGCAATCATCTGCGGTGGCGGCAGTTTTCCGGTCGCCGTCGCCGACGCCGTGGCGCGGCGCGGCCGCCGACCGGTGATGTTCGGCATCAAGGGCTGGGCCGATGCCGCTGTGATCGAGCGCTATGCGCATCATTGGATAGCCATCGGCCAGGCCGGGCGATTTTTCCGGCTCGCCCGCGCGGAGAATTGCCGCGAAGTGCTCTTTATCGGCACGCTTTTGCGGCCACCGATTACGCAGCTGCGGCTCGATTGGCAGACCATCAAACTGATGCCGCACATGGTGCGCTCTTATCGTGGCGGCGACAACAAACTGCTGTCGGGCGTGGCCCACGTAGCGGAGAGTGGCGGCTTGCGGGTTGTCGGCGTCAAGGAAGTCGCGCCTGAGGTCTTTGTTCCCGAGGGCGTGCTGGGACGCCATGCACCATCCGAGCGCGACAAAGCCGATATTGCGCGCGCGTTGACGGTGATCGGTGCGCTGGGGCCTTTTGACGTTGGACAGGCGGCCGTCGTCGCCAACAACAATGTGCTCGCCGTCGAGGCCGCCGAAGGCACCGACAATATGCTTCTGCGCATCGCCGAATTGCGCACGCTCCGGCGCGTTACGTCGGCGCCGGGCGTCGGCGTGCTGGTGAAAGCGCCGAAGTCGGGCCAGGATCGGCGTTTCGATCTGCCCTCGATCGGTCCGCGTACGATCGAGAATATCGTGCGCGCCGGGCTCGCCGGTCTCGCTGTTACCGCGGGCTCGACGATGATCGCGGAAGCCGATCAAGCCATCGCCGCGGCCGACCGCGCCGGGATTTTTCTCGTCGGCGTGTCCGAGGATGCGCGTGAGGTAAGGGCTCGATGACCCAGGTGTCGCGGCCGCTGTCGATCCACATCATCGCCGGAGAGGAGTCGGGCGACGCGCTTGGCGCAGCATTGGCGCATGCGCTCGGGGAGCAAACCGGAGGCGCCATCAAGCTGGCGGGCGTCGGCGGCCGCGCCATGGCGGCGCAGGGAATTGCCAGCCCGTTTCCGATCGACGACCTTGCCATTGTCGGCCTCACCGCCATCCCGCAAAAGCTGCCGGCAATCTTCCGCCACATCCGCGAAGCGACGGCTCAAGTGATCGCGGCGCGCCCCGACGCGCTGGTCATTGTCGACAGCCCTGATTTCACTCACCGCGTGGCGCGGCGGGTCCGCCAAATCGCCCCATCGATCCCGATTCTCGACTACGTCTCGCCGTCCGTTTGGGCCTGGCGGCCCGGCCGCGCCCGCGCCATGCGCGCCTATGTCGACCGCGTGCTGGCGATCCTGCCGTTCGAGCCGGCGGCCTATGTGCGGCTCAAGGGCCCACCGTGCGTCTATGTCGGCCATCCGCTGATCGAGCGGCTCGCCGAATTGCGGCCGAATGCGCAGGAGGCGGCGCGCCGGCAGGCCTCACCGCCCATCGTGCTGGCGCTCCCCGGCAGCCGGTCGACCGAGATCAGGCGCCATATCGATATTTTCGGCGCGGCGCTCGAGGCCGTAGCTGCGCGCGCTGGCGCAATCGAGGTGGTGCTGCCGACCGTGCCGCATCTCCTTGCGCGCGTGCGCGAGGCCGTGGCCGGCTGGGCGGTCGCGCCGCGCATCGTGGTCGAGCCGGCGGAGAAATGGGCCGCCTTCCGTTCGGCGCGAGCGGCGCTCGCGGCCTCGGGGACGGTCACACTTGAGCTGGCGCTGTCCGGCGTGCCGACGGTCGCCGCCTATCGCCTGCACCTCCTCGAAGCGATCATTGCCCGGATGATCCGCATCCAGTCGCGCCTACAGAGCGTGATCCTCGCCAATCTCGTGCTCGGCGAAAATGCGGTTCCGGAACTGCTCCAGGAGAAATGCACCCCGGAGCGGTTGGTTGAGGCGCTCGTTCCGCTATTGTCCGACAGCCCGGAGCGAGCGCGTCAAATCGAGGCCTTCGCCCGGCTCGACCGGATCATGGGCGGCGCGGCGCCAAGCGCCAAGGCCGCGTCTATTGTCCTTGAAGTCGCCCGTGCAGCGGCTTCAGATTTGCCGCAGGGCGGGGCCCGCCAGGGCCGCCTGGCCGGTCCGGATGGACGAAGCGATATGGCCCGCCAGTGTTAACGACGCAGCCGGCCCGGCCCTACCCATGGGGCAACCATCCTGCTAAGCCGCACCATCCCACCCAGTCCAAACCGTAACCCCAAAGCTTTCCGCGTGAGCAAAACAAAAAGAACGGCCCGCAAGGCCCCGGTCCGGGCCGCCATCACCGGGGTGTTCGGGTATGTGCCGCCCGACGTGCTGACGAATGCCGAGCTGGCGCAGATGGTCGACACCAGCGACGAATGGATCACCGAGCGCACGGGCATCAAGGAACGGCACATCCTCAAGGGTAGGGGGCTCGGCACCTCGCATATGGGCGCCGAAGCGGTCAGAGGCCTGCTGGCCAAGACGGGAACCGCCGCCAGGGATGTCGAACTCCTGATCTGCGCCACCACGACGCCGGATTTCGTGTTCCCCTCGAGTGCCAACCTGGTCTGCGACATGTGCGGCATCCGCTCGATCGGCAGTTTTGACGTTCAGGCCGCTTGCTCCGGTTTCCTCTATGCGCTGACCATCGCCTCCCAGTTCATCGAGACCGGCAAATACAAGAAAATCATAGTGGTCGGCGCCGACAAGATGTCGGCCATTATCGACTATACTGATCGCGCGACTTGCGTTCTGTTCGGCGACGCCGCCGGCGCGGTTCTGGTCGAGCCGAGCCGGAAGTTCGGCATCATCGATACGCTAATATGCTCCGACGGCGCCGGCATGCCGCATCTGCATCAAAAGGCCGGCGGCAGCCGCATGCCGCCGACTGCCGAAACCGTGGCCAAGCGGTTGCACTACGTCCATCAGGAGGGGGCTGCGGTCTATAAATTCGCAGTCGCCCGCATGGCCGAAGTTGCGACCAATCTGATGAAGCGCAATCGGCTCACCAGCGACAAAATCGATTGGCTGGTGCCGCACCAGGCCAATCTGCGCATCATCGAGGCGACTGCAGAACGCATGAAGCTTCCGGCGTCGCGGGTGATGATTACGATCCACAAATACGGCAACACGACCGCGGCAACGATCCCGCTATGCCTCTGGGACTATGAGGACAGGCTCAAGGCCGGCGACCGGCTGATCCTCGCCGCCTTCGGCGGCGGCTTTACCTGGGCGGGCGCCTATCTGACTTGGGCCTATTAGGGCGGGGCTGCCGCAGCGCTGAAGAATACCGGCGCAACACGCGCTGCAAGTCTATGTGCTGCAAGTCTACGTGCTGCAGCTACGGTTTCACACGATCCATCGTATAGCAGGCGGCGACGATCGAATGGCTCGGGCTTGTGCCGTTCTGGGTGTAGCACTTCTCGATCCGGTCAGGCGAAACCAGCGTGATGTGGAAATAACCGTCCACGTCGGCTCCCAAGATTGTTTTGTTGTCGCTCGCGATGGCCCAGCCGAATGGCTCTTCGGTATCGGCGATCGATGACGATGAGCGGCCCCAAACCAGCCGTCCGTCCTGCCCATCGACGACGTATTTGGCCTCAATTTCGTGGACGCGCGGCGGATCATTGGCGGTTTGCGCACCGGGGTGGTGGGCATTGTTGCCGAAGACGATGGCGTTACCCTTTCCCGTCCACGTGCCCTTGAGATCGGGAATTGCGTCCTGTGCATCAGCGCACGTTAATGCGACGCCGAACAGCATCAACGCCAAAACGAAACGTCTCATGGCGCCCTCCCAAATCGAGCCTTCGCCCAAATCAAGTCTTGGCCCAAATCAAGCCTTGGCCGCGTTTCAACAGCGACCACCGAATGATTTAAGTGACGCCCGCCGGTTCAGTTCCCGAACCCGTTATGCGACGACAAAAAAACGGCCGGGCGTAGCTCGCCCGGCCGTGATCCGTGACCAGACGCATTTTCCGCGTCTCCGGACGATCTATTTCCGCTTCGACATCGGCAGATAATCGCGTTGCGGCGAGCCGGTATAGAGCTGACGCGGGCGGCCGAGCTTCTGATGCGGATCCTCGATCATTTCCTTCCACTGCGCGATCCAGCCGACGGTGCGCGCCAGCGCGAACAGCACGGTGAACATCGTGTTGGGGAAGCCCATCGCGCGGAGCGTAATGCCGGAATAGAAGTCGACATTCGGATAGAGCTTCTTTGAGATAAAGTATTCGTCGTGCAGCGCGATTTTCTCGAGTTCCATGGCGACGTCGAGCAACGGATCCTTGATACCGAGTTCGTTGAGGACCTCGTAGCAGGTCTTCTGCATGATCTTGGCGCGCGGATCGTAGTTCTTATAGACCCGGTGGCCGAAGCCCATCAGGCGGAAGGAATCCTTCGGATCTTTCGAGCGTTTGATGAATTCCGGAATGCGATCGACACTGCCGATCTCGGCGAGCATTTTCAGCGCCGCTTCATTGGCGCCGCCATGCGCGGGACCCCACAGGCAGGCGATGCCGGCGGCAATGCAGGCGAAAGGGTTGGCGCCGGTCGAACCGGCAAGCCTGACTGTCGAGGTCGAGGCGTTCTGCTCGTGGTCGGCGTGCAAGGTGAAGATGCGATCCATGGCGCGGGCCAACACGGGATTGGCCTTATATTCCTCGCACGGCACCGCAAAGCACATGCGCAGGAAGTTCGAGGCATAATCGAGCTTGTTGTCGGGATAAACGAACGGCTGGCCGATGGAATATTTGTAGGCCATCGCCGCCAGCGTCGGCATCTTGGCGATCATGCGGATGGAGGCGACCATCCGCTGCGTCGGATCGGTAATGTCGGTGGAGTCGTGATAGAACGCCGACAGCGCGCCGACCGAGCCGACCATCACCGCCATCGGGTGGGCGTCGCGGCGGAAGCCCTGGAAGAAGCGGCTCATCTGCTCGTGGACCATGGTGTGGTGCACCACGCGGTCGACGAAATCGGCCTTTTGCGTTGCCGTCGGCAGTTCGCCGTAGAGCAGGAGATAGCAGGTTTCTAAGAAGTCGCCGTGCTCGGCGAGATCGGCGATCGGATAACCGCGGTAGAGCAGAATGCCCTCGTCGCCGTCGATATAGGTGATCTTGGATTCACAGCTCCCGGTCGATGTGAAACCCGGGTCGTAGGTGAAGATGCCGGCCTCGGCATAGAGCTTGCTGACGTCAAGAACCTCGGGACCGATCGTTCCCTCGTAGATCGGGAACGAATAGTTTTTGTCGCCGAGTTTCAGCGTGCCGGTTTTGATGTTGGCGCCGGTCTTCGCGTCCATGATCGTACCTCGATGTTAGGCAACGGGATCAACACGCCGCATGTGGCCGGGATGGCCCATCTGGTGGGGGCGGCACGCCTAACCCGCCACGATTGGCGTAGCGCAACCCCGTTTGCACTGCAAGATAATAGCCCGTGAACAGGCTTGCTATGGTTTGCAACACGGCAATGATTTTCAGCCGTAGCAGGGGTTAGCTGGCGCTCTGTTGCGCCGCGTTCGTTTGGTTCGCCTGGTCCGCAAGACGAGCCAGGCTCTCTTCCTTGCCGAGCACGGCGAGCACCTCGAAAATGCCGGGCGAGGTGGTGCGGCCGGTCAGCGCTGCGCGCAGCGGCTGGGCGACCGCGCCAAGCTTGGCGCCGCGCTGCTCGGCAAAGGTCCGAACCGCCTGTTCGGTTCCTTCTGGAGTCCAGGGTTCGACCCGCGCCAGATTGGCCGCCGCTCCGCCCAATAGGTCGCGGGCTTCCGGCGTCAGCAGCGCCTTGGCTTTATCGTCCAGCGCGAGCGGCCGATCCGACAAAAGAAAGCTAGCGCCATCAATGAGATCTAGCAAGGTCTTCGCGCGCTCCTTGAGGCTGCCCATGGCCGCCAGCAACTGTCTGCGCACCGTCGGCGTCAGCCTGGGAGCGAGCGCGGTACCGCCGGTCACATGGGGCAACAGATCCTCGATGGCGGCGAGAAGCTCGGCGTCGGAGCTTTGCCGGATGTAGTGCCCATTGAGGTTTTCCAATTTGGCGAAGTCGAAGCGGGCCGGCGAACGGCCGATCTGCGGCAGATCGAACGCCGCGATCATCTCTGCGGTCGAGAAGATTTCCTGATCGCCGTGGCTCCAGCCAAGTCGGACGAGATAGTTGCGCAGCGCCACCGGCAAATAGCCCATGGCGCGATAGGCATCGACGCCGAGCGCGCCATGGCGCTTGGAGAGCTTCGATCCATCCGGACCGTGAATCAGTGGAATGTGCGCCATGACCGGCACCGCCCAACCGAGCGCGTCGTAAATCTGCTTCTGCCGCGCCGCATTGGTCAGGTGATCGTCGCCGCGGATGACATGGGTCACGCCCATATCGTGATCGTCGACGACAACGGCGAGCATATAGGTCGGCGTGCCGTCGGAGCGGAGCAGGACGAGGTCGTCGAGATTTTCGTTCTGCCAGACGACGCGGCCCTGCACCTGGTCTTCGATCACGGTCTCGCCGGTGAGCGGCGCCTTGAGCCGGATCGTCGGTTTGAGGTAGGGCGGCGCCTCACTGGGATCGCGGTCGCGCCAGCGTCCATCATAGAGCCTGGCGCGGCCTTCGCGCCGGGCCGCTTCCCGCATCTGGGTGAGCTCGTCCTGGGTTGCGTAACAATAATAGGCGTGGCCGGCGGCGAGCAGGCCCTCGGCGATTTCGCGGTGCCGCGCGGCGCGCGAAAACTGGTAGACCACCTCGCCGTCCCAATCGATGCCGAGCCATTTGAGCCCGTCGAGAATCGCTTCGATGGCGGCTTGCGTCGACCGTTCCCGGTCGGTGTCTTCGATCCGCAGCAACATCTTGCCGCCGCGGCCGCGTGCGTAGAGCCAATTGAACAGCGCAGTGCGGGCGCCGCCGATATGTAGAAAGCCCGTGGGCGAGGGGGCAAAGCGGGTAACCACGCTCATGTCAGGCCGTAGATCCTGTCATTGTTGTCAAACCTGTCGTTGCAAAACGTCATCATCAGCACTTTGGCAGCTTTGCGGCCGCAGTTGAGGCCGAGACAGCCTCTTGAACGCCACTTGGACGCCTCTTGGATTTGCGCTCGTTTAGCACAAATAACTACCAAAGGATCAAAACTCCCGCGCAATTTCCAGCCTTTCCGCGGCCGCCGGACTTGACCCGGCTTCCTAAACTGTTCAATCCGTGGCCGCCTCGCGCTGCTTGGAATCGGCGGAGCGCAAGGCTTAGTCGGCTAGATCGCCGGTCGGATCAACTGTCGGCTCGGATCAACTTTGGGATTGATGAACGCTATGTCGGTTGCAGAAACGGAAGTGCGGGAGGCGGGGCAGGATTTCATCCGCGATATCGTGCGTGCCGATCTGCAATCAGGCAAGCACAAGAGCGTCGTCACCCGCTTTCCGCCGGAGCCGAATGGTTATCTGCATATCGGCCACGCCAAGTCGATCTGCCTGAATTTCGGCATCGCCGAGGATTTTCCGGGCCACTGCAATCTGCGCTTCGACGACACCAATCCGGCCAAGGAAGAGCAGGAATATATCGATGCCATCCAGCGCGACGTGCGCTGGCTCGGTTATGATTGGGGCAAGAATCTTTTCTACGCGTCGGATTATTTCGAACAGCTCTACGGATGGGCCGAAGACCTGATCCGCGCCGGCAAGGCCTATGTCGACGATCAGACGCAGGAGGAGATGCGGACCAACCGCGGCACGTTGACGGAGCCGGGCAAGAACAGCCCGTTCCGTGGCCGCAGCGTCGATGAAAATCTCGATCTGTTCCGTCGTATGCGCGCCGGCGAGTTCCCCAACCATGCGCGCGTGCTGCGCGCCAAGATCGACATGGCCTCGGGCAATATCAATCTGCGCGATCCGGTGCTCTATCGCATCCTGCATGCCGAGCATCCGCGCACCGGCAAGACCTGGAACATCTATCCGAGCTACGACTTCGCCCACGGCCAGTCCGACGCCATCGAGGGCGTCACCCATTCGATCTGCACGCTCGAATTCGAGGATCACCGGCCGCTCTATGACTGGTTCCTGGCCAACCTGCCGGTGCCATCGCACCCGCATCAATATGAGTTCGCGCGCCTCAATCTGACTTACACGGTTCTGTCGAAGCGTGTGCTCACCGAGCTCGTGCGCGGTGGCTATGTCTCGGGCTGGGACGATCCGCGCATGCCGACGCTCGCGGGACTGCGGCGTCGCGGCGTGCCGCCGGCGGCGTTGCGCGATTTCGTCAAACGGATCGGCGTCGCCAAGGCCAACAGCACTGTCGACGTCGGCATGTTCGAATTCTCGATCCGCGAGCATCTCAACAAGACCGCGCAGCGGCGCATGGCGGTGTTGCGGCCGCTCAAAGTCACGATCGAGAATTATCCGGAAGGCGGGAGCGAGGACGTCGAGGCGGTCAACCACCCCGAGGACCCGGCCGCCGGCACCAGCCGCGTCCGTTTCGGCCGCGAGCTTTTCATCGAGCGCGACGACTTTATGGAGAACCCGCCAAAAAAATTCTTCCGCCTGTCGCCCGGCACGGAGGTACGACTGCGCTACGCCTATTTCATCACCTGCCGCGAGGTGGTGAAGAACGCGGCCGGAGAGGTGATCGAGCTGCGCTGCACCTACGATCCTGCGACCAAGGGCGGCAATGCGCCGGACGGCCGCAAAGTGAAAGCGACCATGCATTGGGTGTCGGCGAAGGATTCCGTTGCCGCCGAGGTGCGCCTCTACAATCAGCTCTTCACCAAGCCGGATCCGAATCCCGCCGACTTCGCCAACGAGATCAATTCCAACTCGCTGGAAGTGATTGCGGATGCGCGCGTCGAGCCGGCCTTGGCGGCGAGCAATTCGAGCGATCCCGTGCAGTTCGAACGCCAGGGCTATTTCTGCCCGGACAAGGATTCAACGCCGGACCGGCTCGTGTTCAACCGTACCGTCGGCCTGCGCGACACCTGGGCGAAGGTTTCCGCCGGCGCCTAGAATTCTGGCGACCAGCGATTCCGACTGACGAAATTTTGCTGCACGAGGGCGCCGAATTATGAGACCAGGTCCCCTCCATTTATCGATACGTTGCATCAATAAAATGGGGGTATTTTGGTGTGTGAATACCGCTCGGGGCGCCCGAATGTCAGTTGTGACGTGCCTAGGTCATGCTCGAGTAGCAATCGAGTTGTGATTGGGTAGTCACGGCGGTAGCGAAAATTTAGCAATTTATTGGCAAGTAGGTCCGGCGGGACATTACGGGTCGGGAATCTGTGGTTCGCGATACGCTCTCCACACTATTTCTCCCGGCGTACGTAAGCGCACTGCGCTGCGAGATCGTGCCATGCCGGACGCCGGGCATAAGAGTCCGTGACAAGGCGCTAACTTCATGGCTTGCCGCAGCGACAAAGTCCCAATCCGGGAGAGTGACACATGCTCAGAGGCTCCAGGCCAGGCGAGCGCCGCGGCGGGCGAAAGCGGGAGACGCCGAACAGACGAACGGTTCTGACGGAGAGGATCCTGTCGATCGGGTCAGACAACCCTACTGCATCAGGGCGGTCGCTTCTCTTTAAACTGGTCAAGGACCAAAAGCTGCCGGCCGATACACGGATGGCGGTGGCGCCGAAATGCTTCCCAGCGAAACGCACTCAGTCCGGCCGGACGCGGCGGCCGCGCCTTTCGGCCGGCATCCGATCCACGGTTGAGCAAGGGACCGGGGCGAAAGTGGGCTCCACGGAGGCGTCCAAGGGTCCTCCAACAGCGACATCGGTTCCGTCCATCCAAGACTGGAACCCTCAGGTGATCGACGCCTTATTTGGTATCGTCCAGGATGTCGCTGCGGATTTCAAAGCGCGGAGAAAAGCGGCGCTGAAAATCGCAGAATTTCTCCTGCCAAAAGTCGGCAAGAAGGCGAAAGTTGTCTCTGATGAATGCGGATTCGTGGTCAACCCGAATCTCGCCAGAAAATATCGCGACATCCGACG
>Ga0210393_10000841_pt1 | contig 26364 bp, 22 predicted proteins | sample IncBWC27OmetaG_FD_160068 | JGI IMG/M metagenome (GOLD analysis project Ga0210393, IMG submission 160068) | Forest soil microbial communities from Barre Woods Harvard Forest LTER site, Petersham, Massachusetts, United States - Inc-BW-C-27-O ...
GAGCTTCGGCTCGATCTTCGGTTTTTCCGCCGGCTTGGGAGGCGGCGGCGGCGGTGGCGGCGGCTTGGGGGTGTTCTCGATCACGTGCACCAGCCGCTCCGGCACGTCCTCGAAGGTCGCGTGCTTTGGCGTCGGCAGCAGCGGGAACAGGATGCCCAGCAACACGAAGATGATGAGCAGCACGCGCAGGATGCGGCGAAAGCGCGCCGCCGACTCCGGATCGCCCTCCCACGGCAGCTCATATTCACGGTAATACGGGGCGAGCAGCATCGTGTTGCCTTAGGCCGGCTTGAACTGGCCGGGCGCCACCGGCTTCTCCTTCTGGATGACAGCGAGCGAGATGCGCCCGTAGTCGGCGTCAGTACAGGTCGCCATCACGCGCTTGAGCACGTCGTACGGCAGCGCCTTGTCCGCCATGATCGTGATCTCGCGCTGCGCCAGGTCGCGCTCGGTCATTTCCCGGCCCACCAGCAGGGGCCGCTTGAGCGCGGCGCGCAGCGGCTCCACCAGCGGCCCCTGGGCCGCACGGATGTCGGCCACGGAGGTGATGTACTCCCCCTGCACGAACAGGTCGGTCCTGGTGATCATCACCACCACCGACTGCTTCGGCGCGGTCTGCGCGATCGACTGTGGGATCTCGATGCCCTTGGCGTTCTGAATCACCTCGACTTCGGTCGAGTACACCAAGAGGAACGCCACCATCACCGACAGGATGTCGATCAGCGGAATGAGGTTGAGCTGCGCGTCTGCGCGGTTGCGCAGATGGTGCTGCGCCATGCGCAGCGCGCGGCTGGACATGCTCATGGATGCACCCCGCTGGGAGCCGCCGCGGCGGCAGATGCCCCCGCCACCGGGGCCGCGCCTGCCGGCGCGCCCGTCCCGGCCGCGGGAGTCGCGTTGGGCGCGGCCGCGTCGGCCGCCGGTGCATCGCCGATGGAAATGTCCGGGAACAGCTCGGCCTGCGCGGTGTTCGCGCCCTCCCCGGTCTCGAACACCCGTACGCGGTCCATGACCTGCACCAGCGTGTCATAGGCGGTGTCCGGCTCGAGCAGGATGCTGGCGTCGGTCTTGTCCGGGAAGCGCGTCTTCACGAACTTCAGGTACTGCGTGAGGCCGTCGTAGTCATAGCCCTGGGCGGTGTTGGGTACGGCGTGCAGCGGACCGGTGTTGCGGTCGGCCACCATCAGTTGGTCCTTGCGCACCATCACCTCCAGTTGCAGCCCGGGCGGCGGCTCCTTGAACTCGGTCTGCGCCGCCGGCAGGTTCAGCTGCAGGATCACGGTGCGCGAGAACACGGCGGTCATGAGGAGGAAGGTCACCAGCACCGTGAAGATGTCGATCATCGGCACGAGCAGCAGCTCGGCCGGCTTGCGCGCGTGGCGCTCCATCTTGCGATATTGATACGAACGGCGCATGCGCCTTCAGCCCTTCCGCGGCACGATCGCGATCGGTGGCCTTGACAGTTCAGGCCGCGGCCGGCGCCGCGGCCTGGCGCTCGGTGATCGCGTTCAGGAACTTGACGGACGCCATCTCCAGGCTGTCGATCAGCTCGGTCGTCTTGGTCTGCAGGAACGCGTGGATGAACAACAGCGGCACCGCGGTCATCAGGCCGAAGGCGGTGCAGTTCATCGCCACCGAGATGCTGGCCGACAGCAGGTTGGCCTTCTCCGCCGGGTTGACCGTCGCGACCGCGGCGAAGGCGCGGATCAGGCCCATGACGGTGCCGAGCAGCCCGAGCAGCGTCGCGAGGTTCGCGAACGTCGCCAGGTAGTGCGTGCGTTTCTCCAGCCGCGGCACCACCTCCATCAGGCTCTCTTCCATCGCCTTCTCGATGTCGTCGCGGCGGCGTGCCGACTGAATGCGCGCCAGCCCGTAGTTGAGAATGTGGCCGATGGCCGAGTCCGACTTCGAGGTCGCCTGCGCGACCTGGCGGAAGTTGCCCTGCGACAGCAGCGGCACGATCTCGTTCCACAGGCCGCGGTTACGCACCGCGGTGTGGGTGAGATAGATATAACGCTCGATGGCGATCGCCAGACCCACCACGAACACGATGGCGATCGGGTACATGAAGTCCCCGCCGCCCTGGAAGAAACGCACGATCAGGTTCCACAGGCCCATCTGACACTCCTGCGCAAAAAGACCATAAAACAAGCACCGAGACTAACTAAAACTGAATGACATAAACCCAAAAAGCTGCGACCTGGCTCTCATCTGCGATCATGCGGCCGCCATATGTCAGGGCTTAGCACCCGAACCCTGCGGCGCGTCCGTCTTTGACGCAGCCTGACCGGGTTTCAGGGCCTCGTAATAGCGGTTTTCCCGCTGAAATACATCCCGGTCGAGCGGCTGCAGCACCTCGTCCAGCAGGCTGTTCGGCGGCCTGCCAGCCAGGTCGCCGAGGTCTGCGTGTTTCCACGGGACGATATACAGCACCTTGGGCAGCTCGCGGTTGCCGGTGATGTCCGTCGTGTCGAGCTCGAGCCGGTCCGGGCCCTTACGGCCGGCGGCCGCAGGCTTCGCAGCCCCGCTGGCCGATTTTCCGGCACCACCGGCGACGGTGGCGGCGCCTGGCTGCCCCGCCCCTGCAGGAGCCGCGGCGGGCGTGGGCGCCGTCGTCGGCGTCGTGACCACGCCCGGCTCGAGCTGATCCGGACGCGGAATGTCCTGCGCCGCTGCTGCCGGCCGCGCGGCCGGTGCCGGCGACGCGGGGCTGTCCTGCGCAGCGCTGCGGGCCGCGGGCAGCGTGCACGACAGCAGGGCGCAAAGGCAAGCGAGGTACATCGTTCTCATGCGTAGCTCTCCTTCAGGTCGCGCTGGCCGGAGCCGGACTCGCCGATGGCGCCGGCGAAGGTTGCGCCGGCGCTGCTGCGGGCGCGCTCGCCGGGGCATCCGGCTGCGCTTCCGTCGGTGGCTTCACCGGCGGAAGCCTGAGCCGCTGGCGCAACTCCGCAATCCAGCCATTGACGGGTTTTTCCTCGCCCGTGAGCTGCTTGTACTGCTCGAAGGCCTTGAGCGCACGCTGCGGGTCATCGAGATAGAGATCGCAGACCACGCCGAGGTTCCGCCACGCGGGTGCGTAATGCTCATCGGCACCGATCGCCTGCTCGTAGGAAGCGGCTGCCTCCTTGAACTCCCCGCGCAAGCGCTGCGTGACGCCGAGCTCGCTCCAGGCGACGGCGCTGCCACTCTCGCGCTCGGTTGCGCTCTTGAGAGTCTTCTCCGCCGCCTCGAGCTGCCCGGCCTTGCGTTGCAGGAGCGCGAGGTTGACCAGCGGCGCGGCGAACTGCGGGTACTGCAAGGACACCTGTTTGAATCCGAGCTCCGCCTCAGCGAGGTTGCCGGAACGCATGTAGTTCACCGCGCGCTGGAAATCCGCGCGCGCCGCGGGGGGAACCTCCGGACGCGGGGCTGGCGTCGCTGCCCCTGCGGCTCCCGTCGCTGCACCCGGGGCCGCCGCGGTGGCCGCGGCGGCGCTGGCCGGCGCTCCCGCCACAGCACCCGCGGCAGTGCCGGCCGGTGCGCCGGGAGCCGGCGCATTGCGCGCGGCAGCCGCGCCGGGGCCGGAGAGCGGCTGTGCCGCCGGCTCGGTGAGCGGCGGGGTGCGGCAGCCGGCCGCGTGCACCAGCGCCAGCACCGCGAGCAGCCGCCAGGGGTGCCCGCGGCGCGCTTGCCGGCACGGCTCATTCGAGGCTCGCGACAACATCCTGCGTCAGCTCCGTCTTGCCGTAGCGTGCGGGCTTGAGCTCCGCGAGCGCCTGGAAGCTCTTGCGCACCCACTCGTCATACACCCCGTCGCGGGCGCGAACCGTGTTCAGCTCGTACGCCTTGATGGCCTGCTCCTCGAAGGGAAACACCTGCTCCTCCAGCAGCGAGTTGTACTCGGCGAGCGCGTCGCCCTTGAGGTTCTTCGGCCGTTCCGACGCCAGCAGATCCTGGGCGAGCGTGCGGTACAGGCCGGCCATCTCGTAGGTCGCGGCGGTCGTCACTTCGGCCACCTGGTAATCCGCGGCGCGCTTGTAGCCGTCCATCGCCGTCTCGAGCGCATTGCGCTTCACGATCAGGCTCTTCTTCAGCGGCGCGCTGAGCCGCACCGCGCGGAACGCATCGCGCGCCGGCTGCGCGAGAGTCAGCTGCGCCTTCGCGGCGAGGTAGTGGGTGCGCTCGGTGCGCGCCGCGCCGGCCTGCGCATCGGCGTGCACGATCTCCTGGTACCAATGGTCGCGCCGCGCGACGTCACCGCTCTGCTGGGCGTAGTCGGCCAGGCGCTGCCGCGCTTCCTCGGCATCGGCCAGCGGCTCGGGATTCGCGGCGACGAACTTCTCGAGCATGCCGGTCGCCTTGGCCGTGTTGCCGGCTTTGGCATACAGGTCCGCCGACTGCAGCAGCGCCTCGCGCTGCACCGCGCGCTCCTCGCCGGGGCGCGCGGCGATGCGCTCGAACTCCGCCGCCGCCTCGGCAGGACGATCGGCGGCCGCATAGGCCACGGCGAGCTTGCGCGTCACCTCCGGCTGCAGCGGGCTTTGCGGGAACTGGCGGCGGAAATCCTCGAGCACGCCGATGGCGCGCGGCCATTGCTTGAGACCGATCAGCTGCGTGGCGGCATCGTACTGCGCATTGGCGCGGATCTTCGATTCGGGAGCCACCTGCGCGACCCGCAGGTAATCCTCCACCGCAGCGGCGGCATCGCCGGCCTGCTGGTGAGCCTCGCCCTGCTTGTAGACGCTCGCGGCGAGGCGCTCGGTAAGATCAGTGCGCAGCTTGTCGTCGCCGCCGGTCAGCTGACGCGCCTGCACGAATGCGGGCTCCGCCTGGGCGTACTCGCCCTGGTCGAAGTGCGACTGCGCGATGATGGTCCAGGCGATGCGCTGCTTGGCGGTGTCGACCGGCGGCTGGCGCGCGAGTATCGACTGCGCGACGCTGATGGCGCGCGCCCGATCGCCCTGCGCGAAGATTTCCTCGGCGGCGCGCGTGAGCACACCGGCACTGTCGGGATGCTCGGGGAAGCTCTGGGCGAACTTGACCCCGGCGTCGGTGGCGCGCTTGTGCCAGGCATCCTTGTCCGCACCGCTCAAGGCGTCCTCCCCCTTCTGATAGGACACCAGGCCGGCGTAGGCTGCCGCCGCCGACTTGTCGTTCTTCGGGTAACCGTAGGCGGTGTGCTCGTATTCGGCGGCCGCCTCTCCGTACTGGTGGCTCTCGAACAGCGCCTCGGCCAGCAGGTAGTTGGTCTGTGCCGAGTCCGCATCGTCGGGGAAGGATTTCAGGTAAGCGCGATACCAGCGCGCCGCTTCCTGGTAGTCGGTGATGCTCTTGGTCTTCTGCGCGTTGGCATGGAAATAGGTGGCAACGTCCTTGAGGTTGATCTTCAGCTCCTGCACGACGCGCGCGTTGTCGGCGCGGCTGCGGGTCTTCCAGTAGGGCGAGTCGAAGTTGTAGTGCTCGACGAACTCGTGCTTGCCGTCGAACACCAGCTGGCTGAAGCCGCCCTTGCCGTAGGCCTCGATCGCCGCCATGTCCAGGTCCGGCGCGTGATCGCTGTACGGGTCGCGCGCCACGAAAGCGCGGTACACGGTGGCAGCGTCCTGGAAGCGCTGCTTGTCGACGTACAGGTCGCCGAGCCGCGAGTACAGCAGCCAGGTGTACGGCCGCTCGCCCTGCTGGCGCGTGTACTGCTCGAGGGAGGCCGCGCCCTCGTTGTAGGAGAAGGCGATGCTCATGACGCGCAGCGTGTCCTCGACCAGCTCGCGATCGGCGCGTTTGAGGCTCTCGAGGCGCACCGCGTGCGCGGGGGTCGCGCCGAGCTCGCGGTCGAGCACACCGCCGAAGGACGGCAGGCTCTCGAGCGTGAGCGACTGCTTGAACAGCGACCAGCCGTGCTTGTAGAGGCTTTGCGGGTAGAAGCTGGAAGCGGCGCCGCGCCCGATCACCGCCGCGTAGGCATGCTCGGCTTCCGGGTAGCGCTTGGCGGAAAACAGCAGCTCGCCGCGGCGGAACTGCACCTCATCGAGCTGCGGGCTCTGCGGGTAGCGCTGCACGATGCGATCGAGCGTCACGAGCGCGGCATCCGGCTGCCCGGTGGTCTCGTAGGCACGCGCCAGCTGGTAGAGCACCTGGTCATTGCGGGCGTAGTCGGGGTAGGCCTTGAGCAGCGTGCTGTAGAGGCGGATGGCTTCCCCGCCCTGCAGGTCCACCGCGGTGACTTCCTGCTCGAGCCGCTGCATCTCGCCGGCGTCGAGGTTCAGGTCGCCCAGCCGGCGCATCGCTTCGGCGCGCAGCTTGGGATCGGTGTTCTGCATCTCGAGGAAGTGCTTGTAGTTCTCCATGGCGCGCGCGCTGCTCGCGCTCGCCGGCGTGTCCGGGTGCACATCGACGCGGTGCGTGGCGAGATCGCCGATGGTGCGCGGCGGATTGGCAGCGCTCTGTGCCGCCGCGCGCAGCGGCAGCAGCGCGTCCGTCAGCAGCCCGGCCACGCCGGCCGCAAGCAGCGCCGCGCGCACCCGGGTCATCGCGGCGGCTCCGGCGCCGTCGGCGGCGGCTCCGGCGCCGGGGGCGGCGTCGCGCCGGGGGCGGCGGCCGGGCCATTCTGCGGCGCCGGCGCCTTGCTGTGGGCGGCCTCCGCGCTCGCCGCACGATCGTACATGGTGGCGAGCGCGAAGCGTGCCTGCACCTGGTAGGCGGCGAGCCGGTCCTTCTGCTGCTCGAGCTCGTGGACCGCGAGCTGCGCGAGATAGGCATTCTGCCGCCCCTCGGCGGCGGCGAGCCGCGTCTGCAATGCCGCGATCCGCTCGCGCAGCGCGCTCACCCGGTCGGCGAACTCGCCGGTATTTACCGGCATGTTGCGCCGGGCGCGCTCGACGCGGATCCAGCGGCTGTGCGCCTCGTTCAGCGCCAGGCCCAGGTCGCGCAGGCTGCGCTGCGCCTGCCACGAGCGCGCGCCGAAGGCTTCGTCCAGGCGGTAGTAGAGCACGCCCTTCACCAGCGCCAGCCGCGTGCGCGCTTGCGCACCCTCGGCGGTCGCGGGGGCCACGGCGAGCGCCGCCTCGACGCGCTGCACGCGCGCCCACTGCGCGCGCTCGGTGTCGGTGCCGAGCGCGGCGACGTCGTGCTGCGACACGATGGCGCGCAGCCCGTTCTCGAGTGCGACGTCGCGCTGCTGCAGGGTGTCCACGGCGCGCGAGGCGAGCAGCGCGTCGGCGCGCGGCAGCTGCTCGGCGTAGGCGCTGCGGCGCGTCTCGATCATGTCCTCGAACGCCGCCATGCTGTCGCCCCAGCCCTCGAGCGTGCCGCTCATGTACACCAGGTCGCGGTAGTTCTTGACGCCCTCCTGGAAGTCGTGGCCGGCGAGCATCGCGTAGAGATACGCCGACTCCGGCGTTGCCGGCAGCTGCTTCAGGTCACGGAACCAACCGTGCGGTGCGAGCGCATTCGCAGCTCCCGCCGGTTGCTGGCTGAGCACCCGCCGCAGCAGATCACCCTGCTCGATGCCGGTGATCGCCGCATCCAGGCGGCCGTTCTCGGCGTCGAAGGACACCACGGCGCCCTCGTAGTACTCGGCTGACTGCGCGTTGGCGTTGAGCTTGGCGAAGGCGTACGGCACCGCCAGGTAGGACTCCTGCACGGCGGCATCGAGCACGTCGCGGCCGCGCAGCTCCAGCCACGGCGTCAGCGCTCCGCGGTAGTCCCCGAGCGCCACGTCCGCCCAGCCAATTCCGAGCAGCGCCTTGTTCGAGTAAGGGCCGTTGAGGCGCACGCGCGCGAGCGGCGCACGTGCGCGGTCGGGCTGGTCCGCCTGCAGGTAGGCGAATCCGAGCGCCAGATTGGCGCGATCCCGCAACGCCAGCAGCTCCCGGGTATCGGCGATCATCGTGCCGACGCCGGTGAGAAACGGCGCAGCATCGGCGAGACGGTTGTTGCGCACCAGCGCCACGCCGAGATTGAAGCGCGCGTACGCCGACCACACCGGCCCCCCGCGCCAGCCCGAGAGCAGGTGGATCGCTTCGTCGTAGCGCCCCTGGTGCATCAGCACGTTGGCGAGCAGCAGCTCCTTCTGCGCCTCGAAGTCCGGCGACATGCGCCCGTTCACCCGGCGCAGCGCCCCTTCGGCCTTGTCGAGGTAGCCGCGGGCGTACCAGATCTGCCCGAGATACAGCCAGGCGCGGTTGCGCACGCCGGTCGGCACGTCGTTGGTGAGCAGCCGCACGAAACGCTCACCGGCCTCGTTGTGCATGCCGAGCTGCAGGTACAGGCCCGCGGCGAGCAACTGCGCATCTTCCTCGTGATGCGGCATGCGCCCCCAGTGCTCGTAGGCGAGCAGCCGCGTGAGCGCCTCGAAATCATGGGGGTCGTCGTTCTGCAGGTACAGGAACAGCACATCGCCGAAATGCAGGTCGCGGATGCGCGTCTCGGGCAGCTTCTCCGGGTCGTGGCGGCGCGCGTTGGCGCTGCCGGCGGTGAGCAGCGCCGCCACGGCGACGATGAGCAGCGCGCGCATGGACGGCTTGCGCCTCAAGGCTATTCCCAGTCCTTGATCTCGAACTCCGGCTGCAGCTTGCGCTGCCGGTCGTCGATCTTGAGCTCGAGGTACTTCGCGCCCACGCCCTTCTCGAAGCGCAGCGACGCACCGCGCTGATAGGGACGATCGTTGGGCCCCTTGCCGTTGAAGAACGCCACCAGCTCGTGCGGGCCGACCTTCAGATTGCCGACGTACAGGCGCTGCACGCCGCCCTTGAGCAGCGCGTCGACCTCGCGCGGGGTATAGAGATAGTTGATCACTTCCTTCTGATCGATCTTGAGCTGCACCGAATCGAGCGCGAAGAAATCGCCGACGTCCACGGACAGGAACACCGCCACCTGCGTATTGGCCGGAAACAGCAGCTCCTCCTCGAGGATGAACAGGTCCTTGTTGAGGTCCACCACGTCCTTCTTAAGGCCCTGGATGTCCTGGTCGAGGCTGCGCGTATCCGCGGGCGCCTCGGCAGCGGCGGGCGCGGCAGCCGGCGCGGCGGCGGCCGGAGCGGGGGCGGCGGTCGGGGCGGCGGGTGCCGGCGAGGTCGGGGGCGGCGTGGCCGCCGGGGCCGTTGCGGCCGGCGCAGCTGCGGGCGGCGCGGCGAGCGCGGGCGCGAGCGCCCACAGCGCGGCGAGCAGGCTCACGGCGACGGCGGCGCGCGGCGCGCGGGCGGTACGGCCGGGCGGAGCAGGGTGAAGAGCCGTCGATTGCAGCATGTTCGTTCCGATCATTCGTTCAGCAGAGCACGCAGCTGCTGCAGGTACAGCGCTGCGCTTGCGGCACTGTAGTCGCGCAGCGCGTAGCGCACGGTCCCGTTGCGGTCGATCAGCACCGTCATCGGCAGGTTGTCGACCTGGTAACCGCGGCTCACCGCCTTGCTCGGGTCGAGCAGCAGCGCGAAATCCACGGCCACCGAGTGCGCGAATTCCAGCGACTGCGCCGCGTCGTCATCCACACCGACGCCGTACACCGCCAGTCCCGCCGAGCGGTAGGTCGCGAAGCTCTTGCCCAGCGCGGCGAGCTGCGCGCGGCAGGGGTAGCAGCGGCTGCTCCAGAAGCTCAGCACCACCACTTCGCCGCGGTGTTCCGAGAGGCGCACGTTGGCGCCGCTTGCCGCACGCAGTGCAAAATCCGGCGCCGCCTGCCCGAGCAGCACGTAGGGCTGCTGCGCCGACGATGCCGCGCCGCTAGCGAGCGTCAGTGCCAGCAGGCACAGCCGCAGCACCACACCTGCGCGCGCGCAGCCGCCACGCGATGCCGGGCCGTCGGGCCGTTGCCAGCTCAATAAAGATCCTTCGCCCTGGTGAGGCGCAAGCGCACCGCCCCCAGCGCGCAAAATTGCATAGCGCACTTAACACTGTCAACGAACTGACGGGGGAAATGAGGCGTACGGCCGTACCTTCGTCACGGCCCGCCGGCGTCGTCTGCCGGCGACATGGGCGCCACCGGGCACACCGCGGCGGCGCGCGGCAGGCCCGCGGCGCGGATCGTTACACGATGGGCTGAAAGACGGTCAGGGCGTCCAGCTGGCTCGCGGACCCCAGCGGCAGCATCGGGAACAATGCACTGTACTGTGCGCTGGTGCCAAGCAAGCCCATATAGTTGAGTATCACGGCCCCCACCAGCGTGGTCACGGCGTTACCGACCGGGCTCGAGCTGCTCACCACGTTGCCGGCGGCGCTGAAGTAGCCGATCTGCTGGCCGGCGGCGCCGTTGAGCAGCTTCGGACGTCCGCTCGGGCTGTACACCAGGAAGAACGTCGACGCGACGCTCGAATTGTCGCCCTGCCAACCGAGTTTGCCGCGCCCCGCGGCGCTGCTGTCGACCATCATGTTGGAGTTGAGCGAGCCGTCGCTGATCACATAGATCATCACCGGCTTGCCTTTGCGCTGCGCGTACTCGAGCACCGCGCCGATCATCTGCCCGGCCTGGAAGTTGCGCGTCTCGCCGGTCGCGCGCGTGCCGTCGTGATAGTCGAAGCCGCCCATGGTGATGGTGCCCGCGCCCGCGAAGCCGTCGATCACCAGCTTCATGACCGTCGCGGTAGCCGCGGCGTCCGAGTTGCTGTTCATCTCGGCGGCGGTGAAGATCGGCGTCGCGCCACCGATGATGAGCGGATCCTGGGTGGGATCGAGCGCCGACGGGTTGCCGAACAGGTCGGCCGTGTTGGCCGCCTTGACGTAGGCACAGCGCACCTGATTCTTGAGGGTGGTATCGGCCACCGGGTCGGCGTAGAGCTGTACTCCGGGTGTGGCGTTCGGCGCGCTCAGCGCCCCGCCGATGGTGGCCTCGTTGCCGGAGGCGAAAAGAGCACTGCCGCCGCTGATGCGCGTCTGCGACTCGATCACGGCCACCGACAGCGGATCCTGCACGCCGCCCGGAGGAATCGGCACCAGTGCCGTCGCGTCCGAGGGCTGGCTGATGGTCGTCGGCTGCAGCGCCGGATTGATCAGCATCATCGGCGCCTCGGAGTTGCCGCCCGACACCGACGACTGAGTGCCGATGAGCGTCAGCAGCTGTCCCTGAGCGCCTGCCATGGCAATCCCGTACATCGGGTTGTGGGGATTGGCCTGGGTGTCGTTCTGGGACTCGGCACAGAACACCCCGCCGCTGGTACCGGCCGCGGTCGCCGGCGTGGTGGCCACACTCAGAATGCCGCGCTTGATAGCGCCGTCGGCGTGCCACAGCAGCCCGAGCGACGGGTCGATGTTGGCGCTCGAGCTCGGCACCATGTTGCCGGGAACGCCCAGCAGCTCGTAGCCGGCGGTCGACAGGAAGGCCGTCTGGCCGCCCTGCTGGCCGACGAGCACCTCCGATCCCACCAGGTTCGCCCCACCGGCGAGGTCGAAACAGATGAACGGAATTCCGGCGCCGCTGCTCGGCACGCTGCACTGCCCGCTGGCGAGCAGCGCATTGATGTCCGGATCCAGTGCGGCATTGGCGCGGTTGGTACGCAGCAGCGCGCCGAGCCAGGCGGGTGCGAGCACCACGCCGGTCGTCGACAGCATGCCCGCGGCCAGGAAGTCGCGGCGCGTCACCGGTCGCTTGTGATTCTCGTGCAGCAGCGGTTCGCCCTTGGCGTGCGGGCGGGGAGGCTTCTTGTAGATGAACATCGGGTTGCTCTCCAGATCCTTACCGTTACTGCAGCATCACCGCGGCGCTGCCGAGCACCGCCGTGCACGCTGCGGTGGTCGCCTGCGACACGGTGGCGGCGCCGTTAATCACCGGGATGCGCGTCAGCAGCGCTTCGACCTCGTTTTGTACCGCGGTGGCAGCCTGCGGGGTCACGTTGTTGCCCACGCCCTTCGCAACCAACGCGTTGATCACTATCTGCCGCTGCGGGCTGCCGCTGGCACCGAAGAACGAGGCGGAGGTGTTATTGAGGCTCGCGTCCAGGCCGTTGCTGCTGAAGAACGCATCGCGCAGCGACTGGCTGGCCATCATCTCGCTGCAGTACGCGTGGGCCAGCTGCGAGATCGCGGTCTGCTGCGCGGACGCGAATGCTGCGATCAGCGGACCGGCCGGCATCGACTGCTCCGAGGCGTTGTAGAGCGACGACACCACCGGGTCGGTGATCGCCACCCCGGTCACGTTCGACAGCGTATGGCTGACGCGCTCGAAGGTGGCGATGCCGAGGTCCGGCTGTGGCGCCGTGGGCAGCGCCGGCGGCGTCGCGCTGACGGGCGGATCGACGTACGCGTGCACGTGCGAGCCGAGCTGATCGAACGACAGGAAGAACAGGTCCTGCCCCGGGCCGAGCGTCACCGGGATCACCGTGCCGAGGTTGGACAGCAGCTGACCGTTCGCGGCGCTGTAGTTCGAGCCGCCGACCGTGGCGGCGACCGTGGTGTACGCCTGCCCCGCAGGCGCCAGCGCACCGTTCACCCCGAGGCGGATGCCGCTGATCTGCAGGTTGGGCGGCATGGTCGCCGTCCGGTCGAGGCTGATGAACTTCGGCTGGTAGAACAGGTAGCTGTAGTTGTCGTACTGGCTCGCCTGGAAGAGGATGTAGGACTGCGGCACGCCCGAGAGCGCGCTGACGCCGAACAGCAGGTAGTATTTCTGGCCGACGCCGGCGGCGAAGTTCTGCTGGATCTGCGCGGCGGTGAGGGCGCGGTTGTGGATGGCGACGAACTTGATGACGCCCTGAAACTGCCGCTGCCCGGTGACCTCGTTGCCGAGCGCCAGCGCAAACGTGCTGTCCCAATTGGCGAGCGAGCCGCCCTTGGCAGGATCGACATCGCCGGTGTACACGCCGTTCACGTAGATCTTCTGGCCGTTCACCGGGTCGTAGGTCAGCACGACGTGCTGCAGCGCCGCCTGCGCCGCGCCGCCGGTGGTGGTGGTGGTGAGCGGCGGGTTGCCGTTGGTGTCGGTGGCGCTGCTGCGCGTCATACCCTGGTACTGCATGGCGTCCTGGGCGAGCGTCGCGTTGCGCGTGGTATTGCTGCCCGAATAGCTGACGATGTACGCGCCCGCCTGCGTGACGTTGGCCGGCGCCACCCACGCTTCGAAGGTGTACTCGCCCGTGCCCTGGATCATGCTGGTGAACTTGGCGCTCGCGCTGGTGGAAGCCTGCGCCTTGCCGCCCTGGTTGATCTGGATGCCCCAGCCGCCGACCCAGCTGACGTTACCCGACAGCTGCAGGTCCGCCTCGGGGGTCACGCCGCTCGTGTCGTAAGCGGTGCTGCCCTGGCCGGTCTCGAACATGTAGATCGCGATGGCGTTGGCGTCGTAACGGCTGCCGCCAGCGGCGATCGTGCCCTGCGTGAGCGACAGGGCGTTCGAGACCACCAGTGACGGATCGATCGGGGTCACCGGGATGCCGTTGGCGAACGCGGTGAGCTGCGCGAGCATCGCCGCGGCGCTGCCCGGGCAGTCGGGCGCACCGCCCGAGCTCGGCGTCGGCCAGCAGTGATGCAGGTCATCGGCGAGGCGCTGGTAGAAACGCGACAGGTTGGGTGTCGCCAGATTGATCTTGGGCTGCGCGGCGACGTAGGCGGCCTGCAGATCCGCGGGATTCGGATCGGCGAAGTACGGCTGCTGCGGCGTGAGCGAGCTCGGGTTGTGGCAGCCCGAGCAGAACCGCGTCAGCAGCGGGTCGATCGAGTTCGCAAAGCTCGGATTGCCGGATGTGGCAGTGGCCGGGAACTGCTTGCCGCCGCCAGCCGCCTGCACCGGCGGGGCGACCAGCTGGATGCTGCTGGTCGAGGAGGAGCCCGAGCCGATCCAGTTCTGGATCCACACCAGCATGGTGGCCGCGCACGCGGACGGGTCCGCGACCCAGCAGTTGTGCCCGCCGCCGACCCTCACCACCAGCGTGGACAGCGACGGGTTGGTGAGGTTCACCAGCGGCAGCGCCGCCTGGTAGGCGAGGTTCACGTCGTCCGAGCGCGCGAACATCGGCGATTGGCCGCCCTGGTGGTGGCAGCCACCGCAGCGATCCGTGGGGATGATGTTCTGCCACAGGTTGATCTGGAACGCGAGGACGTCCGCGTTCTGCGCCGGAGGTCCGGTGTAGGTGTCGACCGTGGCGCTGCCGGTCGGCTGATTCACCGTGACGCCCGGTCCACCGCCGCCGCTGCAGGCGGCCAGCACGGCGAGCAGCGCCACTGCGGCGAGCCGTCGCAGCGTGCGCGCCGCGCGCACGGCGCGCAGCGCCCGCAGGTCGAAGTTGGCAACAGGGTCAGCGTTCATGTGCGGCGCTCCCTCACTGGCCCGGGCAGGCGGCAGCGGACTGCTGGAACACCTGCTTGAGCTTGTAACCGCCCGACTGGAAGCTCGCGGTGAGCGCCGTGACCGTCGCCTGGTCGGCGGCGGTTGGTGCGCGGAAGCACACCGCGGTGAACACCTTGGTCACCTGGCACTGTGCAAACGCCGCGGCCGACTCGAGCTCCTGTCCGAGCGACTTGGCGCCGCTGCCGCTGCCGGGCAGCGCGGGGCTCCAGCCGAGGGATGCGTTGATGCCGCCGCGCCAGCGGTTCGACCAGCTGTCGTCGGGCGTCACGAAGCCAAAGGGAAAGTTGTCCGAGTTGATCAGGTACTTCGGCTGCACCTGTCCGGGTGTGTACTGCATGGTGCCGGTGTTCATGACGCCCGGGCCGACGGTGCCGCTGAAGTTGTAGTAGGCGAACGCCTGCGCCATCGGATCCATTGCGCTGTGGCAGCCGACGCAGGTGTTCAGGTACACGCGGCTGTCCCCGCCCGGGGAGCGCGCCACGTCCTGGCGGACGCGATCGGTGGGCCTGGTGGTGTCCTCGAGCGTCGGCATGTCGTTGCAGAAGTGATTGATCATCGTGAAGCGGAACATCGCGCGGTTGGTGCCGTTGATGAAGAACGCGGCTTCCGCGGCGTAGGTGGTGAGCAGTCCGGCGGTCGCGCCGGTCGGCGTGCCGTAGGTCGCCGACTGCGAGGTCTGCTTGAGCGCCGAGCTCAGATCCACCCCGTTGGCCTCGGCCGTGGCGTAGTGAGCGTTGCTCGCGTTGGAGGGGGCCGGCAGGCCCGGGGCGTTCACCGTATAGAGAATGTCGGCCGACAGCGCCGTATTGAAGGCCACGTCGTCGCGCACCATGCCGATGACCGTGGCGGCGTAGTCGTTGAGGGGCGCGAACACCGACTGGTCACGGTTGGTCCAGGGGATCACCCAGTTCTTCAGCGTCACGTCGTAGAAGGTCGGCGCCTGCGTGGCGATGGCGGCGGCGGCGAGCAGCCCGGCGCTGCCCGGCGCAAGCCCGGCGGCACCTGCTGTGCAGGTGCCGCCGCAGATCGCCTGCGTCATGCTCGCCAGCACCGCAGGTGTCGGCGGCACGCCGGCAATGCGCTCGTAGATGCGCTTCGCCTGCTCGTTGGGGCCGGCGTGCGCGGGCAGCGACAACAGCAACGATGCAACGCTGAGCGCGATCCGCCCTATGCGCTGCGCGCCGACCTGTGCCGTGTTGGTTCTAACATTCATGGCGCTCGTCAACTCCCAAAATGCCCGATGCGCGACCGGACTATACGGTCCGTGTGCCGCGCCCCGAATGTCTCAACCGCCGGACGTCGCCAGTCGCAGACAATCTGTATGGTTCGTGTGCGCCAGCGCCCCATGCGCGGCAAACTGCGAGTCCGGTCACGGCGTGCCCGGGGGCGAACGTCTACCTAGTAGCCGGGATCGACCCGCGGCGGTGCGGTGCTATGAGAACCATGCGCGGCGGCGCGGCGGAGTGATGGAATCGGCGGTCTCACGATAAGTCACTATCAGGCTCATGAATTACGTTACATTCACGCGGCGCGGGCATCCGCGCGCTTCGGTGGAGAGCATGCGAGAGCGCGGCGAACATGGGGCGACGCGCCGCGCGTGCGGTGCCGGGTCGCCGCTGCGCGCCGCCCTGGGCGCGCTGGCGGCGGCAGCGCTGGCCGCCTGCAACGGCGGCGGCAGCGTCAACATCGCCAATAGCCAGACCTCCGACCCGGCCACCGTCGATTACCCGATCTTCTATGTGAAGCACACGGTGCCGACCACGACGGCCGGCACGCTGGCGCAGGACGACCTGCGCATCATGCAGGAGGTCAACCCGTCGGCGGATCTGTACATGCGTGCCGCCGCCTCGCCGAGCGCGGCGGAAACCAACATCACGGCGCGCGTCACCGCCGGCGCGAGCTGGGACGTCAAGGACGTCGACACCTCCGCCGACGGCACCCTGGTGATCTTCGCCATGCGCGGCCCGCTCGCCAAGAACCAGCAGGCGAAGGACCCGCCCTCGTGGCGCATCTGGCAGTACACGATCGCCAGCAACACGCTGGCGCCGGTGATCAATCCGGCCGACGACCCGGATCCGCCGACGGTCGATGACGTCTCACCGCACTACCTGCCGGACGGGCGCATCGTGTTCTCGACCACGCGGCAGGACCAGTCGCAGGGCGTGCTGCTCAACCAGGGCGATCCGCAGTTCTCGGCGCAGGATGAGGACCGCACCGAGCCGGGCTTCGTGCTCGAGGTCATGAACCCCGACGGCACCGGCATCCACCAGATCACCTTCAACCAGAGCCACGATCGCGACGCCACGGTGCTGGCGAACGGCCGTGTGCTGTGGTCACGCTGGGACAACATGCCGGCGGTGGGCCGCAACCAGATGTCGCTGTACTCGTCCAACCCGGACGGCACGGATATGGAGCTGTACTACGGCGTCAACAGCCACAACACCGGCACCAACGCCAGCGTGATTGAGTTCGTGCATCCGCACCAGATGCAGGATGGCCGCATCCTCGCGCTGGCGCGCCAGTTCACCGACGTCGACGACGGCGGCAACCTGGTGATCATCGACGGCACGCGCTACGTGGAGAACACCCAGTCTCTGCTCGCCTACCCCGGGCTCTCCGGCCCTGCCCAGGTGCCCGCCACCCCCGACAACGTGGTGACGCTGCCCGGCCCCTCGCCCGGCGGCCGCTTCATGTCGGCCGTGCCGCTGCAGGACGGCACCAACCGCATCCTGGTGAGCTGGGGTCAGTGCCGCCTGCTCGACACCACGACGACCCCGCCGACCATCGTGGCGTGCGCGGGCGCCGCGCTCGCCGCTCCCAAGCCGCAGGTGGCGCTGCCGCTGTACAGCGTGTGGATGTTCGATCCCAGTCAGAACACCATGCTGCCCATCATGTCGCCGGTCGAGGGCGTGATGATTACCGACGTCGCCGTGGCGCAGCCGCGGACGCTGCCGAACATCATTCCCGACCAGGTCGCCGGGGTGACGCTCAATCAGAACTGGGTCAACGCCGGCGTCGGCGTCATAGATATAAGGAGCGTGTACGACTTCGACGGCGTCGACAAGGCGGTGCCGGACATTGCCACCCTCGCCAATCCGGCGCTCACCCCGGCGAGCGCGCGACCGGCGCGCTTCGTGCGCCTGGAGAAGGCGGTCGCGATCCCCCCGCAGACGCTGGTGAAGCTGTCGGACGCGGCCTTCGGTGCCAGCAACTACATGATCGAGATCCTCGGCTATGCGCCGATCGAGCCCGACGGCTCGGTGCGCATCCAGGTGCCCGCGCAGGTCGCGTTCCGCATGAGCGTGCTCGATGCCGCTGCACGGCGCATCACGCCGGTGCAGGGCGTGTGGCTGCAGGTGCAGCCGGGCGAGGTGGTGTCCTGCAACGGCTGCCACCTGCCGCAGGCCGGCGCGCAGCAGCCGCTGTCACACGGGCGCAGCGGGCTGTTCGCCTCCGCCTGGGCGGGTGCGAGCGCGGCCGGCGTGCCCTTCCCGAACACCATCACCACGCCGATCACCCGCAGTGGCACAACTCTCATGCCGTTGATCCCGACCGCCGCCGGGCAGACCATGGCGCAGGCACGCATGGCGGAGAGCTGCGCCAACGACAACCCGCCGTGCGCGCAGATGGTGCCGGGTGTCAACGTGATCTACACCGACGTGTGGACCAACCCGGCGGACGCCACGCCGAATCCGTCGATCTTCTACCGCTACGACGACTCGACCCAGTTCCACACGCCCTTCCCGACCACCGCGCTGTGCATCACCTCGTGGTCCTCGAACTGCCGCATCGAGATCAATTACCCCGAGCACATCCAGCCGCTGTGGGACCTGGCGCGGCCGAATCCTGCGGTGGCCGGCGTCAATAACACCTGCACCCAGGGCGGCTGCCACAACCCGCTGAACGCGGCGGGCGCCGCGCAGACCCCGGCGGGCAATCTCGATCTCACCAGCAGCGCCTCGAACAACGTGCCGCAGGAGCTCACCTCGTACCAGCAGCTGCTGTTCCCCCACAACACAGTTATCATGACGGCGACCGGACCGATGCCCGGCCCGTCGGTCGGTCCGTACCTGGATGCGGGCAACGCGAACGGCGGCCTGTCGGCAGCCTTCCTGGGACGCTTTGCTATCGGTTCCGGGAGCACGCATACGGGCTACATGACGCCGGCGGAGCTTCGGCTGTTGTCCGAATGGCTGGATATTGGCGCGCAGTACTTCAACAACCCATGGGATCCTGCGGTACCCGTCAATTGAGCAAAGGACGGACTTGACGCGCGCGCGCCAGTGGGCGCTCGCGGGCGTGGTGTTGCTGGCGGCGCTGCTCACTCCCGCCACGGGCAGTGCGCGTGAATACCTGCAGCTGTTCGTGACGCAGCCGTACCTCGAGCTGCACACCGGTCCGGGGCGCGGCTACCCGGTATTTCACGTCGTGCCGCGCGCGGACAGCGTCGACGTGCTGTTCCGGCGCACCGACTGGTTCAAGGTGCGCACCGAGCACGGCGTGGAGGGCTGGGCGAGCCAGGCGGACATGCAGAAGACCGTGCTCGCCGACGGCACGCCGTTTCACTTCGACGTCGGCGATCGCGCCGGCTTCACCTCGCATCGCTACGAGATGGGCATTTTCGCCGGTGCCTACGGCGGCGCCTCGCTGGTGTCCGGCTATGCATCGTTCTCCTTCAACCCGCAGCTGGCGCTCGAGGGGGCGGTCGGGGAGTTCCTCGGCCGCTACTCCAACGGCTACACCGGCGACATCGGCCTGACGCACGTAATCGCGCCCGAGTCGCGCTGGTCGCCGTTTCTCATGCTCGGCCTGGGCGAGGTGTACACCGAGCCCAAGGCCACCCTGGTGCAGGCGACCAATCGGAGCGAGCCGACGGCCTACGTGGGCGGCGGTGTACGCTACTACTTCACACGGCGCTTCTTCCTGCGCGCCGAGTTCAAGGCCCACTGGGTGTTAACCAAGCGCAACGAGAACGAGGAAGCTGACGAATGGAAAGCGGGATTCGCGTTCTTCTTCTGACGGCCGCAGTCGCGCTGCTCGCGGCGCTCAGCGGCTGCGCCTCGGTGCGCCACTGGTTCCACCGCGCGCCGCCGTCGTCGGCCTCCAGCGACACCTCGCAGGACCAGGCGCCGCCGCGCGTGGTGGAGCCGGAGGTGACACGGCGCAAGATCACGGTGCCGAGAATCCGCAGCCGCAATTTCGAGCTGGGCGCGGACTACGGAGTGCTGTCCATCGAGGATTTCGGCGCGCACCCCACCTACGGCCTCACCGCCGCCTACCACGTCACCGAGGACTTCTTCTTCCAGGCGGAGCTGGGCCGCACCCGCGCCGGGCAGACCAGCTTCGAGCAGCTGAGCAACGTGCAGCTGCTTACCGAGTCTGAGAGGCGCTTCACGTACTACGATCTCTCGCTGGGCTACAACTTCCTGCCGGGCGAGGCCTTCATCGGTCGGGGCGTCGCCATGACGAGCGCTTTTTATCTCCTCGGCGGCATCGGCGGCACCGATTTCGCCGGGGACACGAAGTTCACGGTGAACTTTGGCGCCGGCTACCGCGTGGTGCCGGCCGACTGGCTGGCGCTGCACGTGACGGTGCAGGACCACGTGTTCCAGTCGAGCATACTGGGCACCACCAAGCTCACCAACAACCTCGAGGCGCGCATCGGTACGACCGTCTTCTTCTAGAGGAACACCCATGAGGAACCCGTTCGCAGCCGCCCTCGCCGCCCTGGCCCTCGCCCTGCCGGCGCTGGCGGATCCGTCCGGCCCCGCGCCGCCGTTCACCCTCGCCGCCAAGGGCGGCGCGGACGTGAGCCTGTCGCAGTTCAAGGGTCAGGTGGTGATGCTCAATTTCTGGGCGAGCTGGTGTGGACCCTGCCGCCAGGAGATGCCGTTGCTGGAAAGCATTTACAAAAAGTACAACAAGCTCGGGTTCACCATGATCGGCGTGAACGTCGAGCCGGACTCCAACGCGGCCGACCAATGGCTGAAGGAGACGCCGGTGAGCTTCCCGATCCTCTACGACCGCGACAGCAAAGTGAGTAAGCTATACGACGTGGAGGGCATGCCGAGCACCGTGATCATCGACCGCAGCGGCAAGCTGCGCAAGCTGCACCGCGGTTACAAGCCGGGCGATGAGAACGAGTACCTGGACAGCATCCGTGCCCTGATCCGCGAGTGAGCGCTTATCCCCCAATCGTTCGACTGACGCGGGCCCTGGGCGGGGCGCTCATCCTCGCCGCGCTCGCCGCCTGTGCGGCGCCGACTCCGTGGGTCAAGCCGTACGAGCGCGAGCATCTGGCCGATCCCATCATGTCCTTCAACCGCAATCCGGTCTCCAGCACCTACCTCGAGCACGTGCTCGAGACGCGCGAAGGCGCGCACGGCGCCACCGGCGCGGTCGGCGGCGGCTGCGGATGCAATTGAGCGGCGCGGAGCGGGCCGTGCCCGCGGACGGCGGCCGCGTCCTCAGTCCCTTCACGCGCACACTGCTGGCGCTGGCGGTGATCACCGTGCCGGCGCTCGGCGGCGTGCTGCCCGAGGACCGCTTCGACTACCTGTGGCACTACTACAATGGCGGCGACATCACCGTGCAGGGCCCCGAAGTGCTGGTGCGCAAGAAGGTCGGCGACAACCTGTCACTCAGCGCGGGCTACTACGAGGACATGATCTCGAGCGCCTCGATCGACGTGAAACTGTCGGCCAGTCCCTACCACGAGACGCGCAAGCAGGAAAACGGCGGCTTCGACTACCTGCACGGCAAGACCACCTACAGCGCCGGCTACATCCACAGCCGCGAGCCGGACTACATCGCCGATACCACCTACTACTCGGTGAGCCAGGACATGTTCGGCGACCTGACGACGCTCACGCTCGGCTACCGCCGCGGCTGGGACCAGATCTTCCGCGACATCAAGGACCCCGACGGGGTCATCGTCAACGATCCCACGTTCCACCAGCGCGCCGATCACCGCGGCTACTCGCTCTCGCTCAGCCAGATCCTCACGCGCAACTCCATCCTCAACTTCAACTACGAGCTGCTTACCGACCAGGGCTATCTCGCCAACCCCTACCGCGAGATCCGCTATCTCAACCCGACGAGCTCGCTGGGGTTTACGCTCGCTCCCCAGGTCTACCCGAACACGCGCACCAGCAACGCCGCCTCGCTGCAGTGGAAGTACTATTTGCCGTGGCGCGCCTCGCTCACCGCGTCGTACCGCTTCTTCCGCGACACCTGGGGCATCGTCGCCAACACCACCGAGCTCGACTACACCTGGCCGGTGTGGCGGCACTGGACCTTCGACGGCAGCCTGCGCTACTACGAGCAGACGCACGCCAGCTTCTACAGCGACCTGTTCCCGCGCCCCGACTACCAGAACTTCATGGCGCGTGACCGCGAGCTCGCCGCCTTCCACAGCTACACCGTAGGCGCCGGCGCCTCCTATCTGTTCCAGATGCCGGGGATACCCTGGCTGAGCAAGAACACCATCAACGTACGCGCTGATCACCTGCTGATCGACTACAGCGACTTCCGCGACGCGCTGCTCGCCGCCGAGTACGGCGCGGGCAGGGAGCCGCTCTACAAGCTCAACGCGAACATCTTCCAGGTATTCGTTTCCATCTGGTACTAGCGCGCGCGAAGCGCGCCCGCGCGTGCACTGCGCAAAGCGGAGCGCCCGGCGTGCGGGTGAGTTAAGCTGCGCGCACCGGCCGTGCCGGCGGGTACTGTCGGCTGACGGCGACAGTCCAGCAACCTTCGGGGGAACTGATAACCATGCGCATCCACACTTCTGTCCTGCTGCTGGCCGGCATCGCGCTCGCCGGCGCGGCGAGCGCCGTGCACGCCCAGGCCCGCGAAGAGGGACGCCTGCTGGTCGCGGGCCAGGTGCTCGATGAGCTGCGCGCCGGACGCGACGAGGTGATTCCGGACCGGCTGCTCGAGCGCGCCTACGGCATCGCCGTGATCCCCGATCTGACCAAGGTGGCGTTCTTCGCCGGCGGACGGCGCGGTCACGGCGTGCTGGTGGTGCGCGACCGCGAGGGCCGCTTCAGCAGCCCGGTGTTCGTCACCATGACCGGCGGCAGCTTCGGCTGGCAGTGGGGCGTGCAATCGGCCGACATCGTGCTGGTCTTCACCACGCCGAAGGGCGTGGAGGGCATCAGCGGCGGCAAGGTGACGCTCGGTGCCGACGCCTCGGTGGCCGCAGGTCCCGTCGGGCGGCAGGCTTCGGCGGCCACCGACCCCACCTTCAAGGCGGAAGTTTATTCCTACTCGCGCAGCCGCGGGGTATTCGCGGGGCTGGCGCTCGACGGCACCGTGATCAGCATCGACGATGACGCGGATGCGGCCTTCTACAGGAAGCCGATCGCCGCCAGCGACATCCTCGCGGGCAGCGTCCGCAGCGACGACGACGCGGCCCGCCGCTTCATGACGGCGGTGGCCTCGAGCACCGGCATGCAGCGCTCGGCGTCCGCGGCGGGCAGCGCGCCAGCGGCGCCCGCTCCGGCAGGTGCGCCGGCGCCGGCGGCTCCGGCTCCCACCGCACAGTCGTTCCCGCTCTCCGATCCGAAGCCGGGCAGCGAGCCGAAATAGGCGCTTGCCTCGCTAGGGGCCCGCGGAGGGTGCGGGCACGGCAGGATCGCCGGCGCTGGCGGGCAGCACTGCCAGCTTGCGCCGCAACTCCCGCGCCAGCAGCGCGAGGCTGGTGAGTGCCTGCAGCGCCACCGTCGCCACCGACAGGTACCACACCTCCGTCAGCGTGAAGTGCGGGCGCTGCGACAGCCACAGCGCCGGCAGCACGAAGGTCAGCAGCCGCGAACCCGAGCTCAAAAGCGACGGCCAGGTGTTGCCGAGCGCCTGGAACATTCCCGAGCAGGTGAAGATGAGCCCGGTCGCCACGAAGTTCCAGGAGATGATGCGCAGGTACGGACCACCGACCGCCACGACGTCCGGCGCGCGCGTGAACGGGTAGATGAACCATTCCGCACGCCACTGGCACACCAGCGTGATGAGCAGCATCAGCACCGAGCTCACCACCGCGGCGGTGCGAAACGTCTCGCGCACGCGCGCGTACTGACGGGCGCCAAAGTTCTGCCCCGCCACCGGGGCCACGGCGAACGCCACCGCCATTACCGGCAGGAACAGCGCCTGCATCATCCGCCCGCCGATGCCGAACCCGGCCTGGGCCGCCGGACCGAACGGACGGATCACCCAGTAAACCACCCCGAGGATCACGCCCAGCATCAGGAACTCGCCGCCGGCCGGCAGCCCGATATTGAGAATGCGCCCGATGAGCCGCCAGTCCGGCGCCCACAGTTTGGGCGCCAGCGCCACGTAGTGCTCGAGGCGGATGAAGTACAGCCATAGCAGCAGCACGCCGAAGGCGATGGCGATACTGCTCGCCAGTCCCGCCCCTGCGGTGCCGAAGGCGTGGTGCGTACCCCATCCGCTGATCAACACCGGCGCGAGCAGGATGTTCAGGATGACGGTCAGCATCTGCACCACCATCGTGGGTTTCACGATGCCCGTGCCGCGCAGCGCCGAGCCCATCGCCACCAGAGCGAACTGCAGCGCGAGCCCCGGCGTGTAACACAGGAGGTAGGCGGTGCCGGCCGCGACCGCTGCGGGGTCCGCCGCCAGGGCGCGCGCATAGGCACCGCTCGCCAGCAGACCCGCTGCCAGTGTCAGCACCACGCACAGTCCCGACAGCAGCACCGACTGGTTGAAGACGCGATTGGCTGCCGCCTGGTCCTTGCGTCCCACCGCGTGCGACACCAGCGCAACCGTGCCGACGCCGAGCATCTGCGTCAGCGCCACGATGACGAAGCCCGCGGTGGCCGCGCTACTCACCCCGGCGATCGCCGCGTCGCCGATGGGCGCCACGAAATAAAGATCGACCAGCAGGTAGAGCGTCTGGAACAGCATGCCGATGGCGATCGGCACGGCCGTCGCCACCAGCTGCGCGCCGATCGGTCCCTGCGTCAGATCCTTCATACGTTGAAGCGCTCCTTCACGCCCGAGCCTTGCGCCACCTGCGCCAATCGCGCTCGAGCTCCTGCGCCATGCGCGCCGCGGCCTTCACCAGCCAGCCGCTGCGGCGCGCCTCGAGATCGGCAAGGATACGCTGCCGCTGCTGCGGCGTGGCGAGGTGCATGTTGGCCGTTTCCCAACCCATCATCCACAGCAGGCGGCTCTCGTCGTGGTTGCGGGGCAGGGTGGCCAGCTCGATACGGCTGCAGTCGGGCGCGAGGCGCCGCAGCAGCCAGATCCCATGCACGTGCAGGAACGGATCGGGCACCCGCACCGCGCGGCGGATCAGCTCCAGGTAGCGCGGGCTGCGCAGCCGCGCCGCGCTTGCCCACAGCCAGGCGGACGGCGCGAGCGGCTTGGCTTCCCGGGCGATCATGGCGCCGTGCCAGCGACCGAGCGCCACCAGGCGCCGCCTGCCGAGGCTGCCGAGGCCCGCCTGGCGCTGCACGATGCGTACCTCGCTCACGTGCGGCGGCAACGCCGCCGCCAGCAGCCGGCGCGCGACGCGACCGACAGCCGCCGGCGCAGAGCGCAGCGCGCGCATGCGCTCCCAGTACGGCCGCTGGTCCTTCAAGCGCACGATCGCAAGGTCGCGCAGCCAGCGATAGCGCTCGGCCAGCACCACCGCCCCGCCGCCCTTGCGCAGCCCTTCCGCGTAGCCCTCGAGCAGCGACTTGCAGGCGCGCCGCGCCGACAGCGTGAGGCGTGACTCCTCGATCGCCAGCAGCGCGCTGGTGCCGACCCGCACCAGGTCCTGCGTGTAGGGCAGGGTCACCACTTCGTCGAAATCGTTGACACCCCAGATCAACCGCCCTTCTGCGTCGCGCCAGGTGCCGAAGTTCTCCACGTGCAGATCGCCGACCGCGAGCACCGCGGGGGCGGCGGCAACCTCACTGCAGGCTTGCGGCCATTGCTGCGCCCAGCGGTAGAACGTGGCGCGCAGGAACGAGAACGGATCTGCGGCCATCAGGCGGTGCTTCAGCTCCAGATCCGCCGGCCGCAGCGGCACGCAGCGGGCGAGCCAGCGCTCGTAACTGCGGGTCGACGCGACGATGTCCATCAATCGCAACCTAATCCGGTGCCAATGCCCGCCGCATCGGCACCGGGACTCGCCTTCAGAAGCGCTGCGAGAAATTGAGAGCGATGGTCCGCGGCTGCGATGGTGCGATGTAGACCTGGTTGTCCACCTGCGGATTGGTCTCGGTAAAGCGCGAGATCTGCGCCCGCTTGTCGGTCACATTGATGAGGAAAAGCTGGATGCTCGTCTTGCCGTTGTCAAGGCCGGCCGACAGATCGAGCAGCCCGTAGGCCGGCATATTTCCGATAACCAGGCTACTGGGCACGATCAGGTTCGGCGACGTCTGCGTCTGGTAGACGAAGGCGGCCTGCCCGAACGGCGAGAAGTCGTCGATCGGGCTGAAGGTGTAGCGCGCTACGATGTTGCCCTTGAACTTCGGCACCACCGGCAGGTTGGTGCCCGTCGGCGCCTGCGGGCCGATCCACATGTACTCGCCTCCCGGCTGCTTGACGGCCCCGGGGAAGTCGAAAGCGTAATACGTCTGCAGCGTCGGGCAGTTGGTCACGCCAATCTGGCCGCAGTAATTCTGCGTGAGGTACGGATTGAGGAAAGTGAAGTTGGTGCTCAACATCATGTGGTCGGTCGCCGCCCACTGCAGCTCGTTCTCGAGTCCCTTGATCGTGGCATTGCCGCCGTTGGCGATGGCGGTGATGCTCGGGGGCACGAGGAACGAGAACTGGAAGTTGTCCCAGTCCTCCCAGAACAGTGCCCCGTTCCACCGCAGGCGATGATCGAACCATGTCGTCTTCCAGCCGATTTCGTAGTTCTTCAGGTAGTCGGGCGCGTAGGTCTGGTTGTTCACTCCACCCACGCGGTTCACGCCACCGGGCGGAAGCCCTTCGAATAGGTGGCGTAAATCAGCGCGTCCTTTGTCGGCTTATAGGTCAGCGTGGCCTTCGGAACGCTGCCCGAGTCGCTGACCTCGGTGTCGAGGTTGGTGCAGGGCGCGTACTTAGTCAACGGCGGAAGAGGCGGAGGGCCGCCGGGGGCGCCACAAGTATTGCCGAAGTAA
>Ga0210393_10000842_pt1 | contig 26355 bp, 33 predicted proteins | sample IncBWC27OmetaG_FD_160068 | JGI IMG/M metagenome (GOLD analysis project Ga0210393, IMG submission 160068) | Forest soil microbial communities from Barre Woods Harvard Forest LTER site, Petersham, Massachusetts, United States - Inc-BW-C-27-O ...
CGGGTTCGTCGGCCCGAGCCTCACCGCGCGCCGCTGGCGCTACGGCGGTAGCGACGGTGAGATCTTCACGTCGATCTACTATGGTCGCTCACACGGCATGCCCGCGTTCGGTGGTGCGATGCCGCCGGAGATGATCTGGAAGATCGTGACCTACATCAAGTCCCTGCCGCCGCCGACCGACCTTCCCACCGAATCATGGCAGGAGGTCGGCGGGGATCGGTGAGTTCGGCCGCTCATCGTCCCACGACGCGGCGGTAATCCACCACCGGTTGCCGTCCCAGTAGAGATCGATGGAGTTGACGCCGCGCGCAGTCACGGGTCCCGCCGCGACCCTCCTCGACTCGTACGTGCTCATGACGTGGGCAATGTTCCCGATCCGGGACATCGTGCGGTGTATTTCGTGCTCGTCAAATCCGTTTTTCGCGAACCCGGGATCGGTGGCATCGACGTACTCCTGATGCGTGAGCACGCGCACGGTCGGTGTGCCGTCCTTGTTCACGCTGGCCGCGAAGAATCGGATGCCCGGCCAGTAGAGCGTCCGATCCCGCCCCCATTGCCGGGGCTGCCCGGCGGGACCCGAGATGACGTCGTAGTACGCGGCGACGATGCCATCGATCGTCGCGACATCCGCCGGCCGCGGCGTGAGCGTCGGAACAGCTACATGCGAGGCCGGTGCTTGTGCGCTGGCGACAGCGGCCAACGCGACGGTCAATACGAAGAGTGGGAAGCGCATGTCGCTATATTGCGCGCCTACCACTCCCGCCGCCACCCCACGCCATGCCACATATCGTCTTGCTCGGCGACTCCATCCTCGACAACGGCGTCTATGTCGAGCCGGGTTGCGCCACGATCGACGCGCTCAGCAAACGTCTGCCTTCTGGGTGGGAAGCGACTCTCCTGGCCCGCGACGGCGCGGTCGTCAACGAAATCCAGTGGCAATTCAAGGAGATGCCACCGACGGCGACTCACGTTGTCCTGAGCGTGGGTGGTAACGACGCCATCATGCAGGTGACGGTGCTCGCCGAGCGCGTGCGGACGGTTGGCGATGCACTGCTTCGACTTCGCCAGATCGCCGACGATTTCGAGATCGACTACGTCCCGATGCTCCGCAAGGTCGTCGCGCTCGGGCTCCCCACGGTCGTCTGCACGATCTACAACGGCAATTTCCCCGATCTGCATCAGCGGCAAATGACAACGACCGCGCTCACCGTATTCAACGACGTGATCATTCGTGCTGCCTGGGCGCACCACGCACAGATCCTCGACCTCCGCGCGGTGTGCGATCGTCCGGAGTGCTACGCGAACGAGATCGAGCCCTCCGCGATCGGCAGCGCCAAGATCGCGGAGGCTCTGTTAGGGCTTATCGACGGGTAGGGGCCGCCTACGGGGCTCCGTTGATGCGCTTGTGCATCTCGACGATTGCCGAGTCGACCGAAGGCGCCTCACGCGCCGTAAAGTCGCTCGTAAATCCACAGCAATACGCCCCACAGCGCGCATTGATCAGGAAGACGCGCACACCTTCATTGCCGATGCTCAGAAACCGAACCGTGGGGAAATTTGCGGTCAGGTGATCCCGGACGAGGAGCGGTCGAACGAAGCGTCGCGCCAACGAATCCGCGGGTATCATCCACCCACGCGCACGCTCGCCTTGCCCCTGAACCCAGAAATAGTTCGTGCCTTGCGCCACTCCCAGCGCCGTGAACGCCACGCTGCTGTGGATGCGCGCGATGATACGTCCTGTCGTGACCGCACTGTCAGCGAGCGCAGCCGATCCGATCTCTGGTTCGCCCTCGAGGTGGACGGTGTCCCCAGTCGGTGTCTGGATAGTCATCGTGTCCGCCCCTGGCATCACGGAGTCGAACTGCAGCGTCTGTGCGTACGCGACGATCTGACCGGTCGACACACTGTCTAACGGTTTCCCCGCGAAGGGCGGCGGTGGCGTAGGACGGGCGCGCGATGGACCACAGGCGACACTGACCAGCAACGGCAGCGCTAGCAGGAGGGCGCGAGAGGGCATGGAATCTCCGACTGAGGTTTCTCGAGTGGCCCTGAAACCTATTGCTGAAGGAGTGCGCGTGCTCGTGACACCACTGGCTGGAGCTCGGGATCGGCGCCGCCCCACAGGGTGACTACGGCCCGCGCCCAATGCCCGGCCGTGCGCGCATCGCCCTGGTCGTGCGCCAGATCGGCCCGCAGTGCCATGGAACGGACGAACGGCGCCGTTTCCGAAGGGCCATCCGTGAGGCGGAGCCCGAACCGCGGGATCGCTTGCAAGCCATGAAAGTCGAGCTCCGCGATCGCGTTGGCGGTATCCCCAATGGCCAACGCCAACCTCGCGTCGAGAAATGGTCCGGCCGGGTCCGCATCCCCAGGCATCGCCAAGCGAAGGCGCGCATTCTCCTCCGTGATGTACTCCCGCTCGCGGGCCGTGTCGCCTCGCGCCACGTACCACTGCCGGGCAAGCTGCGTATTCAGCCCCTCATCAGGCCGGTGCTCGGGTGACACTCCGATCTCGTGAAACGCTAACGTGGCCGGCCAATCCATGAGCGCCCGGTCGACGCTCTGTCGATGCGTTGGGTCGACCCATACTGCAACGGCCCGCGCGGTACGCTCGGCCGCCGCTCGTATGCTGTCGGCCGGCGCTCCACACGAGGCATAGCCTAGGAATGCGAGCGCTTCCGACGCCGGCACAACCGGTGCGAGGCGGAATTGCTCAGGCGGCGGCAGCCACATGGTGTCGACCGACGCGGTCATGCGGAGCGCGGCGACCGTACGGTACACGTGGCCGGTCAGCGCCGCCGCCGTGGCGATGATCAGCGCTTCCTGGGCAGTCGGCAGGGTCGAGGTCGCGAGCAACGAGTCGGCCAGCGACCGCGCGGCGGCGAATCGTTCGATTTCCAGATCGAACCGCACCTCATCGAGCATCGCGGTCAGACGTTGAAGCCTCTGTACCGACAGCTCCCGCGCACGCCTCGCCTCGTCGATGGCGTCCGTATCGCCCGCTGCGACCGCCGCAATCGCGCCCACTGCTTCGAGCGCGCGGGCCAGGTGCAGGTGTGCCGCGCTACTGCTCGGGACCGCATGGACCCAATCGGCTGCCACGCCACGCAACAGCCGACTGTTGCGCGCGATTGCCTCGCTATTGGTGACCGGTCGGGTGATAGCTAACCCCGCCCGCACGTCGGCCCACGAGTATGGCACGAACGTCAAAGTGTCGTGCGACAGTCCAGGGAATGCCGCGAAGAACAGCGTGTCACCGTTAGCGGCCAACGCGTATCCCCGACGCAAGTCGTTGGATTGCGTCCAGAGAAGCCGGGACAGACGTTCCGATCCGATGTTGACGAACGCTTCCTGAAACTCGGGCAAAATCCGCAGGGCTCTCGCATAGGCGTTCACCGCCCCGTCCATGCTCGATCGGAACCGCCAGCCGCTCGGACTCGATGGGTCGTGGACGACCAGGCGATCCTGGCTTTGGCACTCACCCATTCCGAACCAGGCAATGAAATCCTGGGAGTCAGCTTTGACCATCTCGCTATAGTGGTCACACGCCTCGGCGTATCGACCGTCCGCGAGCGCCGACAAGGCCTGAATCGACCGTTGGTCGTGGGGACCGAGGCGGCTTCGGAGGCTCATCGCGCGATCGACGGTCAGTTTCCACGTTGGCGGCGGCGCAGCGTAGACGGGGTTCTGCCACTCCATGGTCTGCGCGAGCCACAACTGCGCCTGTGCGAACTGTGGATCGGCCTGCACCGCCGCGCCGAACTGACGCGACGCACCCGCCAAATCCCACGCGGCGAGCGCGCGATGCGCGGCCACGTACGTGTCGTGCGCCCGTGGAGAACGCGTCTCGGCCGCCTCCGCATCGGAGACGAAAGGCAGGAGATGTCGCGCATTGCCGGTCGGACCCCGCCGAAGCGCCAGGAGCGCGACGAGCGCCAGGCCGGCGGTGCCGACCGACGTGAGCCAGGGGTGGCGACGAATGCGAACGCCGACGGACGAACGGCGCGGCATCGGCGGTGGTTCGCCCTCCAGCGACCGGATGAACGCGCTCGCGTTCGCGAAGCGATCTCCGGGCGCGAGGCGGAGCGCACACAGGATGGTCCGCTCGAGCGCGGCCGGCACATCGCGCCGCCTGCGCCGCAGAGGCTCCGGCGGCGTCAAGAACCGGTCGAACGCCATGCCGCTCAGCCCCCGTGGCGACACGGGCGGCTCGCCGACCAGCGCCTCGTAGAGCACGCAGGCGAGCGAGTACAAATCGCTGCGGGCGTCTGCCGGGTCGCCGCACGCCTGCTCGGGACTCATGTAGGCTGGCGTGCCGAGGCCGACGCCCGTCGCGGTGAGCGTAGGGTCGCCGATCGGTGTCTCGACTCGCGCGATACCAAAGTCGGCGAGCAGTGCATGGCCGTCGGCGATCAGCACGTTCTCGGGCTTGATGTCCCGGTGCACGTACCCGCGGGCGTGGGCGAACGCGAGGGCGTCCGCCATCTCGCGCGCGAGCCGTGCGACATCGGCAACCGGCAGCATCTTTTCGGTCACGAGGCGCGTGCGCAGGGAGCCGCCCGTGACGTAGGGCATGACGAAGAACAGCGTGCCGTCCTGTTCGCCCGAGTCGTACAGCGGCAGGATGTGCGGATGCGCGAGCTGCGCGAGCGTGACGATCTCGCGCAGGAATCGCCTGACGGCGACCGGGTCTGGATACGGGCCGACGAGGAACTTGAGCGCTACATCACGGCCGTGCTTTTCGTCGTGCGCCAGGTAGACGGCGGCCATCCCGCCGCGCCCGATCTGCCGCTCGATGCGATAGCGGTCCGCTACTACTGAATAGTCTGCGGGCAACATCGACCATATGATGCATCCGGGTCCTCACCTAGCGACCTCAGCCGGTTTATAGGCCCCAGGAACGAGGCGAGCGGCGATCGCTAGCCGATTCCAGGCATTTATTGCCGCTACCGCGAGGGTCAGATCCGCGAGCTCCTTCTCGCTGAACTGCCGACGAACCTCCTCGTAGACGCTGTCGCTCGCGTGTCCGTTCGCGATGAACGTCACCGCCTCGACCCAGGCCAATGCCGCGCGCTCGCGATCCGTATAGTATGGCGACTCGCGCCACGCATCGAGACCGTACAGCCGCTGCTCGGTCTCGTCGATCGCGCGGAGATCTTTCCAGTGCATGTCGATGCAAAACGCGCAGCCATTGAGCTGGGACGCGCGCAGTTGCACGAGCAGCAACAGCGAGCGCTCCAACCCGCTCGTGCCGAGGTAGGTGTCGAGCGCATCCATGGCGTCGTAGACGCCCGGCGCGACTTTGGGATAGCTGAATCGGGCTTTCATGATTGGTTCTCCGCGAGTAAGAGTGCCGCTGCCGAAGCCGAAAACACCGAGTAGTCGAGCGGCGACCACGGGCCGAACGAGATCGCCATGGCCGTGCCGAAGATCGCGAGGAGTGCGGCGCTGCCGAGCGCGACCCACCGCTTCCACACACCGGCGATAAGGAGCACGCCGAGTACGAGCTCGGCCACCGTCGCCGCTCCCGCCAAGAACGGGATGCTCCACGCGGGCATGAAGGCGTTCACTTGGCCCGTGTACTTGACGAAGTTGGCATAGTTGCCATAGCCCACATCCTTGCCGTACAACCCGAAGCGCTCGGCGATTCCGTTCAAGAACGCCAGGCCGAGCGCGATGCGGGCGTAGATCAGCGCGGCTTTTCGCATATGAAAATCGCGAGGAACGTGGTCGGCTGAGTCGTGCTCGCGTTCGCCGAGATCCGGTGCTCGGCGCCCTTTGCTTCGGAGAACATCTGTCCCGCCGTGTATGTGCTCTCTGGCTGGTCGGCGACCTGACTCCGGTACGCTCCGCTGAGTACATAGGCGATCACCGGACACTCGTGATGGTGCGCCGGGGAGCTCTCGCCGGGGCCATACGTGACTTCCTGCACCTTCACGATCGCGTGAGGCAGCACGATCGGCCCGAGCAGCATGATGAGATAGCGCATGGGGGTGAACCTAGGCTGAATACGGCCTAGTACGTAGAGCCATATTCGTTATTTTCACTGGACCATTTATGCCGAAACGATCCACGACTTTGGCGCTGACGCTGGTGCCGCGACCCCCGGGCGCTCCAGCGACGCACTGGCTCTACGGCGCAATTCGGGCTGAGATCCTCGAGGGCCGTCTTCGCCCGGGAGCCCGTCTCCCGGCCTCGCGCGACCTCGCTCTCCAATACGGTCTCTCGCGCGGCACCATCGTCAGCGCCTTCGCTCAGCTGTCGTCGGAGGGATACGTCGAGGGAGCCATCGGGTCTGGCACACGGGTCAGCGAGGTTCTTCCCGACGACCTGCTGCACACCGGCCCGAGCGAGCCGGTGCAAAAGGCGCGGCCGCGTCGTGTGCTCTCGTCATATGGTCGGCGGGTCGGACTCTTCCCAGCGTATCGCGCGCGTCCCATCCGTGCATTCCGCGCCGACCAACCGGCGCTCGACCTGTTCCCCACGACACTGTGGGCCCAGCTGGCCGCGCGCCGATTGCGACGGGCAACCACGAACCTGCTCCTGGGCACGAGTCCGATGGGCTATCCCCCATTGCGCGAGGCTGTCGCCGACTATGTCCGCACGGCGCGCGGCGTCCAATGCACGGCCGACCAGATCGCCATCGTCTCTGGCGTGCAGGAAGCACTCGATCTGGTCACGCGATTGTTCGTCGACCCGCTCGACCGCGTGTGCATGGAAGATCCGGGCTACCCGGGTGCCGCGCTCGCCTTCGAGGCCCGGGGAGCTCGCGTCGTTGGCCTCTCCGTGGACGACGAAGGGATGACTGTCCCGCGCGGCGATGCGCGCCTGGTGTACGTGACCCCGGGTCACCAGTTTCCGCTCGGCATCAGCATGAGCTTGCGCCGGCGCTTGGCCCTGCTCGAGTGGGCGAGTGGATCCGGCGCGATGATTCTCGAGGATGACTACGACAGCGAGTATCGCTACTCGGGTCGCCCCGTGCCGGCCCTGCAGGGGCTCGACCGCCGCGGTATCGTGCTGTTCGCCGGGAGCTTCAGCAAGGTCCTTTTCCCGTCGCTTCGTCTCGGCTACCTCGTCGTGCCATCCGATCTCGTCGATGTCGTCACCGCGACGTTGTCGATTACGAGCCGCCACGCGCCGCTCATCGATCAAGCGATTCTCGCGGATTTCCTCGTCGAGGGACATTTCGCGCGGCATGTCCGACGCATGCGCGAGGTCTACGCCGAGCGGCTTGCCGTTCTCATGGAGTCCGCGCGGGCGCACCTGGCTGGCCTGCTGGCGATCTCGGGTTTGGAGGCCGGTCTCCAAACGGCTGCTTGGGTTGCCGATGGCATAGACGCGCAGGTTGCGGCGCGAGCCGCGGCTGAGCGCGATGTAGAAGTTACGCCGCTAGCCTGGTATACTCGCGGCCGACGCCCACGTGTCACCCGTCAGGGCCTGCACCTGGGCTTCGCCGCTGTCGACGTCCCGGAAATCCGCCGCGGTGTCCGCGATCTCGCTCGTGCGCTCGAATCTCTCTCCTGAGGAACACTCGGATGTGGCGACTCTTGCTCCTGGTTCTCGTCGTAAGTCGTGCCTCGGCCCAGTCGGTCCGCTATGTACCGGCCGGTCCGAATCTGCCGTTCTCGTCCGCCGTCATCGTCGACAAGATGATCTATGTCGCGGGTCAGATCGGGAGTGACCCCGCCACCGGCGCACTCGTCCCGGGCGGCATCAAGGCCGAGACCGCCCAGGCGCTCAAGAATATCGACGCGGTCTTGCACGGCGTCGGCTCGTCGCTCGATCATGTCGTGAAGTGCACGGCGATGCTCGCGGACATTCAGGAGTGGCCGGCGATGAACGAGGCGTACGTGCCGTTCTTCCCGCACCATCTGCCAGCCCGCAGCGCCTTCGCGGCCGCAGGCCTCGTGCGCGGCGCGCGGGTCGAGATCGAGTGTACCGCTACCGTGTCGAAGTAGCGCCAGTCACCGTAGAACCAGCCACCGTAAACGCGACGGCCGCCGATCGACTACTCCGTCCTCGCCCGTCGGTCGCCGTGACGGTCCATCGATAGTTCACGCCGCGCGTCAGCGCGAGCGTGGACACATCGATCGTGGTGTCCCCGAGCGTGGCCGCCGACGCGACGGGGACACCATCGGGTCGCGCGACTTCGATCGTGTAACGCACGGCGCCGCGAACCGAATGCCAGGCGAATCGCACGATGGTGTCGGCGTGCACCGATCCTTCGGGCGCGATGCGCGTGACCGTTGGCATCGTTCGATCACGCCGCACGATCCCTATCGTCACGACCAGTAGCACGACGACCAGCACAATCCATCGCATGGCGTGAATACTATGCGCTTGACAGAGTGCGCCGCCATCGCTTATTTAACCAAATAGTTATATGCAATCCACCAGCGATGCGTTGAGCGCGACGTTCTCGGCCCTCGCCGATCCGACTCGCCGCGCGATTTTGTCTCGCTTAGCCACGGGTGAGGCGTCCGTGACCGAGCTCGCCCAGCCGTTCGCGATGAGCATGCCCGCGATCTCGAAGCACTTGAAGGTGCTCGAGCAAGCCGGCCTCATCGCCCGGGGACGTGACGCCCAGTGGCGGCCATGCCGCCTGGAGGCGGGGCCGCTGCGTAACATCGCCGACTGGGTCGAGCCGTACCGTCGTCTTTGGGAAGGCCGTTTCGACCGGCTCGATGCTTATTTGCAGGTGGCGAAGCGCAAACGGAGATCGCGTTGAAAGACCGCGAGCTGATCATCACTCGCGTGTTCGACGCGCCGCGCGACCTCGTGTTCAAGGCCTGGACCGAGCCCGAGCGCCTGGCGCAGTGGTGGGGCCCGGAAGGATTTGCGTTACCGTTTCTCGAGCTCGACATGCGGCCGGGTGGCGCATGGCGGGCGTGCATGCGTGGGCCCGACGGCACGAACTTCTGGCAACACGGCGTGTGTCGAGAGCTCGTGCCGCCCGAGCGACTGGCCTACACGCTCATCTGGGACTCTGATCCCGAGCACGAGATGCTCGTGACGGTCGTCTTCGTCGAGCGCGGCCAGAAGACCGAGATGACTTTCAGTCAGCGCCCGTTCAAGTCCGTCGAGTCGCGCGACTCGCACCGGGATGGTTGGTCGTCCTCGCTCAACCGTCTCGACGCCTATCTGGCCTCGTGATGCACGATTTCTATTCCCAACCGGGCCCGATGACGTCCGCCGGCGCCCACGATCTCGGTCGCACGCCAAAGACTCCCGCGGATCTCGCGCGCATGCTTCACGGCCTCGTTATCCACGAATTCATGGCCCCGGCCTATGGCGTAACGGTTTCGGCAGAACGCGCCGGCGAAAGCCACATCCGTCAGGTCGACGAGATGCTGGATCGCATATTCGAGCTCGACCCGTCACCGCTTACCGTCGCGCGACCGCCAGAGCAACGGCTCGTTGGCGTGTGCCATCACTTTTCGTTGCTGTTCGTCGCGATGATGCGCGCGCACGGCATGCCGGTCCGCTATCGCCAGGGCTTCGGCACCTATTTCAATCCGCCGTACGCCGAGGAACATGTCGTCGCCGAATATTGGAATGCGCACGAATCACGCTGGATCCTCGTGGACCCGCAACTGGACGCGATCTGGCGCCAAAAGCTCGAGTGTGACTTCGATCCACTCGACGTGCCGCGCGACCGATTCATCGTCGCCGGCGATGCCTGGCAGCAATGTCGCGCGGGCGGGGCGGACCCCGCGCACTTCGGGATCTTCCGCGGCAACCTGCGGGGTCTCTGGTTCATCGCCGGCGAGATAATCCGCGATATGTCGGCGCTCAACGCGGTCGAGTTACTCCCCTGGGACGTGTGGGGCGCCATGCCGCCACCGGGCGAGCCGCTCGACCCACGGCTCCCGTATTTCGATCAGCTGGCCGCGCTCACGTTATCCGATTCGCTCGCCGAGGTGCGCTCGCGATTCGAGGCCGACGCCGGACTCCGCGTCCCGCCAACGGTGTTCAACGCCGTGCTAAACCGTCCAGAAACCATTACTGGATCTTGGCGACCCCCGAGCCCGGCGTCGGGTAGCGCGTAAAGATCTCCGGATCATGGCCGGGCAGAATGAGGCTCGCGTCGCTGGCGATGCGACGCATGCGATCCTGCGCCGCGAGATTGGCGATCGTATCGGCCGGCGAAAAGGTCTGCGCGATCGAGGCATGCTTCGCGAGATTCTCGTAGGTATACGCATTGTCCGAAGCCAGCACGACCGTCCCCTTCGCCGTTTTGACTCCCAGGTACTGCGACGCGTAGGTGTGTCGCCCGCCGGTGTACACGGTAATGCCGGGCATGATCTCTTTGTTGTCTCCATCAATGAGCACCACGCGCCCGGCGTTCTTGAGTTGGCCAAGCATGGCGGCGTCGGCGGTATCGATCGTGTTGGTCTTGGGCCGCCCATCTCCATCGACATAATGCTCGTACTCGTCCTTCTGTATCCAGATCTTCGCGCGCGGAAAGAGATCCGCGCCGTCGAGATGGTCCCAGTGCACGTGGGAGATGATGATGTCCGTGACGGCGTCAGGCGTGAGGCCGATCTTGGCGAGGGCCTCTGAGGGTCGCACGAACCCGGTCGGTTTCCACGCCTTGATGAACTTGTCGCGATAAAACCCGGCATCGAATAGCACGACGCGATGCGGGTCGCCGGTGGGTCTCAGGGCCCACACGATGAACGCGAGATTCTGCTTGCGCGTCGAGTCCGCGTGCAATACCAGCGCGCTCACCGGAAAGGCGGCGTACCCCGCGAATTGGACGCCATAAATCTCGTACTGCGCGCTCGCCGGGGGTGCGAGCAAGGCGAGCGAAGCGAGGGCCGCGACTGCCGTCGTGATTTTCATGACAGGTAGTCTACGACGACGTCGCGGAGAATGTCCCGCAGTCGCTCGACGCCGGGGCTCAACCCCCCGGCGGCGGCGTGGAGCGTCACCGGAAAGGCGCCGAGTCGGGGCAAATCGAACAACGTCTTGTGCGAAACGAGCGCGCGAGGCACGCCGAGCGCGCTCCGCACGGTGACGCCCAGTCCAGCCATGCCCAGCGCCCAAAGGCCGGCCAGGCTCGGGCTCACGGCGGCGATCCGCCAGGGGTGGCCCGCGGCGTCGAGGCTCTCGATAGCCTCTTTGCGGAACACGCACTGCGGCCCGAGGACCACGAGCGGCAGTGGTTCGTCGCGAGGCGCGAAATCCCGACCGGCGATCCACACGAGCTCGATGGCGCCGAGGGTGACGGCGCTCGGGCGTTGAGCGTGCCCAACGACGAGGACCAGGTCGATCTCGCCTTTGCCCACGGCTTCTACGAGTGTGGCGTTCCCCTCGATGCGCACTTCCAGTTGCACGAGCGGATAGAGTTTCGTGAACTGCGAGAGCGCCCGCGGCAGGACAGTCTCGCCGAAATCCTGGGAGACGCCGATGCGAATCCGGCCGGCCAGTGACGCGCCCCGTACGGTGTCGAGGACTTCGTCGTTGAGGGCGAGCATGCGCCGCGCGTAGCGGAGGACGATCTCGCCCGCTTCGGTCAGCGCCACGCCACGTCCTGACTTGCGAAAAATCGTGGCGCCGACATCGGCCTGCAGCTTTTTCATCTGCAGGCTGATCGCGGATGGCGTCCGACCGAGTCGTGTCGCGGCCTGACCATAGCCTCCCAGGTCATTCGCCACGACCAGCGTGCGGAGCGTATCGAGATCCAGGTTGATCATAGTTGAGCAACGCTAATGAATCTGGCGATAATATTCAAATTGTGTTGCGTAATACTCAAGTGTATCATGCGCAATATGACACGTCTATCGATGTTTTTGCTTTCGCTCGCCTTCGCTGCGACGCGCCTCTCCGCCCAGTCCTATGTCGGCACCTGGGCGCTCGTCCTCGTCGACAAGGTCTCACCCGACGGCACCCACACGCATCTGTACGGTGACGACCCCCAGGGGTTGATGACCCTCGACGCCGAGGGCCGCTACACGATACAGATTCTTCGCACTGGCCGGCCAAAGTTCGCGTCCGGCAGCAAGGCCACTGGCACGCCCGAAGAGAATCAGCAAGCGGTGCGGGGCAATAGCTCTGAATTCGGCCGATACTCCGTCGACGACGGGGGCCACACCATCACGTTCCAGTTCGACCACGCGTTCTTCCCGAACTGGGAAGGCACGTCTCAGCGATGCGAGCTCACCGTCGTGGGCGATCGATTGACGTTCATCCAGCCGACGACCAGCGCCAATGACGGATCCAAGGGCGAGGTCACCTGGCGTCGCTTGGATCCGCCATCGCTCGCGGGCGTATGGACGCTCACGGTCGCCGACGAGATTCGCCCGGATGGCACACGCGTGCACGCCTACGGCGAGCATCCAGAGGGCCAGCTCATCCTCGATCCGTCAGGTCACTACTCCGTATTCGTCTTCAGGACGCCCCGGACCAAATTCGCGTCCGGTGTGAAGTCGCGCGGCACGGCTGACGAGTACGAGGCGGCGACAAGGGAAGTGAGCGCGCACTTCGGCCGCTACACCGTGGACGCGACCAGTCACACGCTCACGTTCGATATCGATCACGCGTCGTTCCCGAATCTCGACGGCGTCGAGGAGAAGCGCCCGTACGAGCTCGTCGGGGATGATCTCACCTATCGGATCCCCCCGCGCGCCGACGGCACGATCTCGATCTCTTCGTGGCACCGGTCGGTTCGATAAGCACCGAACCGTCGCCTCCTGTGTTCGCGATACATTGGGATCATGAGATCCTCTATCGTCGCGATATTCATGGTCCCCGCCGTCATGCAGGCCCAATGGAAAACCCCGTGGAGCTATGAGGGCCCGCGGGGCTACGCGCACTGGGGTGACCTGGACCCAGACTACGCCACCTGCAAAACGGGCAAGGCCCAGTCCCCGATCGACATTCGGACGACGGAGAAAGCCGACCTTCCAGCGATTCATTTCGAGTACACGAGCGCCCCGCTCAAGTACTTGATCAATAACGGCTACACGATTCGCGTGAACTACCACGACACGTCGAGCGTGCTGGTCGTCGGCGGCAAACGCTACCATCTCACCCAATTCCACTTCCATCGCCCGAGCGAGGAGTACATCCACGGCAAGCCGTACGCGATGGAGCTCCACTTGATGCACACCGCGAGCGACGGCGAGATCGCCGGCGTGGCCGTCATGATCGCCTCAGGCGCCGCGAACGAGACGGTCCAGCGCCTCTGGGATCACATGCCCAAGGTGAAGGGCAATGAGCAGGAGATCCCTGGCGTTGCCATTGATCCCTCTGGTCTCATTCCGAGCAATCTCTCCTACTACCTGTACACGGGCTCGATCAGCGCGCCGCCATGCACGGAAGGCGTGCTCTGGTACGTGCTCGAGACGCCGATCACGCTGTCGCCCGCACAGATCGCGGCGTTCGCCGAGTTGTACCCGCACGATGTCCGGCCGCTCGAACCCCTCAACGGGCGCGTGGTCAAGGAGAGCCGCTAATTTGATGGAGTGAAGGCCACACGGCAGCTCGGCCGCCTTGGGGCGCTCGTCGGCGCCTGGTGCGCCGTCGTGCTGTTCACGGCGAGCCAGTATTCGCTGATCTACACCGCCACGGGCGGTGCGGCCCACTTCCCGATGGCTCTGCGGGTCTCGGCCCTGCAGTGGCTGCCCTGGCTCGTCGTCGGCCCGTGCGTCGTGCTCTTGGCCCGACGCTTCCCGCTGCGCGGCGCCCACTGGCCCCAGCACCTGGCCATTCACTTGGTCGCCACCGTGGTCGTCGCCGCGGTCGTCACGCGCTCGTTCGGCGCGGCATTTTTGCGGAATGTCCATTCGGAGGCGATCGTCTATTGGTTGTTGGTCGCCAGCACACACCTGGCCGACTCGCTCCACCGCGCACGCGAGCGCGAAAGCCACGTGTCCCGTCTCGAGGTCCAACTCGCCGATGCCCGCCTGGCCGCGCTCCAATCGCAGCTGCACCCGCACTTCCTGTTCAACACCCTCCACGCCGTGTCATCGCTGATCCACGAGGATGCGGACGCGGCCGAAGACATGCTCACCGCATTGAGTGATCTCCTCCGAACGACGCTCAGCCGCGGCAGCCAACGCGAGGTGCCGCTCCACGATGAGATCGACTTTCTGGAGCGGTACCTCGAAATTCAAAAGATGCGGTTGGGCGATCGGTTGCACGTCACCCTCGACATTCCACCGGATGTCGTCGACGTGCTCGTGCCATCATTCGCGATCCAGCCGCTGGTCGAGAATGCCATTCGTCATGCCATAGCGCCGCGACGAGCCGGCGGCCATCTCGAGATCCGGGCGACGCAAGTCGATGGCCGCTTGCGCCTGACGGTGGCCGATGACGGACCAGGCTTTCCAACCGAGGCGGGGCGGGGGATAGGCCTGGAGAACACGCGCGAGCGCCTCGCCCAGCTCTATGGCGACACGTGCCGATTCACCCTAGCCGACCGCCCGACGGGAGGCGCGGCCGTGACGATCGAGATCGTCGCGCGCACGAAGCCCGAATGAACATCACGGCGGTCATCGTCGACGACGAACCGCTCGCCCGGCGACGCATTCGCTCGCTGCTCGCCCGCGAGCGCGATATCGAAGTGCTCGAAGAATGCGCCGACGGTACGAGCGCCGTCGACGCGATTCGGCGCCGCCGGCCGGATCTCGTGTTCCTCGATGTCCAGATGCCGGAGATGAACGGCTTCGCGGTCTTGCGCGCGTTGGGGAAAGACCTCACGTCGGCGGTCGTCTTCGTGACGGCCTATGAGCAATTCTCGCTGCGCGCCTTCGACGTCCACGCGCTCGACTATCTGCTCAAGCCGTTCCACCGCCGCCGCTTCCAGGAAGCGCTGCGCCGCGTTCGGCAGCGCTTCGCCAACGAGCGCGAGCTGGCCGACGTCCGCGTGCGCTTGGCCGCGCTCCTCGAGGCCCCCGACGGCGCCGACACGGTCCATTCGGCCCCGATCGAGCGCCTCGCGATCCGCACGACGACCAAGGTCGCGATCGTGCGCGTGCGGGAGATCGACTGGATTCAGGGCGACGGGAACTACGTTCGGCTGCACGTGGGCAGCGCCGTCCATCTGCTCCGACAGACGATGAAGGCCCTCGCGGGTCAGCTCGACCCGAGCCTCTTCGTCCGCATCCACCACTCCTGCATCGTCAACGTGGAGCGCGTGCGCGAGCTGCAGCCGTGGTCGCACGGCGACTACGTCGTCGTCCTCGACAACGGGAAGCGTCTCATGTCGAGCCGCACCTACAGCGCGAATCTGCGCCGCGCGTTCGCGCTGTAACGCCGGTTGGCGTCTAGGTCAGCGAATTCCAGAATCTGATCGTGCGAGGGTCGACCGGTCGCTGCCGTCTGATCCGCGAGCTGATCTGGTGCGCAAGAATCTCCCGCAGCACGCCATCGGGGTCTCGTGGCACGCGTCTCGCCAGTTGCGCGCGCTGCTTCCGGCGGCTCTTGCGCCCGGGCTCCAGGAAGTCGGCGAGGTAGAGCATCTTCCCGACGTCATCCCACCGGGCATACCCCACGCTGTGATACCGGACCGCGCTCAGTACCCCGCGGTCCGACTCGCCGTGCGACGCCGCGAGCTCGGCCGCTGCGTGGCCATGGCCAATGCCGTCCGGCAACTCGGCGTCTCTCAGCGCGTCATGCAGCCAACACGCCGTGAGCCACCGTTGGCGCTCCTCTTGGCTCACGTCCATCTCGTCCGCCCACTCCTCGAGGAGCGCGATCATGCGCCGCACATGGGCCCGCCGCTTCTTGCCCGCTTGCGCCCACTCGGGCAGGTCCGTCGCTGCTTGCGCAGGCGCCGGTCGCCTCCGGACACGTCGGCCGAAGAGCCGGAGCAACAGGTTGCGGGTGCGTTGAGCGAACTGGGGCATGGCCGGAATAAAATAAAACCTCCCCGCCGTCCTGAGCGAGGAGGTTGATGGAAGACGGGGAGCTTATGGTCAGCGCGTCCCGTGGCGGGTGTAGAGCCCGTCGAACACGATCTGCCAGGTCGCGCCGCCATCCGACGACGTATCCCACACCTGCCGGACGCGATTCGGATCGCCGTGCTCGCGTTGCCACGTGATGCGATTGATGATCGCGCCGCCCGTCGCATTCACGCCGGGTCCGCTCAAGACCATCTTGTCGCCGGCGAACGATCCGTCGAGCAACAGCAGGGTGCCCTGATCATCGACCCAGGTCTGATGCCATTGCTTGTGCGTCGCGTCGTACACGTTGAAGCTCGACCCGCGCGTGCCACGCGCGCCGACCCAATGCTCTTGCAACACGCAGCCGCCGAGTGGCCGATCGATGGAGTTCGTGCCGACGACATTCCCCTGTGGTCCGGTCACGGTCCAATCGCCGATCCAGAAGTCGAACTGATGGTATTCGGGTGCCGCGCATGCAGGGGCGACGAGCATGGTCAGCACGAGGCCGACAGAGACGATCATGGTGCGCTCCGATGGTGGGCGTCGCATCCAACATGACTGCGACCCGGGTCCCGCACCAGACGCCTGACGATTTCCGCACAACCCGATGACTACTGGTCGTCCCGATGCACGGTCGTCGTTGAAAATGCCGGAATGCAGATCGCGACATACTCGGCGCCGCCGACCTCCGGGCTGCTATAGCGAATCCATTCACCTGGTTGCGCGATGACGGCTTGTCCCGCCTTCACCGCGAGCGCGCCGCCGTCATAATCCACGCGCAGCATCCCGCGCAGCACGACCGTAATCTCCTCGAACTCCGGTCGTTGGCCCGGCTCGGCCCACCCTTCTGGAGAAACCATTCGGGCCACACTGACTGTCGCATGACCGGACCGCATCCGCCCGGCGTACTCCTCGATGCGTTTGGGCTTGTTCCCGACGGCCGGGATCACGGCCGGTGAGTCGATCAGTATCGGCATTTTATCGGAGGGTTGGCGTCATGCTCGCATTGCTGCTGCTCGCGTTGGGCTCCGCGCACCAGCCACCACCGACGTGTCCGGCGGCCGAGGCGCATCGCTTCGACTTTTTGGTCGGCAACTGGCACGGCCGGGAGTACAACTTCATGAACGGCAGCCGCGACAGCACACCGGGCGACGGGATCGTCGCGCGAAATCGGAAGTTGTCATACGGTTGCGCCTTCGAGGAACACTGGGAGTTCACGGTGAACGGCACCGTGGACAGCACGTCCGTGATTCGCGGATTCGACCTCGCGAGTAATCAGTGGAAGTACAGCCTCGTCGACAAGTGGGTGGAGTTGGCGACGTTTACCAGCCAGCGCGGCGACGGTGGCTGGGTATTCGGCTACGACATTCCGGGCGCCACGCCGCGCCGATTGCGTATCAAATGGATCGCGACGCCGGCCGGGTACACCGAGGTCATTCAGGTGTCGCCAGACTCGGGGCGCACCTGGCCGATCGTCCGGCACCTCAACTACACGAGGATGCCTTCGACCAACGTGGCCCAATAACTGGCGCCAATCGGCAGGATATCGTCGTTGAAGGCATAGCGGGAGCTGTGGAGCCCGACGCCGTCGACAATGGGTCCGTTGCCGATCCACAGGTAGCACCCTGGGCGCGCCGCCAACATGAACGCGAAGTCCTCGCATCCCATGCTCGGCACAACGTCGCGCTGCACATGCTCGTCGCCCACGACCTGGGTCGCCGCCCGACTCGCCCACGCGGTTGGCCCGTCGGCGTTCACGGCGGGAGGAATCGGTTTGTAGTACGAGATCTTGCTTTTCACACCGTAGGTCGCCGCCACACCGTCCGAGACTCGCCGTATCGCATCCCTGAGGACCGTGCCAAGCCCTGGCCTCAAATACCGACAGGTTCCACGCAACACGACCTGCTCGGGAACGATGTTCCATGTGTTCCCGCCCTCGATCTGCGTGACACTGACGACGGCCCCGTCCTGCGGGTCGATCGTCCGACTCACCACGGTCTGGATGGCGCCGACGAGCGCTGCCGCGGCAACGATGGTGTCATCGCCCAGGTGTGGCATGGCGGCATGCGCACCGCGCCCGGTGATGGTGATCTCGAACTTGTCGTCGGCCGCCATGATCGGCCCGACGCGGACGCCGAACGAGCCCACGGCCAGCCCCGGCCAGTTGTGCATCCCGTAGACCATTTCGACGGGAAACTGCTCGAACAGCCCGTCCTCCACCATCTTCTGCCCGCCACACTCATTCTCCTCGGCGGGCTGAAAGATGAAATGCACGATGCCGTCGAAATGCCTCGTCTCGGCCAGATATCGCGCCGCGCCGAGGAGCATGGCGGTATGACCGTCGTGCCCGCACGCGTGCATGATGCCGTGAATGGGTAGCGCGTCCATATCAGCGCGTAGCCCGATCGCCCGTCGTCCACGACCGGAGCGGAGCGTTCCGACGACCCCGGTGCCAGCCAGACCCCGATGGACTTCTATTCCAAATCCCTCGAGCGCCTTCGCGACCAGTTCGGCCGTACGATGCTCGTGGAACGCCAGTTCGGGGTGCGTGTGAATGTCCTGCCGCCACGCCTTCATGTCGGCATGAAAATCGACAATGCGTTCGATGAGGGGCATGGCCGAAATCGTAGCCTATGCCCGGTCTCCCGGATTGAACGTTATTGCACCGGGCGTGATGCCATACGCCGCTTTGAATTTCCGGATCAGATGACTCTGATCCGAAAACCCCACCGTCGCCGCCGCGATAGCCGCCGACTCCCCGTCGAGCATGAGTCGTTTCGCGCGCCGGAGCCTGAGCTGTGTCTGATACCGATGCGGTGGCAGTCCGACGTGGCGGCGAAACGCGCGGAGCAGCTGAAATCGATCGATGCCCGCGAGCGTCGCGAGCTCCGTCAACGAGCAATCGTCCGCGAAATGCGCCGACAGGTACTCCTTCACGATCCTCACTTCGCGCGGAGTGGGTCGCTCGCTCCCGGGCCGCCGTGGAACCCCACCGTGTTGCCGTGCGAGCGCGGCGACCGCATTCACCAGTCGCGTTTCACACTCGAGCCGAGGCTCGGGATGCTCGAGCGCGCGGTGGGCTTCGAGAATGCATTCGGCGAGCGCGTTGTCACTGACGACGGCGTCCGGGAAGAACGGAGTTGCTTCAACGACGGTCTCCACGACCGTGCGGTCGAGGTAGATCATGCGATACGAATACGCGTCCCCGCGCCCCGCGGGCCCACCGTCGTGCTCCTCCTCGGGATTGACGATGATGACGCGCCCAGGAATGGCGGTCCACACTCGCCCGCGCGCCCAGAACGCGTGCGCTCCAGCGGCGACGACGCCGAGCGCGTAGCCCTCATGCGAATGCCGTGCGTAGCGATGGGAGCTGGCGTCCCATCGCAAGAGCTCTACCCCTGCAATCCCTTCGGGTCTCCAGTATCGGGAAACCATACGATCATACAAATTAACTCAAACTATGAAATTACAGATGTTGCACGTCGTACTGCTCGCCGGCGCCGTCGCGGCCTGCCATTCGTCGGATCCGTCCGCTCGCGCGCCGGTCCTCAGGATTTCGGCGATTCCGGACCAGGACCCCGAAAAGCTGCAACGGCTGTACGGCAAGGTCTCCACGTATCTCTCGACCGCACTCGGCGTCCCGGTCGAGTATCGCCCGGTGACCGACTACACCGCATCGGTGACCGCATTCAAGGTCGGCGATCTCGATCTCGTCTGGTACGGCGGACTCACCGGTGTGCAAGCGCGACTGCAGGTACCCGGCGCACACGCGATCGCCCAGCGCGACATCGACACGGCGTTCCACGCGGTGTTCATCACCCGTCGCGCGTCAGGTCTCCGATCGCTCTCTGATCTCAAGGGCCATACGTTCACGTTCGGCAGCGAGACATCCACGTCCGGACGGCTCATGCCGCAGTATTACCTGCACCAGGCAGGCGTGGAGCTCTCCGACTTCCGTGGCGCCCCGGGATTCTCGGGGTCGCACGATAAGACGATCGCGCTCGTCGCGGCCGGCACCTACGACGCCGGAGCGCTGAACGCCCAGGTGTGGCAAGCCCGCGTCGCCAGCAAGGCGGTTGACACGACGCGCGTCGTCGTCTTCTACGTGACGCCGGCGTTCCACGACTATCACTGGGTGCTGCACCCCGACGTCGAGCAGCGCTTTGGCGCGGGATTCGCCGACAAGGTGCGGTCCGCGCTGATCTCGCTGGACCAGCAGGACATCCTCGACCTGTTCGGTGCGCATCGCTTCGTGCCTGCGGCGGACAGCGATTATACGCAGATCGAGTCCGTTGGCCGCGCCATAGGAACGATCGTTCAGTGATCGTGGCGTTGCGGCAGGTGAGTCGCCGGTTCGGCGAGCGGCTGGCCGTCGACGACGTGTCGCTCGACGTTCGTGCCGGCGAACGCATCGCACTCATCGGTCCGAGCGGCGCCGGCAAGACCACGCTCCTGCGGTTGATCAACGGGAGCATCGAGCCGACCGCCGGTGTCGTCACCGTTTCGGCGGCGCGGCGCGAGATCGGGACCATCGATCAATCCTTGGCGCTCGTCGACGCGCTCCGGGTCATTCACAATGTCAACGCCGGCCATCTCGGTCGCTGGTCGACGCTGCGCGCACTCGTCTCGTTGATCGTCCCGCGCGAACGACCACAGGCCATCGCGGTGCTCGGGGGACTCGGGATCCCCGAGACGATCGACGCACGCACCGGCGACCTGTCGGGTGGCCAACGCCAACGGGTCGCGATCGCGCGCGTGCTGGTACAGGACCCGCCCCTCGTCCTCGCCGACGAACCGGTCTCGCAGCTCGACCCGGAGCGCGCGCGTATGATCTTGACGCTCCTGACGAGTCGTGGCGGTACACTGATCGCCAGTCTGCACCGTCCCGATCTGGCCCGCGAATACTTCGACCGCATCATCGGCCTCCGCGCCGGGCGCGTCGTCTTCGACCGGCTGCCGGCCGAAGTCACCCCGGCTGTGCTCGCGCCGCTCTACACGGTGGCGCCGCCGTGAAGCGCGACCGGTCGCGGCGTGCCCGCGGCGTCGGTCTCGTTGTCGCGCTGCTGCTCGGGTGGTCGTTTGTTCGGGCAGTCGGCGGGCGTGCCGCCATCGCGAACCCCGCGGGCTGGCCGATGGTTCGCGCGTTCGCGACCGCGGCGTTGCATCCGGATGTCTCGGCATCGCTCGTCCGACTCGCGTTCGTCTCGAGCGGCATAACGCTCGCGTTCGCAACCGTCGGGACGGCCCTCGCCCTCGTCATCGGCACGATCGGCGGAGTGCTCTCGTCGAACATCTGGTGGGGCGACCATCGATTCACCGCGACGATCATTCGCGGATGCTTCGCGATCCCCCGTGCACTCCACGAGGTCGTGTGGGGCCTGCTCCTGCTGAGTTGCTTCGGGCTGACGCCGCTCACCGCGATTCTCGCGATCGGCATCCATTACGGCGCGATCACCGCGCGAGTCACGGGCGAGACGCTCGACGACACGCCGGCAGCCGCATTCTCTGCGCTCCGCCAGGCCGGCGCGCGGCGTCTCACGGCACTGTGCTACGGATTGCTGCCCGCCGCGGCCCCGGATCTCATCGCGTACGGCTTCTACCGATTCGAATGCGCGATCCGCGCCAGCATTGTGTTGGGCATGATCGGGGCCGGCGGACTCGGATTCCAAGTGCTCCTCAGCATGCAGTCATTGCGCTACGGCGAAGTCTGGACATTCATCTACGCGCTGATGGTGCTCTGCGGTCTCACCGACGCCTGGAGCGCCGCGGTACGGCGACGGCGCGTTCGGTCCCCTGTGGGCTCGCTCGTCCTGGGAGCGCTGCTCCTCGTGTGGTCACTCTGGTTCCTCCCGCTCGACCTGACACGACTCGTCAGCCCCCACACCTATCATCTGCTGGGCGATGTCCTCTCACGCGCCGCCCCGCCGCGCCCCGCGTCGAATCTGCCTTCGCTCTCCGCCGACACACTGGCGATGTCGATCCTCGCTATCGCCATGGCGTTCGCGGCTGCACTCCTCGTCGCCCTTCGGCGGGGCATCGTGAGCCGGTTCGTTTTGCTCCTCAGTCGGGCCGCATCCGCGCCCGTCTGGACGTTGATCGCGTTGTTCGTACTGTTTCCCGGCACGCTGCCCGGCGCCGTGGGTTTGGCCGTGTTCAACTTCGGCGTGCTCGGCCGTCTCTTGGGGGATGCGATCGAGGACTTGCCTCGTGCTCCGATCGCGGCGCTCGAAGCGATGGGCGCCCGACCCTGGAGCGTCGCGCTCTACGCCGTACTCCCCGCATTGCGGCCGCGAGCCATTTCCCTGGCCGCCTATCGGTGGGAGGAGTGCGTGCGTGGCACTGTCCTGGTCGGTCTCGTCGGTGCGGGAGGTCTGGGAACGCTCCTCACGCAGCAACTCGGTGCATTCGACTATCGCGGCGTCACCGCAACGCTCGGCGCGTTCATCGTGCTGACGCTCGTCGCCGAGTGGTTGGTCCGGGCGTATATTCGCTGACATCGATGCGCCATCTCATCGTGTGGGTCGCCGCCTCCGGTATGGCCGCCTGCGCCGCGCCGATGCGCGCGCCAGTTGAGCCCTCGCCGTCGCACCCCAGTTGGGGTCGTACGTGCTCGAGACCTTGTTCTTCGGCGAGTCGATCAAGGGTGGCGGGTCGATCTCAGAGAGCGACTGGCAGAGTTTCCTGACCGACGTGATCACCCCTCGATTTCCGCGCGGCTTGACGGTGATCAATGCCAACGGCCAGTGGCAGGGACCCGGTGGCGCGATCGCGCGCGAGGCATCAAAGGTCGTGATGATCGTCTACGCGAACGACGATTCCGCGGCGTACCGATCCGCGAAGATCGGGACGATCGACTCGCTCTACAAGGTCCGATTCAACCAGGAATCGGTGCTGAGGCTGCGGTCGATCGTCCAGGCGTCTTTCTGATCGGTGGCCGCCGCCCTACCAGCGCGCCAGCTGGGTGAGTTGAACGAGGTTGCCGCACGTGTCTGTCAGCTGGGCGATGGTCGCGCCGGTCACCGAGGTCGGCGGCATGGTGAACTCGGCGCCGCGCGTCTTGATGCGCTCGTAGTCACCTTTGACGTCGTCGGTGTTGAACATGATCGCGGGTTGGTTCTGCTGAAACATCGCCTGCTGGTAAGCCGCGGCCGCGGGATTGCTGTTCGACTCCAGATGCAACTGGGTGCCGTCCGGCTCCTCCGTCGAGCCGACCGTGAGCCAGCGATACGGACCCTTCGAAAAGTCCGCTTTCTTCACGAGCCCCAACACGTCCGTGTAGAACGTGAGCGCCTTGTCCAAGTTATCAACGTAGATGGTCGTGAGCTTGATCTTCATATGACTCTCTCCTCGTGTCTTACTGCAGTTCCGCGGCCACTCGTTCCAGGCCGCCAATGAATTTGTTCCAACCGTACTTCGCGCCGTTGTAGGCCGCCGTCTGGTTCGCACCAAATCCCGAGTGCTCCATGCGCACGAGCGTGCCGGCGTCCGTCGGCGTCAACGTCCAGGCGACGACGCTCACCAGTCCCAACGACTCCCACGTGTAGGACAACCGCTTGTTGGGTTCGTCGACCACCAGCACTTTGGCGTCGATGATGCCGTCCCATCCGGGCACCGGCGTCGAGCGGAACTGGAACGCGTGGCCCACGGTCGGCTGAAAGTCGTTGTCCAGCAGCCACTCCTTGATCAGCGCGCCTTGCGTGAGCGCGCGCCAGATCTTCTCCGGCGGGTGCGGCATCTCGCGTTCGACGATAACCGAGCGCGTCGTGTCAGTGCTCACGAGTCCATCCGGTTCAAGAGATCCTCGAGGCGATCGAACTTGTCGGGCCAGAAGTCGCTGTAGAAACTGAGCCAGTTGACCAGCGGCGCGAGTCCGCGCGGTCGGGCGCTGTAATGCGTCTCGCGGCCCCGGCGCCGGCCGCGAACCAGTCCAACATGTTTGAGCGTGCCGAGGTGTTTGGATACGGCGGGCTGAGACACGCCAGAGCTATCGGTCAGCACCCGCACCGTCAGTTCACCTTCCCGGCTCAGGCGCTCGAACAACGCCCGACGAGTCGGATCAGCGAGAGCGGTCAGGACTTTTCCCGGCGCGGCGAGCATGGAATATTCATAACCCACGGGTTATGAGTTGTCAAGCCGGCCATCGGGGCTCGCATTATCTGACGTGGACGCCACCGGTGCGTACGTGCATTGGCACGACGCGATCATCACTCACGATCAGTCGACATCGTGAGCGACTCCGCGCTTGGGTCAGAGGGTGAGCTGGCCTGTAGCGACGGATGCGACGTTCCCACCGACGTCGATGGCGCCGCCGTCAATGATGACGTGCAGGATGCTGCGCCGGCCCATTTTCGTGCCCTGCTCGCTCGTCATGCGAGACCTCGTGAGGAGGCCGTGCCGCGTCATGAACGAGGCAAGGGGGCCGGTCGCGCTCCCGGTCGCGGCATCTTCGGGCATCCCGAGGTCGGGCGCGAACATTCGTGAGTACGCGCCGGTCGGCGTCGACGCGAAGAGAAAGACGCCGAACGGATCGACCATATCGTCCTTGAGCGCGGCGAGACGCTCCGGGTGCGCGCGATCCACGACGCTGGGGTCCTTGAGGGGGATGAACAGCATCGGAACGCCGGCACTGACGAACTGCGGCGCGATGTCGAGAAGGTCGTCGACACGAAGACCCAGCGCAGCGGCGCAGGTGGCGCGGCCGCGGGTCGGGCCATATGTGATCGTTGGCGTCCGCAACCAGATCAGCGGCCGCACACCCAAGTCGACCCGGATCGGAACGGGGCCGATCTTTTCTTCCAGCGCAAAATTGGACGTGTTCCCGGGGACGAGGCCTTCGTCCAGCAGCACGAAGCTGGTCCCGATGGTCGGGTGGCCGGCGAACATCAACTCCTTGGTCGGCGTGAAAATCCTGACCTGCGCCACGCAGTCGGAGCGCGTGGCCGGAAAGCAGAAGGTCGTCTCCGAGAGGTTGAGCTCCCGGGCAATGAGTTGCATCGCGCGGTCGTCGAGGCCATGGGCGTCGATGAACACGGCGAGCGGATTCCCCTCGAACGGCTCCGTCGTGAACACGTCGACGAGGCGATACCGGTAGGGCCGGCGCACGTGGCTCATCGCGCGATGACCTCCAACTCGACCAGGCCACCCAGCGGCAGCGCGACGACCGCCACGGTCGTGCGAGCCGGATACGGTGTACTGAATTGACGGCCGAACACCTCGTTCATCGCGGCGTAGTTCGCCATGTCCGTCAGGTACACGTTCACCTTGACGACGTTCTCCAAGCTCAATTTCGCCGCCTGCAACGTCGCCTCGATATTACGAAAGATCCGCTCCGTTTGCGCCGCGACATCGCCGGCGATGAGCCTGCCGGTCGCGGGATCTTGAGCGACCTGTCCGCTCAGGTACAGCGTATCACCGGCGCGAATGGCCGGCGAAAAAGGACCAACCGGCTTGGCGATTGTATCGGTGGTAATGGCGGTTCTCGCCATGATGCACTCGATTACAGGGTAAATACGATGGAGCCGTGGGTGCGGCGCGCCTCGAGATCGTGGTGCGCCGTGGCCGCATCGGCGAGCGCGTATCGTCCGCCGATGGTCGGCGCGATCGCGCCCCGCGCCAGCATGTCGAAGACCGACGCGGCCGAGTGCTCCAGATCGGCGCGGCTCGCGATATAGTGCGCGAGGCTGGGCCGCGAGAAGTGCAACGAGCCTTTCGACATGAGCATGAGCGGCTCGATCGCCGGCACGGCGCCCGACGCGTTGCCGAACGTGATGAGGCTGCCCGTCGGTTTGAGACAATCGAGGGAGGGCACGCACGTATCGCGACCGACGCCATCGTAAACGACGTCGACACCGCGCCCGCCCGTAAGGTCTTTAACGCGGGTGACCCAGTCCGTCGTGCGATAGTTGATGACGAAGTCCGCGCCGAGGGCCGCGGCCGCCGCGCACTTTTCGTCGGAGCCCGCGGTCCCGATGACCGTCGCGCCGAGCGCCTTGAGCCAGCCCATCGCGATCGTGCCGGTGCCTCCGGCCGCCGCATGCCACAACACCCATGCTCCGGGTTGGACGCGGTAACAGCGCGCGACCAGGTACTCGACCGTCATGCCCCGCAGCATGAGACCGGCGGCGACGTCGTCGTCGACATGGTCCGGCAATGCAATGAGCCGATCGGCCGGCGCCAACCGCGCCTCGGCGTAGCTCCCTGGCAGCAGCGCATACGCGACACGCGCGCCTGGCGTGAGGCCGTGCACGCCCGGGCCGGTGGCTTCGACCACACCCACACCTTCGACACCGGGGATGAACGGCAACGGCTGGGGGTAGAGACCGCTCCGGTGGTACACGTCGATGTAATTGATCCCGATCGCCGTATGCGCGAGGCGCACCTGCCCGGGCCCCGGTGCGCCGAGCTCGATCGTCTCCCAGCGCAGCACCTCGGGGCCGCCCGTGGTGGAGATCCGAATAGCACCCGT
>Ga0210393_10000843_pt1 | contig 26348 bp, 22 predicted proteins | sample IncBWC27OmetaG_FD_160068 | JGI IMG/M metagenome (GOLD analysis project Ga0210393, IMG submission 160068) | Forest soil microbial communities from Barre Woods Harvard Forest LTER site, Petersham, Massachusetts, United States - Inc-BW-C-27-O ...
GGACTTTCCCGACATTTGCATGCCTTTCGCGTTTAGGACGACGTCGATGCGTTCGTCCGCGAAAAGACGATGCACACCGTCGCTGACATCGTCGTCCTCGGTGGGAAGGAAGCGCGGGTTGCGGCCGATGACGGTGACATTGCTGCCGAAGCGGCGCATGGCCTGGGCGAATTCGAGGCCGATGTAGCCGCTGCCGAGGACGATCAGGTGAGACGGAACCTCGTCGAGCTCGAGGGCTTCGATGTGCGTGAGCGGCTGCGCGTCGGCAAGGCCGGGGATTGATTCGAGCGTAGCGTGAGTGCCCGTGTTGACGATCACGTTTTCGCCGCGGAGTTGGCGCGTCGTGCCGTCGGGAAGCTTCACTTCGATGGTTCTGGGAGCGACGAATCGGCCGTCACCGATAACAAATTCAGCCCCGGTGGCCTTGTAGTTCTCAAGGTAGACATCGTTCCAGCTCGATACCATTTTGCGTTTGCGTTCGCGGACTGCTCGCATGTCCGTGGTGAAACCGCCGTTGACGCCGACGATGCCGAACTCACGGCCGCGCGTGAAGTACGATGCGACCTTGGCGCTGTGAATGACGTTCTTGCTCGGCAGGCAGGCGATGTTGGGACACGATCCGCCTACGTATTTGCGTTCGATGACGGCGACGCGGCGGCCTTCGCCGGCAAACGTCCATGCGGCGACGGTTCCACCGGTGCCGCCGCCGAGGATGACGATGTCGAGTTCTTCGGGGCTCAGGCTCGTTTGGGAGAGTGTTTCAGGGCTCACTTGCGTTCCCTTTTTTGCTCGGACTTTCACCGCGAGGATATGGATGCGGACTCGGTTTTGTTGGATGTAGTGTTTTCTGAGGATGCGGTTGGTTTCAGTGGCGCGGCTCCGAAATTGACGCTGAAGCGCTTGCACCAGATGGATACGGCGCGGTACTTCGAGAGATCGACGTCACTGACGAGCGGATAGTTCTGGTCGCCGATGTTGCCTTTGAGGACGCCGAGGTCGATGAAGCCGGCTTGTTGGACGATCGCCGCGTCTTTGGCATCGTCGGACGCGACCATATAGACGTGAACGTCGGGACCGTTCGATGTTGTGAAGCTGGTGAGGCGGAGAATACGAGAGCCGTCGGCGAGTTGATAGATGGTGGCCGCGCCTTGGGTCGGATGCAGGATGCTGTAGAAATGACCGGATTCCAGAAGCTGCGCCGGCGAGCTCGCTTGTACTGCGGGCATGGCTTCGTCAACCTGACGATTGACGACGAGGCGCTCCGGCCGGAACGCATACCAGGCAACGAGAATCACCAGCGCGGCCAACGGGATCGCGATTTTCATCCATTTTTTCATGTGTGTATCTCCTCGATTTGAAGATTCGATTCTTTGAGTTCCACAGTTCCTGTGTCGTGGCAAAAAATGCAGCGTTTGTCGTTGGCGTGATGGAGCTTGGCGCAATATGGGCCGACGCCGCCGCGCGCCAAGAGAAAAAGTGCTGCTGCCAGCAACATGCCGACAGTTGGCGCGACGAAATAAATCCAAAGGGCATGCCAGTAGCCTCCGCGAAAGGCGGAGCCAAAAGTGCGTGCGGGATTCATGCTCATCCCCGAGAGCGGCGTTTCGAATGTGATGAAGATCACGTAGAGGGCGCCGACAAAGTACGGTGTGTAGCGCGAGAGCAACTCGTGACTGGTGGCGAAGAGAACCGTCAACATCAGCGCGCAGGAAATTGCGATTTCGGCAAAGAATGTCGTGGCCAATCCGTAGCGACCAGGGAACGTCGCCGCGTAGCGAATCGTAGGATGTGACGGGGCACCAAGCAGCAGAAGGGTCGCGAGAACTATGCCCGCCGTTGCGCCGGCAAATTGCGCGACTCCATAGAAAATCGCGTCCCAGAATTGCACCTTGCCGAGACGATAAAACGCGAAAGTGATCGCGGGATTCAAGTGGCCTCCGGATTGTTTACCCCACGGCGTCAGAACGAGTGCGGCGATCGTTGCGCCGATCGAAAGGCCGAAGAATGCGCGACGAACCATGGCGCTCGCGAGATATTGCCGAAGCGGCGATGCAGGATGCTGAAACAGTGTCGCGAATGCACACGTGGAAAACAAATAGACTCCCATCTCGACAAATTCCATTCCGTATTCCGGCCAATGAAGGCGCAGACTCTCGCCCGCATTCAGCCTGAGATTTCGCTCGTCGGTCATTTTGAGACTGGCTAAGTGCAGTCGCTCGGCCAGAGCGGAAAGTCCATTGAAAACGCCGACATGCCACGCAAATCACTGCACCGTTGCAAGTTACCGGGAAGTGATCGAGGGATACGTTGATCGCGGAGCGACGAATCTGCGACGAATATCTGTCACTGACGATCCGTCGCCACGCAAAGTTCGCGGAGGCCTCGCGGACACACGGTACGTTCGACCGCCGCGAAACGCAGCGCACTTCGTTTGCCGGCCCCGTTTGCCTCGGTTCCGTTTTTCCTTTTGAGCTGAACAGCCAGCGCACGCCTCGCGCGATGCAGTCGCGTTTTCAGTGTCGTTACTGACAGGCCGAGCGTGTTTGCTGCCTCTTTCAAAGGGCTCTCGGCAAATTGACAGAGTTGAATGGCTTGGCGGCTTTCGACAGGCAACTTGCTCAGCGCATCGGCCAGCATTTCCCCTTGTTCCCTTTCTCGGAGTTGCTCTTCCGGCGTCGGGTGCGGATCCCTTAAATACTCTTCGCACGACGCACCCTCGCGCTCGCCGACAACTTGTTCCCAGGACACAGTCGGCTTCGCCCGAGTGCGGCGAAGTTGTTGCAACGCGGAATTGATGAGGATGCGAGTTGCCCAGGTCAGGAAATCAGCCCGGCCCTGAAAGCGACGCAGGTGTGTAAAAGCGGCGATCATCGCCTCCTGCAACGCATCTTCTGCGTCTTGTGGCCTTGGAAGAATCCGCAACGCTCGGCGATGGAGCTTCTTGTAGCAGGATTCGAACAGTGCGTTTAGCGCTTCGTGGTCTCCGGTCTGTGCTCGCAGAAGGAGAATCTCTCGTTCGGCCGCGGAAATAGCTATTTCGTCTCGATACAACCTTCCCCCTTTTTTGTGCAGCAATCATCGTCAAGAGCGGCTTCGTTGATGTCGATGCAATGGCCGCTCCGATATGTAAGGCAATCGACGAACCAACGGCGACAGCGCGACGTTGCGGGAAGGACGGTTTTAAATTGTTGTCGTAGTTGAAGATGGCGAAGTACGACAAACGCACGCGTTTGTGATTGCCGACGAAATTGTGATGAATGTTCGTCGGTGGCGAATAGCGGTCACTCGTGCGAGACTTGACGGCATCTGATACCAGGCTCCGACGGCCCCCAAGAAACAAGCGCCGTGCGGCACTAAGGACTCGCAGTCCATTCGCCACGGTCACTACCGAAAAGCCAATGCGATGATCATTCATGCATCCGTTCCAGCAGACGACACGGCACGAGTCGCGCGCGTCCTCGGCGAACTATGGCGTTGCGAGCATTTTCCTTTTCTTTTTCCGGGACACTACCTTGTCGTGGCCGGAGATGAACGCGGGACTCAGATCGAAGTCGGGCCACGGGGAAAATCAATCGTTCCCGCGGAAACGATGATGTCGTTCCAGTTGGTTCCCTCGCCCTCACCATACTCGGAAGTGCATCTCAACATCGCAACTCCGCTTACGGCGGATGAGGTGCTGGACATCGCCAAACGTGAGGGCTGGACGGCACGGGTCTGTGACCGTGGCGGCGTTTTCAAAGTCATAGAGTTTTTTCTCGAAGACAAGTTCATGCTGGAGCTGATGACCGATCACGAACTGCAGCGATACCGAAGCTTCATGACCCCGGAGAACATGCGCATGATCGCCAAAAAATTGCCGCCAACCCCGAAAGCTTCGTAAGACCGGTCAGAACCAGCCCGCTCGGAAAGTCCGCGCCTTGGAATTGCGAACTCTTCACTAGCGCGCCCTCGCAATCCTTGCAGCTTCCTACCGACCTCCCCACATAACTAGTCGCTCTGAATCTTTCTACTGCGGCGACCGCTTTGCCGACCGAGCCGCGCCATATTTCTGTGCGAAAAAGCCAATGTATTGGAGGGGACAGGCGAGGAGCGATCTTGGGCCGGTGCGTTTGCGGCGTGGTACTACTGAAGTGATGGGCGCCACGATGGAGCAGGAGACGGGTGTGTCCGCGGCAAACGCGCGGGACGTTCGCGACGCGGCGATCAGCCGTGGAGATACGCGTGGTGTGCGCCGATTGCGCGGAGCACTGAACGCGTTCGGGCAGATGCCGGTGGTACAGATGCTGGCGCTGATCGGGCTGTATTCGTATACGGCGTTGCGGATGATCCGGAAGTTTGGCGTGCTCGACCCGGATATCTGGTGGCACATGGCAACCGGGCGATGGATCTTGCAGCATCACGCGTTGCCGGTGACCGACCCGTTTTCGATGTATGGGGCAACGCGGGAGTGGCTGGTGTATAGCTGGGCGTTCGATCTCGGAGTGCAGACGCTATTCGCGCGATTGGGGTTGGTCGGAATTTTTCTGTTACAGGTCGCTGTACACGTGCTGGTGGCGGTGGCGTTGTATCACCTGGTGAAAATGCTGCTGCCGGATTTCTGGCGAGGAGTGGCGATTACGGCGGTGAGTTTGTACGCGATCAGCTTGATTTACGCGCCGCGGCCGGGAATGGCGACCGTCCTTTTCACAATTCTCGAGCTGGGAATTTTGTTGGCGGTGCGCCGGGGCGAGAGCGCGAAAAAGTTGTGGCTCTTGCCGCTGATTTGCGTGGCGTGGGCGAATATTCACATTCAATTTGTGTATGGGCTCGGCTTGTTGGGAGTCTTCGCGTGCGAGCCGATCGTGATGCGCGTGTTGCGCATGGCAAGTGGAGACGAGAATCGCGAAGCGTTCGCGCGAGCTAAATACTTTTGGGCCGCGCTGGGCGGGTGTTTGCTGGCGACATTTGTGAATCCATACGGGCCCAGACTGTATTCGACGGTGGTCGAGTACATGCACCAGCCGAAATCGTATTCGCTGGTCGTGGAATTGAAGGCGATGACGTTTCGGCAACCGGAGCACTACGTGGCCGCGTTTTTGGCGCTGTGCGCGGCGGTGGCGATTGGGTGGAGGCGGGAGCGCCGGCCGCTATGGCCGATGCTGTTGGCCATTTCGGCTTTCGTGGCATTCCGATCGGTAAAAGAGATCTGGTTTCTGAGCGTGATTGCGGCATGCGCAATTGCGGACGGCTGGGCGCCGTCGCCGGTGGTTCACCATTCGACAGTGGCAGCGAGAGAAGTCTGGCGCAACCGCGTCTTTGTGGGAGCCGGTGTTTTGGCGCTGCTGATGCTGTCGTATCGGAGAAACGACGTTTCGAACGATTGGATTGCGATGCAAGTAGCGGGGTCCTTTCCGGAAGCTTCGGTGGGATATATCGAAAAACATCATTTGCCGGGGCCGCTCTATAACGATTTCACGTGGGGCGGGTATTTGATCTGGCGACTGCCTGGACTGCGCGTGGCCAACGACGGACGGACGAATGTGCACGGAGATGCGCGCGTCGAACAGGATTCGAAAGTGTGGAACGGGAAACCGGGATGGGACTCGGACCCGGAATTGGCGGCCGCGAATCTGATCGTGGCAGATAAGAAATATGCGCTGACGGAACTACTCAGGAGGGATGGGAGATTCCGGCTGGTGTTTGAGGATCAGGATGCAGCTGTGTTTGTTTCGGCGAAGCAGTGAAGACGCCGGCACAAAGCGCCAGTGTGGAGAAACACCGCCTATGTCGCATTACCGCCAAGGCGACACGCCCCGCTGAAGCGGTTGCGACGCGCGAACTGGCCGCGCATGATCGTTTGGAAGCTATCTCACCATGTCCATGATTGCCGAACACGAAGTCCAAACGACGGAGTCCTGGGGACCCGACGCGTTGGAAGATGCGCGCGAAGCGGGCCGCAAGCAGCAGGATTCGATCGCGCGTCAGCGGGATCAGTGGATCCGTTCGAATCGATATTTCTACGATCGCATTCGAAAGGCGCTGCAATTCATCATCGAGCCGAACAAACGCGTGCTGGAATTGCGTTGCGAAACCGGCCACATGCTGGCGTCGGTGATGCCGTCGCACGGCGTGGGCGTGGAAATTGGCGACGAGATGGTAGCGTGCGCGCGCAAAGAGCACCCCGAACTGTATTTTGTGAAGAGCGATCTCGAGACGCTCGATCTAAACGAGACGTTCGACTACATCATTTTCAATCACATTTTCGACACCGTCGACATCCTGCGCGCGCTGGAGCGCGCAAAGGCGCATTCGACGCCGGACACGCTGTTGCTGATCGTCAACTACAACTATGTGTGGCAGCCGGTGCTGGAGCTGGCGAGCAAGATCGGATTACGTTCGAAACTGGTCGAGCCCAACTGGGTCAGCGAAAACGACATCCGCGGATTCTTGAAGCTTGCCGGATTCCGGCCAGTGCGGAAGCGGCGAATGATTTTGTTTCCGAAGTGGGTGCCGTTGTTCTCGAGCCTCTGCAACGATTTTCTGGCGCGGCTGCCCGGATTACGCCGGCTGTGTCTGATGCAAGTGATGGCAGCTCGACCGATATCGGCGCCAAAACGCGAAGAAGATGTGACCGTGTCGGTGATTGTGCCCTGCCGGAACGAACACGGGAACGTTCAACCGGCAGTCGAACGCATGCCGGCTATGGGACGCGCAACAGAAATCATTTTCTGCGACGACAAATCGACCGACGGGACCGCGGACGAAGTGCGGCGCATGCAGGCGCTGTATCCGGAAAAGGATATCCGGTTGCTGAACGGGCCGGGCATCTGCAAAGCCGAGAACGTGTGGACGGGATTTCGAGCCGCACGCGGCGATGTGTTGATGATTCTGGACGCCGACCTGACGGTGATGCCCGAGGAGTTGCCGATGTTTCTGCGGGCGCTGGTAAGCTCGCGCGGCGATTTCGTGAACGGGAGCCGGCTCGTATACCCGATGCAACAGCAGGCGATGAAATTCATGAATTTGCTCGGGAACAAGGGATTCGGTGTGGTGTTTTCGTTCTTGCTGGACCAGCGACTGAAAGACACGTTGTGCGGCACCAAGGTGCTTTGGAAAAAAGACTGGCAGCGTATGGAAAAGAATCTGGGCACCTGGGGCATCAAGGATTTGTGGGGCGACTACGAATTGTTGTTTGGAGCCAGCAAGCTGCACCTGGAAATCGTGGAAGTGCCGGTGCATTACCAGGAACGCATTTTTGGCGTGACCAAGATGACGCGCGTCTTCGCCAACGGGGCACGCATGTTTCGGATCTGCTGGCACGCCTGGAAGCGGTTGGGAGGATAGGGCTGCTTGCCTGCCGCGCTTCTTCACCGATTGCTGGCGCACCCGCTGACGGCGTCGATGCAGATCGACGATCCGGCCACCACGGAGTTGCGGAAGCAGATCATCGCGTCGAAACCTTTCCTGAAGGCGATTTACGACGAGTGGTATCGAACGCTCGCGAACGAGCTGCCGCCGATCGACGGCAAGGTATTGGAGCTGGGATCGGGCGGAGGCTATTGTTCGGATTTCATTCCAGGACTTATCACGTCGGAAGCGTTTCCCTGTTCCACGGTGCAGATGGTCGTTGACGCCCAGCGAATGCCGTTCGAGGACGCAACGCTGCGCGCGATCGTGATGACCAACGTAATGCACCACCTGCCTAACGTTCGGGAATTCTTCAGGGAAGCGACGAGATGTCTCCGGAGCGGCGGGAAAATCCTGATGATCGAGCCGTGGGTGACATCGTGGTCCAAGATTGTCTACACGCGCTTGCATCACGAACCGTTCGAACCGAATTCCGCGGAATGGACGTTTCCGCCGCGGGGGCCTCTCTCTGGTGCGAACAACGCGATGCCGTGGATCGTGTTCGAACGCGATCGAGCAAAGTTCGAAGCGGAGTTTCCGGAATTGTCGGTGGAAAAAATCCGGCCGTTCATGCCTTTTCGCTATCTGGTGTCCGGCGGGGTAACGATGCGAAATCTGATGCCTGGATTTACGCATGGCGCCTGGTTGGGGCTCGAAAATTTGCTGACGAGCCAGATGTCGCGATTGGGCCTGTTCGCATTTGTAGCGATTCGTCGAGCATAAGGCGGCTTGCAGAACTATGCGCAGTAAAGGCGTCATCCAAATGCTCACCGGGGCGTATAGCCTGGTTCGCAAGACCGGGATACTCGAGGTCCCGATGGTTCGGCGGGGCTTCGTCGCATCTTCATTCGCCTACAAGAAATATTACGAAGATCCCTTCTGGGGTCTGGCGAAGAGAATGCCGCAGATTTTCAAGTCGGGTGACGTGCTGGACATCGGAGCGAACATTGGGTACACCGCCTGGGTGTTTACGGAGGCGATCGCGGCTGGATCGAAAGTGTACGCGTTCGAACCGGATGGAACGACATACGCGATGCTCGAAGAACTGATTCGAACGAAAAAATTGGCCACGGTAGTTGAGCCACTCAACATGGCCGTCGGCAGCGAAAAGGGTTTTCTAGAGCTTTGGCACAACAAGGATCATTCCGCCGATCAGCGCGTGGCGACAGAGGAATTTCGGAAAGCTAGACCGGACGCGAACGAAGTGACGCGGGTGCCGGTGACCACGGTGGATGATTTTGTGACGGAACGGAAGCTGGAGCAGATTTCGTTCGTCAAAATCGACGTGCAGGGATATGAGACGGCGGTTTGCGAAGGGATGTCGCGAACTCTGGAGAAGTTTCCTGGCTTGCGAGTGTGCCTGGAGTTCATGCCCGACGCGATCGCAGAGCTGGGATTCGAACCGTCGGCACTGCTGAAATTTTTCGAGGAGCGCGGATACAAGTTTTATGCCCTGACCCGCTACGCGCTGCAACCGGTAACCGATGAAGCCTCGATTCGTAAGCTGCTCGGAAGCGCAGGTTACGTGGATTTGCTCTTTTCCCGCGACGAGTTGCGTTGAGAAGTTAGCGAGATGCCGGGTCGCTGAGGGCCGGCGCGGTGGTTTCGCCCGGCTTGCGTTCCCACACGCTGAATTTTGTCTCCCAATCCAGATCGGAATGCGGAACCAGCGGGCCAACCTCGCGGTAGTGCGAGGTCAGGTATGCGCCCAAATCCTGATTGAAATCCTTCCCGAACGTTGTTGTTCCATAATCGGCGTACGTTCGATTGGACCAAAGTAGATACTTAACCCGCTGCATCTCGATTTCCGCAATCACTCCATCGGTCATTTTCCCAGGAGCCACAACGCCCGGACTGAATTGGAACAGACGCGCCGGGCTGTTCTGCCCCGATAGAAAATACAGACTGACGTCTTCCGGCACCGACAGCACCAGTTCACCACGACGATTTTTTTCCTCGATGAACGCGATGCCGGCTTTGTAGTTGGCCGCGGTCTGCGTCGGGACAAGAATCGATCCGCGCTTCGTCGTCAGTTCGACGAGGTCGGAGCGATCGGCGGTCAGGTTCACAGCATTGAGCGCAACAACCGCAACGCAACCCGTGGCAAGGAGCAGCTCGGATCGCAGAATGATCCGGCGCAGCTGGCCGCGGCGCGGAACGATCGGGCGAAGTAGCATCAAGAATGCGAGCACCACGGGTCCGTTGTAATAAATGGGATAGCCGCCCGGGACCATCTTGAGCAGAAGGCGCGAGGCGAGCAGTCCCGAGAAGCCCAACAGAATGGCCAGGCTCGCGGCGGCGGGAGACGGATCCCGCCAGAAAAACCACAGAGCGCCAACCGTGGCAACGCACACATAGAGAACCATGTCGCGCGGAAACAGACCGCCTGCGAGCAAACCCAGCGGGTGCCAACCGAGAAGCGTTCCATACGCGATCAAGGCAGCGAGGAGGCCGAAACGCAGCAGAACGGATTTCACATCGACGCGTTTGATCCAAAACGTCAGATAGACCAGCGCGATGAAACCAGCAAAGAACAACGCGCGCTCAGCCGCCTGACCAATCGCAGCAGGAGAGAGCGAAACTCCGGTTTTCTCCAGCCAGATCTTGCCGTAGGTGCGCATGAAATAATGCGTCGGCCAGCTCATGATGTTTTCCTGCGTGATGAAGCTGGCTCCGGCGATCGAAATCATCCAGCGGATAACGAGCGCGCAGGCGAGAAGGCCAGGCAGCGCGGCGATCGCCGAAGTGAGGACGACTTTCCACGAGCGTTGGACGATCGCAGACGTGACGACGATCAGACACAAGGCGCCGTAGCACGCGACGCCGAATTCGACTTTCAACAAAAGCGCCACGGCAGCGCACGACGCGGCAACGAAAATCCACACGACGTTTTTTGAGAACGGTGCTTGCACCGCGCACCAAAGAAACAGGCACGCCGTCAGGCAGCCATAGACGGGTGCGAAGCTATACGGCAACGGAAAGCAGAAGTGCCATGCGTGGAACGCCTGGAGCAGCACGACTGCTCCCGCCGTCCAACCCAACAATCGCGACGAGAAACGCATGCCGATGAGAAACAGCAATATGGCCGAGCCGAGCGCCGCGAGCGACCCGGCCCAATAGAGAACCTCGAGACGGATGCCGAAAAGTCGAAAAAGTGCCGCATTAACATAGGGAGCCAGCGGCGTGTACATCCAGAAAACGTCGCGGTAAAGCATCTTGCCCTGCGCCAGCACCGCGGGAACGTAAGCTTCGTGGCCCGAATCGATGGAGAGATTTCCCCATGTGCCGTATGTCGTGTACATGCGCACGGCCCACAAAAGAATAAGAGCGGCCAAGGCGAGGTACGTAGTCGCGTCCCAGGGAATTTCGGTCCGCGTAATTTCTGTGAGCCGCTCAAAGTAGGTTTCGAACGCGAAGCGCACTCGCATAGCAACGCTAATCGAAGCCGAAGAGTCGGCCTGTTTCTGCGAAGGCTCGATTGGCGGACCGGCGATGGCCATGGAATTTTGCTGATGCGCAGAGTGATTGCTTCCCCATTAGCGTAACAAAGCGACGATAGAGCGCACCTTGCGAACGACCGCGAGAGTGCGTATCCACTATTGATAAATCGGGACTCCGCGAAATCGAACAAAGCGACCGGTTGGCAACTCACTGGAAGGATTGGTGGGCCTGGGTGGACTTGAACCACCGACCTCGCCCTTATCAGGGGCGCGCTCTAGCCACCTGAGCTACAGGCCCATTGAGAAACGGAAGGAATGCGGACAACTCGTTCAGTTTACGATGCATTAAAGCGATTCGCAACAGCGACGCTGGCGAATTTGCGACGAACTTTCAATGCCGAGCTCGCAATTTGACGAACGCGCGCCCGAGCACAACCACAACCTATTGCACGAATCCGACCGTCGGCGTGGGCGTCTCGGGCCCTTCCTTGATCGGCCCGAACTGCGCTTCATAGCGCGCGATGTTCTCGCCGAGCGCACGCCAGATGCGCTTCGCGTGCCCGGGGCTGACGATCATGCTCTTCAGCAGCTTGCCCTGCGCGCCGTTTGGAAAAATGTAAATGAAATTGAGCGTGAACTCTTCCAGGTTGTGGTGAACCATCACCAGATTGCTGTACTCGCCCTGTAGTTCCTTTTCTTCCGCTTTGATCTGTACCTGCCCTTGTCCTTGGGCCTGCGGTGCGCGCTGCTCGTCCATTTGTGAAGCTCCTTTTGGTCGCGTCCACGCGGAGTGGATAAAACAAAGTATCACAGGCCGCACGAGGTTTTCGGCGCCGCAGCGTGGCGATACAGGAACCTGAAAGGAAAAGTCGATTGACAGTCGCATATGTTAATGCTAGTTTATACGACAGGTTTACTATGCTTAACTCGTTCGCGAACAACCTTCGCGATCGAAGTGGAAGCAACAGAACGGGATGAATTCCACAACGCAAATCGCACCCCTTGCCGCTGGCGACGTCGGCGCCGCGCGCGGACAAGCTGTCACGCTGCCTTCCCTTCCTGAAGCGCATCGCACGATTCCGATAGCCAGGGGCGCGTCATGGGTGCGAAAACTTTTGGCCTTCGCGGGGCCCGGATATCTCGTCGCCGTCGGATACATGGACCCAGGCAACTGGGCGACCGACATCGGCGGCGGGTCAAAATTCGGCTACACGCTGCTGAGCGTGATCGTCATCAGCAACTTCATGGCGATGTTGCTGCAGGCGCTTTCGGCCAAGCTGGGCATCGCGACGGGCCGAGATTTGGCGCAGGCATGCCGCGAACAGTATTCGCGCCGGACGTCGTTCGTGTTGTGGGTGCTGTGCGAGATCGCAATCGCAGCGTGCGACCTTGCCGAAGTATTGGGATCGGCGGTCGCACTGAAATTGCTATTCGGCCTGCCGATGATCGCGGGCGTTCTAATTACAGCGATGGATGTGTTGATCGTGCTCGCGTTGCAAGGACGCGGGTTTCGCATGGTGGAAGCGTTTGTGGTCACGCTGATCGCAGCAATTGGGGCGTGTTTTGCGTATGAAATTTTTGTGGCGCAGCCATTGTGGCGCGAAGCGGCGCGTGGCGTGATTCCGACGACCGAGATTTTGCGGAATCGCGAGATGCTGTATATCGCGATCGGAATTCTGGGCGCGACGGTGATGCCGCACAATTTGTATTTGCACTCGAGCATCGTGCAGACGCGGGCGTTTGGTACGACCGTTGGCGAGCGGCGGGAAGCACTGAGGTACGCGGTGTTCGATTCGACGGTGGCGCTGGGGCTTGCGTTATTCATTAACGCCGCAATTCTGATTTTGGGGGCGGCGGCGTTTCACACGCGGGGACTGCATAACGTTGCGGAGATTTCGGACGCCTACAAATTGCTGAGTCCGGTACTCGGCGCAGGCTTGGCGAGCACAATTTTTGCGTGCGCGCTCTTGGCGTCGGGGCAGAACTCGACATTGACGGGAACTCTGGCTGGGCAGATCGTGATGGAAGGATTTCTCGATATTCGACTGAAGCCGTGGATACGGCGGTTGATCACGCGGGGAATCGCGATTGTGCCGGCAGTGCTCGTGATCGGCATCGCGGGCGAGTCCAAAGTGACTGCCTTGTTGATTCTGAGCCAGGTGATTTTGTGTTTTCAGCTGCCCTTTGCGGTGATTCCGCTGATTCAGTTCACGGGCGACAAGAAGAAGATGGGCGATTTCGCGAACTCGCGTGCGACCGCGATCGTAGCGTGGACCGTAGCGGTTGTGATTCTCGCGCTCAACGCTGAGTATCTTTGGCTCATACTCCGCGCGTAGCGCGGACTTTCGCACAAAGCGGCGGCGTGCGAAACTTCTCTCGTCAACATGCCTGAACGCCAAGCCACAAATCTGCGCACGCGGAAAATTCTGTTCGTAATTCTATTGCTCGTCATTGCGGGCGCAATCGCGTTTTCAATCTGGGAAAATCGGCCGTGGACGGTCCCAGAGTTCGCACGATCGATGAAGAATCCAATCGCTTCGTCGGCAGCAGACCTCGATTCAGTCCGCCCGATTTATCGCGACAAATGTGCTTCCTGCCATGGATTGACGGGCAGGGGCGACGGACACGACGCATCGCGTTACGATCCCAAACCGACGGACTTCACCGACGCTCGGCATATGACCGCCGCCACGGACGGCGAACTTTTTTACAAACTGACGGAAGGGCGCAAACCTATGCCTTCCTTCAAGAAACGCTTGTCGGACGACCAGCGCTGGCGGATGGTTTCGTTGATTCGAGCGTTTTTGGCTCCTCCGTCGGTTGGTCCGGCGACTTCATCTCCCGCGGCGCAATAAAGCTCATCAAATTTTCCTATCGCGATGTGCGTCCGTTTTGTTCGCATGCCTCGTTACAATCGGAGTGCAGGCGCGAAGTCCTGCATTTACCCTGATATTTTGTACTTCTTGAGAACGAAAAGTTTGTTTTCTCATTACCAGCGAAAAAACTTCTTGTAGCGATATCCCAACATCAATTCGTTCGATTTTTTTCCAAGGTTCTTTGCGTTAGACAACTTGCTCGCGCCGCCGCAAGATCGGTGGCGTAGTTAGCGTAAACGCGCAGTCTGCACTTCGCGAGCCTGTTCGAGAAGAACCTGGAAGTTCTTTCGCTCGCCGTTTTTCAAAGCAACGCAAATCGAGGTTGGTCGTGACGCCGTTTTGTCGCGAATGGGCGAAGCCTGCCCAGTGGGTCGCCGTGTTTCTAAATGAGTTCAAATTCGAAAGGAAGGTACACATCATGCGAATCGAAAATCTGAAGAAGGTTACTCTCGCCACAGCGCTCGGAGCATTTGCTTTGCTTGGAGCCGCGAAGGCGCAGGAACTGGTCAAGGGCGCGTTCACTTTGAACGCGGAGACGCGTTTTGGCTCGACGGTTCTTCCCGCGGGCCACTACACGGTGTCGATCGCTCCTGTCACGGAGATGACGGCATCCGGTACGCGCGTTCTCGTCTTTGTTCGTCCAGACTCGAAACCGGGACCCGTGGCTTCGATCCTGGCGCTGGCGTCGGCCGAAGCTTGCGAAAATCCTTCTGGCCTGACGCTCGCGTCGGAATCCAACGGCCTTGTCGCGCGTTCGCTATGCCTCAGCAAGCAGGGGCTGGCGATCGACTTTGACACGCCGCGCACGGTCGAAGCCGCAAAGATCAAGGCGGTTGCCGCGCAGCAGTAAGCCACGCAATCCAGATCGAAAAACGCCGGCAGAGTTGCGGCGGTAGCAGAGAGGCGGACCTTCGCGTCCGCCTTCTGTTTTTACACCGGTCAGCTTCTATCGCACATCACGCGACATGGAGTTGGTTCTCGGACTCACCCGTGTAGAATGTTCTACATCGTGGCCTCCCAATCCCGAATGTTTGATGCCTCGCGTTCCGGAGAACTGGTCGACACTGGTCCGCCGGTAGTCACCCTGCGGAATGCGTTTTCGCATCCATACGATTCGGCGATCGCGGCAGCCCGAACCTGTTACGCGCAGCGCCTGATCGGCGCCGAAGAAATCACCGACAAGCAGCGCGTCAACATCGGCGCCGCGACGTTTTACAGCGGCCATCACACCGTCTATCAGCACGCGCATTTCGAATTCGGCCTCGAGAACGTCAGCCGGCAGTTCGTCTGGTCCTTCCTCCACGCTCATCCTTTTTACAATTCGGAACAACAAAGCCAGCGCTACGTCCGGCTGAATCGCGCGCATGCGTACGTGCCGCCCGAGGATCTCTATTTCAGCGCCGCCTGCCGCGAGACTTACGAGCGTTCGATCGCGCGATCTTGGGAGTATTACCGCGAACTTTCGGCGCTGCTCGCAAGCGACGCGCGAGAAATTCTCAATGACATCTGGCACGTCGGCCCGATGTCGCATTTGAATCGCATTCAGAAGGTAGAGAAGTCAGCAGAGAAGCGCTCCATCGAAATCGCTCGCTATGTATTGCCGCTGGCGGCCTTCACCACGATGGTGCACACGATCTCCGGCATCGTGCTGCATCGACTGTGGCGCATGTGTTCCGCATCCGACACGCCGAACGAAGCGCGCGAAGTTATCGGCCAGATGGTCAGGCTGGCGCGCGACATCGATCCGCAGTTTTTCGAGCGATTCGGCACAGAGCCGATTCAGGTGCTTCCCGAGTGGGGCGAGGCCAATGTCGCCGCGGCGATGGCCCAAGACTCGTCGAATGGGTCCGGCGCCGCCTCAAGCAAAGGTGAGGCGTTCGCGCTCGAATTCGACGCCAAGCTCGAAGGCCGCACATCAAAACTCGTCGATTATTCGCCGAACGCACCTCGCGTTGCCGCCGAGGCCTATCGTGCCGTCGTCGGCTTGCTCGAATCGCAGTGCAGCGATGCCGAAGCGATCGACCGCCTTCTCAATCCCTCGCGCAACATCTACCGGCTCGAAACGCTCAACGTCGGCGTTCATGCCCCGCTGATGCGCGCGCTCCAGCACGCAAACTACACGTTCGCGAAGAAAATCAGCCACACCGCCGACAGCCAGGATCAGCGGCATCGCATGGTGCCGGGTTCGCGCCCGCTGCTCACGCTTTCCGACACCCGCGAACCCGACTTCATCACACCGATGTTGCTCGACCGAAATCCGCGTGCGAAGGAAGTCTATGAGCGCGCCATGCACGACGCGTGGCGAGCGAAGAACGAATTACTCGACCGCGGCGTCCCCGCCGAAATCGCACTTTATGTTCTGCCGAACGCAAAATCAATTCGCCTCGTCGAGAGCGGTTCCCTTCTCCACTTGCTTCACAAGTGGACGATGCGCACCTGTTTCAACGCGCAAGAAGAAATCTATCGCGCATCAATGGACGAACTCGATCAACTGCGCCAGGTTCACCCTCAATTCGCGAAATACATCGGCCCGCCGTGCTACCTACGCGCAGGTATCACCACTCCAATCTGCACCGAAGGCTCTCACTTCTGTGGCGTGAAGGTGTGGCTGGACTTCCCGAACGTCGAACGGCGCATCTAGTCGCAATAGCGACTCTTCATCTCACTTCAACACACCCTCTACGAACGCCAGTGCAGCGTGACGGGGCCGCTCAGCGGGTGCGACAGCGCTTCGCCGGTCCGGCGCGACTCGATCAGATTCGATTTCAGCGCGAAGTACCATTTTGCCGGCCGGTCGGCGTCATCAATCAACATTAAATGTGGATTGTGCTTCAGCCCCTCAGCCTGCTGGATCATCGTTTCCTGATCCTGGCGCAAGAATATTTTGCCGAAGATGCGAAAAATTGAAACCGGCAGGAAGAAGAGGTTCCACGCCGCGACGAAATCGATCCGGCACAAATTGCGACGCACCGGAGTCACCGTCGTCTGGCTCGAAAACCAAAGCTTCCCACTGTGAATCTCCTCCAGCCGCCGATTCGGCAAAATGAAATCGATTGTTGTCGTGACCGGTTCGCCGGTTCGCTTCTTCAAAATCTGATATGGCAGGCTGTTTGAGCTCGGCGAGTGCGGGCTCATCCGAAATCCGTTCGGAATCGGCTCGAACTGTTTTTGCTTATCGTGAATCGAGCCGCGGCTCCGCCAGAACCACGATTGATGCACAAACGGCCCGTGCGCCGGATCCATCAGCCCGATAATTCCGTGATCGACATGCGCCGGCAAATCGCACGCCAGGTGCATGATTTTGAATTTCTCGCTGAAGGTCGCGAGCCGCGGCGCAGGTGGAATCTTCGACGGATCAGGCACGCGCGCGCCCGCCGCGTGCATGAAAACCCAAACATAACCGTCGTGCTCTTCGCACGCGTAGTGACCGGCAAAAATGCGCTCGGTTTTGAGTTTGTCCTGATCTACCCGCGAAGGAATCTCGATGCATTGGCCACTGCACGCGTCGAAACGCCATCCGTGATAGCTGCACTCGACCGCTTTGCCATCGAATCGTCCGTACGATAGCGGAATTCCGCGGTGCGGACACGAATCGCGCATCGCAAACACTTTGCCGTCGGACGTCCGCCCGAGCACCAGCGGAACTTCGAGCAACATCGCCGTTGCGAGTCGCTGGCCGACAATTTCCGTGCTGCGCAGCGCCGGATACCAGAAATCCCAAAGGAAACCAAGATCGGACTCGCCCTCGGATTGGTTTGCGACCGCGTCATTCATCTGGAGGAGACTGCGCGTTGCGTCACTCATGGCTGCGGACTCGTCGCGCATTTATTGACCCAGGCTCGTCGTTGTGCACTCATCGTTGAGTTCGCATCGTAGTATAGAGCCGTGGGCCATCGCAATTTTTGGTCCGGGCAACGGTTTTTGATGTCCGCTAAGTCGAATGCCATCAACAAATTCACCCACCCCACAGTGAACCTTACTCCTTTAGAATCACATTCTTACGCGATTCGACGCTCCATCTCCTTTAGAATGACATTCTTACGCAAAAACCACCGGGGCGGGGGGGCGCCCCTCATTCCTTGTCTCCAGTGCCAAATCTCGAACACAATACATCGCGCAGTCGCCTCCGTCATCGAATGAGTGGGATCGGAAACGAAAAAATGGAATCGGTAGCATGATCAAGAGGCTGGCAGATATTTTTCGGGGATTCTCGCTGGTGTTCGGAATTTCGGCGCCGCCGCCCGGCCAGGACGAGCGTCAGTTCGTGATGCTCTGGCTGGGGATTATTTCGATCACGATCGTATTTTTCATCGCTGTTCTTTTCGCAATTTCGCATTTTCATGTCGCTTAGGTCCGGCCGCCAATTCGCGATATAATGTCATCAGAGCAACCGATGTACGCCGCTTTCTATTAGCTGACCCCGCATCGCTCGCCGCCCGGCGAGCCACGCTGTTCCTCGCGATAAACACAATCACCACTTGAGTTTTGAAAGGGTCTGCTATGGCTGGGATGACATTCACTGAGAAATTGGATCAGCTAGGCGCGCGTTACGACGAACTGACGCAGCAGCTCTCGACCGCGGAGCTTGTCTCCGACTCGTCGAAGTTTCAGAAGGTCGCGAAGCAACACGCCGAGCTTGAAGAAATCGTCGCGAAGCACCGCGAATTCAAGCAGATCGAAAAGGACCTGGCCGGCGCGCACCAGATGTTCCTCGAAGCCGACGACTCTGAAATGAAGCAGATGGCGCAGGAAGAGGAAAAACAGCTCGCCGCGCGCAAGGAAATCGTCGAACGCGATCTCAAGCTCTTGTTGCTGCCCAAAGATCCCAACGACGAAAAGAGCGTCATCGTCGAAATCCGCGCCGGCACCGGCGGCGACGAAGCCGGCCTCTTCGCCGGCGAATTGTTTCGCATGTATTCGCGCTACGCGGAAACACAAGGCTGGAAGGTGGAAATCCTGGAGAGCTCGCCGACTTCCGTTGGCGGCATGAAAGAAGTCGTCGCCGCAATTCAGGGCGACAAGGTGTACTCGAAGCTGAAATACGAAAGCGGCGTACACCGCGTGCAGCGCGTCCCCGCCACCGAAACGCAGGGCCGCATCCACACTTCCGCAGCGACGGTCGCGGTATTGCCCGAAGCCGACGACATCGACATCAAGATTGAGGCCAAGGATTTGCGCATCGATACGTTTTGCTCGTCGGGACCTGGGGGCCAATCCGTGAACACGACGTATTCCGCGGTGCGCATCACGCACATTCCCAGCGGTCTCGTCGTTTCGCAGCAGGACGAAAAATCGCAGATCAAGAATCGCGCCAAGGCCATGCGCGTTCTCCGCACGCGCCTGTACGAACTCGAAATGAGCAAGCAGCAAGCTGCCATTCTCGCCGAACGTCGCGGCCAGATTAAGACGGGCGATCGCTCGGAAAAAATTCGCACCTACAACTTTCCGCAGAACCGCATCACGGATCACCGGATCGGCATGACGCTGCACCAGCTTACGGACGTGATGGAAGGCAAGCTGGCGGCGCTGGTCGATGGACTCGTCTCGCACTACGAGTCGGAGCGGTTGCAGCAGGAGCTTTCGGCAGCGTAAAGCGAAACGGATAACGCCAAGGCGCAGAGAGCCCGAAGATTCGCCGAGAGAAGAAGTTCGCATCCTTCCATGGACGCTAAAACTGCATTCAAACTAGGGATTGGGCAACTTCGCGACGCGAGAGTACCGTCATTCACGCTCGCCGCTGAATTGTTGCTGCTCCATGTAGCCGGCAAAGACCGAACATGGCTTTACGCGCATCCCGAAGACGAACTATCTCCCGAGCAGGAACTGGAGTTCTTCGCGCTGATTGCGAGCCGCGTCGCCGGCGCGCCGACGCAATATCTCACCGGCAAACAGGAATTCTGGGGAATCGAATTTGAAGTGAACAACAACGTCCTGATTCCCCGCCCCGAAACCGAACACGTCATCGAAGTCGCGCTCGATCGCCTCGCCGTTCGCGAGATTCGCGCCGGCCGCAAGCAAACCTTGGCCGGCGAAGGTCTGAACATCGCCGACATCGGGACCGGCTCCGGATGCATCGCTGTAGCGCTCGCAAAGGATTTGCCTGGAGCGCAGTTTGTGGCCACCGACATTTCGCCTCGCGCCCTCGAAGTCGCGCAGCGCAACGCAGAACGCGCCGGCTTCGCAGACCGCATCGAGTTCACCCTGTCGAATCTACTTGACGAGATTCCTTCATCGCAGCGTTTCCATCTCATCGCCAGCAACCCGCCCTACATCGGCCGTCGCGAAGGGCCAACGCTCCAGCGCGAAGTGCGCGACCACGAGCCTGAGGTCGCCCTGTACGGCGGCGAAGAAGGCTACGAACTCTACGCAGACCTCATCACGCAATCCGCCGAGCATCTCGACCCCAGCGGCATTCTCGTTCTCGAACTTGGCCACGACAGCCTGCCTGCCGTGCAGCCGCTCTTCGACGCGCCGGAGTGGACACACATCGGCGTCACCAACGACCTCGCCGGCATTCCCCGCGTCATCGCTGCGGAGCGAACCGCGCACGTTGGCACCATCACGAATCGGGCGTAGGCTACGGGCATGCCGGAGCTGGCACGATTTCGAGCGATTCACGGCGCGCCGGAAGAGCACTCTCTCCCGCCCACCGCATCGATCCTTCACGTCGACATGGATGCGTTTTTCGTCTCGGTCGAGTTGCTCGAACGGCCGGAGTTGCGCGGCAAGCCGGTAATCGTCGGCGGCGGCAGCCCCGATCAGCGCGGCGTTGTAACTTCGGCGAGTTACGAAGCGCGAAAATTTGGCGTGCACTCGGCAATGCCGCTGCGAACCGCAGGCAAGCTCTGCCCGCACGGAATTTTCCTCGACGGCCACCACCACAAATACAGCGAATGGAGCGATCGCGTCGCGACGATCCTTGGCAAGTTTTCTCCAATCGTCGAAATGGTTTCGATCGACGAGGCTTATCTCGATCTGGCCGGCACGGAACGCTTGCACGGTCCGCCGTTCGCTGCAGCCGACAAACTCCTGCGAACGATTACGAGCACGACAGGACTTCCCTGTTCCGGCGGGCTTGGTTCGACGCGGCTGATCGCGAAAGTTGGATCGGAACAAGCGAAACCGCGCGGACTCGTCTGGGTCGCTCCCGGAAGCGAAGCGCAATTCCTGGCACCACTGCCCGTGCGAAAAATTCCGGGCATCGGCGAAGTCACCGAACGATCGTTGCTTGCGCTGGGACTCAAAACGGTCGGCGAAATCGCAACTGTTCCACTGGAAAAATTGCAAAAGATTTTCGGTCAATGGGGCACAGCGCTCTATCGCAAAGCCCGCGGCGGCGATTCCTACGAATTCGTAATCGACGCGGAGCCAAAATCGATCTCGCACAATCATACGTTTGGCGAGGACACCAGCGACACGGAAGTGTTGCTATCGATGTTGAGCCACCTTTCGCAAAAAGCGTGCAAGCGATTGCGCGAGGCAGGGCTTTCGACGCGAACGCTGACGCTGACGATTCGTTATCAGGGGTTCGACACGTACACGCGTGCAAAGACGCTTGCTGCGCCGACGAATCTTGATTCGGATATCTTCGCCACGATCCAAAGCCTGTTCCACGAACATCGGAACGTGAAGCGAAAGGTTCGTCTCCTCGGCGTCGCGTTGGCCTCGTTTTCCCACGGCAACGATCAACTCGACCTGCTCGAAGCCGAGAAACGCGCCAAGCTCGAGAAACTCGCAAAAACCACCGATGGGCTTCGCGATCGCTTCGGATTCGATTCCGTGCAATTCGGAGCTTCCATTCGCCACGAAGAGCGAAACGCGAACGAAGGCTGGGGCCTGCGAGATACGCGACGCAAGAACGAAGCTAAAGATGAGAAACAGAAGCGCAAGGCAGCAAAGCATCCGGCAAATGAATCGGATTTCTATCCCGACTGAGTCCTATTGAGACGCAGCTTCGTACCCTATAAGCTGACCCCATGAGCGCGCCGCCCAACGTGTCCACTTCTACGTCGTCGAATCCGCCCAAGAAGCGCGGCCGCCTGAGCAATTTCTGGTTTCGCGTAAGCGAAGGGATGGCGATCGACGATCTGTGGAGACAATTCGCTGCGGATGCGCGAGCGAGCTACGGATTCTACGGCAAAGACGTCGATTGGGAAGAAGTAGAGAGCTATTCGCACTGGCGGCGTCCGTTTCACATCGCGCGACAATTTTTCTGGGCTTTGATGATGAAATTGTCGCCCGCGCGGCGCGTCCTGGCTGTGATCGCGCTGGCGCTGCTGGTGTTGTCGGGATTCGGCGTTCGCTTGAGCGATCAAGTCGTGCTCGACTCGAAGACCGAGTCGATTGCCGCGATTCTGCTACTTCTGCTGTTGTCGCTGGAGTTGGCGGACAAAGTCATCATGAAGCGCGACCTGGAAATCGCGCGCGAAATCCAAAACTGGCTGGTTCCGTCGCAGCCGCCGAGCGTTCCTGGCGCGGAGATCGCGTTCTCGACGCGGCCGCAAAATTCGGTGGCGGGCGATTACTACGACGCGTTTTACCCGACGGTGAGCGCGGCGGAAGGCGGGAAGTTGCTCTTGGTGGTCGCGGACGTTGCAGGAAAGAGCGTGCCTGCGGCGTTGCTGATGGCCACGATGCAGGCGAGTTTGCGAACAATTGCGGGCGACAACGCTCCGCTCGATGCGCTGGTTGCGCGATTGAATCGTTATGCCTCGGCGTATAGCCTCGACGGACGACGGTTTACGACCGCGATTCTGGGTTCATATGATCCGGCGTCGGGCGAATTGATTTACGTCAACGCAGGCCACAACGCGCCGGTGGTCCGCCGCTCGAACCAATCGATGGAGTTTCTCGACAAAGGCGGCTTGCCGCTTGGGATTGAGCCGAGCGCGGTCTACGAAACGGGCACCGTGTCGTTGCGTGCGGGCGACACACTCGTGATGTTCACCGATGGAGTCGTGGAAGCGTTCAACGCCGCCGGCGACGAATTTGGAAATGGGCGCTGGCTCAACGCCATTCGGAATTTGCCATCGGGGACTGCGGCGCAGTCTCTTCAATACCTGATGCGCCAGGTCGACGAATTCGTTGGCGCGACGCGGCAAGCGGACGACATCACTTGCCTCGTGTTTCAGTGCAGATAGAAGGGCTTTGCGAGTTTCGTTGTCGGGTGCGAGTTTTCCTAAATAGCTACAAACACAGCCCTTCCGTTTGGCTACAGCTTCGTTAACAGCCGACGCGACACGTCGCCGGGCACTTCTGCGCAACCAAACGCTACCCTAGCGCATACTTAGAGTGTGGAAACATCTACGACAATTGCGTCGACGCGCGAATTGGCGCAGTCCGTCTGCGCCACGCTCAGGAGCCACGGCTACCAAGCGCTGCTCGCGGGTGGCTGTGTGCGCGACGAGTTGATGAAGCGTGCGCCGATCGATTTCGACGTGGCAACGGATGCGCTGCCCGAGCAAGTGATAGCGATATTTCCGGACAGCCTGGCGGTTGGGGCACAATTCGGCGTCGTGCAAGTCTGGCGAGGCGAATTCAAAGCAGAAATAGCGACATTTCGCGCCGACGGGGACTATTCCGACGGCCGCCGTCCGGACGAAGTGATCTACACCAAATCGCCGGAACAAGACGTGAAACGGCGCGATTTCACGATCAACGGCTTGCTGATGGAGCCTGAGTCCGGCAACGTGCTGGATTTCGTGGGCGGTCAAGCCGATTTGAAGGCTGGGCTGATTCGCGCGATCGGCGATCCCGACAAACGATTCACCGAAGACAAGCTGCGCTTGATGCGGGCAGTGCGATTCGCTGCACGCTTTGGTTTCGCGATCGAACCCGCTACGATGGCGGCGATCAAGCGCCACGCCAGCGAGATCTCGGTCGTTTCCGCGGAGCGGCTGCGGGATGAACTGACAAAGATTTTGACGGAAGGCGCCGCGCGGCGTGGGTTTGAATTGCTCGACGAAACTGGCTTGTTGCCTTTTGTGCTGCCGGAGATTGCAGCGATGAAGGGCGTCGAACAGCCTCCGCAGTATCACCCTGAGGGTGACGTTTGGACGCATACCCTTTTAATGATTGAGCAACTTCCCGCGGGAATACCGGCAACTCTGGCCTGGGGAGTGTTACTTCACGACGTCGGAAAGCCTCCTACCTTCAGGCCGATTTCAGAGACGGGCGACCGCATTCGATTCGACGGCCACGCCGGCGTGGGAGAGCGAATGGGAGAGGAGATCAGCCGCCGATTCCGCTTCTCTAACGAAGATATCGAGCAGATTGTGGCGTTGATCGCGAATCATATGCGATTCAAGGACGTCGAACGGATGCGTACCGCGACTCTGAAACGGTTCGTGCGCATGCCTCGCTTCGATGAGCACATGGAATTGCACCGGCTGGACTGCACGTCGAGCCACCGGCATCTGAATGCCTACAACTTCATCCAAAGGATGCTGGCGGAGACGCCGCACGAGGAGATTCATCCTCCTAAACTATTGACTGGGGACGACTTACTGGAAATGGGTTACCGGCAAGGGCCGGTTTTTGGGCAGATTCTGGCGACCGTCGAGGACGCTCAGCTCGAAGGCAAGATCGGAACGAAGGAAGACGCCGTACAGTTGGTGCGAAGCAAATTCAAGCCGAAGGGTGTTGGTCGTTCTGAAGAAGAAGCAGGATCAGCCGATAGCCAGGATAAGGATTTGCGGAGCGTCGGACGGAGCTAATGTGAGCATAACCCTTTCAACACCAACAGGATATCGAGCTTCCCAAGCCAATTCCAGGGCCATGTTAGAATCTTTAGTGTAACCGACTAATATTTTCTGCTTTTCGCTCGTGCACCTTGTACATCGTTTGCAGTCTTGCTGCATCTAAGTTATCCATAGCGTGGCTGAGTCAACGTTTTTCTGAGGTTGCGGGTCACCACGCTTCAGATTGGGGACATCATGGCTGAGAAGAAATTTTCGGTGCCTGAAGTTCTACCCATCCTACCCGTTCGGGACACGGTGCTGTTTCCCGGTGCGGTATTGCCGCTGACGGTAGGACGCGAGAGCTCTCTGGCACTGGTCAATGCTTTAGACGGTGAGGATAAACAGCTGGGTGTGGTCGCTCAGCTTGATCCGCGGATCGAAGATCCCGCGGCGGCGGACCTTCACAAGGTCGGAACGCTGGCCAAAGTACACAAGACCGTAAAAATGCCGAACGGCAATGTGGTGATCTTTCTGGAAGGCCTACAGCGCATCCAGATCACCGAATTGATCACGTTGCGGCCGTATCTGCGGGCACGCGTCGAGGCTCAACCGGATATTTCTGGAGAGACCGATGCCGAGCTCGAAGCATTGCAGCGCAACGCGCAGGATTTGTTCCGCGATGTGGTGAGCCACTCACCACAGCTTTCGGACGACCTGACTTCCGTCGCTACGGCGATTGACGATCCCGGCCGTCTTGCGGACTTCATCGCGGGCACGCTTCCGTCGCTCTCGACATTGGTTCGCCAAGAACTGATCGAGACGCCGAACGTGCGCAAGCGGCTCGAAGCGTTGATTCGCGAACTCTCGAAAGAACTCGAAGTTCTCGAACTCCGCTCGAAGATTCACGAACAGGTTCAGGAGCAGGTCAGCCAGAACCAGCGTGAATACCTGCTGCGCGAGCAGATGAAAGCGATTCAGAAGGAACTCGGCGAATCCGACGATTCGATGCAGGAGATCGACGAGCTCCGCAAAAAAGTGGACGAAGCCGGCATGACGGCGGAAGCCAGGAAAGAGTGCGACCGCGAACTGAAGCGGCTGTCGAAGATGACGCCAGCTTCGGCCGAGTACATGGTGTCGCGCACGTACCTGGAATGGATGACGTCGCTGCCGTGGAACAAATCGAGCGGCTCCGAAGAAATCGACATCGCGAAGGGCAAGACGATCCTCGATGAGGATCACTACGATCTCGAGAAGGTCAAGGAGCGCATCCTCGATTATCTCGCGGTCAAGAAGCTGCAGCCGGGCATGAAAGGCCCGATCCTGTGCTTCGTCGGACCTCCGGGCGTCGGCAAAACCTCGCTCGGCAAGTCGATCGCGCGAGCACTCGGCCGCAAATTCGTGCGCATCGCCCTTGGCGGCATGCACGACGAAGCCGAGATTCGCGGACATCGCCGGACGTACATCGGCGCGCTGCCTGGCCAGATCATTCAAGGACTGAAGCGAGGCGAAACGAACGATCCGGTCATGATGCTCGATGAAGTCGACAAACTCGGCCGCGATTTCCGCGGCGACCCGTCGTCGGCGTTGATGGAAGTGCTCGACCCGGAACAGAACAACGCGTTCCGCGATCACTATCTCGACGTTCCGTTCGACCTGTCGAAGGTGCTCTTCATCGCCACGGCGAACTGGATGGATCCCATCCCGGAGCCGCTGCGTGACCGCATGGAGATCATCGAGCTGCCAGGCTACACGGGCGAAGAGAAGCTCCACATCGCGCACCGCTACCTGATTCCGAAGCAAGCGACGGAACACGGGATAAAGGTGCCGGAGCAGATCGAGTTCGAAGACGCCGGACTGCGGGAGTTGATTCACAGCTTCACGCGCGAAGCGGGCGTCCGCAACCTGGAACGCGAGATCGCAACGATCACGCGCAAACAGGCGCGGCGCATCGCTGAAGGCAAGACGGA
>Ga0210393_10000844_pt1 | contig 26325 bp, 24 predicted proteins | sample IncBWC27OmetaG_FD_160068 | JGI IMG/M metagenome (GOLD analysis project Ga0210393, IMG submission 160068) | Forest soil microbial communities from Barre Woods Harvard Forest LTER site, Petersham, Massachusetts, United States - Inc-BW-C-27-O ...
CATGCGGTCGACAAGTACCGGAGAGTAAAACTTCCTGAGATGCACCTGAGAGACGTAGTGATCGAGAGGCATTTTTGTGCTCTCGGTGAATGATGCAGCATCGTCCGCTGGTGGTCGAGACGATACGGCCCGGGAGATGGCCAGCCGCGACAAGTTGGCGCGCCCGGAGGGATTCGAACCCCCAACCCTCAGATCCGAAGTCTGATGCTCTATCCAGTTGAGCTACGGGCGCGTCTGAAATTGTCTTTTGATTTCAAACAAATAGCGCGCGGGCATCATAACACCGAAGCAAACGTCGCGGAAACTGTGCGTCTTTTACTTTTGCGGCCTGGGAAGAGTTACTCCGGCAAGCAGATGAGTCGTGCTTCACGTTTGAGATTGCCGCTGACTGCGATGCATTCTCTCGCAAAGCGCTCGACTAGTCCCAGCTCCGTAGGAAGCTCGATAGAGAACCGCGATGTTTCTGCAGGACGCGAGTAACCCGCCGACCCCGTTTTCGTAGCAAGGGCTATGGCACATCGCACGTGGCGGGAAAGGGTGATCGTATAAAACTGCAACACCACCCAGCCGAACCCTGTGTCCGCACCGGCTTCGATCCGCAGAGGCTTGTCAGGTGCTTCAACCCATCGGAGAAGTGCGTTGCCATTCTCAGTGAAAAATGACAGGTCCGTGTAAGCCGTCGATACGGCTGACCATTCGCCGTGGCGCACGCGCACGCTTATCTCTAGTAGATGCACATCTTCGTAGGTGACGCGAAATTGAAGAAAGTGCTCGTCCATCAAGGTATCCAGTTGAGCTACGGGCGCCGTCGGGATGCGACGTTTGAAGTTCAGCAGTCTAGGCACGCATGCCCAGACGCGCAACCAAACCCGAGTCCGTCTGTCATGACTGTCGACGCTCGTCGGTCATTGCTGTTGACTCCTGTCTGCTTGGCGTTCAAATATATGACTGACTGGTCAGTTTATGAATAGAACAACCTTAAATTCATCAGGTATTTCCAATGGCCGCCCCTTTCACGTCCACGACGAGCAGGCCGCCAAGCGCCAGCGGATCCTAGCTGCCGCGCTCAAGCTCTTCGCGCACGAGCCTTACCAGGCCGTCACGATGGACCGCGTCGCCGCCGCTGCCGGGGTCGCCAAAGGGACACTATATCTCTACTTTCCGTCGAAGGACGCGCTCTACTTGGGCGTCTTGAGCGACGGCCTCGACGGCGCCTACCGCGCCTATCAGAGTATCGCCGACCCCAAACTGCCGGTGGTCGAGCGGATGCGCCGTTCGATCGCGGTGATGGTCGAGTTTTACGATCAGCGGCGCGATTTCCTTCAGTTCTACGCGACCGAAGAGCCGCGGCTGTCCGAGGCGCGCAATCGCATCATCGAAGGCTCCCGCGAGCGCGGCTTCAATTTCTTCGCCTCGCTGATCGAAGAGGGAATTCGCCAGGGCGTCTTCACGCGGGTCGATCCGCGCCTCGCGACCATCACGATCCAGGGCGCGATTCGCTCGCTGCTGTTGTATTACGGCGAGAGCCGCCCGGTCGCTGAACTGAGCCGCGAGCTCGGCAACATGATGCTTCGATCGCTCGGTGCCGATCCGGCGCAGCCCTCCCGGCCGGTGCATCCGCAATGATCCGAACCCTGATTCGCAGGGTCATTCGGCTCGCAATCTTTGCCGGTATCATTGCGGGATTTTATTATTTCGGCCGCACCCATTTGTGGCCGCCCGAGGATCGTTCGACGATCAAGGTCGTCGGCATGATCGAAGCGCCCGAAGTAAATATCACCAGCCGCATCGGCGGCCGGATCAAGCAACTCGATCTGATCGAAGGCGACCACGTTACCAAGGGCCAGGTGGTCGCGTGGATCGAGGATGTCGATCTCAGAAATCAGCTCGCCAAGTCGCAGGCCGACCTCGCTCATTCACAGGCCAACCTGGCGCAGGCGCGGCGCGATCTCGCACGCGACAAAACACTCACTACGGCCAACGTGCTTGCGACCAAGGCGCTCGATGACGCCCTGACCGCCGTCGATCAGGACCAGGCCGACGTGCTCAGCGCGCAGGCTAACTCCAAGTTCTACGCCGATCAAATCAACGACACTGAAATAAAGTCGCCGGTCGACGGCGTCATCGTCAGCAAGGCGCTCGAAGTCGGCGAATGGGTGACGCCGGGCGTGCCGATTCTCACGGTCGACGACCTCTCGACGATTTGGGCGCGGGTCGACGTCGAGGAGACCGACCTCGGCTCGCTCTACATCGGCAAGTCGGCGCAGGTCGAATTGCCGACGGACCCGCCGCAGGTCTTCACCGGGCGCGTCATGGCGATTGGGCAGGAAGGCGAGTTCGCGACCGAGCGCGATGTGCGACGCGGCCGCCAGGACATTCGCACGTTTTACGTCAAGGTCCAGGTGTTGCAGGCTGAAGGCGAACTCAAACCCGGGATGACCGCGGAAGTCACCTTCCCGAGGACCGATGGAACTCGACTCACTAGCAATACAAACCAAAGACCTGACTAAGCGCTTCGGCACTTTCACCGCGGTCGACCAGGTCAACTTCGAGGTCCGTCGCGGCGAGGTGTTCGGATTGCTCGGGCCCAACGGCGCCGGCAAGACCACCGTCGTGCGGATGCTCACCACTTTGCTGGTGCCCAGCGGCGGCCACGCGCTGGTCGCGGGCTTCGACGTCGCGAAACACCCGCGCCAGGTGCGGGAGAACATCGGCGTCATCCCGCAGGCGCTTACCTCCGACCTCGATCTCACCGGGTGGGAGAACGTCGATATCTACGGCGAGTTCTTCGGGCTCTCGCGCCGCGAGCGGCGCGAACGCGGCGCTCGCCTGCTGCATATGGTCGGGCTGACCGAGCGCGCCAACGATCTGGTCGCGACTTACTCGGGTGGCATGCGCCGCCGGCTCGAAATCGCGCGCGGCCTGATTCACTCGCCCAAGATACTTTTCCTCGACGAGCCGACTATCGGGCTGGACCCGCAGAGCCGCCGCGCCGTTTGGGATTTGCTCGAGACGCTGCGCAAGGAAAGCGAGATCACTATCTCGCTCACGACGCATTACATGGACGAAGCGGAATCGCTGTGCGACCGGATCGCGATCGTCGACGGCGGCAAGATAATCGCACTGGACACGCCGATTGGACTCAAGGCGATGGTGCCGGGCGCGGACCGGATCGACCTGGTGGTCGAAAAAAATCCCGTCGCCATCGCCGAGATGCTCAAGCCGATGCCCTACCTGCGCGAGGTAAATCTCGACGGCGGCAACCGCCTCCAGCTTTCGTCGAATGACGGCGCGCACGCAATTCCGAAAGTTCTCGACGCCGTCGAGCAAGCCGGCGACCGCGTGACCTCGATCACCGTGCAGAAACTTTCGCTCGAAGACGTCTTCATCCATTTCACTGGGCGCACGTTGCGCGACGAGCCGGCCAAGAAGGTCAGCCTCTTCGTCGGCGCCGGGATGCCGCAGCAGCGCTGAGGAGGCCGCCGATGTTCGGGCTGAAATTCCTCGCAATCATGCGCCGCGACTTGAAGAAGCTGACGCGCAATCCGATCACACTCATCTCCGTCATCCTGATGCCGATCGTCTATCTCGTGATCATCGGCAATTCGTTCCAGGGCCAGCTCAAGCATCTGCCGATCGTCGTCGTCGAGCAGGATCACGGCCTCTACGCGCGGCGCATCGTCGAACAGTTGCTCGCGCTGCAGGCCGGACCGAAGACCGTCGATGTCACCTTCGAGAACGATCCGGGCAGCGCCGTCGACGGAGTGCGCGACGGGCTTTACAAAGGCGTCGTCGTCATCCCGCCCGAATTCAGTCACGACGTCGCCGAAGGCCGCATCGCGCAAATCGGCCTGTTCACCGACAACGTCGACTCCGTCAGTTCGGGAACGCTCGAAAGCGTGCTCGATTCGGCCGCGGCAACGGTGAGAGTTTCCTTCGTCACCGCACGCCAGCCCAAACTGAACGAGATCTCGCTGCGCCCGAGCTGGCTGTTTCCGTACGTCGACTACGATCGATCGCTAATCCCCGGCGTTATCGTCATGGCGCTCTTCATGGGCTCGCTGATGTCCGGCGTTTTCAACTGGGTGATGGACAAATTCATGGGCGTCACCGAATGCTACCTGGTGACTCCGCTTTCGCGATGGGACATCGCCGGCGGCATCCTGGCCAGCGGCGTAACGGTAACCAGCACGGGCGGCATACTGGTCTTGTTCCTCGGTTTAATGATCACGCGCGGGCGAATTCTGGGCGGAGTCTCGGCGCTCGCGATGCTGGTTGGAATAATCATCATCAGCTCGACCGGCCTGCTGGCGATGACCTTCTCGATGCTCGGACGCGCGGGCCATCCGCGGCTGGTCGGAACGTTCTCGGGATTTCTGAACGTGATCCTGTTTTTTCCGAGCGGCGCTATCTACCCGGTCGAGAGTTTCCCACCGTGGCTGAGAGCCTTCGCCCGCTACAATCCTGAAACCCATTCGGTGAGCGCGATCAAACAGATCCTCTTCAAAGGCGCAGACTTCCAAGCCGTCAGCGGAGACATCGGATTCCTGCTGATCTTTATGGTCCTGATGCTGATTCTCGCCAGCGTCTCGTTCAAACGAACGCTCTAGTCTTCCACCTACGCTCTCACTTTAGGCGCGAGCGCTTCGGCAATTACTCGCCGCAGCACTGCAATCGACACCGGCTTCAGCAGCGACATGCTTGCGCCGGCGGCGTGGGCGGCCTGGTTGAGTTCGGGCGTGTTGTGTCCGGACATCACGATGACGGGAGTGTCCTTCGACTTCGAGCGGATGTGGCGAACGACCTCAATGCCGCTCGTGTCGGGCAGGCTCAAGTCGGTGATCACCAGGTCAAGTGATTCGGCGTCGATAATCTGGATTGCTTCGCTGGCGTCGAACGCGCCGAAGCATCGATGGCCCGCGCGCTCGAGCAACCGCATGTACGCGTCGACCAAGTCGCGTTCGTCGTCGACGATCAAAATTTTCGCTTGCGCAGCCATCGTGCGGTGTAACGCTGAAGTCCGCTAACCGCCCGATTGATTGCTTCGCGCCGCGGCGATTTGCGGCGGTGCCGTCCGTTTATCCGCTGTAGGCAGCTGCACGAGATCCGATGACGTGTCGGCCATCGTCGGCAGCAATATCGTGAAGGTCGTGCCCTTGCCCTTCTCCGATTCGACCGTGATGGCGCCGCCGTGATCCTGCACGATGCGCTGGCTCAGCCACAGGCCGAGCCCGGTCCCCTTCGCCTTGGTCGTGAAGAACGGCTGAAACAGTTTCGGCAGAACGCTGCTCTCGATGCCCGCGCCGTCGTCCGAGATAGTCAATTGAAGATAACCGGCGCGGCTTGGCGCCAGCGCGGTTTCGATTCGGATTACGCGCGCGCCCGCGTCGCGTGCGTTCAGAATAAAATTGATCAGCACCTGCTCGACTCCGGTCGGCTCGGCCATCACCGGCGGCAGCGACAGGTCGAGCGAGGTGTCGTAGCGCAGCACGCCCGCCTTGGCGTCGGCGCCGACGATCAGTATCGCGTCTTCGACCGCCACGTTCATGTCGACCGCTTGCCGCACTCCCGGCCGCTGACGCGCGAGCGAAAGCATGTTGTGCGAGATGCGGCTGGCGCGTTCGATATTTTTTTGCAGGACGAGCAGATCCTCGCGGGTCTGCACGCTGAGATCCTGATCCGACGTCAGCATCAGCTCGATTCGCGACGCCATCACCGCCAGCGGATTGTTCAACTCGTGCGCGATTCCGGCCGCAACGGCAGCCAGCGCATCGACCGTTTCATTGCGGCGCGCCTCGCGCTCCATCGCACGCCGCTCGGTGATGTCGGTGACGAACGCAATCACCAGCTTGCCGCGATGCGTATGCACGACGTTGAGGCTTATTTCGGCGGGAAATTCGCTGCCGTCTTTGCGCCTGCCCGCTATCTCCATCCCGCGGCCCATCATGCGCGATCTTGGTGCAGTGAAGAATGCGCTCCGATGCGCCTCGTGCCGGTAGCGGAACCGTTGCGGCACCAGCACCTCGATCGGCTGACCGACGAGTTCCATTTCATGGTAGCCGAACAGTTCCTGCCCGCGCGGGTTGAGCTGGCGAATCATGCCATTGCTGTCGGCCGAAATAATTCCCTCGACCGACGACTCGAAGTAGCCGCGCGCCCGCACCAGAGCTTCCTCGCGCGCCGCCACCGAGATGCGAATAGTCTTCATGTAGCGATTGGCGACCAGGTACAGCAGGAGAGCGTTCACGCCCACGAACATCAAGCGGTTGAGGTCGTACGAATGCGCCGGCATCAGCGACAGCACCCGTTCGGAAACGGCGACCCAGATAAGTCCGCCGAGCGCGTAGTAGAGCGCTATCCGCATCGGCCGGCTGCGGACCACCGACACGTGATTGAGCGCGCCGTGCTCCGTCAATTTGGGCAAATCGTTTCGAGCCATCAGTCCGGTTACTTTATTCTACCGGTGGCCTCCAAGGTAGCGGGGCTGGATTCATAAGGGCTGGTCACTGATACAGAAGCTGTGCGCGGAGATCCTTCCTGACGCCCGCCGAGAACTGTTTGTAGTCGGCAGCGACCGCCGGCGCGCAGACCGGCCCCGGCGTGCGATCTTCTACCACCCGCTCGGCAGTTACCGTGCTCTCCTTCTGCCGATAGGTCGCCTTGTAGGTCTGGTACTTACCCTTGACCTCGAAGTCCTTGGGCATCGCCAGTACTTTGACCCCCTTGGGCAGACTGATCGTGACCACGCTTTTCGAATAGCCGGGGAAGCACATGAAATCCACGGTCGGTTCCGTCTCGCTGGCGTCGGCGAGGAAATGTGACACTCCCCCGGATCCGTCGAACGGCGACCGGATATACATCGCGCCAGGCCCCGGCATATTCATCGCGTCGCTGATCTTGTATTTGCTGCTGTACTTGTACGAATCGGTAAGTTCGTGAACATCGCCGATGCTGAGCGTTCCCGTTCCGGTGAAGCCCTGCGCGGCGAGCGCCCGATGCACCATTTTATCCTGCACGTTGGGCTGCAGATACATCATTGAGTACCTCGTACGGCCCGCCACTTCGCCCGTCGATTCAATCTGCGTTTCGCCTTCGGCAGACCCGTCCGCATTGATCTTCATCATGGTCGTCGAGTTCATGGCCATGTCGTTCCATTTCGGCATCGGCGTGTGTTGGATTCCCTTGTACTCCACGGTCTGGACCACAGGCTTGCCCGCATCCCCCATCGGCAATTCCCCGAACGCCGTGTAAGGCGATGTCGAATCGGCATAGAGGTCGAGCGACGGGATGTAGCTGATCACGTGATTGAACGCTTCGATACACGGCGCCGGGGGCAGCGTATACGCGTCTTCGGCATTGATCAGCGTAGGAGTACTGGCGATCCCTTTGACGGCGAGCAACGATTGCAACAGCGTCGTGTGGTCCTTGCAGTCGCCCATCCGGTTCGCCAGCACAACGTCGGCGTCATGGGGAACCACAGAGCCTTCGCCAACGCAATTCCCGGCGAACTTGATATTCTGCGCCACCCAATCGTAGAGCGCCTTGGCCTGCTCGCGCGGCGTATGCGCGTTCTGCGTAAGATCGTTCGCCAGCTTTTTAATGCGATCGGTCTGCGTCGCCTTGGTCTTCGCACGCGCATTATAAGCGGCGGCCAGCGCTCCGTAGTCCTTGAACGTAGTCGCGACAATAAGGGGCCCGTAGTCGACTGGTGAGACCGCACCGGCTTCGGGCGTCGCTATCTGAAGATTTTTGTACGACCAGGCCCAGTTGCGGCGCCCGTCACTCGACGGCGCCTCTCCTCCGCCGACGCCGCGCGAGAAAACCTGCAATGCGAGGGTAGTCGGCGCGCTCAGGTTCACCTGCACATCGTCGTACACCTCGAACTTGGAAAACGTCTGCATCATCGAAAAATTTCCCGGGAAGACCGCCTCCTTCTCCGTCAGCTTGTACGACAACACCACCGTGTCGCCCACCGCGACGTCCGGAAACGCTATCGTCCTGGTCCGCATGTCGGAGAACATCGGAGCGGCCGTGCCCTTGCCGGTGTTGGTTTCATCCTGGAAATTCGTCGGCGGGACCTTAATCTTGCTGCCGTCTTTTTTGAGCGTGTAGGCGTCCAGTATCTCCATCGTCTGCAGCCGTTCGCTGACGCTTACCGAAGCCTCCTGCGCGTCGGAGACTCCCTGATCGGTCAGCACCTTCAGCGCCCACGACTTGGTTTCGACATGGGTGCCGTCGGAATTCACATCGTATCGCGCGTGGTAATAAACGTACTTGGTATAACCGGCGAAATCCTTGTTTGCGTCGTCGGCTTGCGCAAGCGAGGAACCGAATAGCGCAGTTGCGAACAGGAATGAGAGAACGATCGAACGAACAAATACGCGCCGCATGAAATCCCCCTCCGGACGACAACTGACAGTCACGGTCCAGTCACGGTCCGGTAGGTAATTATAAGGGGCAATTCGGACAGCCAAGCAAGTCGTCAGATTGCGCGCTAATGACCGTTTAAACTCATCGCGAGCCGCGGCGCATCGGCCTCATTCGGTACGGCGCTGCCGACCTGCCGAAGCGGTCTGCCGATTGGAGTAGCGATACACGCGACGCCCGATACGCCGCCGTCGCCGTCGCGCATCGGCAGTATCGTCATCGCGACGGCGATTTCGGCGCCGTCGCTGCGCACCTGCAGGGTGGGAAATAGCGGCACGACTTCGCCGCCAAGCGCCCGCTCGAGCAGGCGGCGGATCTCGCCGCGCTTCGCGGCCGGCAGCAGAATCGCGATGGTGCGCCCGACAATCTCGAAGTCCGCGTAACCGTACATTCGATGGGCGGCCGCGTTGATCGCCGTGATCGTCCCGGCTGCGTCCACGCAATGCACCCCGTCGGGAATCGAGTTCACGATCATCGCCATCAATTCGTAGGACTCTTCGCGCCGCTTGCTCTCCATCGCCGCACTCGTCACCGAGGCCAGCTCGTCGAAGCCGTCCGGCTTAAGCAGGTAGTGATACAACCCGTACTTGAATGCTCCAGCCACCACCTCTTCGCCGCCGTTGCCGGTCAGCATGATCACCCGCGCGCGCGGCCATCGCTCGCGCACGCGCTGCATCACCGACAAGCCGTCGCTCCAGCCGAGCCAATAATCGGTGACGACCACATCGCAGCCGTCGCGCCTGAGATGCTCGTTGAAGCCAAGCAGGTCGTCAGCCGCCACAATCTGCGCGCTCGGAAACGCGTGCTGCAGCCGCGCCTGGATAACCATCCGATCGGTCACGTTGTCTTCGACGAGCAAAAGGTCCATTGCCAGAAACTCCTCGGTCATAGAGGAGCAATCGCTATGCCGAAGGGGTCTTACTGAGCAGAAATGCACGAGCTAGGAACTAAAGTGAAATATTCCCGAGATAGGTGAAGCTGCCGATCTGACGATCCCGCGACGCGTCCCGCAAAGACACACTCGCCGCTACGCTTTGCGACGCTTGAGCGGAAGCACGGCGTCCCCTAGTGCGGAAACTCGACCATCACCTTCGCGCGAGTGCCCGGGCGCTTCAGCGCCGCGAACATCTCGGGCACCTGCGCTACGTCGATCACGTCGGTGATCATCGGGGTCGCGTCGATAGTGCCCTGCGACAGCGCGTCGATCGTCTCCTGGAATTCGCCGCGCGTGTAGGCGAGCGCGAAATTGATTTGCACTTCTTTCATCACGCAGCTCAACGGGAAGATGCTGTCCGATTCCAGGCAGACGCCGATCACGACGACCTGGCCGTGCCGCCCCACCATCCCGATAGCGGCGCCCAGGGTCGACTTGACGCCTATACATTCGAAGACAATCTCGGGCGGGCGCCCGGTGATCTCTTTGACCGCTTCGGCAGGATCGCTCTCAGTCGGGTTGATGACCGCGCTCGCGCCGAGCTTCATCGCAATCTCGGTCCGACCCGCCGCGAGTTCCGATACGACCACCGCGCTCGCGCCCTTGGCCTTGGCCCAGATTAATGCGGAGAGGCCGATTGGACCGGCGCCCATCACGACTACTCCCATTCCCGGTTCAATCGTCGAGTGGTTGACGCCGTGGAGGCCGACCGAGAGCGGCTCGACCAGCGCGCCTGCCTGCGAGCTGACGTTGTCAGGCAGCTTGAGCAGGCTCGCCGCGCCGCACGCGACGTATTCCGCGTAGGCGCCGGGAAGCTGGCCGAGTCCGAGGCTGCGCAGCTTCGAGCAATGCATCGCGTCGTCGCGCCTGCACCATGCGCACAGACCGCACGCGATATACGGCAAAGCAGTTACGCGGTCGCCGAGCTGGAAGCCGTTGACGCCCTCTCCCATTGACGAAATCTCGCCGCAGAATTCATGACCCATGACGGTGTCCACCGCCATCCCGATTCCGTATTGGACGGCGTGCAGATCTGATCCGCAGATGCCGCAATTGTGGACCTTCAGCACGACCTCGCCCGTGCCCGCGACCGGATTCGGCACGTCGATCACGGCCATCTCGTCTCTTTTCTTGAACACCGCAGCTTTCATTGCGAACCAACCTTCGCCATCGCGCGACGCGCACGGAACGGCTCTTACTTCTGTTGTATGAGTTCGATTTTGTAGCCGTTCGGATCCTCGATGAACGCGATCGGCGTGGTGCCGTGCTTCATCGGGCCGGGCTCGCGCACGACGTTGACGCCCTTCTGCTTCAACTCGGCGCAGGTTTTGTAAATGTCGTCGACCCCGAGCGCGACGTGCCCATAGGCGGTGCCGAGGTCGTACTTCGAGGTGCCCCAGTTCCAGGTCAGCTCGATCACGGCGGCGTCTTTCTCGTCGCCGTAGCCGACGAAGGCCAGGGTGAACTCGCCCCCAGGAAAGTCATGCTTGCGCAGCAGCTTCATCCCGAGCTTATCGCAGTAAAACTTGAGCGAGTCGTCGAGATTGTTGACGCGTAGCATCGTATGTAAAAGCCGCATGCGATTATCCTTTGGGTTTTTCCTGCTTGATGCGAGTGCGCCTCGAGTCGATCGCCTTCGTGAGCTCGCCCTTGATCTCGGCGAACACGTCCTCGGTTGGCGCAATACCCGCCGCCTTCATCCGATCGACCAGCTCGTAGCGCTCGAGCGCGAGCATCTCCTTCGCCTCATGCTCATGCAGCCGCTTGACGCGCACCAGCTCCAGTATCGCGAGCTCGCGAACGCGCGCGGCAAAATCGGACTCGGGGAACTGGGCGTCGAAGATGTCGTCCGGCAGATCGAGTTTCAAATTCACAAGCGTCTCGAAGAGAACTTTCCGCAATCGCGAAACCAATGTCAAACCACAGGCGCAGGAGGATTGGTCCCGCATCTTCGGTTTCTCTAAATTCTAAGGTGCAGGGGTTACCCCTGCCCAAGGAAGTTTGAAACCCACGGCGGGTTTCAATTAAATAATCGCCGCTGCTACCCCTTAGGCAACCCCAACACGCGCTCGCCAATAATGTTGTGCTGAATCTGATTAGTCCCAGCGTAAATCGTCGGCCCGCGCGCTGCGAGCATTCTGAACGACCACTTGCCTTTGTCGACCGCGAACGGCGCGTTGAATTCGAGCTGGCTGTAAGGCCCCAACAGCTCCATCGCATACAGCGCAATCTTGAGTCCGAGTTCAGTGCCGCAAAGTTTCATCATCGAGCCTTCCGGCCCCGGCGGCAACCCCTTCAATTGGCGCGTCAACTGCCGATAGCCGGTGTAGCGCAACGCCTGCGCGTCGGCCGCGAACTCGGCGACGCGCTGGCGGACGCTCGAATCGTCCCACGCGTTTGAGCCGTTGCGCGGGATTCGCTTTGCCAGCCGCGCCAACTCGTAAACCTCGCCGATATAGTCGGCGCCACCGCCGCCGCCGCGCTCGAACATCAGCGTGGTCATCGCGACCTGCCAGCCGTTATTGCGCTCGCCCACGATATTTTTCTTCGGCACGCGCACGTCTTCGAAGAAAACCTCGTTGAAGCCTTTGCCGCCGGTCATCTGCACCAGCGGCCGCACCGTCACTCCCGGACTGTGCATGTCGACCAGCAGGTAGCTGATGCCTTTATGCTTGGGCGCGTCGGGATCGGTGCGCACCAGCGCGAAGATCATGTCGGCGTGCTGCGCCATCGAGGTCCACACTTTCTGCCCGTTCACGACGAAGTCGTCGCCGTCGTCGATCGCGCGCGTCTGCACTGACGCCAGGTCCGAGCCCGATCCCGGCTCCGAATATCCCTGGCACCAGACTTCTTCGCCCTTCAAAATTTTCGGGATGTGATTTTTCTTCTGCTCCTCGGTCCCCCAATGCATCAGCGTGGGGCCGAGCAAGCTGATCCCCATCCCGATGAACGGTTCGGTAAGTCCGAGCCGGCTAAGCTCCTCGCGATAGATCATCCGCTGCATGACCGTGGCACCGCGGCCACCATATTCCTTGGGCCAATTGACGGCGACCCAGCCGCCCTCGTTGAGCTTCTTGTGCCAGTTGACGCGCGCTTCCCAGTCGCCCGCACCCTCGTCGGCCATGATATTGCTCGGCGGCGGCGCGAATTTCTGGTTAGCTTCGAGCCACGCGCGAACTTCGCCGCGAAAGGCCTCGTCTTCTGGCGTATAGTTAAAATCCATCGCTTTGAATTCTTCTCCCCTGATTTGTCAGTCGCGCCTCAGCCCTTGGGCAGTCCGAGTACGCGCTCACCGATAATATTATGTTGTATCTGATTGCTGCCGGCCGCAATCGTGCCGCCGCGCGCCGCCAGCATCCGGAACGACCATTTGCCCTTGTCGACTGCGAACGGCGCCCGATATTCCATTTGACTATACGGCCCCAGCAGTTCCATCGCGAACAACTGGATTCGCAGGTTGAGCTCGGTGCCGCAGAGCTTCATCATCGAGCCTTCCGGCCCGGGCGGCATCCCCTTGAGCCGCCGCGTGAGCTGCCGATATCCCGTGTAGCGCAGAGCGACCGCCTCGCAGGCAAACTCTGCGATTTTCTGCCGCACGCTGCCGTCGTCCCACGCCGTCGCGCCGTTGCGCGGCAATGATTTCGCGAGCTTCGCCAGCTCGCGCACTTGCGCCATCCCGCCGCGATCGCCGCCACCGCCCGAGCGCTCGAACATCAGCGTTGTGATCGCCACCTGCCAGCCCTGGTTCTTTTCGCCGACCAGGTTTTTCTTCGGCACGCGAACGTCTTCGAAGAAAACTTCGTTGAAGCCCTTGTTGCCGGTAATTTGCACCAGCGGACGCACGGTCACGCCCGGGCTATGCATATCGACCATCAGGTAGCTGATGCCCTTATGCTTCGGCGCATCAGGATCGGTCCGCACCAGCAGGAAAATCCAGTCGGCGTGCTGCGCGATCGAAGTCCACACTTTCTGCCCGTTGACGACGAAGTAGTCGCCGTCCTCGACCGCACGCGTCTGCAGCGAGGCGAGGTCTGAGCCCGACCCGGGCTCGGAATATCCCTGGCACCAGATTTCCTCCGCCTTCATGATTGGCGGGATAAAGCGCTGCTTCTGCTCCTCGGTACCCCAATGCAACAGCGTGGGACCGAACAGGCTGATTCCCATCCCGATCATCGGCGCGGCCACGCCCGCGCGCGAGAGCTCCTCGCCGTAGACAATATTCTGCAGAATCCCCGCGCCGCGTCCGCCGTATTTCTCAGGCCAGCTCGGCGCGAGCCACCTGCCCTCGGCCATCTTCTTCGCCCACGCCTGCTGCTGCTCGAACGCGCCCCGGCCCTCGGCCATTCCACCGGCAGTCTCGCCCGTATTCGGCGCGAACTGCTTGTTGGCGTTGAGCCACTCGCGAAACTCCATCCGAAAAGCTTCGTCTTCGGGATTAAAATTGAAATCCATCGCGCAATTCTCCTGGCACGGCGGGGCGCCTGCACCGGCGGTTGACGATCGGTTCGCCCCAGAACTTAAAACAATCGCTCCCCACTCTGCAAAGCCTTCACTGGCTCCGTTCTGCATCTCCGGCTAAATCATTTCTCATGGCGCTGGCGATAAATCTCGCACCCAATCTGTGGATCGTCGACCAACCCGACTTCAGCACCGGCTTCGCAAAAATCGGCACGCGCATGACGGTAATAAAACTCGCCAGTGGCGGCCTCTTCCTGCATTCCCCAACCAAACTCGATGCGGAAACCAAGCGCGCCCTCGACACGCTTGGCGAAGTCCGCGCTGTCGTGGCGCCCTCACGCGCCCATCACCTGTACGTCGGCGACTACATAAAGGAATGGCCGGCAGCAAAGCTGTACGGCCCGCCGGGCCTGGTCGGCGACATCGCCGACTTCCGTGCGCGTCTCGGTGCGCGACGCGATTTGAAACTCGACGCCGTGCTGGGCGACGAGCCGGAATCCGAATGGGCCGGCGAAATCGATCAGCATCTATTCAACGGCGCTGTGCAATTAAACGAAGTGGTATTCTTCCACCGCTCAACCCGCACCGTGATTTTCACGGACCTGGTCTTCAACGTGCCCGCCGATTTCAAAGAGGCGAGAATCTTCTACACTCTCGTCGGCGGACGCGGTACCTTCGGACCGCATCGCCTGATCAAGCAGGCAATCCGCGACCGCAAAGCTGCGCGCGAATCTGTCGCGAAAATCCTCGAATGGGACTTCGATCGGGTGATCGTTACTCACGGCGACGTCCTCGAATCCGGCGGCCACGCAAAATTCGCTGCGGGGTATGCCTATTTGTGAGGCAGCCACAATCTGCTTTGTTTCGTCAATTTGACTTTACAGTTAATAAATTTCGTGGCAGTGTCGCGCGAACGCACGGGCTAGAGGTTCAGGACACCAATTCGCAATCGGTATGCTGCTGCAACTCACCGCCTCCGCATACTTCGACTTCCTACAACAATTTGCTTCTCTCGCGCGTGACCCCGTCGGCTACGGCGTCGGCGTCCCGCGCGGCGACGGCAGGCCCGTCCTGCTGATTCCCGGCTTCACGGCCGGCGATTGGTCGCTCGGCACGCTCTCGCGATGGCTAGGGCGCATCGGCTACAAGCCGTATCTGTCGGGAATCGATCTCAACGTCGGATGCCCGCGGCGCAAGGTCGAGCTGGTAGGCTGGCGCGTCGAAAAAATCGCGCGCGAAACCGGACAGCGCGTGACGATCATCGGGCACAGCCTCGGCGGCGTGCTCGGCCGCGCCATCGCCGCCACGAGTCCGGCGTCGGTGCGTGAAGTAGTGGCGCTCGGCTCGCCGATTCGCAGCGGATGGACGGGAGTGCACGATCAAGTCCGTCCCGCGCTACAGGCCATCCAGACGTTCTGGCAGACGTTTTCCAGCGGGCCGGAAAATTGCGGCACCATGGAATGCGCTTGCGGAATCGCCGACGCCGTCTTCGCGCCGACCCCCGAGCGCAGCCGCTTCAGCGCCATCTACACCCGCCGCGACGAGGTCGTGCAATGGCAATCGTGCATCGACGACGCCGGCACCAACTTCGAGGTGTCGGGACTGCACGCGAGCCTGATAGTCAATCCCGCGGTCTATCGAATCCTCGGCTCGATCCTGGCGGACGCCGCGGCCGACAACGTAGCCGCTTGAACCTTTCCCGCCCGTAGTTAGTATTCATCACGAGAATTCGACCAAGAGGAGATTCGCAGGTGGCAGCAGTTCGCGATTTCGCCCAGACCAAGGACGGCCTCAAGCTTCGCTACGAGATTCGCGGCAGCGGCGAACCGGTTGCGCTGATAATGGGATTCAGCGGATCGGGCCGAGGATGGGGCGAGGCATTCCTCAAGCTGATGGAAGTGCGGTTCAAAATCTTCGTCATCGACAATCGCGGCACCGGCGAAAGCGACAAGCCCGACGCCGAGTTCACGCTCGCCGACATGGCTGCCGATATCGCAGCTGTGCTCGATCATGCGAAAACGCCGCGCGCGCACATCTTCGGCATCTCGATGGGCGGGATGATCGCGCAGGAGTTCGCGCTCGCGTATCCCGAGCGCACGCGCGGCCTGGTTCTCGGATGTACCAACTGCGGCGCCAGTCATTCCGTCCCGGCAGATCCGGCGGCGATCGCCAACCTGATTCCGGCGCCCGGAATCGATCCAATCGAGCAGGCACGGCGGGCATTTTCGGTAGCCTGCGGCAAAGCCTTCCTGAATTCGGCCGCGGGTCAGGAGATTCTCAGCCAGGCGATCGCCGAGATGGGCAATTATCCGATAACCCCGATGCATACCTTCATGCGCCAGGGCCAAGCGATTGGCGGCTTCGACAGTTTTGCGCGCCTTGGACAAATCAAGTCGCCGACACTTATTATTCACGGCGACGACGATTCGATCGTGCCGTATCCGAACGCGGAAGTTCTGCAGGGCGCGATTGCGGGATCGAAAAAGCATACGCTCAAGGCGGCCGGCCACATGTTTTTCTGGGAAGTGCCGGACGAGGCAGCGCGCGCGGCAGGCGATTTTCTGTCAGCGAAGTAACTGCCGGAGGTTTTTATGGCGAACTACGAAACCGTCATTTACGAAAAGGTCGAGGACAAGATCTATCGGCTGACCCTGAACCGTCCTGAAAAACTCAACGCGCTGTCGCAGAAGCTGCTCAAGGAACTCGACTCCGTGATGGACGACTACGAGTCCAATCCCGAAGCGAGCGTGCTGATTATCCGCGGCGCCGGACGCGCCTTCTCCGCCGGCTACGATTTGCAGGGCACGCAACATCCCGGCTCGACCTTCACCGTCACCAACGACCGCCTCGGCCTGCACAAAACCATCGAGCGATGGCAGCGGCTGTGGGCGATTAACAAACCCACGATCGCGCAAGTGCACGGCTATTGCCTGGCTGGCGGCACCGAATTCATCGGCCACTGCGATATCGTGTTCGCCAGCGAGGATGCCCAGTTCGGCCATCCGGCGGCCCGCTCACTCGGCATCCTGCCAACCATGTCGATGTGGCCTGTGCTGATGGGTCCGCGCAAAACCAAAGAGTATTTTTTCACCGGCGACTACATGTCGGCGAAGGAAGCGCTCGAGTGGCACCTGATCAATCGCGTCTTCCCCAAGGACAAGCTCGAGGAAGAGACGATGAACTACGCGCGGCGCGTTGCGATGGTGCCGGCTGAGTTGCTGATGTTGCACAAGGCCGCCGTGAATCGCTATCTCGATATCATCGGGATTCGCGCGGCCGAGCAGTCGTCCGCCGACATCGACGTGATCGCGCATCAAACCGACACCGTGAAAAATTGGATGAAGGCGAGCCGCGAGAAAGGCCTCAAAGGCGCTCTCACGGAGCGCGATCGTCCGTTCGCAAAGAAGGCATAAGAGAGGCAGGAGGGGGAGAGGGACAATGATCAAACGTGCGTTGATGCTGGTGGTGGCGGTCATGGTAGCCGCGTGCAATTCCTCACCGTCGCAAACCATCGAGAATAATGTCGGCGGCGCGAACGTCGTGTCGTCGGCCAAGTCGCCGCTGAAGAAGGGGTCGCCCAACCTGACGCTGGACTGGGGTTCGAAAGGTCAAGCAGGACAGGTCGCCATCGGCGTCGTATTGACCTATGGCGGCTCGAAACCAACGATTACTCCGCCGACCGGATGGCAATTGATCCGCGACGACGCCAGCAAGATCACGCGCCAGTCACTCTACTGGCACGCGGTGCAAGCGAATGAGTCCAGCACTGCGACGTGGACCTTCAGCGACCCGGTCGATACTCAGGGCGCGGTCCTGCTGCTGGACAACGTCCCGACCAGCGCGCCGATCGACGTCACCAGCGGCAACACCGGCGAAGGCGGAACCATGATCGCCAAGTCCGTCGCGACGACAGCCGACGGCGATCTCATCCTCGCATTCAACGCCACCGATTTCGGCGCCTATCGCAACACCGCCTGTTCAATATGCAGCGGGCTGAACCCGACACTGCCGGCCGACGTGAGTGTGGTGCTGAATCATGAGGCCACCGCGCTCGAATACTGGATCCTGGCGAATTATCAGAACCAGGTGGGCGATACCGAAGTTCAAACCAGCTCTGCGCCGCAGGTTTTCGATTGGGTCGCAGCGCAGGTCGCGATAAAACGGGGCGCTGCTACTTCTCCGACACCGTAATTCGTGTCGCCCGAAATAAATCCAATCGGCGCCGAGCACTAAATCGCGAGCCGCCTTTGTGAACAGCAGGGCGAACGATGACGATCCGCGCATTTTCCGTCTCGGTTCGCGCGAATTCGCGTGGGTCACCGTCGGCTCGCTCGCATTCGCTGCCGTGTGCTTTTACCCAGTCCTATGCGACATCGCCTACCTCGGACCTGGGTTGCATGACTGGCTGCTGGCATGGCCACATTTCAGCAACCTGACTCAACTTCCTATTAACAACGACTCCGACTTGTTCGACCAGCTTCGCTGGGTGCCCTACTACACTCTTACCCACTACCATCAGTTGCCGTACTGGAATCCTTACAAATGCGGCGGAATGTCGATGATCGGCAATCCGGAATCGGGCATCGTAACGCCCTTCCTGCTGATCTACCTGGTAGGAGGCCTCCTACCAGGTATCTTCCTCGAGATCTATTTGCATATAGCTATCGGATTCATAGGCGGCTACGTGCTAGGACGGGAGTACGGCCTGAAGACGATAGCGTGTATCGCGATGGCGGGCATGTTTCCCACGAGTTCATGGCTCGGGCTTCACGTCGCCTTTGGTCACTATAACTTTCTTTCCTCGCTATACATTCCGTGGATCATGGCGATGCTGCTGGCCGCGATCCGATTGCGTAAAGCATTTCCAGCCGCAATCGGCGGAGCATTCTGCGCGCTCGCCCTGACCGAAGGCAACTACGCCTTCCCATTCGCGGTGCTTCTGGTCGTGATCGTCTCGACTACCCTCGCACTGACCTCATTGAGCCTGCGTCCGTTCCTCATGGCAGCGGTAATAGGCGCGTTCGCCATAACTCTCTCCGCGCTCAAATTGGTGCCCGTCCAGGAAATGCTAACGGTTCATCCGAGGTTTTTCGGCGCATCATTCCTTAGCTTCAAAGGCGCGATGATCTCGCTCTTTTCAAGGGACCAGAACGCCTACAGCCCTACTCCCAGCGTCTTCTACATGGTCGAGTACGGCGGCTATCTAGGCCCTCCCTTAGTCGCCTTCGCCCTTGCTGGCATCGTCGCCGGACCCAAGCGAGCTTTACCATGGGTCTTGGGAGCCATAGCTTTCTTTCTGCTGTTCATGGGTGACACGGGACCTCATGCGCTAGTCACCTACCTTCGTTTGTTACCGCTGGGAAATAATATCGGTATATGCGGCCGCTGGGTGATTCCGCTGGTCTTCTGCGTAGGAGTCCTGTCCGCGCTCGGCGCGCAATTCGTTTGCGATCACTGGGGACTATGGGGTCCCAGGATCGCCGCTGTGATGCTGACGATAGGACTGATCGACGCGTGGACACTCGGCTCGCCGAACTACCGCTATCTCTTTCACTATCATTTCGAGCGTCCGCCATATTCCTCAACCTTCCGACAGTTCTGGGTGCAGACGCCGATTTTTACGACTTACATAAATCAAGCCAACATGGGTTCAGTCAATTGTCAGGGTTTCGGCTATAACTTACCGCCTAACCCTATGTTATTTGGCTACAATCAGGACGGATATCGCGGTGAGTACTTCCTGACCGATCCCGGCACCGTGTATCAGACCAAATGGACACCGAACCGACTATCGTTCGATGTTTCGGCGACTGTTCCGACCACCCTGATAATTAATCAGACCTTCGATATCGATTGGCAACTCGCAGCCGGCAACGGCACGATGACCTCAGACCATGGACGCCTCGCGATCCAGATTCCGGCGGGTCATCAGCAGCTCACTATATTCTACCGGCCGCAGCATATGCTGCTCGCGCTGCTTATGACCTTGTGCGGCTTGGCTGCGTTCGTCCTGTTATGGTGGTGGGAACGTTCGCCAACCGCGCGCGAAGACGTCGCTGCCGATCAGGCGCAAGCTTGAATCAGGTTCTAGTGAAAATCCCGGATAAATATCGACTGACCGAGGTACAGTTAGTCGCGCTTGGCTCGGTCGCATTCGCGCTAATATTTTCCTGGCGTCTTCTCGGACATCTCGGAACTCCAGGCCTTGCATGGGACTGGAACATGAACCTCGAAATGGCTTGGGCTTCGTGGTACAGCGTGATCCGGCTGCATACGATTCCACTGTGGCAGCCCTGGATCTGCGGCGGCTACCCTATCCTTGCACATCCCGAATCGCGTATTCTGACCCCGTTCTTCCTGCTTCATCTGATCTTTGGCCCCGTGGTCGGATTGCACATTGAAGTCATCGCTCATTTGGCAATCGGCTTCGCTGGTGCTTACTTCCTTGCGAGGACGCTGGACATCTCGCCGATCGGAGCTACTGCCTGCGCTGGGACTTTCATGGGCAGCTCCTGGTACTACTTGCACATGGCTGCGGGTCATGTCGTGTTCCTGGGCTATGTATACGCGCCGTGGATTCTGGCCCTGTTTAATTTGGCCGTTACGGCTACCCCGAAAACTACACGTAACCTCATGCTCGCGGCGGCGGCTCTACTGACTCTTGTGTTCTTTGAAGGAGGTACTGTCTATCCGCTGCCGCAAACTTTCTTGCTATTGAGCGTCTTCGCTGTCTTGGTTATGGTTGAACGGCTCTCGTTTCGACCGCTCCTGATTCTCGCTGGCATAGCTGTCTTGACGCTGATTTTTTCCCTTCCCAAGCTGATTCCTATGGTACTCACGATTAAGGTCTCACGACCCTGGCCCAACAATGAGCTGAACCCGCTGAGCTTGATGCTGCAATTCCTGTTTTCGCGCAACCAGCTTCTCGAGCGTCCTCCGATCACCCCGTGGGGCTTCTGGGAATATGGCGCATACATCACGCCGGTATTTGCGGCGTTCGCTCTGGGCGGCGCACTACTGAACTTTCGCCGTGCGCTGCCGTGGCTTCTGCTTGCCGGGCTATTGTTCATCACTGCGATGGGAAACGCAGGATTTGCCATGGGTGACATGGGACAATACACCCCTTGGGTCCAACTCCACCGCTTACCTGTGTGGTCCGAGATGCGCCTGCCGAGCCGATTCCTGATGCTCTTTACTCTTACGATCGGCGTCCTTGCCGGCTTCGGCGCGGACTGGTTGAGTAAACGCAAATCGACTTTCTCCAAACCGGCCGTCATTTTTCTGCTGGGCGCAGCTCTCCTGGACTGCTGGCTGGTGGTCACTCCAAATTTTCATTGGATCTCCGAGTATCCGGCGCCGGGCGAATTGTCGCCCAATGTGTTTAGTCTGACTGATAACAACATCCCTTGCGATCAGATTAACCGGGGAACAACCCCTTCACATTAGCGTGAGCTAGGCAACTTCCGAGGAGCGGAAGACTATACGGACAGATGGTTCAACTTGCCTATCCTCATCCGCCGTATCCATAGATGCCGATATGCCACACTCCATACGCGATTAGCACTACAGAAAAAACGATCAGTAAGCGTGTCAGCTGGTCCATCTTTCCGTCCGGTAGTCCTAGAGCGATCAAAGCGAACAGAAAAGGAAATGCGTGAACATAGTGATGCGTCCCGAATTGGACAAAGCCGTTGGTGAAGTAAAGCAGACTCGGGATAATAGATATGACGGCGGCGGCCATCAAAGCGGAAGGCATAAGACTCCGAAAGCTGGGACGCAGCGCAAGCAGGAACGCGGGACTGGTCAAGATGAGTGCCTGCCCTCCGCCTTCCGGATGGATATATGGAAACTTGGGACTAAGGCTCGGCGCCATGAAAAACAACGTATAGACATTGGTGGGCAAGTAATGGATGGAGAATTTATGCGGAATGTCCATCTCCATCAGAAAAACACCGCGATCAAAGAGGCTTCCGTAACGCACTTCGTTGAACCCAGCGTAAATCAGGGCGGCGAAAACGAATCCTGGAACGAGCCATAACAGCTCGCGAAGAGCAGGTCGTTTCAGGTGGGTGAGCAGCGTCCATACCGGCCAGACGAAAGCGAGATCGTAGCGCGCAAGTGCGGCCAGGCCGGCGGTGAGACCGATAACGCCCGGGCGCGCATCGCCATAGAATTCAGCGAGTCCCGCCATTGTGAACGCAACTGCCACCACCATGGACAATTCCCAACTGCCACCGTCGGCCGCTTCATGCCAGAGAATCGTACCAGCACCAAAAAAGATCGTAAGCCAGACCCGGGCATTCAGAGTGACCTTCATGCGCCCAAGCATCAGCCACGCCAAGGCAACACTGAGAGCGGCGATCGTGACGCAAGCTATTGTCTGGTTGGTGTCAGTGCCCGATATGGCGACGAACGGAAGCAGAAGGATCGCCGGCAGCGGGGGATGAAGCTGATAGTACTTTCCTCTGTATTGTGCGTGCTCGATGCAGCAGTTTGGTAGATCGATCCAGGCATGACCGTGCAGAAACCCAGAGGCCTGAAGCACGTGCGCATTGAACGGGGTGGGAGCGTACATTGTGGTGGAGTAGAGCGCCATGAACGCGACGAAAACCGCCAACACTCCCCAATTTTCCACGAAACGCTCGGTTAGCCCGATGTCGCTGGAGGATAAGTTCCCACGTTTACTAACTATCGAAGCGCTAGCCCAGCCAACGAGGCCCGCGAAGCCGATCGACCAAATCAGAATGCGATTCTCCCGGCCTTGGTAGTGATAGATCAGCGGAACTGCGACTGCGACGACCAAAACGGCGAGAATGAAAAAGTTACGAGCAACAGATATGAGCTCCGCTTGATCTTTCGCGCTTACTTGCGCACTAGTTCCAGACGTCACCGATGTCTACATCCGTGTCTGCTGCGTTGCGGAGATTTGGGGTCGAAACAGTGACTGACAGCTAGCGGAAAATCTGGGGTTGGTCAACGCGGGTGACGGTGAAGTCGTTGATCCAGCTCATGGCCGATCGACACGCGCAGGAGTCGGCAGCGTATCGGCTTCATCGTCAATGCTCCACTTCGCTTTAAGTGTAATTTCAACACCTGACTCGATCAGGAGCCTCTTACGCTGGCACACTCAATCCGGCAAGCTAGAAATGGCCGAGCCGAAGAGTACGAGTGGCTCATACTTGGCGACAAATGAATTTTTCAGTGCATGGCATAGCCGACGATGCGAATATCGCGGATATACTCGCGCCGTGGCGCTCTCGCGGCATCTTCGTTTGCCATGGGGGTCGTGTCGACCTCGGCGTCCCTTTGTCCGAGGAAATCGATCCGGGAACATCTACTTCACATTCGTAAAGGTTCCCAGGAATGAACTTGCGCAAGTGGGTTACAGTCGACCGTCTATCACGCTCGCTACGCTATTTCCTCGTGACAGCACTCTGCGTCGGCGGCCTTGCGGCCGCCCACGGCACCCGAATTGTCGACAACTGGCATGCCCCCCAATGGGAGGACGCCGCTTTCTTCGAGCACAATGACGAGGAGGTACACAGCCTGTGGGATTGCTTTGCAAAGACTGGTGTGTGGCCCGGACGTTACCTGCCGCTGACCACGAATCTTTACTACTACGTCGGTGCCAAGGCCTGGTCGAATCGAGTTGAAGCCTACCACTCCGTCAATCTCCTGTTTCTGATTCTTAACGCGGTGCTGCTCTACCGGTTGGCTGAAAATCTGGTTGGCGCGTGGTGGGCAATGATCCCCGCAGTTCTTTTCGCGTCGCGTCTCGCGATGGTCGAGGTGGTCTTGCACACCTGCGAGTTCCAAGGCCTGTTCTATTCGTTTTTCACGATCCTCTCCGCCGATTTGTTCATCCGCTCGCGCAAGAACTCCGGTACTCGTCTGTTGGTCCTATCTGCCGTGACCTTCGTTCTGGCTCTGCTGAGTAAAGAGGCGGCCGTAGTGCTGCCCGCGATTCTGATTGTTTACGGCAGGCTGTTCGACGACAAGCCTTACAGCCGCCCCTACTTGGTACATCCCATCATAGCTGTCACCTGGGCGATTCTGTTCGTGCTGATGCTGCCCGCGCACAATCAATCAAATGGGATGGTGAACGATTTTTCCATCTTCAATCTGCTGCGTAACTATTCCGCCTATGGCTTGGTCTTCTCGAATTGGATACTAACGCCGTTGCAGGACTTTGTGATGCCGAGATCCATCGCTGGGCTTGCCGCCAAGATGCACATGTTGGTGCTTATGGGCGCGCTGATCATTTTGGAAGGGGCAGCGCTCCTTTTCCCAGGGTATCTTAAAGCTGACGGCCCGCGGCTGGTGGTATTCGGGTTCGCCTGGTTTTTGATCACGACGCTGCCTTTTACGATTTTTGCGGACCGGTTGTTCATGCGATATGGCTACCTGGGCCATGCGGGAATCGCGCTATGCGTGGGTGGTCTGGTCGAAAGCATTGTCCGCTGGTTCTCCACGCGTCGTCCTGCCGCTCTTCCTCAAGTGGCGGAGGCCTCCCACGCCTGAGCCGATGGCATCACTGGAAATCAGCGGCTCGAACGCCGACGTCAAATTGGCGCGCGACCTCGCACTCGCGCTGGTCGTAGGCTTTCTGACCGGCGCGCTGGCAATCCCGGTCGTGATCAATCTCGGCATCCCGATCAAAATCCCGCTCGCGCTATTGCCGATTATCGTCGCTGTGCTTTTCACCCTCGGACTGCTGGCCGCGAGCCTGGTCGCTGGTCGCGCTCCCTCGTTATTCGAATTTTCGAAGTTCGCGATAGTAGGTGTTCTCAATTCCGGCGTCGACTTCGGCATCCTGAACACGCTGATCCTGCTGACCGGCATGGCCTCCGGCGCCGCCTTTCTGGGCTTCAAATCGATCTCGGTTACGCTCGGCGTGATCAACAGCTATCTGTGGAACAAGTATTGGACCTTCCAAGTCGACGTCTCCGAGTCCGGCGCCGCTCGCCGCGAGCTGCTCGCCTTCATGGCCGTGACGATTGCCGCAGTCGCAGTCAACGTGGCCGGCGCCGACGTGATCGTAAACGTCATCGGCGCTCCGCACGGAGTTAGCACCAAGGTATGGGCCAACGTCGGCGCAATCTCCGGCGCGGGACTCACCCTGTTCACCAACTTCTTCGGCTACAAATTCTTCGTGTTCAAAAAACTTGCGCCCACAAAGATCTCGTCCTGAGTCACCCCTGCCCAAGGATTGCAGAACCCGCGGTGGTTTCGCACCAAATAAACTGATTTCTCGTTCTCCCCTCTTGCTTCCCGACGCGCAACTTTAACACTTGACTAGCCAACAGCCTCTTACGCTGGCGCCCTCAATCCGGCAAGCTATGGCAACGGCCTCGCGACGCATGGACCACCAATGCACGGCTTAACCGATCCAAACCACATCGCTGACCTGCTCACGACGTGGGGCTATCTCGGCATCTTCGTCGCCGTCTTCGTCGGCAACCTCGGCGTCCCCGTGCCCGAGGAAACCGTGATGCTCGCCGCCGGCTTCCTCGCCGGCCAGCTGCTGCTCGATCTCCGCCTCGTCTACGTCGTCGTAATCTTCAGCGCCGTCGTCGGCGACTGCTGCGGCTACGTCATCGGGCGCACCGGCGGACAGCGCGTGCTGGAGCGCCTCGCAGTCATGTTCCCTTTCATGCGCACGCGCTACGAACGCCTCCAGCTTTTCTTTCGGACCCACGGCAGCAAGGCCGTCTTCATGGCGCGATTTATCACAGGCGTGCGTTTCATGGCGGGCCCGATGGCGGGTGCGTGCGGAATGCCCTTCTTCCAGTTCCTCGGATGGAACGTGCTCGGCGCGATCGTCTGGTGCTCGCTCGTCGTGACCGTCGGCTACCTGGTCGGCGGCGAGTTATATCCCGCGCTCACGATGATGCATCAGTTCTCGCGATGGATCGGCCTCGCCGCCTTCGTCCTGCTACTGGTCGTGCTCGTCTTTTGGTGGAGGGATCGCCATCCTGCCGTGTCGCGTCCTCAATCGTAGCCGCGGCCGTATCGCGATAGCCGCGCTCGCGCTCGTGACGACGCTCACCGGATGCAATCCGCGCACGCGCATCGACCTCCACTATCTTCCCGGTTTCGTCGCCGGCTCGCAGAACGTTTTTCGTCCGGTAAGAGTCGCGGTGCCCCCACCCGCCGGAGATTTCGCCACCGGCGATTCCGAAGTCGGCGCCATTTACAACGCCGACGGCAGCGTCCAGACGCCGCTCGTCGCCGCCGATGTGGCCCACGTCTTTAACCTGGCCTTAATCTCGGGACTCGCCGATGCCGGCCTGACGCCCGTGCCGCTCGATTCGAATCCGGCCGACGGCAAACCGCCCGAAGGCACAGATTACATCCTCACCTCCGAGCTCGAAGAAGTGAAAGTGAACAAGCGATTCGGCGCGCAGCAGACGATTCACGGCCAGTACTTCACGATGCACGCGGTAGTCCGTGTGAAATATCAGCTCAAAGGCCGCGAGGGCGATGTGCTCTACTCGAATGAGATA
>Ga0210393_10000849_pt1 | contig 26215 bp, 23 predicted proteins | sample IncBWC27OmetaG_FD_160068 | JGI IMG/M metagenome (GOLD analysis project Ga0210393, IMG submission 160068) | Forest soil microbial communities from Barre Woods Harvard Forest LTER site, Petersham, Massachusetts, United States - Inc-BW-C-27-O ...
CCGCGTGGCCGGAAGGTTCGACTGCACTTACACGGACGCTCGACGGCGACCAGCTCGTCCTGAAAATCGCAGACCCGGCAAGCAAAGAGGGCGCCGAGGTCGAATTGTGCCGGCTGGCCAGACTTCCGAGGAACTCGATCGTGGCGGATTGATTGACCAAGACGAATCTTTCGTTTTCAGGGACGAATACTTTTTTGTTCGGGCCTACATTGTACGAGCCGATCAAATAGACCGGAACGCGGTCCGACAGTGTTTCGTCGCCGCAACCCGCGCGCAGCTGTGTCCCCCTTCCCGAAATGTTTGCCGATTTAAGAGCTTAAAGTAATAGAGGAATGGCCTCCCCTAAGAGAAGGGGGAAGGCATGTTTGATCCATTAAAGGATTTGGTAGAGGGAGAGGACTTTCAGGACGCGGCCGGTCGAGGGAGACCACCCGGCAGCCCGCCGCGGGGGATTTGCGGCGGGGGCATCTGCGGGCGCAGAGTCGTCCGAGTCCGAATCCGGCGACTTGGCGCGGTCCGGTGAGACGCGCTCGGACGATGTGGCCCTGCCGTTGCCCCAATTCCCCTATCGAGGCGCCGTGCTGGCAGTGCTCTCAAAAAGGCGGACCGGCCGGGCGCGGCGCCCATCAGCCCTGAGCAACGCGTGCTGTTACTCGATACCTGGCAGCGCAGCGGGTTGCCGACCGGAGACTTCGCGGCCCTGGTCGGCGTCTCGAAATGGACGCTGGTCGCTTGGAAGAAGCGCTTCGCCGGCTTATTGGACCAGCCCGCGGTGGGCCCAAGGGGAGTCGGCTGCCGGAGCCCACAGCGAAGCGAGTGAAGGATTGGCTGGCACGAGTCGAGGTGAAGACACTGTTCATCGAGCCAGGGAGCCCATGGGAAAACGGATACATCGAATCGTTCAACGGGAAGCTCCGAGACGAGTTGTTGAACGGGGAGATCTTCGACACGCTCTTGGAAGCGAAGGTGCTCATCGAGCGTTGGCGTGTGGAGTACAACGCGATCCAACCGCACAGTGCGCTGGGATATCAGCCCCCCGCACCGGAAGCGATTCAGCCTGAGAAGGCCGAAGAACTAACATAACGACTGGTATCATCCATGGCGGCAGGTCAGAAACACCGATGCGGCTACTATTGTCGATGTCACTGACTCGCGCGCTTACAATGGATTCCACGCGATCGTCAAAACCCAGACATGACGGGGCTCGCGGAGCGATCATCGTCTCCAGGCTCTGATGACGGCGGCGCCGCGATGAAATCCCAAATTCAGGTTTTTAATGGACCATTCGCTGGCGAAAATTTGGGCTGGCCAGCGGCAAATTGGTCATTGGCCGCGAGGCGAATTGCCGCATCGCAGCCGGTGTGCTCCGCGCCGTTATGCAGGCGCATTTCCGTACTCGAATACAGCCGACCTCCTCGACGCCGTCAAAAGCGAATTCAGGGCGACGGACAGAGCGGCGGTTCGTGGAAGGCATGGCCCCCACGAGGCTTAAATCTCAACATCTGCCAACCTGGACTGTTTTGATGAATGCACGTTGCGGAATCTCTCGATTTCGACAGGACAGCTTCTGGTATCAGGCGATCCCGTCGGACGCTCCGTCGCATCCGCAATCCGCATCGTTGCTGCGCGAATTCTGCTCTCAACTGAGGGTTGGCGATGGCGCTTCGATTAACACGGTCTCCTACGCAAGCCCCGTGTATGTCGCCGCAGAAGATACGCCGACGACGACCGTTCAGGTCATTCCAAGTTCAGAAATCAATGCGTCGCCCGCTCAGTATGCCAGCCTGCAAGACCAATTCACGGATGTTCCAATTCCTACCTTTGCCCGGCCGGCCTGTGGAACCGACTCTGAAATGACCATTTACCAGCCCAGCGCCGACAGGCTTTGGGAATTCTGGAGGGCAACAAACAACGGCGGCGAATGGAGAGCTTATTGGGGCGGTCGAATGGACTGCGTGTCGGAGTCCGATGGGATTTGGCCGACTCCGTTCGGCGCGACGGCGACCGGTCTTCCATTTGTCGGTGGACAGATCACCCTCGACGAACTGGAACGCGGTGAAATTAATCACGTGATGGGAATCGCTCTGGTGGAAACCGCACAGGATACACTTTCCTGGCCGGCCTACCGAGGATATGGGATTGGCTGTCAAACCGGCGCGTGCATCCCGGAAGGCCTGCGATTCCGTCTCGATCCTGATCTCGACGTCGAATCCCTGCCAATCCATCCGATCGCCAGGATCATAGCCAATGCCGCCCAGAGATTCGGATTCGTCGTCTGGGACAAGGCGGCGAACATTTCGCTACGCGCGCAAAACCCTAAATCGTATCCGCCCTACGACGCAAACCCGTACACGCAGCTCTTTCAGCCCGCTGACGAATCCTCGGTGCTCGCAGACTTCCCGTGGAATTCGCTCCATTTTCTCCCGATGGATTTTGGTCGTCCGCGCTCGGCTCTCTACCGACACTCTGAGTACGCTCGCAAATCGGCACAGGTTGACGAGCTGGTCAATCGGTGGATCTCTCCCACCGGCCCAGGCGCCGCCGTGATGGTTATTCAAAACCAGGAGATCCTCCACAAAAAGGGCTACGGCCTCGCCCGACTGGGCTCCGCCGGAAATGTTCCCGTTACCGCAGACACCAACTTCCGGCTCGCCTCGGTAACGAAGCAGTTCACCGCGATGGCAATCGCAATTCTCATTGAGCGAGGCGCAGTTCAATTACGCCAGCGATTGACGGACATTTTTCCAGACCAAACCGCGGTGGAAGTCAAAGTGCGACATCTTTTGCACCACACGGCGGGCTTGCCGGACTTCCAGAGTCTCTTCGGCCGACTTGGGATGATCGACCTTCTCGATCCCCGATCGTCATCGTCACCGCGAAGTTTCTTCGAGCCGACGAACAGCGACGTTGTCGCGCTCATTAAAGGGCGAGAGCTGACGCACGCGCCGCCGGGAACCTGGTTTGAGTACAGCAATACCGGCTATGCACTGTTGGCGGCCATCATCGCTGACAGGTCGGGAACGGACTATGCTACGTTCCTGCACGACAATGTATTCGCGCCATTAGCGATGAACAACACCATCGTCAGCGATGGAGTCGATCCTGCAGTCGCCAACCTCGCCCAAAGCTATGGCCCGAACGGCACGGCAACGGGCGAAGACATTTCCTATTCACCGCTCAACGGAGTGTTCGGCGAAGACGGCATTTTCAGCAATCTCAACGACCTCTACAAGTGGGATCAAGCCCTCTATCGGAGGGCGTCTCCCAATCCTCCGCCCAAGCCGCTTGTTTCCGACGTGATGCTCGACCAGATCTTCACCTCGGGCCGACTCAAAAGCGGCGATTGGATCGGGTATGGCTTCGGGTGGTCTCTTACTCCGGATGGCGCCGTCGCCGACCACGACGGCGATTGGGTCGGCTACAAGACGTACATTCGCCGTTACCTAAAAGACCCGTTTACGATCGTGGTCCTTTCCAACAACCAGGTGATCGATCCCGTAGTCGTGGGCAGGCGGATCGACGACATCTATTATCCGACGACATCGCGAGCTTGATACGCCGCAAACCGAATTGCTTTCAGCGCCTCCTATGGCAGGATACGCCAGCAAAACGCAATGGGCTGTGTGAATGCTGTTATTACTCTAAAGGCGACCCAGAAGAAATTTTTATTTCTGGACATCATCCCGAGTCCGTGACAGTCTGCGCGGATGATCAAGGATGATCGTCTACGCGATCTCACGGATTTGCAACGGGCTGCCGTCAAGTGGGCTGTCGACGCCTACGTGCGACTGCAAGACCGCGCGCCGAGCCTATTCTTTGACGAACCGCCGTTATCAGTGGAAGAGATCCGAGAGGCGGGCACCAGGATCGTGTTGCGTCAGCTTGACCAGTACGTGAAGCTCTACAAGGAGCAGTTAGACGGGAAGTTCCTTGCGGGTGATCTTTTAGAATCCGACGACAAGAAGCGAGAACTGTAAACAAGACTCACCGGCTCGCCCATCCCGGTTCGGTCATGCTTTGAAAATAGGCTGAATCCCAACCCTCACAAGAGAGCGCGTTATCGATTACGGTCACGGCTTCCCTTCGGCTCGCTTCATCAAGCCGCATCAAGCACCGGTCCGCACTTTCACCGAACAGGAGGCATTCGCATCCGTGAAATAAGAAGTACGCGTCTCTCGTCGCCGAGAACGTCGGGTCGTCCGTCAGCCCGCCGATTCCGAAGCCTGCGCTGCCCTCATTCGTGATCCATGTGGCGAATCGCATCTCCGAATCTTGCTGCCATGCAATGTTGTTGCAAACGGTGTCAAAGGGCGACCGACGCCGGTGCTCCAGCATCTTCCTCGCGATGGAAATTACGGGATTCGGCTCGAAGCCGATGAATAAGCCATCCTCGCGCCATTGCTCTGTCGCCAGGTATTCCGCCCACTCATTCGCGAGATTTCGCGCACGCTCCCAATCGAGTTCATCGGCAACCCATTCCTGGGTCGCATCGAAGCGTTTTTCGCGATCCTCGGAGGTGATGGGGGTCAGAGGGTGACCGGAGTCTCTTAGCAACGCTATGGATCTGTGAAACCTGTGGCCTGGTTGAATGTCTTCCCAGCGGAGGGCGCGCTTCGTCGTTCTAAAGCCATGCGGCGTGAAGGGAATCCACAGGGCCAAATCCAGAAGCGCGTAAAACTCGACTGGATACATCCTGTAAACGTCGGTGATCAAGTCTTTGAGACGCATCGCTCCTTGATCGAGGTGCATGGCGTCAGGAAAAAAGGAGTGCCAGAGCATCAAAATGCGTCGATATCGCTGATCGCCCTCGATCAACTCTCCCCAATCCTGCATCTCACCGCCGAGGCGGCTGCGCCAGCACAGTTCGTGTAAAAGCGCCATGTGCTCGTAAATGTGAATTGATCCGATTGATTCGTCAATCTCCGGTTGCAAATAGGGGTGAGCAAAACCGATTGGCGCGAAGCGCCCGTCTCCAGAGGCGCGAAGCATCGCCGCGTCCGTCAGTACGCGGTCTCGAACGCGCGCCCCTTGCTCTAAGCCGCGAATTCCAGCGGAGGTCGCGAGCGCAGTCAGGACGGTTCGCGACTGATCGTTTTGAGCCATCCAGCGCTCGACGAGCCTTACAGGATCGCTGATCGCATGACTCAGCCAATCCGCCCTCTCGAATTTCAGCAAGAGCGGGAACGGAAATTCGCTGCCGCGGTTGCGTTCTTCCAGAATGAGATGTTGACACGCCTCGATAAGTCGAGAACGCAGGTGAAGCGCAAGAAGCCCGCATGGATTACTGAATTGACGGCGCAGATGATCCATCTCATGGTGAAGAGTCGCAAAACAGGCGATGGCGTCTCGCGGAACCGCGCTAAAGGCCATTTCGCGCGAGATGGTGGGCGGGGCATCGGAGAGTGCGCGTTGCAGTTCGCTGATCCTGAACTGGGTTTGCACTTCCTGACGCGACATGGCCGTATAGAGGGTGCAAGTTGCCTGATCGCACATCATGAGACCAGGCCGCCACAATCCTGGCGTCGGGCAGAGGGATTGAATCCACGTCACGGCCTGCGAGTCTTCGAGCGGATCGCCATGACCACGATTGCCACAAGCGTGGAAATGTCGAGATTCTGAAGTCCGGAAAGTACCGCGACGACGAGCACGATGCTGGCAATTCGCTCTTTTGTTATCGCGGATGAAGGATCGCAGATCGCGTCCCATGTGCGCTGACCGGTTTCTCCCAGTCGTCGCAGCTGGGGAAGCAGCGTCGAATGCATCCATTCGAGGAATCGGTCATTCAGATTGGCGGAATAGAGACCTTCCCCCGTCCTCGCATCGAGCCACGGTTGTATCGCAGCCAAAAGTTCCGGATCGCCCATCACGTTGATCCGGGACAACTCAGAGTCGATGCGTCCCGCGACCAGGTCGACGAGTTCATCGCGCATATCTCGTCCCTTTTGGACCGCAGATTCGTATCGTGGAGAGCGTCCGTGAGGGGACACTGCTGGCGGACGATCCGGTGCAAGAATCCATTTTGCCAGTAACGATTTCTCCCGGATCATTATGTCATGAGGCTCGAGCCAAAACCAGAATCGCTTTTTCGTAGGACCGACGATCACTCAGGGTCGTTAGCGGCAAGCAGTGTCGCAATCCCGTCGACAAAGTCTCTCTAAATGGCAATCCACCCTCAACCGAATTCCCTCCGCCGATGACTGCTGAGGCGCGCCTCCGGTGCGTGATTTTTTTGGGCAACAGCCTGGGATGTCCGCCCAAAAAACCAACGACCGACGGCGATGACGACAAACGCAGCGAGAATGCCGCTTTGACCAGGTCCAGCATCGACGTATTCCGGATTTCGGCGTAGTCGATCCGTGAATCGCCCGCCTCGCAATTCACGCAGCCAACACAGCCTCGTCGTTCTATATCGAGAACTGGCAGACGACGGCGGGAAAGAGGCGCACTTCCCATGCATGCCATGGCGCAGGCGGCTCGCCGTCGTCTGACTTAGAACCCCAGGAGGGCGGACAAAGCGTTGTTTGCAGAATGCGCTGCCGCGGCGGTCAACCGACGCTGCCTGGCGCACCGGCTCAACTCGCCGGTCAGCGTCTGTCGACGACCGGTTCCCAGGACTTCAAGTCAGCTCCAATTCAAGTGCCTTCCCGAGCAGAGAGGTCGGTCCTGCCTGCACACGGGACCGCGCTCGTATGGGCCTGCATATTAAACGGCCGCGACTCCTCCCGCCTCGCCGTTTTGAACCGCCCTCAATAGTTGGCGCAAAGACTGCCAATTAAGGCGGGAAGTGCCGATTCGCCGTAGGTGCAACGGCCATCGGTATTGACTGGCCGTCTAATTTTTTGGTCCTTAAGCGGGTCTTGAATTGGTGACCGATTCGGGACATGCTGTAGCAATTGTTCAGATTCCTGGACGGATCGCCAGGCCGAGGGCCGTGGTGGATTATGGCTGCCGTTCATCAGTTTCGCCTGCGGAGCGATCGAGACAAGAAATCGCGTCGACGTGTCAAAGGGGCTTAACTCACTCCGCCCGTAATGGGTTTATTTATGGAGGCCGGCACATCTCAGTTCGGTCGCTGCGCCAACGAGACAATGCGTGCAAACGCGACGCGCGCCTCCGTTCTCGATCCAGAAACAAACAACTTGCAATCGTTCGTGTTCCTAGACCTATTTCAGCCTTTTCCGCTGCAGTCGGTCAGAATCTGGCGTGGTGCAAAGATTTCGAGTGTCGTGCCATACATTGCTTGCGGCCCGACTTGTAGGAACGGGTGCCCCGAACCGGCCGCGCTGGGTGCAAAGGGACTTCCGCTGCAGGCGCGCCAACTCGTGACACGACCGTTCTGTCACGTTGCCTCCCACATTGAAAGACATCCAACGATGCGGAAATGCAATCGTGCTCTGTCCACCCTTTTTGTCGGAATAATAAATGCATGCCTCGTCGGCACATCGGTTGGCGCCGTTGACTGGGTGGATCCATTCACCGCCAGATCGGTGAACGGGGTCTGCGACGTTCAGATCGAGGCGGCCGTCGCGACCATGGCCGTCGATCTGCCCAAAATGAGCGCCAAGCAACTGCAGTCGCCGGTTTATTTCCTGCGGAAGGTAAATGGCACGCAGGTCGACTACCACGGGCTGGTCGGACCGATTTTTCGTCTCGGAAAGGGAGACAAGCTTCGCATCCATTTGAAGAACGGCATCGACCCAAAAGCGTTCATTTTCGCAAATGACCCTCCCAATCCTCCGGACAATTGGCCGCACGGATATGGGGTGACGAATCTCCATACGCACGGGCTGCACATCTCGCCAAAAGACCCCGCAGACAACGTCTATCTCGAGCTGGAACGGGGCGCGAGCCATCGATTTGAGTATGCGATATCGAGAAGTCACCCCGCTGGCACCTTTTGGTACCACCCGCACAAGCATGGATCCGTCGCTTTCCAGTTGACGGGTGGGATGGTCGGCGCCCTGATTGTCGAGGGGGACATGGACGACCTCCCCGAAATGCCAAAAGATTCGAGTGAAAAAATCTTTGTGCTCGAACAAACGCATACGTCGCAGCAGGGAGGCGTCCTTCAAGCGAACCCAGCCAAGTTTTACGACCGGTTGAAGGACTCAGGCGCCACAGCGGGCTCCGGACCGGCGTTGCGCTCGTGGAGATATCGCCGGGCGCTGAAGGGGCGGCCTGCGGTTTCCAAACGCGCGTCCGCTGTGCCCGTCACCGCACCGCCAGCTTCGAGTGAGTGCCAGGACTGCGACAACGACGATGAGAACGATGCGACCGATGCCGAGTGGCTGTTTGTGAACGGGCAATTTCAGCCGACATTCACTATGCAGCCCGGGGAGATCCAGCGGTGGCGATTCATTCATGGAGGGCTCGACGAGGTCATAAACCTTTGCGTCAATCCCGACAACGGTGGAACGCCCGACTGCAAGCAGCGCTTGCCCCTTTACGAAATCGCTGTGGACGGACTGCCGCGCGGACGCAAAATCAAGAAAACGTCGAACCTCTTATACCCGGCATATCGGTGGGACGTTCTCTTCCAGGCGCCGCCGCTCGCAAAAGGCGCGACCGAAGCGAATTACATCATCTACGACGATTGCGCCCCCGGTGATGTCACACTGAACTTGGCGCCGAAGTCGCGGCGGATTGTGGCTCGCATCCGGGTCTCAGGAGCTGCGAAGGGGGACAATTTTCCAAGCGATGAGCGGCTTGCGAAGGCCGTTCCCAATCAACTGAGAGGCCTCATCTCGGACGAGGAAGTTGGCAACCGCCGTTGGAGCCTGAAGTTCGATTTCACGGACACAAAGCCCTCGGCGTTCAAATTGAACGGCCAGGAATTTGACGTCGATCGAATTGACCGGTTCGTGCATCTCGATACGGCTGAGGAGTGGACCATTCAATCTGCCACGGGCGACAACAACGCCGCCGGACACCCCTTTCACATCCACGTCAATCCTTTCCAGCATCTGATCTACGAGCCCGTCCTGTCGCTCCGGTTCGACCTCCTCGATCGAGAAATCGTGCCGGTCAAGGGCCTTGTTCTGACGGTGGACGACCCCGGTTCCGACAAGGCCAGCGCTTTCAAGGAAGGGGACAAGCTGAAAATTACGCTGGTAGATGCGGCGACAACCAAATCGGTCACGAGTGAAACGACGGTGGCCGCAACGACCACGATGGGAGACGTGATCGATGCGTTCAGGGACCAGCTCGGAAAAAGCGATTTAAGTAACAACTATGAGTTGCTGTATGACCGCGAATCGGGACGACCGCTGATTCGTGGCACCGACGGCAGACCTCTCCGTGCGCAGGCAACGGTGGTGGTGACTCCCGCGGATTCCGGGACAACCACCCCCCCGGTCCTCTCTTGGAACCGGGATCGCGGACTGGTCGATTGGGTTTGGCGCGACACATTGCTGGCCCCAAGCAAGGGGCCCGCGCCAATTGTTCGCATGCGATTCAAGGATTACCCCGGTAAGACGGTCCTGCACTGCCACATCGTCGACCACGAGGACCAGGGGATGATGAAGAACATCTTCATTCTGCCGGCAGGGGCTCCGGTCCCGGCCGAAGACCGTCCGCCAGGCGAGCGAAGACACGCACGGCGCCAAGCCGGCGCCGCGCCGCGCTTAATGGGAAAAGCGCCAGAATTCAGCGTGCGATTGGCCGATTCCTTGGGCCGAACGCACGCACTCGCCGAGTTCGCAGGCCGCAAGCAAATCCTGGTATTTTACCTCGGTTCTGACTGCCTGCCGTGCCTCGATCAGTTGCGCGCATTCCGCGACATCCGCGGCCGACTCGATAAGCAAGGAATTACGCTCATCGCGATCAGCAGCAGCTCTCCTAAGGACCTGCAAAGGACTCAGGCCATCGTGGCCAACGGCGAATCGCTTCCCTTCCTGTTCCTGGCCGACCCCGAGCTCAAAGTTTTTAAGCAGTACCAATTAATCGACAACCGGGATTCGGGGCTGCTGCACGGCATTTTCTGCGTGAGCCCTGAGGGGCGGATCGTCTGGCAATCCGGAGGAAGTCCGACTCCATATATGAATGTCGTCGATGCCGTCAATGCATTCGCGACAAGTCCGCGTTCGACGCTGGCGAATAGCCAATGATCCCAAGCAACGCACCATGATGATCATTACTTGAGGGAGCGTGATCATGATGAAAGACTCAAAGTTTCCGACGTGCCGTCCGTTGGACAACGCACGCACAATTAACGAGACGCGATGCCCCGCGATTTCATTTTCCCGTCGCGATTTTTTGGCAACGTCCGCCTTTCTCGGCGTTTCGACGATGCTGGACAAGGTTGCGGCCTCGCAAACGCCAAGCGGCGCCCAAATTGTCCGCAAGGACACCAGGGAGCTGGCGCAATCGCCCGACGAGCTCGACAAGTATCGCGAAGCTTTCCGGCGTCTAAAAAACAAAGGTCCGGAACGACCGGTGTGGCAGAATCCAAGTGACGCCAATCCATACGTCCCGCCGCTGAACAACCTCCAGCCGCTGGGCTATGCGTATCAGGCAGCCCTCCATAATTATCATTGTCCGCATGGAAATTGGTGGTTTCTGCCGTGGCATCGCGTCTACCTTTTCTACTTCGAGCAGGTGCTGCGTGCCGCAGTGGCCGACTACAAACCCGACGTGCCGCTGGCAATTCCCTATTGGAATTGGACCGACCAACGTGATTTGCCCGACGTGTTTCGCGGCGACCCGTCCACGAATCCTTTGGCCGACGACCGGCGCTATTGGGATCCGCAGGCCACGCCAGAGACGGCATTGACGGACGCCGACGTGGGCCAAACGACGATGAGCGCAGACGTCGACAACGTGGGGGCATTCGAAGATTTCGGCAGTTCGAGCGTTTGCCAGTTTCGCGATCAGGGTCGCATGTCGCCGTTTGAAAGCGCTCCCCACGGAATGGTGCACGTGCGAGTTGGCTGGTACGACGGAAATCCAATCGGGCCGTGGCATTACGGACGTCCCGGGACATTTCGCTATGTGCCGACGGCTGCATTTGATCCCGTCTTCTGGTCGCACCACGCGAATCTTGATCGACTTTGGAACTACTGGCTGTCGTTGGCCGATCCGAGTACTCCAGGCGACCACCAGAATCCGGCCTTCGACTCCCCTTGTCCAAATGGGCAAGCGACCTGGGGCGGCATCCAGTTTCCGGATTTTGTGGACGGGACAGGGATGGTGGTGAATCGAACGCTGCAGGCCTCGCTCACCGATCCGGCCTTGCAGGGAGTCGCGTATAAAACGTACATGGACGGAATTGTGGCCATGCGACCGCAAACGAGGGGGGCTGCCATGAGAGAAAGCACTCCACGTACTACCACGGCCTCGATTACCGCGACTCCTCTGCTTCGCGTCGGGGCACCGGTCACTCTCTCGATCGACACGAATGCCGACGAGGTCCGCGAGAGAGTACGCTCAGTAATGACTGCCAGAAATCCGAAAGGGCGCGCTGCGCCGCTGATGTTCCACATCAACGAGCTCGACGTTCCGGAGAACGGCGCTCCCCCTTTGGAAGTCAGGGCGTTCGTCAACAAGACCGATGCAAAGGCCGAGACGCCGACTTCCGATCCTCATTTTGCCGGTTCGTTCGGATTCTTCGGAACGCATGCCGGCGGCCACGCGATGGGTCCCAGCAAGGCGAACTTTGCTCTGAATCTCGGGCCCACCGTCCGGAGGCTCGGCGCTCAACTCGATCTTGCGAAGCCGATCACGGTGACGCTCGTCCTCGTCCCGATGGTGAACCCCTCCAAGGCAAAAGGACTTCCACTTTCGCTGCCGTTCAAGGAAGCGAAGGTCCTGCTCGACCGGCGATGAAAAGGCGGTTGACGAAATCATCGCCGTCACCAAGGACGATCCCAAATTCACGGCACCTGCCGCCAAGCTGCCAGAGTTTCGGGAGCATGACGAATGAGCAGCCGGAGCGTTTGACAAAATGACGCTGGATCCGCCCAACCGGCGGACCGGTTTTTGACAGGTTTTTGACAAATCGTGTTTTGACAAAATTCGGAGGGCCCGGGAGACGCGAAAAACACTATAAAACAAGTGGTTTTGTCACATGCACCAAGTGTCGTGGAGCCGACTGCCGCAGCACTGGAAATGCCGTGTGCTGGGAAACCGGCACCGGGGGTTCGAATCCCCCTCTCCGCCACCCGATCTTTCCATCCCACGCTCTTACAGACTATCGGGTCCCGGATGCGCTCGACGAGCCTCGGCACCGACTTGTCGTCGTGCCTTTTGTTCACGACAAAACACACTCGATCCATTTCTTGCTCTTCCTACAGCTTGCGTTCGTCGGTTTTACGGATGCTCATCCCTTCCCGAACCTGCTCTCGCGCTTTGACTTTGGAGCGCTGCACGGTTTAGGCATCGAAGGTCGAATTCAAGTTGTCAACGTCGGAACACCGCATAAAATTGCCTGGGCTGGCACCCCCTCGCTGGCAGTCGATTGCAACACCACATCGGAGTAAACGAAATGCATCGGCACGGAATTCCGTTCGATCCAACCACCACGCATCGGCATGGTGTTCAACTCGATCCGACAAACGGCCCGCAACACGGCGTCTTTGTTCCCACACGCCCAAAATTACCGGACGCCGCTCAGCTCGCACAGCCGACCAAGCCTCAGCCCAAGCCGGGCACTCCGGGAACCCCAAGCCCGCATCCGCCGAAACCCGGACGCCCGCAATAGCAGCCCCGAGGCCGATCGCTGTGGCCGGCCTCGCTTCTCTCAGCCGAAACGGGCCGCCGCGCTTGAGGCCCACCGGCCACGGTCGATCACGAAGGCAATGGGCCAATGGCAAAGCAACCACTCTACACGTTCGTCGCGGGCGGGGCATGGGAAGAGGGTGTCACCTTCAACGTCAAGTGTAACTGCGGCGGCGATGCTCCGCTCACGCCGCAATCAGTCAAAGGCTACGGCTATTCCAAGAAGGCTTCCGCGGCCAAAGTGGTCGATCAACTTGAAACCCAATGCCAAGCGTGTAAGACGACGATCAAAGTATCCGTTCTTGAAGGAGACCCAGGATATGTGTTGACTCGGACGTCTGGTGTTGACTCTCTCTTACGCCCTCAAGGATCAACCGCCAAGCCCGTTTCCAAACTCACCGCTGACGAGCGACAGCAGATCATTGCTGAGATCAAGAACACAATAAATCCCCCAGAGTAACTCCGAAACGGCGATTGCGGACCAAAATTACCCTCAGCATCTCCTCCCTCCGACGATGGACTGTTCTTAAGCCTCTCGGCCTCTGGTCAGGATTTTTCGGGCATCCCACGCCTCGATCACGCAGCGCAGATCAGGGTCAAGCGATGTCAGGAAATGACAGCCAGGACCGCCAGTATGCAGCGCCGGAGGTTTGGCATTTGACGCAAGGCGAAGTAGAATCCCCGCTTGGGATGAAATTACAAGCGGGTTCGAATCCCGTCGGCCTCGCTTTTGAAAGCCGTCGGTCGCAATGACTTGCGGCTTTTTTTGCGCTCATCTCGGGTCTTAACGGTCCAAATACGCAGTCAAGGAATCACATTCGTGCCGAAACTTACAGTCGATGAGGTGGGCCAGTTTGAAGTGCCGGACGGGAAGCGGCTGGTTTTGGCGCTCGAGCATGATGCCGGGATCGATCAGTTGCACGCCTGCGGCGGGAATGCGCGGTGTACGACATGCCGCGTCGAGTTCGTCCAAGGCGAGCCGGAACGCATGACGGTTGCCGAGCGAGACGTGCTTGCGGCGCGCGGCTTGTCCGGCATCCGCTTGAGCTGCCAGATCGTTTGCGATCAGGACATGACGGTTCGCGCCCAAAGTCGCTTGGCGGGCAGCGGACGCAAAGACGCCGGCTACGAGCCGGCAGCCGAGATCGAACCGCCCCCCGTGTGGATCGACAAGTAAACCGTCTCTGCGGAAGGCTCCCTTGAGCGGTATGCTCCTGGAAATGCCGTCCGAAATTTTCTGTCATTCTTCTGTCAGAATTGGCCGTTTCAGTCCAATGTCAGTACAATGTAGTCGTGACGGGGAAATGTCGTTTTCCCTACAAGACAAGGGCAATCAACGCGATTCCAACATCAAGCCATCACGAGCCGGATGGGTTAAAACTGGATTCAAAATCCAGTATCCTTAAACGGGTGTGTGGGTTCGAGTCCCTCCTCCGGCAATGATTTGCGACGAAGTTGGCAGTTCTTTGCGGCCTGACGCCGTGGCAATGGATCGAGCCGGGCGTTAAACGCCCCCACCTTTCGACCAGCCTCAAGCGGCCGGAGTCAGACGCTCGTCCGAGTTTCCTACGCATCTCTTCGATTCGGAAATTGGGTTTCGCGATTAGCAGAACCATGCAGAGCCCCCGGGTTTCATGGCCCGAGAATCGAAGGCGCTGCTGCTCTGTACCGCCGAAATCCTTGACATTTCGGCCGCGTGAGATGAACCTAGGCGCCGGCGACCCCTCCCGCCGACGATCGAACTATCTTCAGTCGCATGAGGAGACGCCAATGTTGTCGAAGCATTGGGTTCGACACGCGTGCGCGCCGCCGCAAAGATCGAGCGCGTCGCCGAGGTGGAGTCGCCGGGCCTTCACGCTTATCGAGTTGCTCGTCGTCATTGCGATCATTGCAGTGCTGGCGGCGCTCCTGCTTCCCGCGGTTCAACGGGCACGCGAAGCGGCCCGTCGCACGCAGTGCACCAACAATCTCAAGCAACTCGCCCTGGCTTTTCACAACTATCACGATGTGAATGGCTGCTTCCCGCCGGGCGATCTCGATCTGTGGGCCATGTATACCGACGACGGAACACCGCCCAACGGCACTCCTCCCGCCTACGCGTTTTGGGATCCCTCCCAGGGCGGGGACATGAACGTCGCGGTCAACTTCCCGCCGTTTTCGCTCAACGTCCCGAACCAGTTCGTATTCAGCAACGGCAGCTGGAATCTCGTCACGCCGAGCGGCGGAACTGTCCCTCCGCTGACCATCTCCCAGTGGACGATTGCGGCAGCCTGGGGCTGGCAGAGCTTCGTGTTGCCGCAGATCGAGCAGGGCAACGTCCAGATCGACCGCTCGATCGGGGGGGTTTGGAAAACGAACTACGTCAAGAACCTCAACGAGTTCTTCAATTGGAATAAAAGCTCGGCTGTGAATCAGGCTGCGATCAAGGTTCCGATCCCCACTTTCATCTGCCCCAGTGCGCAGGTGCCCCCGACGCGCCCCGGCGGCTATGCCTTTTCGACCTATCGCGGAGTCGCCGGCGCTCAACCGTACCCCGATCTCAACGGCAACCCGAACCCTCAAGGCGATCCTGGCTTCGTCGCCGACGCAGGCAATCTGCAATGGGTCACAAACGGCGTGCTCTATCCGTCGAGCGCGGTGCGGATCCAGGACATTACGGACGGCACCTCGAACACGCTCTTGATGGGAGACGGCCAATTCGGCTTTTGGGGCGAGGGATCGAGTTGTTGCGCCCGTTTCCGGAATGACATGCTCGGCCCCCAGGGGTATCCCGTCGATTTCAACACGACGTGGAGCGGAACCACCATGCCGAGCCTCGCCACCGGGACGATCTTCAATCTCCGGTTCTTTGGTTTCGGCAGTCAGCACGACCAAGCGGTGATCTTCGCGCTGGCAGATGGCTCGGTGCGCCAAATCAGCAAGGTCATCGATCGAAATCTCATCCGTCTGCTGGCGATGCGGGCCGATGGCGTGCCCATTGCGAGCGAGTATTGAAAGACCGCGGACAGTTCGGTTCGCGGATGAACGCGTCTCGGTTGTTTTACCTCAGGCTTCTTCCAGGAATGTTGCCGCGAAGATTGGCAAGAACAGCAGCCCTCCCAGGCCCAGGAGCAGCTTGATTCCTCGCCACCCCCGGCTCCAGAAGCAATACCAGGCAATCGAGACCGGGAAGGTCACCACTAGAAATAGCCCGAAGTCGAAGCAGGGACGCCGCCGCCTTCGAATCGCGTCGTAGTCCATCCAGATCATCACCGGCCAGCCCCAGCAGATAACCGCCAAGGATTCTGCATGTGGTGAAAGCGGGGATCGCTCGACGGCATACGCGCAACGTATCAGTGTCGCGACCAGCGCCAGAACGATTAAGGCAGCAGTCGGGCTATGAAGGAAGCGTCGCATGGTGGGTAGTGGTCGGCCGGTCACGTAAGGCGGTCGATCGGTCCTATCGAAAGATTCCAATTAGTATCCTCAAACGAGAGGGTGGGTTCGAGTTCCTTTTCGCATCGCCGTCGACAGAGGGGGCAAGACGCTCGCCTGATCAGCCGGAAGTACCGGGTGCGTGGCAGCCCCGCTTATGCGTCGATACGATCGCCGTTGGTGGGCTGATTCTGGCTCTCCCCGAAGAAATTCAAAAAATCCTGCCGGTGACTGGAGAGAACAATGTTTGGCATCCGTGAAGGAAACAAGGCTGCGGCGCGAACGGTCGCGACCATTGTCGCTGTTTGCGCTTGGGTCGCATTTGCGACATCGACCTCCGCCTTCGCCAAGGAATACGAAAGCGGGATCAAGTGGCTCGAGCCCAAGGTCATTGAGCCCGGGGAGAAGTGTGGAGATCCGCCGTCCGACGCGATCATCCTCTTTGATGGCAAGGATCTCTCGAAGTGGGTGGGGGCCGAAAAGTGGGAGATCCACGATGGTTATGCCGTTGGCCACGGGCACGACATCAAGACCAAAGAGGCCTTCGGCGATTGCCAGTTGCACATCGAGTGGGCCACGCCCTCGAAGGTCTCTGGATCGGGGCAGGGACGGGGGAACAGCGGCGTATACCTGATGGAGAAATACGAAGTCCAGATCCTCGACTCGTACGGCAACAAGACCTATTTTGACGGGCAGGCCGCCGGCATTTACAAGCAGCATCCGCCGATGGTGAATTGCTGCCGCAAGCCGGGCGAATGGCAGACGTACGACATCGTGTTTAACGCTCCGCGTTTCGGTGAGGCAGGCCGGCTGGTGAAGCCTGGGTACGTCACCGTCCTGCAGAACGGCGTCCTGGTGCAGAACCACACCGAGCTGCTCGGGAGTACTTATTACGACCAGCCGCCCAAGTACGAGCCCCATCCGCTGAAAGGGCGGATTGTGCTGCAGTACCATCACAATGCCGTACGGTTCCGGAACATCTGGGTTCGCGAAATCCACGAGCCGCCGATCGCCAGCGAACACGCCTCAAAATAGGTGATTGCCGGTCGCCGAGGCCGGCGGCCTCTGGCTATACTGAGATTTGAAGACGCTCGCGATCGCAGCCGGAGATCCCTCGCGCCCCTTGCGTGGCCGCGGGGGTTTGCGGGGCGTCCAATCTCGCGGTTCAGGCCGACCGATTCCAGGGGTTTCTCGTGACTGACCAATTGCCGACAGGTTCGAAGAGCGAACCGTCGATCTGCATCGTGGGGGGAGCCGGGCACGTCGGGCTGCCGTTGGCACTGGTGTTGGCCAGCAAGGGGCATTCGGTCCGCATCTACGATTTGAATCGCGAGGTGCTGAAGCGAATCCAAGGCGGAGAGATGCCGTTCGCGGAGGCCGATGCCGAGCCCCTGCTCAGGCAGGCGCTCGATGCGAACCGCCTGTCGTTCAGCTCATCGCCCGACAGCATCGCCGACGTTCCGACGGTGATCGTCACGATCGGCACGCCGGTCGACGAGTTCATGAACCCCGAGACGCGGGTTATCAAGCAGTGGGCCGACGACTCGCTCCCCTACCTGTCGCCCGGCCAGTTGCTCGTCTTCCGCTCGACCATTTACCCCGGCACCACTCAGTGGCTCGAGAGCTACCTGACGCGGCGGGGCAAAAAAGACGTGCTGTTGGCCTATTGTCCCGAGCGGATTGTGCAGGGCTTCGCGGTTCGAGAGTTGCAAACTCTGCCCCAGATCGTCAGCGGCACGACGACGGCGGCGGCCGACGCGGCGGCGGCGATCTTTTCATCGATCGCCCCGCAAATCGTACGGCTCGCCCCGATGGAAGCCGAGTTCGCCAAGCTCTTCACGAACGCCCATCGCTACATCGAGTTCGCGATCGCCAACCAGTTTTACATGATCGCCAACTCGGCCGGCGTCGACTACAACCGCGTGCTCGAGGGGCTGAAGAGCAATTATCCACGGGCGAAGGGGATGCCGACGGCCGGACTGAGCGCGGGGCCTTGCCTCGTCAAAGACACGATGCAGTTGGCCGCCTTCTCGCAGAATCAATTTCCGCTGGGCCACGCGGCCATGCTCGTCAACGAGGGCCTAGTGCTGTACCTCGTCGAGGAGATGAAGCGCAAGTATCCGATTTCTGAGATGGTTGTCGGCCTGCTGGGGACGGCGTTCAAGGCCGACTGCGACGACACGCGTTCGTCGCTGAGCTACAAGCTGAAAAAGATTCTCAAGCTCGTCGCGGCCGACGTACTGACCACCGATCCGTATGTCGCGACCGATCCCGAGCTCCTGCCGGTTAACGAGGTGGTGGAGCGTAGCGACCTGTTGGTCCTGTGTACGCCGCACACGGCGTATCGCGACCTCGATCGCCGCAACAAGCCGATGATCGACGTGTGGGGCTTTTGGCGGACGTCGAACGCGGAAGGGCGTCCGGTGGACGCGGTCGTCTGATGGCTCGACTCGATATCGTGATCCCGGTGTACCAAGAGGGTGAAAATATCTGCCGCCTCTTGGACTCGTTTGTGGCCGAGGTCCGGACGCCCCATCGTGTGCTGATCTGTTACGACCGGGACGACGACAGCACCTTGCTGGCGATTGCCGGATACCCCAAGCGCGAGGCGCTCGACATCGTCCTGGTGAAGAATCGCGGGCGAGGGCCGCACGGGGCGGTGATGACGGGTCTCGCGGAAAGCACGGCCCCCTTCGCCCTCGTGTACATGGCCGACGATACGTTTAACGCGCGCCGCATCGACGGAATGCTTGAGAAGGCCGAGCAGGGTTACGACATCGTCGTGGCGAGCCGCTTTGTTCCCGGAGGTTGCATGGTCGGGGCGCCCTGGCTCAAGGGATTCTTGGTGCGCGGTGCTTCCTTCACACTCTATTACTTGGGCCGATTGCCCGTGAAAGATCCGAGCAACGGCTTGCGGCTCTTTTCGCGGCGGGTGATCGACGAAATCGCCGTCGAGTCCGACAGCGGCTTTTGTTACAGCATCGAACTATTGGTGAAATGTCACCGGCTGGGTTGGCCGATTGGCGAGGTGCCAATCGAATGGTACGAGCGCACAGCGGGGCAGAGCCGCTTCCGTGTCATGAAATGGCTTCCCAAATATCTGCGCTGGTATTTTTATGCGTTCGCGACCACCTGGCTGGGCGCCCGCTCGGTGACGCGGAAGCAACCGCGAACGGCCGCCGTATGACGGGAGGGTTTTGCCCTCCCAACCTTGAAAGGTCCGAACACAAACTATGCCAGATCAACTTTCCAAGGAGACGACTCCCGCAACCGTGCTCGTCACGGGGTCGGCGGGTTTCATTTCCGGCTACCTGGTCCAAGAGCTTTTGGATCGCGGCCACAAGGTGCTGGGCGTCGACAATTTTTCCAAGTACGGACCGGTCGAACGCAGCTATCAATCGCACCCGAATTACAAATTCGTGGAAGGGGACGCGAAAGACGTCGCACTGCTGACCGAACTGGCCCTCGAGTGCGACCACGTGATCGCGGCCGCCGCCCGCATCGGCGGCATTTCGTACTTTCACGCGTATGCGTACGACCTGATCGCGGAAAACGAGCGGATCCTGGCGGCCACCTTCGATGCGGCGCTCCGCGCGTTTCGCGAAGGGCACCTCAAGAAGATCACGGTGCTCAGCAGCAGCATGGTGTTCGAGAATGCGACCGTGTTTCCGACGCCCGAGGATCACGTCAAAGCCTGTCCGCCGCCGTCCAGTACCTACGGCTTCCAGAAGCTGGCGGCGGAGTATTTTGCGAAAGGAGCCCACGAGCAATATGGGCTCCCCTACACGATCTGCCGTCCGTTCAATTGCGTCGGAGTCGGCGAGCGGCGAGCGTTGGGTGACCGCGACATCTCCAGCGGCAACGTCAAACTGGCGATGAGCCATGTGGTGCCCGACCTGGTGCAGAAGGTTCTCAAAGGCCAAGATCCGCTGCGAATTCTGGGTGATGGCAAACAGGTCCGCTGCTACACGTACGGGGGTGACCTGGCCCGCGGAATCTGCGTGGCCCTGTTTCATCCGGCCGCGCTCAACGACGACTTCAATCTCTCGACGCCGCAGGCGACGACCGTGCTCGAGCTGGCCGAAATCATCTGGCGAAAGGTGCACGCGGCAACTGGTTCCGCGAAGCCGTTCCGCTACGAGTCGGACGAACCGTTCACGTACGACGTGCAACTCCGCGTGCCGGATGTCAGCAAGGCCGAACGAGTGCTTGGCTTCAAAGCGGAGACATCACTCGAGAAGGCGCTCGACGAGGTCATTCCCTGGATTCGGCAAGAACTGGAAAAGGGGCGGATCTAACCTTGGTTGCAATTGCGAACTTAGTTGAATAGCTGGAAGAGCGATGGCACTTCCGAAATATCTCAGCGTGGCGGCGCTTGTCTTATTTGTGGCGCTGACTCAGGTGTTGTTTGTGGCGGTGAGCGACCACGCCAAGCCAAACACGAGCGAACGTGACGACAAGTCCGCGGAATACACCGAGACACAGGGCTTCATTGAGCTACTCAAGGCCAACGGTGGTGCCAATCCTTCCGTAGAAGCGACGCTGCAAGCCCGCGAGATGACTCATGCGGTCCCGCTTAGGAAAGAAGAGGCAGACGCACTTCTGAAGATTCTTCGCAATGTGAGCGCTTACAAAATGCCGAGTGGGTATATCTGCGTCTTGTTCGTCCCAGCGGTGGATTCCTTGACATTGACCGTTGATGAAAGGGGCCGCAAAGTGGCTTACAAGTTCGACTTGCCGATAAACCGCTCGTATGTGCGCGATCGGTCGACGTATAGAACGTACGTCGTCCCAGACGAACACTTGGGCCAGCTTGAAACGTTGTTAGCAGGAGTCGGGCCTAGGAGGCCGCTGGTAGCGAGGCGTCCGACGGAGCCCGTCCTCCAGCGATTGCTTTCGACTATGCATCCTGTGCAGATGGGCGGTGGGCACGCGGACAAGCCGGCAAAAAACAGTGGCAGAAACGGAACGTGAAAGTGAATACGTGAGACTCAGCCATGCTTTCCAATTGTGAAAACGTCCGAAAGGAATAATGGTGAAAAAGTCGGCCGATCAATGGTTTGCCGAATACGGCGAGTGCCATCACAACACGGCGAACGAAGTCATTCATTGGATCTGCATCCCGGCCATCACGCTGAGTCTGTTGGGCCTGCTTTGGTCGGTGCCGATGCCGGCGGCGTTAGGCGGTGCGGGCGCGTATCTGAACCTGGCGTCGTTGTTCATCGTCGTGGCGATGATCTTCTATTTGCGGCTGTCACCGCCGCTCGCGCTGGGCATGTTCGCACTGTCGGCCCTGTTTTTCGCGCTGATTGTCGCCTTCGCCAAGCTCGGGCTGTGGCCAGTCTGGGCCGTCGCGCTGGGGATCTTCGTCGTCGCGTGGATCCTGCAATTCGTCGGCCACAAACTCGAAGGCAAGAAGCCCGCCTTTTTCGAGGACATCCAGTTCCTGCTGATTGGCCCAATCTGGCTGATGGGCTTCATCTACCGGCGGTTGGGCATCCCTTACTAGCGCTGAGTCGACGGTTCTTCCCGGCTCCCGTTCTGCGAGCTGAAGAGGAATTTGCACACCTCGTCGGCGACGACTGCGGCGGCATCCGGTCGGGCCAGCGAGCGCATCGCGCGGGTCATTCGGCCGCGGAGTTCCGAGTTGGGTAGCAGCAAGGCAAGCTCGTCGTGCAAGTGGGCCTGCGTCTTTTCGGGATCAATCGATTGCCGCACGACGCGCGCTGCGCCGACGTGTTCGAACGTGTACGCATTGAGCCGTTGGTGATTGCGGATCGCTTTGGGGTAGGGGATCAGAACGGCAGGAACGCCCGCGCAGGCCAGCTCCGAGAGCGTGAGTGCCCCGGCTCGGGAAACGGCCAGAGCCGCATCGCGGTAGAGTTCGACCGGATTTTTGAAGAACGAAGCGACCTCCGCGCGGACCCCGCAGGCTGCATAGCGCTGCCGCATGTGCTCCACGTCGCGGGCGCCGGTTTGGTGTACGATCCGCCATTGGGAAAACTGCTCTGGCATACGCTCGACGCAGCCGAGGAATGCCTCGTTGAGCGCGAGCGATCCCTGGCTGCCTCCCAGCACGATCACCGACCGGCGCGCGTCGTCGTTATTCGACTCGGTCGCCAGCGCGGCAATCGGACCGCGCACCGGATTGCCGGTCACACTGTGGGCAGCGCTTCGCGGCAATCGTCGGGCCGCGTCGGAGAATCCGAGGCAGGTGAGGTTGGCACGTCGGCACAGCCACGACGTCGCGCGGCCGGGGACGACGTTTTGCTCCAACAAGACCAGTGGGATGCCGGCCAGACGGGCAGCCCAAACGACCGGTACGCTGGCGAATCCGCCCAATCCGATCACGAGAGACGCCCGGCATTTCGGCAACAGCGACTGAGCCGCCTGCGTACTTTGCCACAACCGATTTGCGAACCGCACCGGGCGGCTCAGCATCGTCGACGACGGTTCGACGGGTAGGGCGACGTGCTCGAAACCGTGATCGCGAACAATCTCTTGTTCGACGCCGCGCGACGAGCCAACGAACAGGCAATGCACGGGCCGTCCGGTCGCGGCAAGAATCTGAGCGACGGCAATACCGGGGAACAGGTGTCCGCCCGATCCACCGCCCGCGAAGACGATCGTCTTGGCCGGCGACCCGTCCTGCGATGAATCACTCATACGGGCCAGTGCTCGTCTGCGACGTACGTCAGCGTATTTCGATTAGGGAACGGGCTGGTCTGCGGCGTCCGCTGCGGAATTGGTTGCAGTTGAGTTGGACCCACTCTCCCCGTCTGAGATCGGTGGCAGAATCCAAATCTCACCATAGTCAATCGGCTGTTCCGCTCGAAAAGCATGGTGCCTCAGCAACTCCAGAATGGCCAAAAACAGCCCGACCACGACACCCCGCTTCGTCGCGGAATCGAACAACCCGCTGAAGGGAACGCGTCCCTCACGCCGCACGCGCTCGGCGACCCGTTCGACGTAGACCGAGATCGGCGTGTCGTCATAGCGAACGCTCGCCTCGTGCTCGACTGTCCGACGCCGCAAAACGCGCGCCAGCGCGCTCACGAGGTCCCACAACTCCACTTCTTTGATCAGATCGTCGGCCAGGTCCCGCCCCTGCCGCGGGCGCTCATCGCTCAATCGCGGATAACGCTCCTGCCACAGGGCGGCCTGCGCCTCGAGCGCTTGCGAGGCTTCGCGCAGCCGTTTGAACTCGAGCAGCTTGTGGACCAGGTCGTTGTGGGGCTCCTCTTCCAACGGCTGCTCGGCGGCGGCTTCCTCCTCCTGCCGAGGCAGCACCGTGCGGCTCTTGATCTCGACCAGAGCACTCGCCGTCGAGACGAATTCTGAGGCTTGCTCGACGTCCAGGAACCGCAAGACTTCGAGGAATTCGAGGAACTGGGCGGTGATCTTTGCCAGCGGGAGATCGAGAATGTCCATCTCGTTGCGGCGCACGAGATACAACAGCAGGTCCATCGGGCCGCCGAAGATGTCGAGGGAGACTCGATATTCGCTGGTGGACATGGTTGCCGACTGCAAAGCCCTTGGTTCCGCGCCGGCGGTATCATAGTTGAGAGGGCGAAATCGCGTAAGACGGTCCGAGGAACCGGCGGGCTTACACCCGCCGCTCGCCTGAATCGCTGCACTCGCCTGGTTCGCTGGCGCCCTCTACAATAGGGCTTCCATGGCGCGAGATTTCTCGACTGAAAGCTTGTCGCACGATCCGGTTCACGGATACATCCCGTTCATCTCCAAGTCGGGATTGCTGGCCGGCGAGGTGGCCGAGCAGGAGATCATCGATCACCCCTGGGTGCAGCGGCTGCGGCAAATTCATCAGCTGCAAACGGCCTGGTGGGTTTTTCCGTCGGCCGAGCACATGCGGTTCCAGCATGTCTTGGGCGTGATGCACCTGGCGTCGGTTGCGCTCGAGCACTGGTACGATTCCCTCCGTGAGACCTGCCCGAATGTGCCGTCGCGGGCGTACGTCGAGAGCCTCATGCGAATGGCCGGGCTGTTGCACGACGTGGGGCATGGGCCATTCGGTCACTTCTTCGACGACCACTACCTCGACCAGTTCGGCATCACGCATGAAGACGTCGGCTCGCGGATCATCGAAGGCGAACTCGCGGAACTATTGCGGCGCGTACGACGCAATCCGCGCGGTCACCTTCAGCCGCTCGAGGAACTCGAGCCGCGACAGATCGCCTGGCTGATCCGCCGTCCGCGCGGTGACGGCGCGGAAGGGCAGCCCGAATGGCTGCGCAAACTCCGCGCGCTCTTCAGCGGCATCTATACCGTCGACAACATGGATTTCGTGCTGCGCGACGCCTACATGTCGGGCTACAACATGCGGGCCTTCGATCTGTGGCGGCTGTTGCACTACACGTTCTTCACCGACGCGGGGCTCACGATTCACGCCCGCGGTCTGCCGACGTTGATCAACTTCATCGAGACGCGGGCCAATCTGTTTCGAACGATTTACTTTCACCGAACCGTGCGGGCTCTCGACATCGCTCTGGAAGAGGTCTTTCCCGACACGATGCCTCGACTGTTTCCCGGCAATCCGCTGGAGCATCTCGATGCCTACCGCCGGTTCACCGAGTCGTCGTTCCTGGTCGACGTCGGGCGTTGGGAGGAAAGCGACGATCCGCAGCTGCGCGACCTCGGCACGCGTTGGGCTAACATCCTTTCGCGGAATGTCGGCTGGAAGATGGCCTGCGAGCGAACGGTCAATTTTCATACGGGAGCTGCCGAACGGACGACGATTTTTTCGGAGCCCGACCTGATCGAGCAGCGAGTTCGGGGCCTGTTGCCCCGCGAGTTGAGGGAGATTCCGCTCCGCGTCGACGTGGCTCGGCACTACCATCGGCCGAGCGCCCGGCGACCGTCCGGTGGGCAGAACTTTTTGCTCAATGCGGGCGAAGAGAGTGTGCAAGAACTGAACGACGATGAACTGTTCCGTGCGCTGCCGACCAGCTTCGCGATTTTCCGGGTTTACACGAAGGACCATCGGCACGACGCGGCGATCATCAAGGCGCTCGGCTCGCTGCTGGGCGACGCGGCGGATACGAAGACCAATATGTAATGCGGCGACGGCGGCTTGAAAATCAAAACGAAGCACCCGCCAGCTGACGCAGGCGGCTCGCCTTGACGAACACGACGAACATCAATTGAGGACCTCCGGCGTGGCGTTTGACCCTAAAGAGCAGCGAAGAATATTCGGCCGATTTGCGACGGGTGTGACCGTGCTGAGCACAATTGCCGAGAAGGAAACCTGGGGGATGACGGCCAACGCGGTCACGTCGTTGTCGCTGGAGCCACCGCTGGTTCTGGTCGCTGTGGTTCGAAACAGCGCGACCGACGGCTATCTCAAAACCAGTCGCTGCTTCGCGCTGAACATTTTGAGTGCCGAGCAACGAGACTTGTCGACGCGTTATTCGGGCCCAGGGCCGCGTGACTTTTCCGATCTGCCGACGAAGACCGCCGTAACCGGGTGCCCCATTTTGGTCGAGTCGATCGCCTGGGTCGATTGCCGCGTCGTCGACGTCTTTGCGGGGGGCGATCACGAGATCTTCATCGGCGAGATCGTCGCGGGCGACGCGCACGAGTCCGAGAACAAGCCGTTGCTGTTCTATAGCGGCAAGTACGCGCGCTTGGCGGATTGAGGGGACAAGAGAACCGGCGGACTTACACCCGCCGCTCGCCCTCGGGAGCTATCGCGGAATGCCGGGGGAGGAAATTCGCGGGTCCTGGCGTTCCCGCGACATGGCCCGTTCGCCGGATCCGAGGGTGACGGGAACTTTGAATTCCTGGCCGCCGCGGACAATCGTTAAGTCGACTCGGTCGCCGGGCCGCTTGCTCTCGATGGCCGTCAAAAAGTCGTCCGCATTCTTGATGGTTTCGCCGTCGATCGCGGTGATCAAGTCGGCGGCCGCGAAATCGATTGCGTCCCAAGAGAGGGGACCGCGACGCTTTTTGACGATCTGGGGGCCGCGCAGGCCGGCGCGGGCCGCCGGGCCGTCGGGCGTAATTTTCGCAAGCAGCATGCCCTTCTCGGTGACCTTGACCATCTGGATGCCGATTTCGGGTCGAATCA
>Ga0210393_10000850_pt1 | contig 26210 bp, 20 predicted proteins | sample IncBWC27OmetaG_FD_160068 | JGI IMG/M metagenome (GOLD analysis project Ga0210393, IMG submission 160068) | Forest soil microbial communities from Barre Woods Harvard Forest LTER site, Petersham, Massachusetts, United States - Inc-BW-C-27-O ...
GCCCATCTCCGCGAGGGCGCACGCCTCGTGATATGACATCTGGGGTATAGAGCGCGCATCCGGCGCGATCTTAGGATCAGCAGTCAGGATGCCGTCTACATCCGTCCACAAAGTGACGTCGTCCGCATCAAGAGCTGCACCCAGAATCGTGCCGGAATAGTCCGAGCTGTTGCGTCCAAGAGTTGTGAGGACTCCGTCCACCGTCGCGCCGATGAATCCGGTGACCACCGGGACAATGCCCTGCAACAATAGAGGACGCAGACGCGCTTCACAGCGTTCTCGCGTCAGATCCATAAGGGGCTCCGCGGCCCCGTGGCAGGCATCAGTTACGATTAGTTCAGTCGTTTCGATCGCCTCGCTCGCCACTTCCTGTTCTGCGAGCGCGGCCGCGACGAGAAGAACCGCAAGGCGCTCGCCCAGAGCTGTAATCGAATCACGCGCACGCAGCGTCAAGGCGCCTCGGAGCAGGATGTCCTCGCAGAGGACGCCGGCTGTTTGCACGAGTGCGTGCATCTTGCGGCAGAGACGCTGCCGCTTCTGGGCCGAACGCACTAGCGCGCTTGCCACTAACGCGTGCCGCTCGCGCAGTTCTTCAAATATCGTGGCGACTCGGCGGCTGTTTCCTGACTCCGATTGGGCGGCCGCCTCGACCAATTTGCTGGTCACCTCGCTCATTGCGGAAACAACTACTATGATCGAGCTCTCACGCAAAGAATCCCGAACGATATGAGCGACTTTCGTGATGCAAGAAGCGTCCGCGACCGACGTGCCGCCAAATTTCATGACGCGAAGCGACTTCTTCGCAGGCGTGTGGAGCGATCCGTGGATCAGACGATGCGGGTGGTTGGCAGGCGAACCGACGGTGGGCCGCGCCAGTGGCTCAACGGAAGCTCGGGACATATCACGATTTTTCAATGGAGCAGTCATCGTCGAGGGGCACGAGCCATCGAAAACTCCTGAAGCCGACTCTGTTGGGAGTACCAAGCGCGTTGTTTGCGGCGCGCGCTTACACAGGCACGAATCAATTCTGGCCTGTCCCAAGGAACATCGTGATAGGCCGACTGCAAAAACGGGCTGGCTGGGTCGCGGATCCATTCCTGCGGAAACAGCGCAACCGTGTCGTCCTCGGTGACCTTTGGGGCTGGACGAACCTCCTGTCCCGACACCGCACCGAAAAGAGCCGCTGGGATATCACGGCCGAGTCCCAACGTCAGATGTCCGACTTGAGTCGACCGCGGGTTTATTTCGATGAGGTAAGCGCTTCCGGTTTGTGCCTCCAGCATGAAATCGAATCCATGCATACCGGAAAGTTTGAACCGGCGAGCCATCTTTTCGGCCACGGCGGACATTTCCGCGTTCTCGATCAAACGCAGGACGGTGGCGTACCCGGCCGAACCTACTTTATTGACCACTTCAAAATGCAGACTGGCCAGGACCTCCCCGTTCCAACAAGCGACGGCGCTCGTTGCTTCGCGCCCCGCAATAAATGTCTGTGCATTTACGATCGAGCGACGACGAAGCAGCGACGGCCAAACGAGCGTTACGTCTTGATCAATCAAGGCTCGCTTCGCCGCCCGCGCCATGAGCGGTGGGGCTTGCAAATCTCGCAGCGCCTGCTCGGCGTCTTCCGAGTTTCGGACAACTCTGACGCCGATGCCGCCTGAAGAACCGTCCGCTTTCAGGATCGTCGGCAAACCTGCGTGAGCGATCCAATTCCGAAGGTCGCTAGCGTCGCTGATTACTTCCGTCTGTGGAACGCGAATGCCCTGTGCCTCCGCCAGCTTTATAAATTTGGTGCGGGCGTAAAGGGTCCGGAAATCTTCAGGCGCGCCAAGCGAACGCTCAATAAGTGCACGAACATTCGCTCCGGATTTACCAGCGCCGTCCTCTTGTTCGTAAAGCAAGTGCAGGTGTTGCGTCGCGAGGTCGTCACTGGGAACGATTAAATCCGGCTTAGCAGAGTTGATCGCGCGACGAAGCGACGTTAACGGACGGAGCCCGTGGTACTCGTACATTTGGTGAACGGCATGGGTCTTGACCAGAGGGTGGCGGGACGGGCAGACCGCGTCTACGGTAAATCCTGCGTTCGCCAGAGTGACTGCGAGCCGAGCAGTGGGGAACCAGCGAACCGTAGTGACAATCAGGACCGTTGGTTTCACCGTGCTCCAAGCCTCGAGGAGGTTCTCGAACCGAGAGTTTCCCCGTCCTAAGTCGTACTGACGGTAACCGATATCGAAACCGATACGAAGCCTTAAGACGCAATCCGCGGACCAATTTTAACCGAGCGGAAGCTCCTGGCATAGTCCGTATCACGCTGCAAATAATGATGTTACGGCGAAGCGCGGACATAGCTCATGGTGAGTGCGGCGAGAGCTTGTGAAAACTCTAGCTCTTAGTGGCAAATTCGTTCTCAGTCCTCACTACAACGAAGTGCCGATCGCTCTCCGTCCGGAATCGGCAGCAGTGCGCAGGCGATTCCTATGCGCCGAGCGGGCGATCGATCTACCCGAGTTTCCGGCGATTCCGCAACGAAGTTTTTAAGGAGTCATGAACCGCAAACGGCCTTCCTCACTTGCGATGGGGCGCCTCTCGAGCTCGTTGAGGCGCGAAAGAGGCACAGCTCGCGAGGCCAAGTCGTCGTAAACCAGCAACTTTGTTGAGCTTGTTTTGCAAGAAAGCCTCCTGTTGATCGGGCTTGCCCAATTCAAGTAATCCCTCCCGATTATTCACTGAAACCGTGCCTGGTCCTCGCCACAATAGCTCCCGGTAAAGTCCAAGTGCCCAACGAAGCACCGCAGATAATCCAATTCCGCTTGTCGGGACGAAAGAAGACGGCGGAATGAGCCAAGGTCGCCAGGCGGGATGGCTGGCGATGTCAGAATTGCGGACGACGTCGAACTTAGCGCCACGCGTTAGAAATGTCTCGCCGTATCGAAACGTCATTGCCTCTCGCGCTGCTTTGTGGAACAACGACGGCGAGATTACCCTCGGAGGTTCCGATGCCCGCCCTAAAGGGGCATTTCAGGTTGCGGAGAGGGGCGACGCGCGCGTCCCTGCCGTGACGATGGATACAGGGATGCGCGAAACTGGAATCGAGACGATTGATCTGTAGAAGGTGGACATAGAAGGTGCGGTGAAAGAGGTATTCGCAGCGCGCTACCGGATCAAGAAGGTTCGTATCATCGCTATCGAACTCGATGACCGTACAAGGCCAGGGTGCCGGTCAGTCGTCGAGCCCGTCCTGTTCGGCTTTCATTCTGACCAGCGCGGCGAAGTGACCTGATTCGTCCGAGAGCATCAACGTCTATGGCAACATTCAGCTCGGGCGGCCTCAGAGTGGATAGCGGCCTCGCGCCCAGATAATCAAGCGATTCACCATCGAGAGAGGAAAGATCGTCGGGCGTACGAAGTCGACGAACAGCACTACACGATAGGAATCATTGTCGTTCCAGACTTCGTGCTCGTTGCTGTCGTCGAAAATCATGCTTTTACCTTCCTTCCAGGCGCGGACGTCGCTTCCAACGCGAATTCTGCTGCTGCCTTCCGGGGCTGGAATCATCAATCCAAGGTGATAACGCAGCACGCCCTTATAGGGCCCTCGGTGTGGAGCGATGTATTTTCGGGGTGCCAGGATCGAGAACATTCCGCTTTTCATCCCCGGAATGCGATTCAACAGTCGGTCGGTCTCGGGACATCGCGCACAGTTCTCTTTATTCTTATTGCCAAACGAGTAGAAAATGAAAGTCTTCCACTCGTCTCCTTTCGTCAAGGCTTTCTGTGCCTTGGAAATGTCCTGGAAATTGGGAATCTCTTCGCGGCGCACCATTAGCGCGTCTAACTCCGTGCGGATTGTTTTCCATTCTGTTTCGATGTCGGCGACCCATGGAAACGCCTCGGTCTCGAAAAATGTCTTGTCCCCGTCGCGATAGAACAGTATTTTCTCTACAATCTTTCGGACCATTTTTCCTCCTTCTCGCAGGCCGGCGGAATGCTCTTCGCCCGCCCGGTGAGCGATTATCCTAAATTGTGGAAGGTCCCATTTTTAGGACGGCACAGTACGGATTGATTCGACTCCCGCCGAACGATTCCCACCTTTGGAGGTCATCTGGAGGCCCATTCTAGTCCGAGTTACCCGTCGTTGTCTGCATCGGAACGCGACTACTCGACCCAGCATTGCAAAGTGGCTTCCGGTTGGCGCCGCTACACGCGATACTCCTCGATCCTGTCGTGCTGATGGACCTTGGAAACGTATCCTCTAACACGCACTGTCTGGTTTTCCTCATAATGTGTCTCCTGAATCCCAAGGGTACTCACACGGGATCAGGAAAAATCTTCCGTTCGCAATGTCTCGAAAACAGCCCGTTGGGGAACTTACTTTAAGGCGCGCGAAACGCACCAGTCCGACGCCCTGCTCTCCGACCCATTCACTGATCGTTTGGCGGGAGAACGCGGCTTGCAAATCGCTAGCACGTTGCCGAAGGGCACCAAGCACGAATGAGCATGGGTAGCCGGATATATCTCTTCGACCAGTTTATCTTCCGCGAAATTCGCGAACGGGCCGATCGAGTGCGAAACCCCGCGTTTGCAAGAGCCACAGCCAATCGAGCATCCGGAAACCAGCGGAGTCGTGGTGGCATCAGGACCGATGGTTCCATCGGGCACTAAGTCTTCAGGTGATTCCCGGTCGCAGCACAGAGATACCGTAGGTTGCGGCGGGCGGTCAGAGTCGAAAACTGTGCGACGGTCTAGAACGCAATCTGCGGACCAAAAAGGGAAAATGTGAAGGGAACTCTGCATCGTCTATCATAACGACAATAGGATCGTGATCTGACTCCTGCCACCTCCAGAACTGTCGCGGGCGCTTGACGCGAACTTCACCCAAAGCCTAGACTCTGCCCTGCGTCCGGGCGGACCGGATCCGCGAGAGGAAATTATGACGAGGGAGCTTGAGGGCAAGACTGCGCTGGTGACAGGCGGGACGTCTGGAATCGGCCGTGATACCGCGGTACTTTTCGCGAAGGCCGGGGCGAAGGTCGTGGTTGCGGGGCGCCGGGAGGCGGAAGGAAACGAGAGCGTCGCGCTGGTGCGCGCCGCGGGTGGCGAGGCCTTGTTCGTGAAAACCGATGTCTCGAAGGCTGCGGAAGTTGAAAACCTAGTGAAGAAGACTGTGGAGAAATTTGGCAGATTGGATGTGGCATTTAACAATGCGGGCATTGAGGGTAAGACGGCGCCGATCATCAGCCAATCCGAAGAAGACTGGGATCGCGTCATCAGCATTAATCTTAAGGGTGTGTGGCTGTGTTTGAAGTACGAAATTCGGCAGATGCTTAAGCAGGGTGGTGGCGGAGCAATCGTCAACATGGCGTCAGTGCTGGGGTTGTCGGCCTTGGCTGGTGCAGCAACGTATAGCGCGAGTAAGCACGGAGTCATCGGCTTGACGAAGTCTGCAGCACTTGAAAATGCGCGCAATCGGATTCGAGTAAATGCAGTGTGCCCCGCAGTGATCGAAACGGCGATGGGTGAACGAGCTTTTGGCGCGCCGGAAGTTAAGAAATATGTGATCGGACTCCACCCCGTCGGCCGTTTGGGAAAGCCGATGGAGGTTGCGGAGGCCGTCTTGTGGATGTGTTCGGAGCGCGCATCTTTTATGACCGGCCAGCCATTGATCCTGGATGGTGGATACCTGGCAGGGCCTAATCCCCCAGGCTAGCTGCGCGTGTTTAAGAACTGCGCTAAAGAGAACTCGAGAAAAGCTGCCCCGCCAAGCTGCCCGTACGAGCATGCTAAAATTCAGAGCAACGAGTTACAGCATGCGTGACGGAAATTGTGTCAGTGCGCGGAGGTAAGGGTTGTCCAAGGTCAGCGTTCAAAAAATTACGTTTGGCGGCGAAACTCTGCAGGACCCGTATGCCATGTACGCCCGGATGCACGAAGGGGGTCCGCTGCATTTGTTGGATGTCGACGGCCAATGGGGGGCCTGGGCCATTTTCAGTCACGCCGAGTGTTCCGCAATTGCGAAAGACCCGAGACTTTCCGCGAAACGCGCGCAGCAAATGCTCGCGCTTCTGCCGCCCGGCAGCCAGTCCGAGTTCCGCGAACTGGCGCGGATGCTGAACTTGTGGCTGATTTTTATGGACGCGCCCGAGCACACCCGTCTGCGCAAACTTCTCAATAAGGGATTTGCACCCGCGGCCATCGAGGGGTTGCGCCCGCAAATCGAAGCCATCGTGGATGGCATGCTGAAGCCTTTGGAACGCGGCTCGACAGTCGAACTCATGCAGGAGTTCGCGAACCCCATGCCCGTGCGGATCATTTCGGAAATGCTGGGAGTGCCGCAGGAGCTGCACGATACGTTCGTCAACTGGTCACGGGCCATCGCGGTGTTTCGTGGCAATCCGGAGCGCACTGTGGAGCAGGCGCGCGCGGCGCAAGATGCGCTGATAGCAATGACCGATTTTTTTCGCCAGGCTGTGGCGGAACGGCGCCGAAATAAGGGAAACGACCTGATCAGCCTGCTCATAGACATCGAGGAAGATGGCGAGGTGTTGACCGAAGAAGAGCTGTACGCGCAGTGTATCGCGCTGCTTTTCGCAGGACACGAAACGACGCGAAATCTGATCGGCAACGGCATGTACACGCTGCTGAAGCACCCGCAAGAGACCGCGGAGCTGCGCGAGAAACCGGAGATGATCCGCTCGGCTGTGGAAGAGATTCTGCGTTATGAGAGCCCAGTGCAATTCACAGCTCGGGTGCTGAAGGAAGATATCGAGGTTTGCGGCCAGCGCATACCGAAGCGATGGTCAATTCTGTGCATGCTGGGTGCGGCGAACCGAGATCCAAAACAGTTTAAAGAACCCAATCAGTTAGACCTGAAAAGGCTGAACAACCAGCATCTGGCGTTCAGTGCCGGTCCGCATTTTTGCATAGGAAACCAACTTGCGCGGTTAGAAGGACAGATCGCGCTCTTGAATCTGGTGCAGCGCTTTCCAGAGATGCGGCTCACCGGTCAGCCGCCGGAGTGGGCTCCGACATTTGGCTTCAGGGGACTAAAGAGTCTTGCGGTAATTCTTTAAGCGCAAATGCAACGTTCCAGAAAATAGCCGAATCAGGAGCCGGCCGGCAGACGCTGCCAAATCAATTCGATGGTTTGGATTTTTCCGTTCACCGCCGTTGGTGGTGTAGTCAGCGTGATTCGCTCGCCCTCGAATTTGATGCTGCGCGCGAGGTCCCGGTTCACGTAGTTCTGAATCGAAGAAATTTCCACGTGGTGCGTCACCTTGTCATCGCCGAGCGTGTATCGCCCGGCATAAGCAAGAAATGTGTTGAACGCTTCCGCCTGTTCTTCCTGCGCCGAGCCAGTCCCACCGCCGAAAGAGAGTGGCTTGCGACCGCCGTAGCTGATCAGAGACGTCATTCTGCCGTCCGCACCATAGGTGAGAAAACCCGCTGGGCCGGTGCCATAGGGGGATTCGATACGCTCCCCGGTGGAGGTTGTGCTCGAGGCGGACACCAGTTTCCAGGTGCCTACAAGTTTGTCATTCGTCATTTGTGCCCAAGCTCTCGCGCATGATGAGACCAAGACTATACGGAGATTCCGGAAACCACCAACAGAAGAATTGCGAAGGCGTGGTGACGGCGTACAGGAATTAACCGCGCGTTCGAAGCTTCCCTGACTACCGTCCGTTGACTCGGAACAGGGTCTGGGGTGTAGAGTGTTTGCGACTCGGAAGGCAAAATGGGAATCCCAGACAAACCGAAGGCCGGGCCTTTGGACGTCAAACACGGGCGCATACCACCTGGTCCCCAAGAGAAATATAGAGCCAAGGAGGACTTGCTCGAGTGGATGGGTCGTCAATTCCAGATCCACGGTGATACCTATAAGGCCTCTATAGCTGGATTTAATGCTTATGTGACCAGGAACGTTGAGTTTGCCCAGCATGTGCTGGTAGAGAACTGGCAGAACTATGTGAAGGGTCAGAATATCGAACGCGTCGCGCTGCTTCTTGGCGATGGCCTAATGGTGAGCGAGGGGGAACTCTGGAAGCGGCAGCGACGAATGATACAGCCTGCGTTCAACCAGGAATCCATCGCGGCCTTGTTTCAAGTGATTGTAGCGGTCAACTCCGGACTCCTCCGGAAATGGCAATCGGCGGCCGAGAGAAACGAAAGTGTAAATGTCACGCACGACGTCAGCGGTATGGCCTTGGAGGTCGTGCTGCGCTTTATATTTGGCGAAGACTACCAGGAGGCTAGCTCCCACTTCGAAATTCTAACTGTCGAACAGACTCGCGACATGGCGTTTGCACGCTCATTTCGAGCGCTGGGGAAAGTCATTCTTGAAATCATCGATCGAAAAAGAAAGCACTCGACGCCCGCCACGGATGCATTGGGCGTGATGATGCAAGCGCGTGACCCGCAAAGCGGTGCGCCCATGCCGGATCGCCAAATCATCGACGAAACCCTCACGTTGATCGTTGCGGGGCACGAGACCACGGCGAGCACACTGAATTGGAACTGGTATCTGATCTCCCAGCACCCCGAAGTGGAACGGAAATTGGGCAACGAGCTGGAAACCTTGATGACGTCACTTGCATTCGATGATCTGCCTAAGTTTCCCTATGCGCGACAAATTATCGAGGAGACCATGCGGTTGTATCCGGCCGGTTGGTCCATGAGCCGTAAAGCGTTGGGTGATGACCAACTCGGGGACTATTTCGTTCCGGCGGGAACCGAGCTGTATGTGCCGCCCTACTTTATACAGCGGCATCCCGAGCTATGGGAGGAGCCGGAGCGATTTAACCCAGATCGCTTTCGACCTGAGAATTCAAAACATCGGCATCGCATGGCGATGATTCCCTTTTCTGCGGGTCCGCGGAACTGCATCGGGACGCATTTTGCGCGTATCGAAATGCAGATTCATCTCATGATTATCGCGAAATGGCTGCGGCTCGAATACGTTGCATCAAGGCCGCTGGAGCTCGACGCTGGGATAAATCTTAGAAGCAAATATGACTTCATTATGTACCCGAAGGCGGTCGTTGCTTCCACCACGCGTCCTTAGGTTGAATTACACTTGCGCGAGATTCGCATCGGGAGAAAGCGTCCAATGGGTGGAGGTTCGCTGCGCCCCTCGGATCAAAGGTCGAGGTTGACGTTGATTGCATGGGGCCTCGCGTCGCTACTCTTTCTCTTCACCGTTGAAAATATTTGGATCGATCCCTGGTTGAGACATCGATTTCACAAGATACCGTCCTTGGTGCCGGAGGCGCTCAGCGGGAGCTGGTTTCTGGCCCTTATGGTCGGTGGGGTTGCGTTGGCGCTCCTGGTAATGTGTCAGATTTTCTTGACCCAGGACCGAAGCGCCTCCGTTTGGATGAAAATTGGCACAGGGAGCGCGGTGCTCGTTGTCTTACTGTTAAGCGCGCATTGGGTCCGTATGACCGCTGGGTGGCCGTCCCTGATCCGTCTGCGATCGACTGGCACGAACCACACCGTCAAGCTGAAATGGCGGGCCAGCAGCTCGCCGGTTGCGGGATACAACGTGTATCGGAGCACGACTCCCGCAGGCAATTACGTTCGGATCAATTCTTCGCCTGTTCCGGGAACTACATTCACTGACAACACTGTGGAAGGCGGTCTAACCTATTACTATGTGACTCGGGCAGTAGACGCGCTAGGCCGCGAAAGCGTCAATTCCAATGAAGCCTCAGCAGCCATTCCGTAGCAGCGGGAGCGCCGTGTGCAAGACGCCGCTGGCGTACGGCGGAAAGACTCCCTAGGTGGTTTTTCGGCGTGCCTTTGGGTTCTGGCAAGAGCGCAATTTATTCCTTACATGACAGGCCTGGACGAGGGATTCGCCCGATCTGTGCCGAGCGGCCTGGAATCGAAGAATCGTTTCAGGCTAAGGAATGGTTCTTCGAGCAGGTTCCAGGAGAGCATCGCAAGGGCATAGCTCAAAACGAAAATGATAGGCAGGGGCAGGTAGGGATGCCGGTCCAGATGAAGGACTTGCACCATACCAATCGGTATTTTATGGAGCAAGTATAGCCCGTAGCTGATGGTCCCGGTGTAAATCAGGAATCGGTTGGTCATTATCGTCTGGAGCCATTTTCGCTCCGAGAACACCGCGACGTAGACGAACGCCGTCGACGCCAGCGCCGTAAACGAAAAAACAATCCATCTTGCGTCGAAGGCCTCGGTCAGAAATGCGAGCGGCGCCGCGATGATGAGCAGAATCCAGGCTCGCTTCAGAACTTTCGACGGTACAAAGTTTTCGGATCGTATGAGAAGCGCGAGAAGCGCGCCGGCCATCAAGCCGTCTAGCCGGCAGAATATGTTCGTGTAGAGATCTACCTGGTGCAGTGAGAGGTAATAACGCAACGCGGGAGAAAGGCACATTTCCGCGACGGCGAGCCGGCGTAGTTGAGCGAACGAGCAGAATCGCACCACCAGGGGCCAAACGAGGTAAAACTGCTCTTCGATGGCGAGTGACCAAGTAACGCCCAGGGGCCCTGCCGCATTGGTGGAAATTGGAAGCAAGAAATTCTGCAAGAACAGGGGAAAGGCCCACCAGGGCGATGAAGTCTGAACCACGACGTGGTATTCGGAAGGATTCAGGAAACGAACGACTACGAACATGAAAAAGAGCAGCGAATAATAAAGCGGCCAAATTCTCAGGCAGCGCCGGACATAGAAATTCTTGAAATAGTCCGCCGATTGTTTCGTGTCTAAGAGAATCCCTGTAATCAAGAGACCGGACAGCACGAAAAACAAGTCGACTCCCATCCAGCCATTGGTGAACAACTGGTCCGAATGAAACAGGGGATATTTCGGGCTGATGTTATGGAGCATCACGACCAGAATTGCCAGGCCGCGGACGGCGTCGAGCTGGGGGATTCTTCTTGGCACTTTCTTTACCGCTCGAAGAGACTGAAACGATCAATTCCCGGATGGTAGGCGCCTCGGAAATAATTTTCATACGCGGGCTTGTTCAATCGTCGTGCCGCGTTCTGGAAACAGGTGAATCGGATTTACCTTCTGTCAGGAACGATGTTGGATGCGGGCCAGTGGGATGGCTGCGCGTTGACATTCGCAACGATTGAGACTGGACCGTCAACGGGCTTCACATCCACGTTGTAGCCATCCAGTTCGATCAGCGGCAAGTCTCCCTGCAAGTCCTTCGTGGCCGCTTCGATGGACACGGTCGAGGACTCGCCGGGCACCAGCGAAATGTAGTTGTCGGAGTAAAAGACGGGCAGCACTCGCCGGCCGCTCTTCTTTTGATGAAGTTGCAGGTGCGAGAGCAGAGCGACGTGGCTTGTGCCGTTGTGCAAGGTTACGGTCACTATCGTTTTGTCGCCCTCGGGGCGAGCGCTGGCTTCGGCGTCGAGCATGACCGTGGGAAGATTCATTAGACCTTCGAACTGATCCTGAGCGACATGCTGCCAGTAAAAGTTGCTGGAGAGCACGTTGCTGCTCGCATCGGCAAGATCGAGTTTGATGAAGTAGAGCGGGCTGATGCGCGCGCTCACCTCGATTTGCGCGGCCGTGATCGTGCTGCTGCCGGGAGCCTGCGCTACCGGATAAGTTTTTTGTGAATCAAGCGTGCCGTCAAAACGATAGATCAGCGCCTTCACCGTGAGCGCGTTCAGTGCTTCCGGACGATTATTGACCACCTCGATGTCCCGGTTTTCTTCATTGAACTGCACATGCACGGTTTCCGAGGCCTTCTTCACTGCGTACAAGGCAGCGTTGGGCTCGAGATCGTAATGGTAGAGCTGCCAAACGAAGCTGGGCTGGGCGGGGTGACTCATCCAGGTGATCACGCCCGTCGTGCTCTTGAACATTTCGGAGTTGCGCCCTTCGTACATGGCGCGGAAAGCCTCATAGGTGGCCAACTGGCCCTTCTGGACGAAGTCAGCAAGATTGCGAATGCGCCCGTAGCGCGCGGCGAGCGAAGTGGGGAACTCGTTGCCGCGTTGCGCGCCCGCCGCCATGTCATGCTGGGCCCAGTCGTCGTTGATCGTTTCCCAATCTTTTTGCGGCATCATCCCCTGGATGGACTCGATTGTGGGAATGGAGACGGAGCCCGTCTCGGTCTTAAAGCTTTCATGAATAACGTAGAAGAAGCGCGGCGAGCGCCAGTAATAAGGACCATGGGAAGCGACGCCGCGGCCGGCGGAAGAATTCGATTGGTAAAGCCGCGTCGGATCCAGGCGGGCCATCAGCGTCTGCAAAGTGTCGTCAAGCTCTTTGGGCGGATAGCCTTCATTACGCGCGCACCAGAGCGCGATGGATGGATGGTTGCGGTAACGCAGCACTTTATCGCTGACGTTGGCAAGATAGGTGGGAACATCGCTCACGTCGGGACCGTCAAGCGGATTGGGCTGGAAGAACTCATCCCACAGCAGGATTCCATATTTGTCTGCCATATCGTAGAAGTCGGGACTGGTGCTCTGTCCCACCCAGTTGCGGACGATGTTCAGATTCGCCAGCGCGTGCATGTGAAACTGGGCGTCCAATCTCTCTTGCGGAATCCGCTTCATTCCCTCGTCGAGACCCCAGTTCCCGCCGCGCGCCATGACGCGAACTCCATTGACTGAAAGCGTAAGGTTCTCTGAGTCAGCGACCTGGTACTCGATCTTGCGAATACCAAACTGCTGTGTCGCGATGTCCGAAGGTTTTGCTCCCACATCGAAACGCAGCGTGAGAGTGTACAGGTTCTGCGGACCATAGCCGTTGGGCCACCACAATTTCGGATCGGAAAGATGCAATTCCGGCGTGGACTTGCTGTCCAGCACGACCGCTTCCGCGCCGTTCGCTGCAATTGTCACGGATTTGTGGAAGGCAATTTCACCGTTTTGCGGATTCTGCGACGGCGCGTTGTGGGCCTGTGCGTTCTGCAGTCGAATCACGCCCGTAAGCGTGCCGGTGACGGGCTTAGGCGACTTGTTCTCCAGCGTAGCGGAAACGTGCAGATCCGCGCTTTCGTGCGTCGCGGATAAATCGGCCGTAATGAATGGATCTTTTACCAGGACCGGCCCAGTTGCATCTATCGTGACGGGAAGCCAAATGCCCGTGTCCCGATCGCGAACAGCAGGAAGCCAGTCCCACCCGATGGTGGAGAGAAACGTGGGACCGTCAATGGCTGTCTCGCCACCGTTCTGGCCTACGCCGAGCGCAACCGTATGTTCGTGCGGGACGCCAGGGTGCGGCTGCGGCGCAACCAGCACAGCCAGGACCGCGCGGCGCCCCGGCTGCACAAACTGCGAGACGTCGAAATCGCCTCGTATGAACGCGCCGCGCATGGTCCCGACCTCCTGGCCGTTGACCCAGATTTGTGCGCTGTAGTTAATGCCGCCAAAATGAATCCAGGTATGGCGGCCTTTGTAGCCGGCGGGCACAGTGAACGTCGTGCGATACCAATAGCTGGTTTTGTTCAGGCTCTCGGGAATGGCGCGCATGTTCTCGCCGTACAACGGCTCTGGATAAACACCGTTGTTGACCAGCGTAGTAAGAACGGTTCCTGGGACGGTCGCGGCATACCAGCCTTGTGGCTCAAAACCGGCTGTCGAGATGGTCGCGGCCTCGGCCGAGACTTTCGCCGAGTCTTGCATCGTCCAGCCATCAATCGTTTGTGTAGATAACTGCGCAGCTAAGGATGCCGGAGCGAGAACCGCAAACAGAGCGAAAAGGCGAAGGTTCATTGGCGTGATTCCCCTTTGGTGGGAATTTGTCACAGCAAATCGAAGGGCCTCGTAACCGCGCGTTCCACCCCATTGCAGAGCGTCTCCGGGATTGCGCCATTTTCAATTTACCGCTCCGGAACAAACCGCACGCAAACCGGCGACGGCACGTGCAGCACCTCTCCGCTTTGCGTAAGGTGTCCGCTGCTGGGATCCACACGGAAAACCACGACGTCGTCGGAATCCTGGTTCGCCGCCAGCAGCCACGCTCCCGTGGGATCGAGCACGAAATTGCGCGGCGTCTTTCCGCCGCTCGAATCAATTTCCACCGGCGTCAGCGTACCGTCTTTCGCGTTGACTGCGAACACCGCGATGCTGTCATCGCCGCGATTCGAAGCAAAAAGAAAGTTGCCGGAAGGATGCATATCAATTTCCGCCGCTTCGCTGGTTCGCGCAAATCCCTTGGGGAGCGCCGAAACAATCTGTAATTCACCGAGCGTACCATTCGCCGCGTCATAGCCATACGCCACCACCGTGGATTGCATTTCATTGATCACATATAGATGTCGGCCCGCGCCATCAAACACCAGGTGCCGCGGCCCGGCGCCCGGCACGGCTCTCACAATTTGTGGATCGCGACCTAAAGTTCCCGCCGCCCGATCGAAACGGTATACCAGCAACTGATCGAGCCCCAGGTCCGCAACAATTACAAAACGATTGTCCGGCGAGAACACCGCAGCGTGGGCGTGCGGCCCCTCCTGACGCTGCGGATTCACGCTCGACCCTTTGTGCTGCACAAACGCTGTGGCTTCACCTAGGCGCCCATCCTCCAGCAGCGGAAATACGGCGATAGTTCCGCGATCGTAATTGGAAACGACCGCGTATTTGCCGCTGCGATCCAATACGACGTGCGCGGGCCCTTCACCGCGCGACGGAACTTGATTCAACAGCGAAAGCTTGCCGGTTTTGCTCTGTATGGCGAAAGCGCTCACCGCCCCGGTGGGCTGCCCGTTGAATTGCGAAATCTCGTTCACGGCGTAGAGGGATCGGCCACTCGGGGCAATCGCGAGAAACGAAGGCTCGGCGCTCTCGGCTGCCAGTCCCAGCGAAGTAGACTTGCCCGTCGCGGAATCGAATCGGTACGCATAAATTCCCTTGCTGCCGTGGTCGGTGTACGTCCCCACATAAAAAATATATTTCTGCCGCGCTGCCTCCCGTGCATTTCCAGCCACGGGAAGCGCACCTACCGCCAGAGCCCCCAGCAGCAGTGTCAGAGCTGCCCAACGGCGAAGAAACCGAATTAATCGCATTCGCGGCACCTCGAAAATTTCCGCCTGCCGGGCCCGAGCGCTTCTGGCTCTATCCGAGCGTTCCATGTTCCACCGGCTCGGGGATGGGCTCGATACGCCCCAATAAGAAGATATAACCCACAATCCCCAGAAAAAGAATCACGGTACAGGTAGCGAAAGCCGCCGCAAAGGACCGTGTCGCGGAGACAATGTAGCCGGTCACGATGGGCGCGGAAATCGCGGCGATCTGCCCACAGAAATTCACAATCCCGCCGACTGTACCGACGCTTTCGCGCGGCGCAATCAGCGAAGGAACCGTCCACGCTACCGGTGCGGCTGCAGCCAAACCGCCCAGCGCCAGACTGATCCACACCAGCGCGGCCATCGGGCTATGCGCCCGCGTCGTGCCCAGAATCGCCAGACCCAGCGCCATTCCACCCACCATGACGCTTTGGCGCACTCGGTTAGCATTCCATCCCCGCTGAATCAAAGCATCCACCAGCCATCCGCCCACCAGCAAATCCGTGAAAGTTGCCCAGAGCCACGGCACGCTGGTGTAGAAAACCGAGTGCAGCAAATCCACATGCTGCGAAATGGAAAGATAACTGGGCAGCCAGTTCAGCAGCACAAAGAAAGTGTAATTGTAAGCGCCCCATCCGAGCGCAAGGCCGTACACTTTACGCTGGCGCAGCAGATAACCGAGCGAAGCGCCTCTTTCCGCTGCCATCGCGTCTTCCGGCTGCGCCCCACCCTCGGTGAGGAATTGCAATTCCTTGGCGGAAAGCCCGCGATCCTCGCTGGGATTCCGATAGATCCCGTAGAACAATACGAAATAAAGAAAACTGATGAGCCCGGTGGCCGCAAAACTCCAGCGCCAGCCAAAATTCAAGACCAGCAAGCCGATGAAGGGGACTCCGATGGCTGCCGCAAATTTTGCCGCTGCATCGGTGACGGCCATTGCCAGACTTCTTTCAGCGCGGCCGAACCAGTAACCGATTGCTTTGGCATTCGCGGGAAACGTGGGGGATTCGCTTACGCCCAGAAGTAACCGCGCGCCAAAAAACCAGTTCACTCCCGGAGCCAGCGCCCCGCCAAAGGATGCAAGGCTCCACAGCAAAGTGCTGACCCGCCCTACTCGGCGCACTCCCAGCCGATCGAGCAAGACTCCCGCCGGCATCTGCATCACTGCGTACGTCCAGCTGAACGCGCTCGAAAGGTAGCCAAAGGCAATCAGCGACATTCCGAAGGAAGTGTTTAGCGCCTCGCGGGAAACCGACAGGTTGATGCGATCGAAAAAGTTGACCAAAACTCCCAGGGCCAGCAGAAATGCGATGCGCCATCGCCTGCGCGCTACGCTCGAAGCGTTCGGATCCATTCTCGGCAAAGCAGCTCCGAAAAACAGTGAATTACAAACCGCTTCGCGACGCTCCATGCCTTTCCCGCATCGCAGAGGATCGCCGGATTCTTGAATCGCTCGCCCGCAGCGTTAACAGGAATGCATCGAACTGGAAAGTGCCGTCCGCGGCGCCCAGATTTCGGTGATTTCTTCCAAGCTGCGTCCCTTTGTCTCCGGAACCAGTAACCCTACCAGGACGATCCTGAGCAGCGCGCCAGCGCTGAAGCACCAGAAAGTCCCATCCGAGCCGAGATTCTGCTGCAGCACCGGAAATAATTGATTGCCGAGATAACCGACGAGCCATGACGCTGTCGTGGCGATGGACATCGCTCGCCCACGAACCTTCGTCGGATAAATTTCCGAAATAATCACCCAGCACGCCACGCCGTTGCCCACCGCATGCCCCGCCACGAAACTTATCACGAAAATCAGAATCGCGACGCCGCTGCCCTTTACGTAACAAAGCCAGCCCACCGCCGCAAAGGAAACGAATTGCAAAGTGCTACCGGCCAGGCTCAGAGTTTTTCTGCCTGCGCGGTCAATCAGCCACCGTGCCCCGTCTCGTCGCGATCCTGCTGCTGAACTGCGGCCTGTTTTCCTAAACTGCAAAGCGCATGCCCTGGTTCCCTTAGCAGGCTTCGAAAATATCAATCTGTAATTCCGATGCCGCGGAATCGGGAGAGGAATTTGCATTTTTTCTTCGACGTTAAAGGGATTGAGCACGCCCGGCGGCAACGCCATCAGCAGTGCACTAAATGAAATCGATCCAAGGCTGCGCCGGTCGAACCATCGTAGTGGGCCAAGAACTGGAAGCAAGATAATCGAGGCGTTCGAGCCGGCAACCGAAGCCGTGGGCTCAAGGGTAATCGGGTGGCGGATAGGGAAAAGTATTTCCCTCGCGCGTGCTGCTTGAGCGATGCATGCCATTGATTCTAGGATAGTTACCTAAACCAGGACGGGCAATGGGATTGCACATCCACAGGTGCAGGGGCCTGTCTTGCACGGTACGGCCGACGCAGAGTATCTGGACAATCGCCCGATTCCGGGCCAGCATTGGAGATTGCCGCGGTCTGCCGGTCGCGCCGGCTGCGGCAATCGACAGAAATCACGGAGCGAGGACCGTTCCCAAAATCTATGATCGAAACTGCAATTATCGGCGCCGGTCCTTATGGACTTTCAATCGCTGCGCATTTCCGCAGTCGCGGCATCCCCTTCCGAATTTTTGGCCGTCCGATGGACAGCTGGCTGGCGCATATGCCCAAAGGCATGATGCTCAAGTCGGACGGTTTTGCTTCGAACATCTACGATCCAGACGCCAAATTCACCTTAAAGCAATTCTGCGCGGAGCGCGGGATCGAGTATGCCGACATGGGGATTCCGGTGCGCCTCGGCACGTTCGGCGAATACGGGCTCGCCTTCCGGGATCGGATCGTGCCGGAGCTCGAAGACAAGATCGTTACACGCATGGAGCGCTCGGCGGATGGATTTCAATTGCGATTGGATGATGGTGAAGAGGTCAAGGCGCGGCGAGTGCTGCTCGCGGTGGGTATCACGCATTTCGAATATGTACCGGGTAACCTGGCGCATCTGCCGGCGAAGTTTCTGTCGCATAGCTACCATCATCACGACCTTGCCGAATTTAAGGGTCGCAGCGTGGTCGTGCTCGGTGCAGGTTCTTCGGCAATCGATATGGCCGGATTGCTGCGCGACGCCGATGCGGACGCACAGCTCGTGGCTCGCGCCACTTCGCTGAAATTTCACACCGCGCCGGTGCCTGGCAAACGCCGACCATGGTTGCAGCGAATGCGGCACCCGGATTCGGGGCTGGGTCCAGGAATGCGCTCGCGGTTTTTTTCCGACGGAGCTGCGCTATTCCATTATCTTCCGGAGAGTTTGCGCGTCGATCTCGTCCGCAAAACGCTCGGTCCATCCGCCGGCTGGTTCGTCAAGGACAAGGTGATGGGGCGTGTGCCTCTCGAACTTGGATACAACGTCGAGCGTGCCGAGATCTGGGGCGACAAAGTACACTTGCACCTGCGTGGATCGAATGGCTCGGCGCGCGAAATCGTTACGGAACACATTATTGCCGCGACCGGGTACAAGGTGAATATGGAGCGATTAGCTTTCCTCAATCCAGCGATTCGCGCGAATCTCAAGTGCGTCAATGGCGCCCCGGTGCTGTCGTCCAGCTTTGAGTCATCCGTTCCCGGTCTTTACTTCGTCGGAATTGCTGCGGCAAACAGCTTTGGACCGGTGATGCGCTTCGCATTCGGCGCCGGCTTCGCCGCAAGACGTCTCACCCAAACGATGATGAAATCGCTTGCCCGGAATGCAACATCTGTTCCCGGGTCGCGTATGTCGACGATCGCCGAGTGAGCGGTTCGACGAAGCGCCCTTGCGGCGATGTTCAGCGCAGTCGATCGCGAAGCGCAGCGAATCAAAGCCATTTGAGCAATCTTCTTAACGCCGAGGATGTGTAGAGCATGAAGCGAGAAACCATCGCGATTCACGTCGGCTATGATGGCGATCCCACGACAAAAGCCGTGGCCGTGCCGATCTATCAGACCGTTGCCTTCGAATTCGACGACGCGGCGCATGGGGCGGCCTTATTCAATCTGGAAGTTCAGGGAAACATCTACACGCGCATTGGGAATCCCACCAATACGGTGCTGGAAAAGCGAGTTGCCGCGCTGGAGGGCGGCGTGGAAGCACTGAGCGTAAGCTCGGGAATGGCTGCGATCCATTATTCGCTGATCAACATCGCTGAGATGGGCCACAACATCGTCTCACTGCCGCAACTCTACGGCGCGACGTACACGCTGCTGGCGCATATTTTGCCAAAACAGGGAATTGCCGGGCGGTTTGCCGAGAACGATCGTCCTGAAGCTGTTGAAAAGTTGATCGACGAGAACACGCGAGCGGTCTTCTGCGAAAGTGTGGGCAATCCGGCTGGCAACGTTGCCGATATCGAAGGATTGGCGCGGGTCGCGCACAAGCACGGCGTGCCGTTGATCGTTGACAATACCGTGGCGACGCCCATCTTGTTGAGGCCGATTGAGTACGGCGCGGACGTGGTGGTGCATTCCATGACGAAATTCATGGGAGGGCACGGCACGACGCTTGGCGGAATGATCGTAGACAGCGGTACGTTTCCGTGGCGCGATCATCCCAAGCGCTATTACATGTTGAACGAGCCGGAAATCGCCTATCACGGCGTCGTTTACACCGAGCACTACGGGGCGGCCGCGTTTGTCGCGCGTTGCCGGACCGTCGCGCAGCGCAATACGGGATCTACACTCTCACCGTTCAACGGTTTCTTGTTGCTGCAAGGAATCGAAACCATGGCGCTGCGCGTCGAACGCCACGTGGAGAATGCCGGGAAAGTAGCGGAGTTTCTGCGCAATCATAGGCAGGTGGCGTGGGTGAATTACGCAGGGTTTCCCGATAGCCCGTTGTACCCGATGGCGCACCGCTATTTGGGCTCGAAGTTCTGTTCGCTACTGACGTTCGGAGTGAAGGGCGGCTTCGAGCGAGGCGTAAAATGCTTTGATGGGTTGCGCTTGTTCAAGCGCATGGTCAACATGGGCGACGCCAAGTCATTGGCTTGCCATCCGGCGTCAACGACGCACCGGCAATTGACGCCGGAAGAACAGATGAAGGCGGGCGTGACGCCGGAGATGATTCGGTTGAGCGTGGGCATCGAGCACATTGACGACATCCTCGCTGACCTTGAGCAGGCGCTCGACCAGACGGCCCGGTAAGTCTGCCTAGACTTTTGTGTTCGGTGGCTGGGAGATAGTGAATGTCCATCGTAATCGACGGAGGGCGAGTTCCCGATCTTCTAACGCGGAAGCGCCGCACCCACTCCGCAAGCCCCGCAGGCAGTCGGGATGCCCAAGCGGGGAGTGTGCGAATCGCGCTGATTAATAACATGCCGGATTCGGCGCTGGAAGACACCGAAGTTCAATTCTTTGAACTCCTGGAATCCGCCGCCGTCGACCTTCCGGTCTCGCTCAAACTTTATTCTTTGCCGAAACTTCCCCGTACGGATGGAGGAGAGAAACATCTCAGCAAGTTCTATTCCGGCATCGGCGATCTGCTGAACAGCCGTTTTGATGGCGTGATCATGACTGGCACTGAACCGCGCCAAGCCGACCTGCGGAATGAGCCTTATTGGTCTGCGTTAACCGAAGTTTTGGATTGGGCTGAGCAGAATACGACTTCCACCGTTTTGTCGTGTCTGGCGGCGCATGCCGGCGTTCTCTACAGCGATGGCATTTCCCGACACCGGCTCGCCGACAAGCAGTTCGGCGTATTCGCGTACAAAACGATTCGGAACCATGCGCTTACCGACGGCGCTGGCGAGATGATGCAAATTCCGCATTCTCGGTGGAACGAAGTGCGAGCAGATGCGCTGGCTGCCTGCGGTTACCAGGTGCTCACGCAATCCGCGGATGCGAGCGTTGATCTGTTTGTGAAAAAGAAAAAAGGCAGTCTGTTCGTGCACTTCCAGGGTCATCCGGAATACGGCACACGGACCTTGCTAAAGGAATACCGCAGAGACATAAAGAGATTTCTCCGTCGAGAGAGGGAAACGTATCCCACCATGCCGCATGGGTACTTCGATGCCGTGGCTACAAAACTTCTATCCGACTTTCAAAAGTCGGTTGTCGCAGAGCCGCATGAAGGGCTGCTAGCCAAGTTTCCCGAGGCTGCCGTGTCCAGTGCGGTGCGTGGCACCTGGCAGGTATCGGCTGCATCCATGTATCGCAACTGGCTGCAGTTCCTAGTATCAACAAAGGCCGACGCTGCGACACATTCGGCGATGACTCCGGCCGCACGCCTGTAGCTTCGCGAATAAAAGATGTGCGATCGCAGAATTATCCGGGATCCATCGTCTATCCGTAGCCACTCTCTGCGTTCCAATTCCGCCTACGCTTTTCCGTCGCTCGTCTCAGAATCCATTGCCCTGCGCGACGCAGCCTTGCCGTTGCGCTTCACAGCGGTTTGCGCTGAACTGGTATGATGAACGTCCATGATTGATATCCAGGCGCCCGAATTGTTGAAATCCCTGCCTGAGAGCATCGGCGATGTCATCAAGCCATGGGCCGATCGCTCGCCCGACCGGCTAGCCTTAGTCGAAAACAGCGGAAGTTGGACGTATAGCGAGCTCGATGCCGCGGTAACTGCGGCGGGCGCGTGGCTTCGCGAGTCGGGTGTGCGCCCTGGCGATCGAGTGATGTTGGTGTGCGAGAACTGCCGCGCGTTCATTGCGATTTTCCTGGCCTTGACTGGGATGGATGCATGGCCAGTGCTCGCAAATGCGCGACTGTCGGCGCGCGAGATTGATGATATTCGCGATCATTGCGGCGCCCGTCGCGTTATTTATATGACGAGTGTCTCGCCGCATGCCACGCAACACGCCAAGCGACATGGTGCGATCATCGGGGAGACGGCTGGTCTGGGCCCCATCGGCTTCGGTCCCCTGAACGAGCGGGTTGAACCGGAGGCAATCGAGAAGAACAGCAGCAGCGTCGATCGAGTGGCCGCACTGATTTATACTTCCGGCACCACCGGCCTTCCCAAAGGAGTCGTGCTGACACATAGGAACCTGCTGTTCATTGCAGCGATTTCGGCGCGAATCCGTTCGCTCACTCCTGATGACCGTCTGTATGGTGTTCTGCCGATGTCCCACGCTGTGGGACTTTCCGTGCTTCTGCTCGGCACCCTGCTCAGCGGCGCGACGCTTTATTTGGCGCCACGGTTCGATCCAGTAGCGGCACTCGCGGCACTGGAACGAGATCGGCTGACCGTCGTACTCGGCGTGCCAGCGATGTTCGCTCTGTTGGCCGACTATGCAAAAGCGAAGGGTTTGTCAGGGCCATTGAAATTCCCTGCGCTTCGGATCATCTCGTCCTCCGGCGCGCCGCTGCAGCCGGCGGTAAAATCGGCCGTCGAGGGCCTCTTTGGCATGACTCTCCACAACGGTTACGGCGTGACGGAGTGCTCGCCAACGATTGCTCAGGCCAGGGTGGAGGAGCCTCGAAGCGATCTTTCTGTTGGCCGGATTCTTCCGGGAGTGGAAATCAAGCTAGTAGGGACGGATGGAAAGCAGGTAGGCGACGGCGAAGTGGGCGAGTTGTGGGCGCGCGGGCCGAATGTTGCGAAGGGTTATTACCGCGCCCCGGAGGAAACTGCCGCTGCTATTGACCCGGATGGATGGTTCAATACCCGCGACCTCGCTCGATTGCAGGATGGGCATCTGTTCATCGTGGGACGCACTAAGGAATTAATCGTCCGTTTCGGAATGAACGTCTATCCCGCTGAAGTCGAGGCAGTGCTAAATACCCATCCGGCGGTGGTGCGGTCTGCCGTGATTGGGCGATCCGTTCAGGGGGTGGAAGGGGGCGAGGAGGTAATCGCCTTCGTGCAATTGTCGCCGGGTTCCCCTGCGACTGTTGCCGAAGTGGCGGATCACGCCGCGAGAAATCTCGCTCCCTACAAACGGCCTTCGCAGATCTTGTTCATTGCCGAAATGCCTCTAACTCCCACAGGAAAGGCCAAGAAGGACGAACTCGCAAAGATTGCGGCGTTCAATCCGTAGTTGCGGTGACCTGGGATCCCGCGCTCCGTCTCCGGAGCTTGCCTGTCGCAACGGCGTGGAAAATGAATCACGTCCGGCAACCTGCATTTGCTGTAAGTTCCGGTAAAAATTGCGTTCACCGAGTGGGCTGACGCTTGCGGTCACAGGCCGGCTATAGCAGAATGCGCTGTACGGCGCAGATAGCCCGAGGTGCGCGCAGTTCTTCTCCCGCCCCCGCGAACCGAGCGATAACTGCAGACCGAGCCGTCCCGCCGCGCAACCTTGTGCGGGAACCACGATCGGGGGAGCAGGGAAGGCTATCAGCCTGCGCTGCCGGGAGAAGGAGGTCGTGCCGATGTTTCTCGATTTCTATCGCTTGCACCAGCAGCCGTTTGGCGTCACGCCCGACCCGGCGTTTCTGTACCCGAGCCAGACGCACTGTGAGGCGCTCGACTCGCTCGCACAGGGAATCCTCGAGGGACGAGGGTTTCTGGCGCTGATCGCGGAGCCGGGCATGGGCAAGACGACGCTTCTATATCAGGTGCTCGAAGGGCTGCGCGGTACGGCGCGTGCCGCGTTCCTGTTCCAGACGCAGTGCAACTCCCGCGAATTCTTCCAATACCTTCTGAGCGAGCTGGGCGTCGATGCAACGGGCATGGGGCTGGTGGCCATGCACATCAAGTTGAATGAAATGTTGTTCGCGGAAATGCTGGCGGGCAGACGTTTTGTCCTGATCGTCGATGAGGCACAAAATCTCGACGATTCGGTGCTCGAAACCGTCCGGCTGCTCTCGAACTTCGAGACGTCGCACACCAAGCTGCTGCAAATCGTTCTCGCCGGGCAACCCCAACTCGCCGAGAAACTGGGACAGAAGCGGCAGGCGCAACTGTTGCAGCGCATTGCGGTGGTGAAGCATCTGGATGCTCTATCGCCGGAGGAAACGGCCGGTTACATCCGGCACCGGCTAAAAGTGGCGGGCCATTGCGGCGAAGCGCTATTCGAGCCGGAAGCCTTGACACTGATCGCCGAGCGAAGCGGCGGAATTCCGAGGAACATCAACAAGATCTGCTTTGAAGCTTTGCTCGAAGGACATGCCCAAGGGCGCCACACGGTGTCGCGGGACATTGTCGAGAAGGCGGATCGTAATTTGGATGTCGTGGCTGCCGCTGGTCTGACGCCGAAGCCGATGCCGGCGCCATCGCCTTCACCTGCGGGCGCCGATGCTGCGAAAGCAGCCGGCATTCCTGCGACAACCGAGCTTTCCTACGCGCCACTCGCGGAGTTTGGCGTGGCTAACTGGGTTCTTTGGGTGGGTGCATTCGTTGTCGTTTTGCTTTCGGTGGCCCTCGTCCTGCCGCGCGGTCTGAGTTCGGACACCCCGAAGCACAACGTGGCCACGACGTTGCCACAGGCAAGTGCCAGTCACGAAAGTCAACTCTCTCTGACACGGGAATTGGGACTAAAGATCAACCGCATCGCAATTGATCCCGGCCACGGAGGGTACGACACGGGCACGATCGGGCCCCATGGTTTGCTTGAGAAAAACCTTTGCCTCGATGTGGCACTGCGGCTGGGCCAACTGATCGAACAAGACATTCCGGGTGCGGAAGTGATCTACACACGCAAGGACGACAGGTACGTACGACTGGAAGACCGCACGGCGATTGCCAACCGCGCTGGCGCGGACCTGTTCATCTCAATTCACGCGAATTCTAGCGACAGCGGCGAAGCGCGCGGCGTCGAAACGTACTCCCTGAGCCTGGCAGCTCCGCAGGAATCCACGGAACTGGCGGCGCGCGAAAACGCGCTCGCGCAATCCTCCTTCCACGATCTTCCGGAACTGATTAGAAAAATCGCACGCAACGAGATGATCGCGGGATCGAGACAGCTTGCCGTGGATATCCAGGACGCGCTCTCGCAAAGGCTCCAGCTCGTGAGCCCGCGCGAGACGAACCGCGGTGTGAAGCAGGCACCCTTCATCGTTTTGACCGGCGCCAACATGCCTGCGGTACTTTCGGAGATTTCTTTCGTTAACAATACCAGCGACGAGAACCTGCTGCGGGAGAGCGATCAGCGCCAGCGCATCGCCGAGGGCCTGGACCGCGGAGTTGCGGCCTTTCTCGATCGCTTGCAGGGCCTGCCCGAAAAGAAGCAGAAGTTTCTCAGTGAAAACCGTCCCATCACATCATCGGGATTGGCAACAGCAAAAGCCGCAATCGAGCGCACTCCCCAGCAAATCAGATAATGCCCGACGAGCTGCAGCAACCGGAGAGCAGCACAGCGACCACACGTTTGCCACGCAACGGGAACCATCACCTTCCAAATCTGACATTCCGATTGAGGAAGCGCGACGAGAGTGAGCTACGGGAAGAGTCTTTCAACGCAACTTTCTTGAATCTCCACTGCGGCACACAAATTCGGACAGTTGCGGGGTGCGCGCAAGCGACGGAGAGAGAAGAAAGTTTGGTTGCGGAAGGCAGATTTGAACAGGCGACCTCCGGGTTATGAGTGGTAAGGCGAGAACGAAGACAAAAACTAGAACCCGTTGACGGCGCGCCGCTTACAGCGAGCAAACACCAGAAATCAGCTCAGTAAACAGCTGTGTTTCGGGCGCGAAACGGGCGCGGATTTTTTGGAGCGGCTAGTCAGGCAAAAGGTGACGCTGCGACAGTCAGGCAAACGCCCTGGGGACGCCAGGCGGAACGCTGCTAAGGCGTCTGGACTTAGGTAGGAAATTAAGAAGCTTGCGAAATTCAGCTGGGTGAAAAATACAGAAAGTTCCTGGAAAAACGTTCTAATATTCTGCAAATCACCGAAAAACCAGAAGACCAGCAACAGGGAGTCCAAGAACCTATCAAGGACAACCAGAGTGACGGGAACCAAGAGCCCTAAAATACAAGACCTTCGCGAAAAGTTGCGAATTTTTTGAACGCCGTCTGGAAAACGGGGGAGTTCTCTCGTCCCTGCCATAAACACTGGGCCCTGATGAACGCAGCAGGCCGACTCAATGACTTTCGTGTTGCGGGAACGAAGCACGAACTTGTGGCCCATTGATTCTGTGCGCATTAGATTCGCCGCTGACGAGAGGAGTTCTTTCCCTATTCTTTCCCACGATCTGGCGTCAGCTCCTGTCCGTTTTTACTACAGCAGTGTCCAACGGCCAATTAATCAAGGTGGGCCTAAGAAACTATCGTCAGCCAGCGCTTGCGCCTGCTTGAAAAAGCAACGCCGCAAATCCACTCTTCGGACTGCCCACA
>Ga0210393_10000851_pt1 | contig 26204 bp, 21 predicted proteins | sample IncBWC27OmetaG_FD_160068 | JGI IMG/M metagenome (GOLD analysis project Ga0210393, IMG submission 160068) | Forest soil microbial communities from Barre Woods Harvard Forest LTER site, Petersham, Massachusetts, United States - Inc-BW-C-27-O ...
CTCCTCTGCGCCGTAGCCGGAAACATAGAGCACGCGGATCGACGAATTGAGTGCGGCGACGCGTAATGCAAGCTCTTGGCCGTTGATTGTGGGCAACATAACGTCCGCGATGAGCAGATCGATCTGTGCGGCTTTTGCCTTGCATAGTTCGAGGGCTTGCGTCGGGTCTCCTGCCGCGAAGACTCGATATCCTTGCGCGGTCAAGCCGCGCATCATGAGCTGGCGGACGCGATCGTCGTCCTCGACCAGAAGGATGGTTTCGTCGCCGCGAGGCACCGCAACGGGGCGCGAGTCGACCTGCCAAGGCTCAAGGTCCTGCGCGAGAGAGGGGAACAAGATGTGGAAAGTCGTTCCGCTGCCCGGCGTGCTTTCGACATCGACCTGTCCGTCATACTGCCGGATGATCTCGAAGACCGTCGCAAGTCCCATCCCCGTACCCTTGCCGCTCCCTTTCGTTGTGAAAAACGGCTCAAAAATGCGTTTGCGAGTCGCCTCGTCCATGCCAGAGCCAGTGTCTCTCACTGACAGCAACACGTAACGTCCAGGAGTTGTGCGCGCGAATTTCGGCAATCCGCTATCGCCCGAGTTCACGCCTCGCGTTTCAACGGAAAGCGTTCCACCGTTTGGCATCGCATCGCGCGCGTTGACGGCCAGGTTCATCACCACCTGCTCGATGTGCGCCGGATCGGCCTGCACGAATCCCGCGTTCGGTGCCAGTGATGTTGTGAGCGTGATGTGTTCGCCAATCAGGCGACTGATCATCTTCTGCATTTCTGCGATGTGCGCATTGAGATCGACAGCGGTCGGTTCAGCCGCCTCTTTGCGGCAGAAACCCAACAATTGCTTTGTCAGCCCGGCAGCGCGCTTCCCGGCATCCAAAACTTCGCCGATCAGTTCACGATTCGAGACGCTGCCCTCGCAGTCATCGAGCACAATCTCGCCGTAGCCGAGGATAATCGTGAGGAGATTGTTGAAATCGTGGGCGACTCCGCCTACGAGGCGACCGATCGCATCCATCTTTTTGGCTTGGAGCAAATCTTGCCGCGCGTCGTTCAACGATTGTTGTGTTCGGTGGAATTCCAAGAACTGGCCCAACTGCTCGGAGATCGTGGTCAGGAAGTTGAGCAGCGAAGTCTGTGGCTCATCGATCTCGCCCGCGAAGAACAACAAGACGCCACGCCCGGATTCCCCCATCGCAATCGGAACGGCAATCGCGTCGTGCAGACCGCAGCGGGCGGCGAGCTCAGAACGTGCCAGGTCGCGCATTGAGGAGAACGCAGACAGCCAGCGCGGCACGTTGGCGTCGACATGCTGCTGGGCCAGCTCCGGGACGTCATCAGAATTGTCCCGCTGGCTCGACAGGTCGAATTCGCGCGCATTGGGGTCCGCAGAGTGCCAGCTCGCGGTTCGCCGCAGCGCTCCGCCTGCCGCTTCTGGCTTCCAGAGCTCGGCGACCTCCCAACCCAACCTTGTGCAAACGGCACCGAGAACCGCCCGCGTTGCCTCATCGACCGAGGGGCTGTGGCCGAAGTCCTCAGTGATCTTGCTTTGGAGGGCCAGCAGGTGTTCGCAGCGTTTCCGTTCGGTCAGGTCGCCCACTGTTAGCCACGCGCCGTTGACGTTTCCAGCGAGATTGAAGAGAGGGACTATCGCCAGGGCGACTTCGACGGTCCGGCCGCTTTGAGTGCGCAGTTTCGTTTCCACTCTTTCGGTAGAGCGGCCGAGCAGGGCACCGCTCAGGCATGCCTCAAGCAGCGCGCGGCTTTCGTCCGTGGCGATCGGCAATTGCAGGCCAAGCACGTCCGTCGCATTCCAGCCCAGGATTCGTTCGGCCCCTTCGTTCCAAGCCACGACCTTTTGTTCCGCATCGATTCGGCAAAAGCCGACAAATGTCGTGCCGAGTAAACGGTCGCGGTCCCGCCTATTCTCCTGCAGTTCTTCTTCTCTGAGGAGCCTCGCGAGCGCGTTGCCGATCTCGGCAGCAATGGTTTCGATCAAGGCCGCTTCCTGCGCTCCGCAAGCCTTGGCGAAGAAAACGACTAGGATCGCGAGCACGTGCTCGGCAGTGCGCACAGGATGCAGAATCACTCCCCGGATCGCCCGCTCTTGGAAGCGCTCGAGACGCGATGCGAACTGGGTTGCACAGGCGACGTCTGGAATGACAAGCGGGGCGTCGGTTTCACCGACTTGCCGGACTTCCGTCTTCAAAAGCTCCAAAACGGCGCAACTTTCGCCGGCCGACTTTGCCCCAGTCCTGGCATGCAGAATCAGAGCGCTGCCGGAGGGCGCGCGGGTCCAAATTTGGACTTCCGGAACATCGAGATGACGCTGGACAAGGTCGGTCCAGATACCAAGGATCTGATCCGATGAGGCACCGCCGCCAAAAGCACCCCAGATGTCCGCCTTGAGGGACACGGCCGCCACCCGCCTCTTCGCGACGTCTTCCGCCTCTTTACGCTCGGTGATATCCGCGCCGACGATCATGAAGACTTTTTGTTCAATGATCGGCTTGGTCTCGCAGTGGAACCATCTAAAGCGCCCGTCGCCGCAGCGAAACTGTGCCTCGAACGCCTCGCGAGAGCCCTCGCAATTCGGGTCGCACAGTTGCCGGACGAGCAGCTGCGCATCGTCGGGATGGATGAAGCGAGCGAATGACTTCCCAACGAAGCCTTGGGGCCGCTGACCTAAGAGTCGGCACCAAGCTGCGTTGACCCGCTGAAATCGACCGTCGAAACCGATTAGGCAGAACGGGGTCGGAAGTTCGTCGAGAATACAGTCCCCAACCCGCGAGATTGGGTTGGGCCGGCGCGATGAGTCCGTCGCGGCGAAGTCCAACGGGTCGTCCATTTCAGAACTCCTCCACGGATCGCGGGCCGATCGGTTTGCTCATTCGACGAGATAGACGTCCTGCGCCGGCGGTAACGGTTGGGTCGGAGCAAGCACGGTTTGCAGAATATTGGCAAAGCGGATCGAGCCGCCGACCAGGGACAAATCGAATGTCCCGTTCGCCGCGAAGACGATTTGCGCATACTTCCCGTAAACAGTTCCTTGTAGAGTGCCCGCCAGCAGGAGCTGCTGATCGGCGAGCACAATCGGCCTTCGGTCCAGACGCCGCTGGTAGATCAAGAGCCCATTGAAGGGGCTGGCCGGGGAATTGAGCCCGCTGTAGCTGCTCCCAAGCAACGAAGCAATCACAACGCTGGGGATCAGCTGCATCGCCGTGGGCGGTGACGCCACTGAGTTGCCGTCCGAGGCGTCGGGCGCGCCGGAGGCCGGTGAGTAGGTCGTCGTGTTCGTGACGTAAAACATCACGCCTTTCGCAGTCACCGTACCGGCCACAACGCTCAACGCGACCTGCGTGACCGGATTAACGCTGCGGATGACATAAACCCCGGGATTAAAGACGACCGTCCCGCTAACGATCTCAATCCAGTCATATACGCCCGGATTCAGGACCGTCGGCGGCCCGATCAAAGGCAATCCCGTTACTTGCACGCCGCCGAAGGTCGTCGCGCTGACATTGACCGGATCGCTGGCAACCGTCGGTGCCGGGAGATTGGCGTACGGATCGGGGACAGGGAGTTGGTTGGCGCGCAAAGGGCTTGCTTGGCCCGATGCGAAGTTGCCATAGTTCGCCGGGTTATCGACGCCACCGACCACGCGTATGTTTCGTGCTAGCAGGCTCGTCAACGAGATCAACGGCATGCACGCGGCCCCGTAGGGCGGAGCGTTCGATTGACCAACCTGGTTGCCCTTCTGGTCGACTCCCCCCCATTGATTGTTGTCGAGAACCGCGCCGTTGACTTGCAGTTGTCCCAATCCCAGGACCTCGAGTCCGCCTAGTTGCAGGGGGGGGAGAGTCTGGGAAAGTGAGACGTAGGGCGCCAGGTTGGCCGTCACACCGGGTGGGTTGGCCTCCAAAACATCAACCGCCGCCCCCGCGGTCGAGGGATGGAATCCAGCCACGGACCGAACTCGGACGGTAGGCGGCGTCAGGGCCCCCAGCACCTGGACGAAATAGGTGGTCTTTTGCTCGCTCGCGATGACTTCCACGTAGCTGGCATTCCCCGCATAGGGGCCTGTAGAAGGAGGAATGTTGACCTGAACGTTGGCGTCCGCAAAGCCGTTCTCTGTCTGGACGCAGGCGATCGCTGCGGCGACGGCGTCGGTGGAATTCCCTCCGTTGATGAGAGTAGTAGCGGCCTCTGTTGCTGCGGCATCGCTCGCGTGCTGAAGGTTTCGGAAATCGGCCATCAACAGGCTGCTGTCGAGGACCAATCCTGCGAAGCCGCAGAGCACCGGGAGCAAGATCGCCAGCATTATGAGAATCTTGCCCGAGCGGACCACGCGCTGCCCACGAAATCCAAAGGAACGGTATTGCTGTTCCGCAAACGGTGTTTGCCTTCTCGGTCGAGTCCGGGGCTGCATAACGACGCCTCGCTAATGTTGGACGGACATGTTCGAGACCGCTTGAATGGGAATGGTTTGGCTTCCCAGCAGAAAGGGGATGATCGGCGGGTACTGATAGGTCACGGTGACTTGGACCGGATCATCAGGCCGATTCGTTCCTGCCGGCCATTGGATCGAGTAATTCACGTTGCTCAGATTGAAAGTGGCAAGTTCCTTGTCGAGCGTCGTTGAATATTCGGTGCCATCAGCCGCTGTTCCGCTGACGGCGGCTGGGCCCCAGACGGTCTGTGCTGGCGCCGCCATTTGGCCATGCACGATCGCCGCTCGCGCGAGTCGTCGGGTCGCCTCGCAGAGCGTGTTGTATTCGAGAAGGAGTAGTCCGAGATCGAGCATCCCCAACAGGATCAGCAGGAACACGCTGAGAACGATCGCTCCTTCGACGGCGGCCACACCGCCCCGCGGATGGTTGTTCGATTGCTGGTTCCGGCGAATTCTTTGCTTGAAGTTCATGCGGTGGCTCGAGGTAAGGACCGGCTCTGATCACCGAAATCGGTCCATAGTGACGGAATGAGTCACCCCAAACTGTGTGGGGAGCCCGGGCACATTTGTGAGCATGTCGAAGCGGTAGCTGGCCACGACCGTCGTTCGATAGAGATTGCCTGTGGTCGGAGTGGCCGTGACGGTGATGGTCAAGCGGTTCGCGTCGAACGACCGTCCCGTTCCTTGCATCTCTTGAGTGGCATTGGCGATCACCTGGTTTTGCCACGATGCGTAGGTCAAGGCCGAATAACCGTGTGTCGCACCGTATTCCGCCCCGACGCGCGCGGCGTTGGAGACGATGATGTAAGCCCCGATCGAGCGCCCCATGTCGACGCAACCGAAGACGAGCAGAACCAGGAGCGGCAGGATGATTGCGAACTCGACGGCCGCAGCACCCTCACGATTAGCCTGACGACGGCGGCTCAAATCGCGTGAAGTCCGCATGGTATTCGCCCCCGGTTTGTTGCTGCCTCTAGTTGCTCCGCGCGGCGGTTGGCTGATCGACCGAGAACTTTTCGTAGAGAAGCACGGCGGCCGGTCCCACCAACACGACGAAAATCGCTGGAAAAATGCAAAGCAGCGTGGGGAATAGGATCTTCACCGACGCCTTTTGAGCTAACTCCTCGGCCCGTTGCTCGCGCTGATAGCGCAGCATTTCTGCCTGTGCTCTCAATGCATCGGTGACACTGGTTCCAAAGCGGCGCGCTTGCTCAATCAAAGTGCTCAAGCTGTAGAGGGGCGAAAGGTCCGAGCGTTCCGCGAAACTGCGCAGGGCGACATCGGGTGTGGCCCCCAGCTCGACCTGGCGCTGTACGATGGCCATTTCACCCGACAACAGCGGATAGGCCAGCGCCAGCTCGTCAGTCACGCGTTGCAGGGCCGCCTCGAGGCTCAATCCGCTTTGCACGCAGGCGACCAGGAGGTCGAGAAAATCCGGGAGCGACCTGCAGAGCGCAGCCTGGCGGCGACTCTTTCGACGCTGCAGCCACAGACTGGGAAGAAGCAGACCAAATCCGCCTCCGATCGCTCCGCACAACAACGCACGATTTGGACTGATGAGCCCGAGTTCCGCGACAACCAGGCCGACAATCGGTGGCGCAGCGATCAGCATGAGTTTGATAAAGAGGAATACGCTCGGTGCCCAGGACGCGTAGACTCCTGCGTGCAGCAACCGCGCTTCCAGGCGCGTGCGCTCACGCTGGTCGTCGGGGATCAGCCGGGCCGCGACGCTGAAGAGCTTTGAGCGAAACCGCCGATCGGTGTTTTCAGCGCCTCTGGTCCGTCTGATGAACCGTTGCGTTGTGCGACCGTGCGGCAGGTCTCGCAGCCGGGCGTCGACTCGTTTGTCGATCGCCCAAATGCGTTGAAAGGCCAAGAACGTGACGCCGCTGACCGCTAGGAACGTACAAGAAAGTAAAACGAGGATCTCCCAGCTCATCGCTGGTTCCTTCAATATTGAAAATTGATGATCCGACGGATCCAAAACACTCCCACCGCTTGCCACGCCACAACCCCAACGAGCAGCTTCGGACGATCGAGCAGGATCTGAGCATACGTTCGGTTCAGGATCAGCAGGGCCACGAAGGCCATCACCGGCAGAACCGAGAGCACGACAGCTTGCATCCGACCTTCGCCGGTGCACGCCTTGACTTTGCCGAGCAAGCGGACTCTCTTGCGAATCACCTCGGAAAGGTTTTCGAGGATCTCGATCGGATTTCCGCCCGCGTTCCGCTGTACGAGCATCGCTACGACGAACAACTGCAGTTCCATCACTCCCGTTCGCCGTGCCAACTCCTGCAACGCAATATCGTGTGACAGCCCCAGGTTCTGCTGTTCGCAGCAGGAGCCGAATTCGAGCGAGATCGGCGGTTTGAGTTGCGTGGCCACGAGGTTCATTGCGCCCGGCATCGTCTGTCCGGCCTTGACCGCGCGGCTCATCAATTCGAATGCCTCGGGAAGCTGCTGGCACAAGGTTTGGATCCGCACCTTGCGCAGAAATGAGACGTAGATCAGCGGCGCGGCAAAACCCGCGACGGCCACGAGCAAACCGACGATCCAAAGTCGCGTCATCGTCAAGCCGAGCACCACACCAACGATCGCGAAGGTGAGGGAAATCTGGAGGATCTTCTCCGGTTCAACCTCCACCCCCGACTGCTCGACAAGCACGACAAATCGAGTCCACAACCCGGTGCGCGGCCGCTGTGATGGCTGCAGACCAAGGTCTTTAAACAAGTCAGACTTGCGGGATCGCGCGCCGGGACCGTGACCAAAATAGTCGCGAAGTCGTTGGCGGATCCGCGATCTATCACGCAGGACCAGATCGGTGATGACCGAGACGACGCCCGCGACCGCCAAAGCGGCCGCCGCAAAAGTCGCCAGCTTGATTGCGGTCGGGTGCATTAATGTCGGCCCGTATAAGGCAACGGATCGAGTCGGGTCTGCTCAAGGCTGCGGCGTTCAAACATTGACGGATCGATGTTGATCCCGGTCGCCGCGAGACGCTCGAGACATCTGGGGCGCACTCCCGTTGCGCGGAAGGTGCCGACGGCCGACTGTTGTTCGTCGACGCCGGTCTGTTCGAAGACAAACAAGTCGTGCATGGAGATCACTTCGCCCTCCGCACCGGTCACTTCAGAGACCTGAATGACCTTTCGCGCGCCGCCGGTTAGACGGGAGCACTGGACGACGATGTTGATTGCCGAGGCGATATGCCGATGGATAAACCACATCGGAAAATCGAATCCAGCCATGCCGATCAACATTTCCAAGCGGCCGATCGCCTCGCGGGAATTGTTCGCGTGAATCGTGGTCAAACTGCCGTCGTGCCCCGTGGTCATCGCTTGGAGCATGTCGAAGGCTTCGGCGCCGCGGCACTCGCCGACGATGATGCGATCGGGCCGCATCCGCAGCGCGTTGCGTACCAGGTCGCGCGTGGTGATCTCGCCTTTGCCTTCTAGGTTTGCCGGACGAGTTTCGAGGCGGGCGACGTGGCGCTGCTGAAGCTGGAGTTCAGCGGCATCTTCGATCGTCGCGATCCGCTCGGTGTTCGGGATGTATCCGGAGAGCATATTGAGAAACGTCGTCTTGCCGCTGCCTGTTCCGCCCGAAATGAGGATGTTCAACCGCGCCCGCACGCAGCCCGCCAGAAAGTCGATGATCTCGGGCGTCACCGACTTTCGGGCAATCAAGTCACTGGCAAGCAGCGGCCGCGCTCCAAATCGGCGGATCGAGACCAGTGCGCCATCTAGAGCGAGGGGCCGAATGACGGCGTTGACCCGGCTGCCATCCGGCAACCGCGCATCGACCATAGGGCTGGATTCATCGAGCCTGCGGCCCACGCGGTTCGCGATCCGCTGCACGATCTCGAGCAGATGCTGCTCGTCGTGAAAAACGACCGAAGCCTCTTCGAGCCGTCCGCGACGCTCGACGTAGACGATGCGCGGTCCGTTAATGAGAATGTCGGTAATGGTGGGATCGCGCAGTAACGGATCGATCGGCCCCAGCCCGAGCGTTTCGTCGATAATTTCGTTGATGACCTGTTCGCGCTCCTCCTGACTCATGAGCTCGACGCGATCGTTGCAAAGCTGTTCGATCCCCCGCCGCAGCTCGCGCCGCAGTTCGTAATCGTCGACGTTGCCCATCGCGGGGATGCGCAAGCCCGTAACGAGCTGTTTGTGGATTTCCTTTTTTAAGCGAACGAGCCGCTCGTTGCCGATCGCATGACCATTCGTCGAAGGGGCGGTGCGGTGTGCGATGGGCTCAAACACGAGATTCTCCTGGGGTTTTCATCAAATGGGATGCGGTAGCGCAGGACTCAATCCGAGAAACGATTTCAGCCGCTCCGTGACCGCGGATTTGCGGCCATTGCAGCCCGGCGCGCCGGCACAGTTGTGTCCCGATGTCTGGTCGCAAAGCGTAGCGGCGACCGACGCGATGGCTTTGCTGATCGCGCTACTAGGCGACTCCAACATCACCGAGACGCCGCAATTGATGCACGAGTTGACTGTATGCGAGTCTTCGGGAAGGTAGTGCTGGATCTTCATCCCGAGCACAGATTCGACTTGCGAGCCGCTGATTTCCTTGGGCCTGCCGTGTCGAGCAGCGACCAGTTGCAATTTGCTAGGGTCGACGCCGGCTCGATCCATTGCGCTTAAGCACCTATGGGCATTGCGGATCCCAGGGAAGTCGAGACGCAAAAGAATTAGAACCGTCGTGCTCTGCTGCAGCACGGGGGCATTTCCGCTCAGCCATGGAGCATTGAGGTCAACGACGACGGACGGAAAAAATGCCTTGCCGAATCGCAGAACCTTTTGCAGTCCTTCGGCCGAGATGAAGCGCGCTTGTTCCCACTCCTCCGGAGCCGCAAGGACGAAGACACCGCTTTCGTGTTCAACCATCGACTGCTCGAACATCTTTTGGTCAAGCTTGTCGATGTTGTGGCACAAGTCGGCGACGCTGTGTGGCGGCTTCAGGTTGAGATAAGTCGCGACGTCCGCACCGGCGACGTCGAGATCGAACAGGCCACATCTCCCCTGAATCTGAGCAAGCTGAACGGCCAGGTTTGTCGCAAAAAACGTCCGTCCGCACCCTCCGTTGGCTGCCACAATCGTGGTGAGACGTCCCGCCGCAGAGCGCTTGGAAGCCGATTCGAGCACCCGGCTCAGCGCCGAGGTGAGGTCATTATGAAAATCGCTGGATTCGTCGAGATAGTCGTTCGCGCCGGCGTGCAAGGTACCCAGAATCAGGTTCGGATCCCGTGGGCCGACCGCCAAGATTGGTGTCTCGACGGCGTCGCGCAGCTGGCGTAGAAGGGCCAAAGCGCGGTCGTCATCCTGAGAAAAGACAAAGACGATCAGCTCGGGCTGCGGTTCAGTGGTCGCCGCCTGCCTCGCAGCATCGATCGTGACCACATTTGTGAACGGGCAATCGTGGCCGTTCTGCGTCAAGTGATGACGAAGTCGAGTCGCTTTTGTGTTGCAGTCGCTGGCGATCAGAATTGCCATGGCGTACCCCTGAGAGGGTGGGCCATGGTACGTCCATGAGTTTGCACTGGTGCGGCGTGTGTGCAATCAGAGCGAAGCAGTCGGTGAACAGAACTGCGAAGAGCACGCTTCTCTAGAGGGCATGGCGTCAGCTTGACTGACGCCCCAAGACGAGGTCTTAGTGATCGAGATAGCATGGCGCACCGACTGGTACTTTGTGATTGCAGCGCAAGGCCTCGACCGCGCTCGAGGCGTTGCCCCGCAGTTTCGTCTCCTCGATCGGGAGATGATGTGAGATGGTCCGACTTGGCAAGTCGAAGCCGCGGTGCTCGAATGAACGTACATCAATCTTCGGGCCAGACAGCCTCTCGCGATTGATAAAAAGTGGAAAGGTCGGCGACTTTGTGTAAGGTTTTGTCCTACATCGTAAGACAGCATAAGAAGCGACTAGACCGCTCCTACCTAAGGTATCGGGCATATCGGATAATAGTTTTCCAAACCAATTGCGACTTATGGCCTCACGATCCACTTCGGTCGCCCGCGCCCACCAACTCGTGAAGCGCAGATTCGGGCTGGCAGACATCGGGATGCTTCTCAGACACGTCACGAAACTCGTCTAGGACCGTGAAGAAGTCTGTCATCAGGGTGGGGTCGAATTGTCGGCCATTTTCGGCTGACATGATCCTGAGAACGTCTTGCTCTACTAGTGCGCGGCGATAGATCCGATCGTGAATGAGGGCGTCGTAGACGTCCGCAATCGCCAAAATCCGGGCTGCTTCAGGGATTGCCGCCGCTACGAGGCCGTGTGGATAGCCACTTCCATCCCAGTGCTCGTGATGGCACATCGCAATCTCTCGCGCCATGCACAGCACCGGTGAGTTCGACCCGGCCAAGAGCGCGGCTCCCGTGATCGTGTGGCGCTGCATCACGCTTCTTTCATCGGGCGTCAGGCCGCCTTGCTTGCGCAAGATTGCGTCTGGCAACCCGATCTTTCCGATGTCATGCATCGGAGCAGCCAGCCGGATGCGCTCGGTCTCGGCCGGGGACCAGCCCGCGGCCCGCGCCAGGATTTCGCTATAAAGGCCGGTTCGCACAAGGTGCTCTCCGGTCTCGAGATCGCGAGAGGCCGCTGCGGCAACGAGCCGATGAATGGTCTCTTCATGTGCCCACTGAATGGTCTGCGTCTGCTCGCGAATCCGCTGCTCCAGCAATTCGGTGTACTGTCTTCGTTCGACCTGGAACCGATGCCATTCCAATCCATGCTCGACCTGCGCTAAGAATTCCTTGGCGCGTACGGGCTTGATGAGATAGCCATAGGCCCCGGCGGTAAGAGCTTCGATCGCCTTGGCTGTCGTTTGGAGTCCCGTCAACATGAGTACCGCGGTATCGGGATATACTTGCCGGATCTGGCGCAAGAGTTCGATTCCGGAAACGTGGGGCATCGCGATGTCCAGCGTCACCAGATCAACTGGCTCGGACTCCAAGTATCGCAATGCGGTCGCCGCACTCTCAGCAGAAACCACCCGAAACCCGCGCGTCGTCAGCCATCGCGACAGCAACTCTCGGATTTGAAACTCGTCATCAACCACGAGTATTGCGGGCGGCGCATGTTGAATCGACGGTGTTGCGATGTCTTGCATGAGCGCTCCAGGCCTATTGGGCCCGTCGGGGAGTCCCTTGCAGTGGACGCAGATCCCGCGACCGACCGCGGGTTCTGACGCCGTCGTCGCGAGGCTGCGCCCAAGCCTAGGGCGCGGGAGCCCCATTTCAACCAGTCTTTGGCGGGATCCCGGCTCGATTGCCGATTTGACGTCGGCATCGTGTCCTGATTAATCCCTACATTCCCGACAACCGAGCTGAGTCGCTGCCGGAACACTCCCCGCTATCAGCCGCCGTGCTACGGTTGAGGAGTTCCAAAACACAACCGTGGGCAGCAACAAGTCATGTCTAAGCGTCGACTGAAAGCGTTAGTGGTCGATGATGAGAAGAACGTTCGTTCTTTGCTCATCGGATGGCTTTTCCGTGAAGGCTTCCTGTGTAACGAAGTGGATGACGGGACCAAGGCGCTGCGAGAAATTGAGCAAACGCACTATGATCTCGTCGTAACTGACCTGCGCATGCCGAATCGTCACGGCCACTCACTCTGTCAAGAGATTCTGGGGCAAGATCGGCGCCCGCGGCTCGTGGTCGTGACAGGTGTCGACGACCCCAGACTCCTGCGTGATCTCCAATCGCGGGGCGTCGACCATGTTTTCCAAAAGCCGGTCGACGCGTCGGAGTTCGTCTCTCGAATTCGCGAACTGACGCAGTCCCCCGGCTCTTCACTCAACGTCAGCGGTAGTGGAATGCGCGCTGCGGGCCGGTCGAGTCCAGACAAGCCAGCTCCGGCCGACAATTGCCAAATGCCGGCTGTGGCCCTGCTCATGCACGATCTGAGTCGGGCCCACGAGCTTGCTGCACAGCTAAGACGTCAATCGTTACTCCCATTTGTTCCCGAAAGCACCGATGCTCTTTGCCGTCTGGCCGAGAGTCGCCATTTGGAAGTGCTCGTGTTAGAAAACTCGCGATTCGGCTTTCTCCGTCCGCAGGATTTGGTCGGCCACCTCAAATCATCCGCGGCTTTGACGGAGATCATCCTCCTCGGAGACGAAAACGCGCCTTCGGGAGCAGTCACCGGCGGAGCGAACGCTCCGAAGGTGATGTCGCGTAGTTCAAGCGATGCCGAAGTTGTTCAAGCCGTTCGAGGCAAGATCGCGGCGATGAATCGGACTCGCGGAACCGTTTCGCCGCAGGCCCGCGACCTGGTGCGCCCGTTTGCAACTTTATCGAGTGCACAGCAGCCGCTGCTGAAACTAGCAAAGTTCCTGACGGTGCCCGAGTCAGAGCTGAAGCCCGACCGCCTTGCAGGCGATGTGATGGCGGACGCTGATGCGACAGCGGAGATTCTGCGACTGGCGAAGGGCGCGAGCGCCGGCTTGCGCGGCCAGATCGCCAGCGTCACAGACGCCATCACTCGAGTCGGAGTCATGCGCTCGGCGGCCCTACTTGTCTGTTCCGGAATTAAGGCGGCCGAAAAGCCTCTGCTGCGCCGAATGTCGATGCCGCTACGAGAATGGTATCAGCGCCGCAGCTCATTGAACGCAGCTTTCGCATCGGCCTTTGCCCAAAGGTATTTTGGTCTTTCCGGCGACGTAGCGTTCGTCCTGGGGCTGTTGCAAGACATCGGGATTGCCGCATTGGGAGCCACGTTTGAGGATCGTTACGTCCGATTGGCTTCTCGCGCACGGTCGTGCGGCCCCACCCACCTGCATGTTGTCGAACGTGAAGATCTACGAATCGAACATTCGGAGATTTCGGCTGCACTGATGGAACAATGGGGCCTCCCCGACGAATTCGTACGCACAGTGCGCTTCCACCACACGCCGACTTCTGGCGGAGCTGAAACTCTTCGGTTTATCGATCCGATGCGCCTTGCAGAAAGCATTGCCGATCTTTGCGACAACCGTCATGCGTTTCGGCGACAGGACTTCCTTCAGCAGTTGGCTTCATGTTGCAACGTGGGACTGGAAGAGAGCCATCGCGGGCTTGAAGGAGCCGCGTCTCTTGCTTCCGAAATCACAAAGCAATTCCGGTTTCCGCTACTCGACGAAACGTTGATCCGAGGCATCTTTCGCGAGTTGCGGGATCCTGTTCCCTCGACGGCGAATTGAGCCTGGGCCTTTAGTGCCACGCGAACACCCTGCTGCTAGCCCGTGTTAACCAGCCGGCTGTGTCTTCGCCGAAGCCCGAACTGCACCAGAACGCCTCGAATCTTGGATGAGACTCGCGGGTGTGGTGAGAGCTAGGCCCTCGGCACCTACGGCATTTTGGATGCGAGTCGCTGTGGCAGTGGCGCATATTTGTGGTGCGCTACTGTTCGCAGGTAATCACGGTTGCGATTCACATTCAGAGTGTGGAAAGTCAGGGGCGATTGGATTGAACTCGCCCTCAACAAGTCGCGCCCGGACGTGACAAATCATGACGCTGCCTCTTTTCAATTGTAGGCCCGCCGCTGCCAGCGTTGCGACTCAACGCGGCGAAAGCGACCGCCTCAGCAGTGATCGAACGCCGACCAAGCCAGTTGCGACAAAATGTTCGAATTCTGCTGCCGATTTGAGGGCATTTGATCCGCTCTCGCAGTCCGAGCCCGGATTCCGCCAAAACGTATGGCAATCTGGTTTCTTAAAAGCGTCCCGAGAATCGCATGAGTTTGGCTCGGCTCACCAGTGCGCCAGAGTCAAGGAAGGTGATTCCGCGACCGAATCACCCGCCCTGTCGCGATCTCCACATAACGGTACAGAGTGGTCTTCGAAATCCTTAAAGTCGCGCAGATGTCTTCCACATCCACCGACTTGTCGGCGAAGAGTTTATTGGCCAGCGCCACTTTGGCGTTGTTTGGAGTCAGCGGGGGTCGACCACCTCGGCGGCCCCTCGCACGAGCGGCAGCAAGACCGGCTTTGGTCCGCTCCTGGATGAGCCGACGTTCGAATTGCGCGAGCGAGGAGAAGATATGGAAGATTAACTCACCCGAGGGCGTTGTTGTGTCGAGCGCGCCGTCGCAGACGGACCGGAACCCGACGCCAAGGTCGCGAAGCTGATCGATCAAGGTGACCAGGTGGCGGACCGATCTTCTCAGTCGGTCGAGACGCCAAACTAGCAAGACGTCGCCGGAGCGAAGCTCGCGGAAGCAGGCTTCGAGCCCTGGTCGGTCACGCTTTGCGCCCGACGCCTTGTCGGTGAAAATCAGGTCGTTCGCGACTCCGAGACTTCGCAGGGCATCGAGTTGGAGAGCCAGCTCTTGGCCTTCCGTGCTGACCCGAGCGTATCGACAAGGCGAGCGCCGTCGGAAGAGGCGATCACGGAATTGCTCTGTTGTCAGACTTGATATGCGTCTTGATATTGGACGTCGAGGAGCCTCTCAGCGTTCCCATATATCTTGCACAACGAGTTTCAGAAACACGGTCCATTTCTGATGTTGTGCGAAATCGTATGAGAGTGTGGGGTGGCTCGGCTGCTCAACGTGTGTTTGGCCGAAGACATCGACCAGGAGCCGCACGGAAGGACACGGAAATGCGGCATCGACTCGATCAAACTGCAACTGGACGTGCTAAAGCGTTCCCGCGGTTGATTTTAGAGGTGGTGGCCGCGCGTCGCAGTAGAATTGCCGAAGGAGTGGCGAAAGCAATACATGGCGGCGGCACAATCTACCGAAGGCGCTCTCTCCAGGAACTCTCTCATGCACCGGCGTGATTTCCTGCAAATCACCTGCCTCGGCGCGGCAGGGCTAAACCATGTCCTTAGCTCAAATGCGACGGCAGCCGAACACGTCCCCCTGATCGGAGATGCCCCTCAGCTTTTCGTGGATTTGGACCACGTTGAGTTCCTGAGCAATGTTCGACAGGTCTTCCACGCCGCTGAGAAGTATCCACACAACCCCGTATTGCGAAAGGTCAAGCCCTGGGAGAACGACCGCGGTACGTGGGGTTCGGTCCTCTACGACGAACAGGAGAAAATCTTCAAATGCTGGTACGGGGGCAAATCAGGACGGCAAAAAGAGTTTCGACCCGGCTCGCTCTCCGACTGCAACGTGCTGTGCTATGCCACGAGCCGGGACGGCGTCCATTGGGACCGTCCTGCGTTGGGCCTGCACGAGGTAATGGGCACGCGGGAAAACAACGTCGTCGTCGGTGACGACCATCACAACGGCCTTGGGCACTGGGAATCGACTCTCAAGGATCCTTTGGAAATCGACTCTCGGCGGCGCTACAAGGCGCTGGGCTGGTCGAGCTATGATTGGGACGGGCCTCTCAGCGGCATCTATTCAATGACCTCGCCGGACGGCCTCTGCTGGACTCACACACCCGAGCCAGTCTTCCACTTTCACATTCGAAAGGGGACCAACGACCTCGGCCCCGTCGGCGACGCGCAGAGCTTGATGATCGACACACTCCGCCACCGCTACGTGGCCTGCCTGCGCAGTTCGCCGCATCGCGCCCAAAGCGTCAGCCAGGACTTCGTCACCTGGACGCCGCCCAGTATTCACCTCCGAGGCCGTCCGGGCGAAATCGCGAATACGATCTATAACCACATGGGATTCGTCTACGGCGATCGTTACCTGGGCTTGCTCACCTATTTCGCACGTGAGCCGAAAGACCCAGTGCTGACCCTGCAGTTGCTGACGAGCAGAGACGGCGAGACCTGGCAGCGGCCAGACACGGCCAAGCCACTCATTGACGTGGGCACGATCGGCGAATGGGATCGCTTCATCATCATGCTCACCGGCGCGCCACCGATCCGGGTCGGCGACAAGCTCTACATCTACTACCGCGGGATGGCCGCTCGGCACAAACCGTACGAAGGCAAGGACGACGCACTCCACCAAGGTGGGGGTTTAGGTTTAGCCACTCTGCGAGTGGACGGGTTTGCCTCGCTGGACGCCAGCTACGACGGCGGCCGTGTCACTACAAAGCCATTTCGGACGCATGGCCGCCAGCTGCGCGTTAATGCTAAGGCCGACTGCGGACGCTTGCGGGCCGAGGTGCTGGATGGCTCCGGCCACCTGCTTCCCGGCTTTGGCCGCGACGATTGCCGAGTAATGCAGGTCGACTGCGTGGATGAGCCGATAGTTTGGAAGGAAGTCGCCTCGCTGGACACGCTGAAAGATCGGCCGATCCAGCTGCGATTCCATCTCGAAAACGTCCGGTTGTATTCATACCGAATCGCGTAACGAATTTCTGTTTCAGTTTGAGAAACGACAACATGGACTGGCGCCAAAGGATGAATTCCGTGAAACACGCTTCTTGATGCGCTACATTTAGGCCACTTTGGCGGTCATCGTTCAGGCGAGAGCGATTCCACAAAACGTTTGAGTTCTCGGTACGAAACTCGGCCATCAACAACGTACGAGAATCCGGGACGAGCCAGGCCGCAGCTCTCAGCTAACGGTGGTTTTTTGAAGCTCGCAGAAACCGTTTGGGTTTCTGAAAAACTCCCACCCCGCGAAGGGGGGAGCGAGAACCGTCACGATGGCCGCCTACGCTGATCAATTATGGTCGCTCGCTGGAAATTCGTTGACGTGGCTACGCGGGATCGAATCATCTGCGCAGGCAGCTTACGTGAGCCCTCGCCAATTGGCCATCACGGTGTCGAGGACGTTCTTGATTCTTTTTTCGAAACCAAGTCGTTCCTCCGGGGTCAGGATGTCATCCGGCGCTTCGACCACTGCCGCGAGAAGTTCGGCAAGGGCCGCTCGTTTTTCGAGCTTGCACTTCATCCGACGTAGCTCGGCAAGCGTGGGCATCGAATTCGTTGTATCGTGGCACGCGAGGCGGACGCTCTCCCGATAGGTCGCATCGTCGGCCTCGTCGGGCTGTTCGTCGAGCACATCGTGCCTTTGCCAGAGCGAGGTGCGACGCCGCTTGTCGAGCACGGTCTTTCGTGGGTTGGGTGCCGTGCCGATGCGGACAGGCACCGCACCAGGTGGAGCCGCACGGTTGATGCGGACCCGCTCGGCACCCGCTGGACTCGCCTGCGTGCTTCGCCGAACTTGATCGAGAAAATAGCCCATCGCTCAGGTCTCCTGTTGTTGGACGTTGGACGTCTCACCGTTGGCCGGCCCCAGAATCGCGAGCAACCTCTTCCGCTCGGCCTCGCGCTTCTCATCGCGGGTCTTCGTTTCGGCCAGCCGTTCGGCCTCTTGTTTTTCCTCTCGCTCGACCAGCCACTCGGCCGCGAGCTTCGTTGCTTCTGCGATTTGCAGGAGGTCAACGACGGCATCGAGACGGTTGTCGGCGGGAATGAAAAAGGTGCTTTCCGGAAGGCAGACGAATTTGTAGACATTGCTCTCGCTGATCGGCTCGACGCCACAGTTCCCGAGTGTCGAAATAATCCGCTCGCCGACCACATTGCCGTGCAAACGCTCAGTGCGGACCGCGAAGGCTGAGAGATACGGGCCGAATTTGCGGAGGGCCGACCTATCTCGCATAAAAATTTCAACGTCGCGGTACAACGCACTCGGCTCCAGGATGCTGTAGAGCCCCTGAGCCTTCGCGGAATCGATGCGGGCGTTCAATGTGTCGACCCGATCTTGAGCTTCGCCACACGCGGCCCTGGGCACGCGACCATCGGCAATCTCATCGCGAATCTGGTTGCGAAGGACGAGTGACACGCTCAGGTCAGAGTTGCTGCCAATTCTCGGTTGGGCGATTGCCGCCAACCGAGACTGAGACGACTCGAATTTCGAACGCGAATCCGCATACGACGCTAAGGCCGCTCGGAGAGGGGCCGCGTACGATCGGGCAGCTTCCGTGATCTCCGGATCGATCGTTGCGAGCGGACGGAGAGGCTCGGGCTGAGAGGTAACGTAGCTAGTGATCGGTTCCGGTTCGGGCACCGGCTGAAGGTTCTCTTGCGCCCATTTCACGGTGGCACGGAAGCGAGCCAGGCCGGCATCTCGCTCGGCGTCTGTCGGTGGTTGCCAATCGCGAAGTCTCTCACGCACAAACTGTTTGATTTCTGCTTGGTCAACTTCCATTTGAGTAGCTCCTAAAGTCGATCCCGAAATGATTTCGCACGAGACCGTAAAGTGTTATGGCGTGTGGCTTCCGGATCACCGCGTTGGCCCGAAAACGAAACTGAAAAATTCGCATCACCGCGTCCGTACATGCATCTCGTCGATAGGGGGTACCCTTTCAAGTGCTCCGAAAAATATCTGGCCATCGGGTCACTCGTCCTTCGATCCCTTCACTTGCTTGGCTGCCCTGATGCAGATCGATCGGATCGTGGCAGCGCTCCAGGGCTTGCCGTATCGAGTCGACTAGGACGCCCAGGCTCGATGCGTCGGCAACCTCGACACATGAACTGCACTGACCGTCACGATGCCTACGACTCGTGCTGAGTGTGTGTGCCACGGCTATTCCTATCGGGAAAGTCGAAAAGGTTCCCAACCGCCTCGTCGTCGTCCGTGACTGCATGCAGGTAGATGCTCGTCGTCGAGATGTTCGCGTGGCCCGCAGCGTCGCGCACGTCGGCAATTGTCCGACCGCCAGCCAATGCGTGCGAACAGAACGAGTGCCGTCCGCAGTGAATTGAGAGCACCTTCACACGCTCCGGTCCCAACACCTTGATCGCATTGCGCCAGCGGTTCTGAAGATTGCGAGTGATCAGTGGTTTGCCCGTGGTGGCCTTGGACTGGCTGCACACGAACGGATCGGCCTGCTTTGCGCCCTGTTTGGTTCGCTCAGCCTTCCACGTTTGCAGGTCGGCCAGCGTCGCAGCATCCCACCACAACGGCACTGTGCGAGCCTTGCCGCGCTTGGCGATTGCCTTGGGCACCTTAATGTGAGGCTTGCGACCCGTGACCTGGACGTCACACAGCCGGACCCCGGCGATCTCGCTTACGCGCAGACCACAGCAGGCCGCCAAGCGAAACACCACGAGGTTCTGCCGCGTGTTGATCGACCGCTTCTTACGGCGCAAATCGGAGATGACATCGGCAACCTCCGAACGGGCCAGAATCCGTGTCTTATCAATTGGTTTTAGTTGCGCGTTCATTCCCAAACCCCGTGCGAAAACGTACAGAAAACTCGATTCTGCACTGATCGTACGGGGAATCGACCAAAACGCAAGCGAAATCATACATGAAATAACAATAAGATGTATGATTTCGCAATAACCATGTGCAGACAACGTGAGCACGTAGGCTGACAATTTTGGCGTCCTGCCCATGATGGGCGAACGTCCAACCAACCCCCACGGGTGTGTCAGGTTCATCACGGCTTGAGACTCCAAATGTTGTCCCCACCGCTCCACACAACCCCCGGGGGCGCGAGATGAAAGCATGGCTGTTCGGGCGTGTCGATGGCCCGGTCTTCCGCCGCCATGAGACTGCTGGCCAGCCGCCTGAGTGTCATCGCATAGCCCACGTGATCGCGCTGGGCGAGCGTGTCCAGCTCCAGCCGGTTGTAGATCGTTTCGGCCAACGCGTGGGCGTCGTCCTGAGTGAGCACGTCCAGCTCCAGTCTTCGCCAAAGGGCCGTCAGAGATGGGCTGTCATGAGCCCCGATTGTGTCCGAAGCACGGGCAACCAAGGCCGAGCCGTACGTGATTGAGAGTTGTGCCGCGTTGGCTGGCGTGCCGTCGTAGGCGACGACCACCGCTCCATTGGCCGGCGCGTGCGGCACTTCGATGATGAGTGAGAGTGCGTTGCCGCTCACCCAGCCGACCCTATTTACGATCTCTTGGATGATGCTGCTGAGGTCCGGCGACGTCGCATTGCCGGTCGTGATCGACCCCATGTTCCAGGTCGCTGACGCGCTCGTTTGGCTCCGACCGCTGATATTGTTTGTCGCTGTCGTAAACGTCGCGGAGTTGTCCGCGGCCTCACCCACGACAGAGTTAGACGGCGAGCCAGAGCGCGATGCGAAATCGAGCGTCAGGCTGGCCGCGGTAATCGTTGCGCCTTGTGGGATTGTCACGCCTTGAAAACGAAAACCGGCCTGCCCGACGAGCGAACCGATCGACTCGCCGCCGACTTGGATTGACGCGTTGTTGATGATGACAGCGGTCCCGGCTTGCCCCGCGTCGTCTGACGATTGGCTGATCTGACCAGAGAAGACCGTCATGGCCGGCTCCGATCGATGCCCCGATCAATCCGGAGATGCTCAGCCAAGTCGTTCAAATGCTGCTGGCCCTCGCGATCCAGCGCCTTGATGATCTCGCGCTGTTCCCGCATGCACGCAAGCAAACCACGCATGCAATCCTCGAAAAACTCCAAGCTGCCGCCGTAATCGTCGTCGGAGTTGTCGTCAGGATCGGGCTCGGACGCCCGCTTGAAGAGCTTTTCGGGTGTTGGATCGAACGGATCGATTCGCTCGATGCGCTGAATCCGGCTGAGTCGGTTGCTTGAAATCATGGCCCACCTCGATGTGCGATGTTGCGTTTTCCTGCCCTGGAAATGTCCGCGAGTTGAAACCTGCCACCCTGGGCGTGTGGCCTTCAAAAAAAACGAGTCAGTTCGGATTCACTGCGTGCGAAACGCGCTTCCGAGATGCACCCAAGTTGTTGCTGTCTCTGGGCTCCGGATCACCGCGTTGGCATATCGCGAGACGGATCGACGTCCTTTCGCAGTTGCGTCTCGACAGGTGCACCAGCGAGTTTTTCTTGCTGAAAAGCACCCGTCGTCGGCTGTCGCTTCGCTGCTTCAGTCGCGGCCTGCATCTTTTTGTACTCGGCGTCAGGGCTGCATTCGGGCATCAGAGAGTTCCTTTCACGAGGCGGGATCGGTCACAGAATCGGAGTCGTTCGGGCCGGCATTTACGGCGGGCTCATCGCCATCGAGAACCCCGCGAGACGCGGCTTGGCGTTTGTGCTTTAGGTCGGCCAACATGTCGCTCTGCACCCGCTGCAACTCTGGAGGAATCTGCCGCTTGAGCGCTGGCGAGCGCTGGGCTTCGGCGATCAGTGCCCGCAACTCGTTGATGATTTCAGAGCGGGGAATCAAGTCTGAGGTGCCGCCGTTGGCTTTCGCCGGGTTCTTGTACGCGTATGCCTGCTTAACCCGGTCATCACGCCGGGCGAACGCATCGTCTCGTCTCTTGCGCAGGTCGTCGATCTTCAGCAGGTCGTCCACACTCAGGAGCGAACGCGATTCAAGCTGGCGTATCCCGTCCTCGACGTGCAGGGCTCGTTGCAAGCTGCCACTGGCGGACTGGACCATGCAGGCCAGATTCACATCGAGTCGGCCGTGCAGAGCGATCAGGTCGGCCTCCAGGTGATTCCTGAAGATTGTGAGCGTTCGCCGGATGTAATTGCTCTGCGACAGGCTTTGCCTCAGGCCATGCCTGCGCTCGCGCTTTACGGCTGCCGGGGTGATTAGAGTTCCAGTTGACTGATTGGCCATAGTCTCGCTCGCATCGTTCCTAGAGCGTTTGTGGCGATTCTAGCGGGGTTTGCGTGATCCGCCGCATCGAATCCGGTCCGCGAGCGGGCTCGGCCCCGGCTCCGGCGGGTGTTCCCTAGTCGCTATCATTGGTTTCCGTTTTCATACTACCCGTTGGTAAATCTTCCAGGCTTGGCAGTGTTTCAGCGTCGAGCATATCCCGTCCGGCGCTGACCTTTGACCAATACGTATCGGGTTCCCATTAAGGCAAAGATTGGGGATAAGGCGCTGGAACCACTGGAACCGGTGGAACCGGTAATTCCTTTTTATTGCACATACGAGAGAGTGAGTTGATGTATATAGAATAAAAAGGAAACAGTGGTTCCAGTGGTGCCACCGGTTCCAGAAAGGTCCGCGAGTTCGCATGTAGATTCTCGATCTTTTTGTGAAACCACTGGTGCCACTGGTTCCAGACCAGACTCATCAAAAGCCCTCCGGTTCATCGGCCGGCTCACTGTCCTTCGAGGGGTCCGGCCCGTTGCCCAGTTCGAAGTAGAAGCGGGGGCGATGGCCGCCCAACTCTCGCGGTCCCTGTTTGCGTATCGCGCTTGGAAACAGTCTCCGGATTTCCTTACCAAACTGGTCATCGCCCAGCGCCTTGTGGCCCGTAGCGTCGCACCAATCTCGGTATCCGCGATAGGCGTCGGCGCACTTCACTGCGCTGCCTTTCCTGGCGTGATGGTTCTCCCTCAGGTAGTTTCTGACCGGGTTGACTTCGTCGCGGTACTTTTCCTTGGCCTCGTTGCAGAGCGTCGATTCGGTGAAATGACCCTGCTGTCGCAGCCGCCGCCGCCCTTCGATCGCCCAGTTGAGCACCCCTGGGAATTCGTCGGACCAATACTTGGGCCGGTCCATTCCGATGATCTTCTCCTCTTCGCCGATCTCGACGTTGCACGGCATCAGGATGATCCGCCGCCACAGTCCCTGCGAACGATCCGAGATTCTCGGCAGCGTGTTGCAGGCGACCACAAGTTTGGCGGTCGGCCTGGCGACGATCGGTTCCCGATGCTTCCGGTCGAAGGTCATCGGGTCGCCGCTCACAAAGGCTTTGATGTGGCCCTCCGCTGCCTTGTCGATCTCGCCAACTTCAGCGCAGATGTTGGCCAGCTTCCCCAGCGTCGCGTTGAGCTGGAACCGCTCGCCAAAAACTTCCAACGGCACGCTCGACACGTTGTCGTCGCCGAGCATCCCGCTGAGCACGGTGCAGAACACGGATTTTCCATTGCTCCCTTCCCCTGTCAGCAGCAGGAACTTGTGAAAGGTCGTGTCCCCGAGCAGGCAATACCCGAAGAATTCCTGGATGGCTGCGATCCGCTCTGCATCGCCTTCAAAGTTGCGTTCCAGAAATTTGTGCCACATCGGGCAGGTAGCGTTCGGGATGAAGCAGTACGGAATCCTGACGAGCGTAAAAAAACTGTCGCTGGGCTTCGCCAAGGGCTGGGGGTCTCCGTCGATCAGACGATCAACGTCGAGAATTCCGTTGGCCATCGAAAGGCAATTTTGCGAGTAGCTCGACGGTTCCAACCACACGGGCGGCCCATTTTCAACCGGCGAAATCATCGACTTGATCGCGTCGATGGTATTGTCCACCATCCCCTTCGTGACGTCGTGGAGCTTCGGCCCGCTCCTCTTGTCGCTTGCTGTAGGCTGTTTGATGGCCAGCTCGTTGAGCTTCTCGGCGTGGGCCGCGATCGCGTCCCGGACACTCGCGCGGAAATGAGGTTCCAGGGGGGCGACGTATCGGCCGCCGTCATAGGTATGAACCGCCCCCCACGAAAGTGCATGCCGAGCGCGGTCCCGCAGATACATCGACGCCAAGGCTTCGCCAGCGAGCGGGCCGAAGAATTCGCCACTTCGCAGAACGCCTCTGCGCCGGGGCTGGCCGTTTATGCCACCCTCAGCGCCCTGGGCCGGTGCGGGGCGATGATCGCCTTCGGGCAGATCGTCGCAACTCGGATCATCCAGCTCATCAGGCGGGCGATGCTCGCCATATTTCTCGGCCGCGAGCACGCCCAGATCATCGCAGTCTGCGTGCCGCTGCCCGTTGCCCGCGACGCGAATCTTTTCGATCGGTGCAGTGTGATTGGTAGGCGGCTCGCCTTGCTGATCGTCGGGACTTTTTCTATCGTTGAACATGAGCTGACTTTCAAATCGAGAGCCTGGACGTGCGTGCTGACGCGTTCCAGGCTCTCACGCTTTGGTGGATCACCTCCGTACCCCGTGACGCCGGGGCCAGCGTGCCTTGCAAGTGGGTGGTTGGGATGTGCCGCTGCTATCGCGATGCCGGTTGCTTCCGTGGACGGCCGCGGCGCTTGATTGGTTCGAGCAAGTCGGCCGCCGCGAGCTTCCGGTGTGTTTCAGCAGTGTGCTCGGCGGTGACAGGGGTCGAAGCGTGCGTTTCGCGGGCCTGAGTGACGCGCTCGATAAAGGCGTCAATTTCCCGACGCTCGCAAAATCTTCGGCCCCCGACCAACAGTGTTTTCAGCCGGATACCGTAGCAGCCGACCTTGTGCCATCTCCACAAGGTTGCCGGATTCGGCTTCGATGGCAGCAGTCTGGACACTTCAGAAAGAGAAAGCAGTTCGGAGTAATCGGTTGTCATGCCTAAGGGCTCCTTTCGGCCTATTCAAGTATTCCGAAGGAGTTGTGAGCTTTTCAATGGCGACATCGGAGAGTTTGTGAAAATAGTCAATTGCCACACCTGGATCATTTAGACATCATGTGTCAGCACGATGTCAGCACGTTGTTAATACATTTATAAGTATCACGGCGACAAAAATAGCTCCGGAAGGAAGTCCCCCGGAGCTATGAAGCGGGCTGTCTTTTTTCGGGTGCGGTTTAACCGATCTGTTGAATCACGTCGGACGCCAGTTTGAAATCCCGTTCAGCATAAATCGCAGTGACGCGAGGATCACTGTGGCCCAAGACGGTCGATGCGGCTTCCATTCCATAACGTTCGCGGATCAGCGTCGCGGCGGTGTGCCGCAGTTGGTTCGGCTTCCACTCCGCGACGCCGGCTCTTTCGCAAGCCCGCGCGATCGCCCTTCGATAGCTCGCGGTGGCGTATCGGCTCCCCGGTCGCCGCTTCGCGGTGGCCCTCACGGATCGGCCAACCGACTCTCGCGGACAGAAGCAAAAATGATCCGGGTCGCGGTCGAGAAACGGACGCAGGACACCCTGCCCTTCGGGACCAATGAAGATTCGCCGCTCGCGCCCTTTGTGCTCGGTCTTATGGGTCGCCGGACGGTAGGTCCAGGTCCTGCCCTTGCTAATCGTGATATCACACGGCCGCATGCAGCAGACTTCAGCTGGGCGCATGCCCGTCAGCAATTGCAGTCTCACCATCGACGCGACGACTGTCGACAGGTGGGAGATCGTGGCTGAAACGGTCCCCTCCTCGACGGGACGAATCGGATCGGTTTCTCTTGCTCCCGATCGCCCTCGCTTTAATCCGCCGACCGCACGAAGGCTGTTGGACACGGACTCGGGGATCAGCTCCTCGCTTGCCGCCCACTTGAAGGCCCTCTTTATTGCCGCGGTGAATTCGTTAATCGTGCCGCGAGCGAGATCCTTGCCGATCAGGTGCTGCTGAACGTTCTTGAATTTCAGCGGCCCGAATTCCGCCGCCTGTTCGCTCTGGTACAAGGCCACGAGCGCCCGCAGGCCGCTACGTTCGATGTAAACCTGAGACGTCGTCGTCCCATTCTTCACGTAATAACCTTTGGCGAAACCAAGGTAAGCCAACGCGAGATCGGCGATCGTGAAGGACGCCGCTGACTTCGCTGAGCGGGGCTCAGGCGTGGCGGTTCTCTGCCACTCGGCGATCAACGCGGCGTATCGGGCGTGACTCTCAGTTGAGCCAAACACCCCGAGGTAACGGTTGCGGCCATCGATCGTGACGACGGCCAGCCCGCGAGCTTTGTGGAGACGATAGGAGGGGACACGAGAAGATCGACGCACGGCAAGTGCTCCAAGGTTGGACGGTTTGAACCGTGGAAAAACGGTACATGTACCGTCGTTTTTCCAACCTCTTTGCCGCACTGCCGACCATCGACAGGTGACTTAACTCCAAGTCCAGCTTTGTGGTTGTGATTAGTCGGGGCGACAGGATTTGAACCTGCGACCTCTTGGTCCCGAACCAAGCGCTCTAGCCAGGCTGAGCCACGCCCCGCAGTTTCTTTTTGGCCGTGATAACTGCTCTCGGTTTGCCAGCTGAGGCGCGCGTGGCCACCGGCTGACGGCGTGCATTCTAGCAGGATGACTGATTGGGTCAATGTGGTCGCAAGGGGGGATCT
>Ga0210393_10000852_pt1 | contig 26178 bp, 34 predicted proteins | sample IncBWC27OmetaG_FD_160068 | JGI IMG/M metagenome (GOLD analysis project Ga0210393, IMG submission 160068) | Forest soil microbial communities from Barre Woods Harvard Forest LTER site, Petersham, Massachusetts, United States - Inc-BW-C-27-O ...
TGGCTTTCGCCTTCTTGGCCTTACAGGCTTTTCTGCGCTTTTGAGAAGACGACGGGGCGGCAGGTTCATCCCAGGTAGGAGGTGCAAGGCGCCAAAAGGGTGTAGTTGGTGTGGAGGCGGGACCGGTGCTGAAGGAGTACCCTTCGTGCATGTTACAAGAGGAGGGGGAAGCCAGGTTGGGCGATGAGTCTGTCGAGGGGAAAGGGTCGCCCTTATAAGCTTCAAGGGGCGACGCTAATGGTATTTCTTGAGTGCTTGCGGGGCCTGGACGTGATCGACGGGCTCCCAAGTGTTATCACTCTCGGGGTACCCTTTCCATTTGATCAGGTATTGAAGCTTCTGCCCTCTGCCGTGACGGCGGTGGTCTCGAATGGCCTCGACTTTGTATTGTTCTTGATCATTGATAAGGTCAGGTGGGGGTCTCGAGAAGTTCTCTCCGTATTGTTCCGTCTCCTCATAGGGCATGAGGAGGGAGGCGTGGAAGGTGGGGTGTATGGTCCACTGAGGGGGCAGGTGCAGTTGGTAGACGACTGGGGATACTACCTTCGTGATCTCGAAGGGTCCGTGACGTCTAGGGGCTAGCTTGACGGACCCGTATGGCAGGGTGAGGTTCTTCACGTCTAGCCACACCTTCTGGCCCTTTTTCCATAGTGCTTCTTTGGGGTGGTGGCGTTGGGCCGCTCGATTCAGGGCCTGGGTGACCAGTATTCGCCATTCCCTTAATTGGCGAACTCGTTGCTCCGCTAGGGGGTTATCAGACCCTGTGGCTTGATGCGGCGTTGTTACTGGTTCTCTCCCTATTAGGAGCTCATTAGGTGCGGCCCCAGTCGTGGAGTTTGCTGCATTATTGTGTATCAGGGTCAGGAGGGGTAACACGTTGCTCCAGTCGTCTTGATTGGTTGCCACCAGTCTTAGAAGCTGTTCGACCCCTTGGTTCTTTCGCTCCATGAGGCCATCTGTCTGAGGGTGATATGCCGTTGACAGGTTCCATGTAATTCCCAGTTCCTTTGCCAGTGCTTTCCCAAAGTGGGAGGTGAAACGAGGGTCCCTGTTGGATATGATCTGGGAGGGAAGTCCGAACCAGGGGTAGATATATTGGTAGTAGAGTTTGGCGATCTGGGGTCCGGTGATGGTGGAGAGGCAGGGTAAGAATATTGCGCCCCTGGAACACCCGTGGTCAACTATGGTTAGTATGCTGTCGAATCCTCGGCTTTTGGGAAGTCCAGTGACCAGGTCCATCGCGATCTGGGTGAAGGGGGGGGCGTTGTCTGGGACTGTGATTTTGTAAAGAGGGGGTCTCGTTTTGTGTGTGACGTTCTTGTTCTGTTGGCACGTTGCGCACCCCTTTATGTACTGCGCGATCCAGGTCCTGCCCCCCAGCCAGAAATACTGACATTGTATCTTCCTGAATGTTTCATCTCTCCCTGGGTGACCCGCCCCTCGATGGTCGTGCCAGTTCCTCGCTATTTCTCTGCGGATGTTATTGTCTGGGGGTACCACCAGGCGTCCCTTCTCGTCTGTCCAATGCGGGCCAAGCAGGGCGTTGACTCGTCGAGTTAGTGAGCCGCCTTCTAACCTTTCCATTGCGTTCCGGTGGGCCTGCTGAGCTTGCACTATTCGGCTTTCCAGGGATCCCTCGGAGTCGGCGTCAAAGACGCGTATAAAGGTTTCTGGTGGAATGAGGGCCACCTCCTTCTCATCCTTTTGGATGTCCTCACTGTTTGGACGGGATAAGGCATCTGCCGGTATGTTGGACTTTCCTGGTATGTGGACAATTTTGAAGTTGTAGTCCTGTAGTTCTTCGTACCACCTTGCCGTCCTTCCTGATAGCTTCCTTGGGGACTTCCAGTACGTGAGATTTTCATGGTCTGTTTCTATGATGAAGGGTTCTTTGGTCCATATGAGGTATGGTCACCAGTTCACCAATGCCTTTTTCACTCCAAGGAACTCTCTTTCGAAGATGTTGTAGTTTTGTTCGGTGGGGGTGAACGTCGCTGAGTAGTATGCGATGGGATGTTGTTTAGGTTTGTGGGTGGTCGATCCTTCTCCCTCTTGTGAGAGTACAGCTCCCACGCCGTACGCCGACGCGTCTGTCTGAAGGTAGAAGGTCTTGTTAAAGTTGGGTTGCTGGAGTACCGGCTTTTTGCACATCTTTGATCTAAGCATGTCGAACGCTTCGTTTTGTTCTTTTCCCCATCGCCAAGGTGTCGTTTTCCTGGTGAGTTCTATGAGCGGTTTTGCGATCGAGGAGTACCCTTTGATAAAGTATCGATAGTAGCCGGTAAAGCCCAGGAATCGGCGGACTTCTTGAACGTTTCTTGGGGGCTTCCATTCTCGGACTCTGTCGACCTTGGATGCTTGCATCTCGACTCGTCCCCGACCGACGCGCACTCCCAAGAACTCGATGGATTCCTGTTCAAATTGGCACTTATCGATATTGACGAAGAGGTCGTGTTCTTCCAGGATGGTGAGCATCTCTTTTACTAGTCTTCTGTGCCATTCGAGGTGCTGATCTTCGGTCTCTCCCTCTTCTGGTTTGGTATGGACCGCAATGTCGTCCATATATATTGTCATGGTGCCTCGCGCGATCTGTTCTCGGAATATAGTGTTCATCACCAATTGGAAGGTCGCGGGGGAGTTGGTGAGGCCGAAGAACATGACGGTTGGTTCGTACAGCCCTAGTGGGGTGGTAAAGGCGGCCTTCCAGCAGTCTGCCTTTCTTATTCTCACTACGTTGTATCCCCACAGGATGTCCACGGTGGTGATGAGGGTACACCCATGAAGGCGGTTGATTTGCTGGGGAATGAGAGGTAGGGGGTATCGATTTTTGATTGTCCACTCGTTGACTGGGCGGTAGTCTTGCACCGGATGCAGTTTCCCGTTCTTTTTTTTGATGAAGAAGAAGGCAGCGGCATAGGGGCTTTTAGAGGGGTGTATAGTGCCTCTCGCCTCGTGTTCTTTGATGAACTTGGCGAGTTCCTCCATCTCTGGTTGTGACAGACGGATATTTTGACTGATCAACGTTGGTGGTGCTCCCGGTTTCAGTTCAATTTTATGGTCCCAGGGGCGTGCTGGTGGGAACTTTTTTGACTCTTCACTGCTGAATACTTTTGTGAACCCTCGATACGATTCAGGGATTTTGTGTAAGTCGCTGGTTTCTGCCGCGCAGATTCTCGCCCATGGTCGTCCTTTAGCCCTAGGTTGGAAGCAGGCCTTGTCTGCGTCATTTGCTCGTAGCACGATGGGGAGTTATGAGTAGTCAATCCACCCCTGGGCCCAGTCTATCCGAGGTTGGGCGGCTGCGAACCAGGGATACCCCAAGATTAGCCGGTTCTCTCCCAGGTCGGTCAGGAAGTACCGTAGCCTGGTAGTGCATGTTCCTGTTCTGGTTGCTAAATCGATGTAGTGTCGTAGGCTTCCTGCTCGGTTAGGGGTTCCGTCTATATTGAACAGTTTTCGTTCCATCGCTAGCTTCTTTATTGGTAAGTGAAGATATTTTGCATATTCTTCGCTGATGAAGTTTTCAGTCGCTCCGGAGTCCAGTAGGGCGACGGTTTCGGCTCTTTTCGACCTCGAATGCATAAAGACACGCAGTGTCATCGATTTCCGATTCGATATAAATACATCTTGGTCTCGGTAACGCCTAAGTAGTGCCGATCTAATTAGGCATCGGGAAAATCCTCCCTTCCTCCTTCGTACTTGTGTATGAAGGCGTTCTTCTGGGCATCTGGGAGTTGGTCGAACATTTGGAGTGTGTTTTCCAGTATATTGTCTGGGGTGAGTGGGGGCTGTTGCACCCGTAGTGTTCGTAGTTCCACGTCCTGTTCCTGATTGTATTGCTCCCAGAAGAAGTCATTCGTTGTTTGGTCCACAGCTACCCTGTTCGCGTTGGTCCCTTTTCGACATTCCCTGGCGAAGTGTCCCTCTTTTCCGCAGTTGAAGCAGGCTCCCTTCTTCTTTCGAGGGGGCTCACTGCTGGAGTTAGCCATGTTCACGTTGGTCCACCTTCCTCTGTTCGGGGCTCTGGAGCGTGCTGATGTATCCATTGGCACTTGCACGTTGTTCCAAGCCCTTGGCGCGTTTGAGGAGTTGTATTGGGGACGAGGGGGCAGTGCAGGACCGGCCCTTTGAAACAATGGTTGGTTTTGCGGTGGTCTGAAGGTCCCAAGGGTACTGAACGTCTTCTTTTTAATGGCGTTCACTAGTTGACGGGACCTAGTTGCTGCGATGGCCCTCTCCTTGATGTCGTAGTAGGTTTGAATGAGGGGAGGGCCTAGTATGAGACTTAGAACGTCTGGTGCATTCTCGAATCCTTTCAGGAAGAGGTTGACTGTTTCATTGTTGCCAACAGTATACCCCGCCATGCTAGCCAAGTCTTCGAATTCTGACACGTATTGGTCGATCTCCGGGAATTTGAACTTCAAGTGGTCCAGCTGTTGGCGAGCACGCTGGGCCTGGGTATGATCCTGGAACTGTTCGTTGAATTCATGTGCGAAGTGGTCCCATGCTGCTTCGACATTGTCGTTAATTGGGTCTCTGCCTCTCAACCAGGTCGTCATGTCTCCCACCCATCAGTCGATGCGCGGTCCTTTTATCAAGGTAAGGGCGAGTGCGATTCGTCGTAAAGGAGATTTGAATCCGGGCACCCCTTGGTTGGTCACGACATAGAGTAGGAAGTCGTTCATGAAGGCTCTGGATTTGTCTCGATCCCCTTCGAACGTTCTTGGCAAGTTTCCCATTACTTTGAGATCTGCGGCTACTGGAATCGGCACCAGATGGTTGGCAGGAATCACTGGTCCTTGGCCCAGCGGGTTAGGTGGTCCTCCGCCTCCACCTCCTCCTCCGCCTCCTCCTCCAGGCGGGTTTCCTCCTCGAGGGGCAGCCCTTCGTAAGGCGGTTGCCAGAGCCACCCTAAGTCGTTCCCCTGCATCTGGGGTTGCGGCAGAAGAGGTTGGGGCAGCTGGGGAAGGCCCAGCGGGGGCAGAAGGGGCAGTGGTGGTGGAGGTGAGTCCGGGAGCAATAGTGGTATGTGTGGCCGTAGTCGTTGTGCCCATGACTCCCTTGGATGTCGATGGGTGAGGATTAAGAGGTGAGCTGTGTTGTCCGGGTGGGGCAATGGGTGTCCAAAATTCTCTGCCTTGATGGTGTGGGCTTCCCGGGCCGCTTGGATCGATAATAGCTGGTGCGTGGCATGTTTCTTGGTTAGTGGGTTTGTCTTTGCTGTCTTCTGGTCACTCAGATTGTTCGGCTTCGTCTGGAGTGTCTTCTCCTCCTGTTTCAAGGACGTCACTTCTGCTGACTTCTTCCTTAACTTTTCCTAGGTACGGTTCCCTTGTTCATTGGTCGTGCTGACACCCGTACCACCATTTGTCGTACCACACCACTGAGAAGGGTGGCCCATAATCGTCGTTGATGTATATCAGGAACGGGTAGCCGAGCTTGTTCCCTGCGTCGAATTTGCTCACTAGGTGTACGTAGGGATTACTGATATGCGGGGGAAGGAAACAGGCTTGTTCCCTTGTGAGCCAGGTGAGTTCTTCGCTTGGACCTGCCGTTTTTGTGAAAGTATTCTGAGTCTAGTGTTACTGCCGCTTGACGGCAACCCCTAGTAGCGACTTGAATACGCAAGTCGGATCGTATTGAGATGAACAGGAAGCAGTCTTTTGAGAGGATACCACTTTGCAACACTCGCAGGTGGTCTGGGGATGAGGGGAAGAAGCTGAGATTCACAAGAGACTCAGAATGTGGAACACAGAGGAGAGATGTAGCCTACTTATACCCGTACAAGCTAGGGTAGGTAAGCGTACTAGAATGAAGCTGATAGTCCCACTGACGTAGCTATGATGGAGCCATGACGTAGCGTAGTGGGCGAGCGCAAGAGAAGGGCCCTAAGTAGTACAATGACATCGCGATTGAGAACTATGACGAAGGCCTAGGGCCTCCTGACGTCTACCAGAGATGATGACAGCGACAGGGGTCGAGAACGGTACCAGGGAAGCACAAACATGTGGTGATCACCCTCTGAGACAATACGAGGGGATTGGGAATGGGGAGTAGGCGCAGACGAGACAGCACTAAGCGTAACGGACCAAGATGAGGGTAGTTTATCCACCTGCCCAGGTGGTGCACCACGATCCTTCCTCCTCTGGTGCATCTCCTCCCACAGCTCATTGGACCAAGCCCGCCACCAGGGCAGCTCGCGTTCCGGCGGTAACAAGGCTCTGAAGTTGTAGAGGAGGGGGTCCTCTCCTCACCCTTGGCTCCTGATGTACTGGAAGGTGCTAGTGGCATTGACAATGTGATAGACCCCATCCTCATTGAGGCTGGGGGGGAGATGTCCATGTCGGACGAAATACTGGTGCACTGCTGTGCAGAACACCCTAAGCTCTGCAAGGTCGATATGGGGGACACTAGAGCAGTGGAGCGGCCTATCTCCTGTGTCGAACGTGCTGTCTGGACTATTAGCACGATTAGGAGGGCCATCTGGGCTGCCACGATCAGTGCTAAGGCTGATAATGATCCCAGGAGGGCTTTCAACCGCCATGGGTGAGGTTGGGAGCTGCTGGGAAGGGGACATGACTGAGCTCTTGGTCGACGGCGTCGCTAGGCTTCCAGTGGCATCCAGGCTAGTCATGATGAAAGGGGCAGTAGCGTTCTTGACAGAAGCAGCTGTGTTTGAGGGTGTGTTCTTGGGTGTAGGTGTTGTGTTCATGGGCTCCTGGGATAAAGACGTAGTATTTCCCTCGAGTGATGAAGCTTTGGTAGAAGAGTGTGTGTAGTAGGGAAGCCAGTGGGGGCAATAGTTGGTGAGGAATTCTTCCCTGAAGTCTGTGCTATTTATCTCTCGCTCGGAGAATTGTCGGAGGAGTTCGTCAATGTTCATATCTTGTTTGTTGACCCAAGAGTCGTGTGCTGGCGAATAGCCTTTCTAGCGCACTAAGTACTGTTTCTTCTTCCATCTTCCAAATTCCCATTGTTTCAGGATCCTTTCAACTTCCCATTCTGGGGTGTCATCAATGATGTCTGGCGGTGGTTCCATGAAGTTTGGTCCATGCTCTTCGGTTTCTCAATATGGTGTAAGTAGTGAGGCATGGAAGACGTTATGTATCCTCCAATGGTCAGGTAGTTCCAGTTTGTAGGTGACATGAGATATTTTGGTGGCTACCCTGAAGGGTCTGTACTGCCTTGGTGAGAGTTTTGGTGTTCCTTCTATGCATTTCAGGTTGGTTCCTTCTAACCACACTTTGTCTCCGATCTGATACTCCTCGAAATGTGATGGTCCTTTATCTGATCGGCCTTGTAACCACAGCATTGCTTCTTGTGCAGCTGATCTTGATTCATTAATCTTGATGAGACATTCTTGAAGTGTTGGAAGGTCCGTGGTTCTCGTGGGTTGATGCGCAGTGGGGGTGTAGCCTATGAGGGTATTAAAGGGCACTTGTCTTGTCGTTGCGTTTGGCCATGAGTTCCTCACATATTGCACTAGAGGCAGAAGCTTTGACCATTCCCTCTGTTGACTGTCGTAGTATAGTTGAAGGTATGTTTCGAGGGACTGGTTGGTTCGCTCCTGCTGCCCGTCCATCTGCGGGTGATATGCTGTGCTGATATTCTGTTTTATCCCTGGGAGGTGGCACAGGTGGGTGGTGAAGGTGGAGTTGAACTGTGGGTCTCTGTTGCTGACTATTTTTAATGGGATGCCGTAGTGGGGGAACATGTGTGTAGCATAGAGTGCTGCTACGCCTACCGCATCAATCGTTTCTTTGCAGGGGAGCAAGATGCAGGCCTTGGAAACATCATGGTCCATGATAGTGAGTATAGTGTCATATCCTTCAGATGGGGGTAGTTTCGTGATAAAGTCCATGGTGACTGTTTGGAATGGTAGTGTGCTTATGGGGGTGATGGGGAATAGAGGGGGTTTTGCTGGATTCGTGTTGATTTTGTTCATTTGACAGGTGGCACATCCTCGGATGTAGTTTGTGACAAAGGTTTTCATATCAGGCCACCAATAGTAGGGTTGAATTAGAGCAATGGTGTTGGTGATTCCCAGGTGGCCAGCTGTGTGGAGGGTGTGAAAAGTATGTAGCACCCCCCTCTTAAGATCGTTGTTTTCCACAACAACAAGGGTGGTGTCCTTTCGGAAGCAGTTCTGGGAATCTATGGTGAGGTGGTGCAGTGTGATGAGGGTGTGTAGGTATGTGAAGGCATCTTCTTGAGCATCGATGACTTGCTGATCTAGGGGGGGGTCTGTAGTTCTGGCAGCGATGGCAATGGGGTTCAGCTGGAGCGTGGCTACAAGGTTGGGGGACATGTTGGCAAAACGGCTTAGAGGCAGAACGATGAGGTGGTCATTGGAGGGGTTTCCCATGTCATAGTCGGGCTGGTGGCTGAGGAGGTCGGCTTTGTTAGTGTCACCTGGCTTATGGTGGAGCTCAAAGTTGTACTGGGTGAGCTCAACTTGCCAGGTGGCAGCACATGGACCAACTTTGTGAGGTTCCGCCCAGTAGGTGAGGTTTTTGTGGTCTGTCCATATTTTTACTGGGAGGATGGTGCTGCGGAGGAGGTGTGACCAATGACAGAGGGATCGTATAATTGCGAGTAGTTCGCAATCCTGGATGGAATAATTTCATTCTGCAGAGCTAAGGGTGCTGGAGAAAAAGCCGACCACACGTAGCAGTTTTGGACTCACAGGGTCTTGCTGCCAAAGGATTCCTCCAAGGGCAAACTGAGATGCATCCACCTCGAGTTCAAACTGTTGGTCCTGATCTGGGGCTACGAGTACCGGGCTGAAGGTGACGATGTCAATGAGGAGATCGATGGCTTTGCGACATTTCAGTGTCAGCACCTGCTTTTAGGAGAGCGGTGACTGGGCAAGCGATTTTAGCAAAGTTGGGGATAAAAGGGCATTGATACCCAAGGACACTGAGGAGCGAGCAAAGTTCTTTCAAGTTACAGGGTGTGCGAGGCCAGTCTCGTATGGCTGAGACTTTACCAGGGTCGATGGTGATGCCGGTTTGTGTGAGTCGTAGTCCGAGGAAGTTGATTTCAGGTACCTTGAAGATGCATTTTGCTAGTTTCAGGAACAAGTTGTTGTCATGCAGGATGTTAAAGAATGCGACAGTGATTTCATGGTGTAGGTCATCTTCGCCAGGCCTAGTTGTGATGAGGCAATCGTCCATGTAGTTCTTGAAGCGGTGGTTGTACTCGGCGTAGAGCGGGGTGAAGACATGGTTCATGAATCATTGCATAGCTGCCAGGCAGTTCGTGGGGCCGAAGGGCATTACCATGGGTGCATACAACCCTTGTGTCATTTTGAATGCCAATAGGTCTTGGGATTCCTCTTTGACAGCTAGATTGTAGTATCCTTCCTGTAGGTCAAAGCTGCTGAAACAGACCATTCCAGCGACGTCTTCCATGATTGTGTCGATTCTTGGTAGAGGGCTAACATTCTTGATAGTGATTGTGTTGAGTTTCCAGTAGTCAAAGAGGGGTCTGTATGTCCCGTCCTTCTTCTTTTTGTAGAAGACTGGGGTGGCATATGGTGACGTGGATTCTCGGATGAAACCCTGGGCAAGATTCTCGGCGATGTACTTTTCTTGGAAGATTTGTTCAGGCTGGGAGAGCTGGTATGGGTGGCAGGTGAGTGACAGTGGTGCGTTTAGTATGAGCCGGACTTTTAGATCCCATGGACAGTGTGGCGGTAACTGGCCTGCAATGGGCTTCATGAAGATGGGGGCGAATTTGTTGTACTCTGGTGGCAGGCAACTGAGGTCTTCGGGTGTGGGTTGATCATTGGATGTGTTTGCTTTCACATCGAGGCTTTCCACAATGTTAGCCTCAATGGCCTTGTTGACGAGGTCTTCTTCTTTGTTCTTAGATGTTTCTACTACTCGGACTTTGATGTTGTCTAAGGGGTGGTCTAGAGTTGGGATGACTGCTTTTCTTCGTTGTTCCATTATACGACGGAGGGTAGGAAACCTGGAGAAGAAGGGGGTTTCTGCTCCGACTGCAGGCCCTTTGAGTGTACTGGTGGGCCAATCGATGTCTGGGTTGAAGTCGCTGAGCCACAGGTATCCTAGTATGACTTGATCTTTTCCTAGGTTGGTGATGTAGAACCTGCTGGGTACCTTCTTGTTTCCTTTGGTGAGGATAAGGTTAAGGAAGTGGGTGATGTGTCCTGCTCAGTTCTGTATTCCGTCTATGTTTTGCACTAGTATTGGGTGCATTAATTTCTTGGTGCCAAGCTTGAGTCGCTTGATTGTAGAGTGGTCAATGAAATTCTCCATTGCATCACTGTTGACCAGAGCTCTTTCTTCTGTCATGCCTTTGAACGAATGAAACTGAACTGGGATTTCTAGTCTATTTCCCTTGAATATGTACATTGTTCTCAGATGTAAGGTCCTTGCTAAGACAGCTAGCTAGGACCCTAGACAAAACCCTGATCGATCAAGCCAGTGAAGTATTTCTCCTTGTTATCTTTGTCTTTGAGCAGCTCCTTGAGTCCTTTGAGTGCTTCATCGACGCTTAGCAGAGTTCTTTCTCTTTCTTGTTCCTTGATCTTGGTGGGGGCTGGTCTCTCATACTCGGCGGATCCGCTGTTGTTCGGACACTGGCGGGACATATGTTCTTGTTTGCAGCAGTGGAAATAAGCTCCTTTGGCTGAGAGTTCCTTTCTTTCCTCGTCAGTCAGCTTCTGGAACCGGATGGTTCCTGCATCCACATCCATCACATTAGGATCCCTTGGCTTGGATCCATAGTTCTGGTTGCAGAGGCATTTGGTGAACGTTTGTTGGCTGCTTGTCATGTTCTTCCCCATGAATTCCTTGGTTTCTAGGTACCTGAGCTGTTGCTCCCTGGCTGCTTTCTGCCAGTCTCTGAGATTTTGGGGCCTTGGGTTCATGTTGTTTATGATTCGGATGTTAAGTGGTCTGGGGAGTCCTTTTGTTACCGCCTCAGCAAGCGGCTAAACTGCTTTGTTGTGAGTGTGGGCCGGACTGGTTCTGTGACCCGCATAACGCCTGCTTCATCCATGAGTCCTGCCTCTGTGAGGGCTCCGGTGCCTTTCCCCCAGTTAAACCTGTACATTCATATTGGTGTCGTCTCTCCCGTGACTTCCTAGCAGAGGTCCTCGCCCGTCATTGTTGCAACCATCACTCCTAGTCCCTGCGCTTTGGGTCAGCAGGTGATCGTCTTATTGTCTTGCTGTTCTTATTGTTCCGCTGTGCTATTGTCTATGCCTCACCTTATTGTCTTGCTGTCTTATTGTCTGACGTAGCTAGCTCATATGCTATTGTTCGGACAGGTTGTCATGGTATTGTCTCTATTGTCTCCCGCCTCTTATTGTGATTACATACGCTAGCTACTGGGTAGTATAAGTAGTGTACTGTTTCTCCCTGTACTTGCTAAGTAGAGTCTTTTGTACAATCCAGTGCAAATTGCCTCTAATCTTTGGGCCTTCGTGGCATTCCCCCTCTTCAACGCCTTAGGTGGCATCAAGCGTCGTCTTACTAGTGCCTTAAGTGGCCCTCTTATGCGAGTCTAGTTGCGCATCAACTAGCTTTGAGTTGATCCTTAGTAGGTTGCCGGCTTAGTGGTAACACCTGTAACGCAGGATTATGTGCTGGGCTTGGAAACAGGCCGGTGCACCAATCATGTGCACCTTTTGAACCGCTCTCACCGCCACCGCCGCCGTCCACGCCCTTGCCTTGCCTCGCCTCGCCACACCATGCCATGCCACACCACACCACACCATGCCACGCCACGCCACGCCACGCCATGATCGTACCTACTCTTGATTTTCCTTCATTGATCTGTTCCCTCTGTTCTGCAGTAGCTTAGTTCTCGCCACGCTCTGTTCCCCTTCATCCCCTTCATACTTCCTCTCTATTGTTCTGCAGTAGAGTACTTGTCTCCGGAATCGTATAAATACACACGCGTTGGCCTCGTCTGGAGGTCAGTGAATTGTTTCCCCCTCTTCTTTCCTTGCGTGCTTTCCTTCTTCTCTCGCGACTTCAAGACTGCCTCCTACGGTTTAAGCTACCGCGCTGCCGCGGGATACCAGTCTCGACCTCAATGATTTTACCCTTATTTCGGACAGACGCCGCCATCTCTTCCGCTCTCGCTCACGCCTATCACGAGGACGCCTCGCTTGGTTACCTCGGATCCCTTCTGTCTCTTCTGCCTAGGCCCAGATCCTCGCATCTTGGTTTAGTTCTACATACCCCCGAACTCTTTGGAAGCGCGGAGTCGATCTCCTGCTTTCACACCTCTTTTGAACATGTTGAGCGCTCCTTGCTCTGTTTCCTTGTAACCAGCTTGTCCTAGTAGTTTGGTGAAGGTGGCAATGTATGTGTCGATATCTCCATGCTCCATTTTGAGTTTGTGGAGGGTGGACTCTGCTGAGACTTTTTCGCCTAGGTCGGTGTAAGTTTCCTCAAAGGCTTGGTGGAATCTGTCTCAGTGGTGCTTGTCGTTGTCGCCATAACCAGTGGCAACATCATCATCCATCTTCTTCTGCTGATCATTGGCCCAATCTTCAATGTTATTTCCTCTGAGGTGATTGATAAAGAGGGCAACGCATTTGTATGGTTGGGCAAAGATGGGCTTGTCTTTGTTGAGCTTCCACCAGCGGTTGAAGGCTCGCATGAAGTCCTTTGATTTGTTTCTGTCTCCCGTGAAGAGAGCTAGTGGGGTTTCATAGAGTCCTCCTTCTCCATTAGTTGGGGCAGGGGCTGGTGTGGGGTTCTGTGTTATAGTTGTGTCGGCTGTGAGTCCAGACATGATGTCGACGTGTGGTGCGAGTGGGGGAATGTTTGTGGGTATTTCGCTGCCTAAGGTGGCGGCTTCGTAGATGTGCTGGGTAAGAGGGGCTTCCAGGGTTTCTGTGGTTAAGGGGTGCATTCCTGACAGGGTTGCAATGTGGTGGAGTCCTCCTGAGATGAATTCCTCGTGAGGTTCTGATAGGGTGGACTGGGTACGTGAGATCTGTGGTGCTGTGGGTGCTATGGGTTCTGCCGACTGACTACTTGGTCTGGCATCGATATAATCGGGGTGCTGAGGGTCCTCTTGGTTCCAAAAGCCTAATCCCCACTGATTTTCTGTGTCAACTTTACGCGAGGTGTCTGTGTACCAGTGGTGATCTGTGCATTGCACTAGTTTGTACCAGTGTTCTTGGTCTGTGTGAAGATCTTTGATGAACTCAACGTGTGCGTTTTCATTGTGTCTGGTTCAATTGTTTCTAAGGGTGACTATGTATCTGCGTTGGTCTTCAGACCCTTTTGACAGTGTAAAGAACCAAGCATCTCCTTTGACATGTTTTGGGAGATCATCGGTTCTTCGGTGGATGATATGGGTGGGGTTCGAGTTGTGGAGAAAGGTGTGGATTGCTGCCAGGGTGACAGTTGGAAGCCTGACTTGTGTAATGCTCCAAGTGGGGTGCTAGTTAGTCCGACATGGATGCGTGAGGTCACGTGAGGCAACAGCAAGGTACAAGGTGGGTTTGGACGACTCTAGGTCTAGTCCACACTCGAGTGTAGTCACTTTAGAGTGCTTGGATGAAGGAGACGAGAGGGGTGAGGGACAGGGCTGCTACTCGAGTTGACTCAGTCAAAGACCAGGTACGGATACCGCGACGAGGTAGAGTGTGCAAGGGACTATGCCTCAACTTGCAGTCAGAGACGACTTAGCAAGGAACAGGGTAAGAAGGATAAGGCTACTGCTTGGATTGGGGGTTCAAGTCAGGCTTGGGTTCCAAAGGGCGAACCCAAGAGTCCTTATATACATGAGGAGGTGCAGCCTCGTACTGAGTGAGTCATATGTATGAGTCAGGGATGTGTATATGATATGAGTCACAAGGAGTCAGGTGTGAGTCAAAGATGAAATGTGATGGAGATGAAACACGTGAGTCAGGGAGAATGGGTAAGCAACATGAGTCATATGGGAAGTTTAAAGTGTAAGCTAGATTAGTAATAAAGGAAAAATGGACCTAGAACGTAACATGAGAGTGCAACTGTTTTTTGTGTGCGTGTGTTCCAACTGAAAATAGCACCGGCTAGTTTCACCACATAGCCAGAGGTGGACTTTCTTGTATTAGGATCGGAAGCCCAGTCAGAGTCAGCATAAGCCAACAAGCTGCCATTGCCAGGTCCATCATAGACTAAGGCATAGTCAGGCGTTCCCAAGAGGTAGCGACAGATATACAGCACTTTTCCTAAGTGTTCCTCAGTGGGATTGGAGGTGAATTGCGACAACTTTATAACTGCAAAGGCTATGTCCGGTCGCATTCCTAGCATGATATAGAGTAAAGACCCTATTACTTGCTGGTACTTAGAGCAGAGGGTTGCAAAGGCATTCTCCATTGCAGGAGAGGGTTGGTAGCCCTCAGGCAATGGAGTAGGAGCGGGCTTCGCATTTTTCAAGTTGAAGCACTCTATGACTTTCTGGAGATATGTGGATTGGTCAAGATAAATCTTGCCATCTTTGCGCCTTATGCGCATACACAAAAACTTTTGGGCATCGCCCAAGTCCCTGCATTCCCAATGCTTCATGAATAGTTCCTTAATTTTAAGGAGTTTCTTCTTGTCTGCACCCAGGAAGAGAACATTGTCTACATAGACAATGATGACGATACTCTGGTCTTTATTCACAAAGATCCCAGAGTCTGAGCGCAGGCATGTAAAGCCTAGTTCACCCATGGACTTATCAAGTGCTTTCCACCAAGCTAGAGCGGCTTGTTTTAATCCATAGATTGCACATTTTAAGCGCAAGACCTTGCCTTCTTGGCCTTTTACTTTGAAGCCTTCAGGCTGCTCCATATAGAGCTCCTCATTGAGTTCTCCATACAGGAAGGCTGTTTTGATGTCTAGGCTGGTGATGTGCCAATTTTTTAATGCAGCAAGCGCAATCATCAACCATACTGTCTCAAACCATACCACCAGTGAGAATATAGAGTCATAATCTATGCCTTCAACCTGGGAGAACCCTTTGGCTACAAGTCTGGCTTTTTTACGGCTGTCAGACTTTAGGTTGAATACCCATCTGTTCTTAATAACCTTGTGACCTTTGGGAGGGTCAACAAGTTCAAAGACTTTGTGTCTGCATAGGGAATCCAATTCCTCGCGACATGCCTGTTTCCACTCCTTCTGTGCGTCTTTAGGCATTTTTATAATGTCTCTAAAGGTCCATTCACGCACATTGGCAGTGTCTGGTGTTTCCGAATCTGGTGGCACTGCTTTGGCAAGCAGTTGATTCAGGAATTCTACTCCCCCTTCCCTTGCAAGGCGTAGAAGATCATCTACATCACCCTCTGAGTCTGTTTGCAGATCCTCACTCTCAGGACCATCAGAAAATCCTCCAGGGGGTACTGAAGGAGTGACTGGTTTGGTGCAGGAGCTACCTGGCTTACCCACCATATCTTTCCAAGTCCTAGTCCACTCAATGTCTTTTTCTACTTAGTGGGGTGTCTGCCATCCCCATAGACATTGCCAGGGCATGTAGGTACTTTCCTTGTTCGCGTAGACCGTTGTAGTGGTACAGGTTCTTCCACATGAGGAGGAGAGGACGGACCAGTTCCCAGGATGGGTATCTGCAGCTCCATGGTCCTCACTGAGTGGAGGGGTGGGTGCAGTATCATCTATTTCATCCTCGGGTGCTTGATCAAGCACTAGTTCCTCTCGCTTTGGTGTACGAGGTGTAGGGAGGTCATAATCACCAGGAGTGGTGTCTTTGACCAGCTCTATAGGTGGCTGTGAAGCTTGCGGTTCGCCAATCCTTGTGGTACCTCTCTTCTTACCTGGGGTAGAGCACTTGGGGAAGAGGGTTTCATCAAATAGTGCGGTGGTGCTATGGTATAGTGTATTATTTGAAAGGCACATGAATTTAAACACCTTGATACCCTCAGTATGACCTAGATAGGCCATTAGCTCGCTTTTGGGTGCTAGCCCATTTGCGCACGTTTCTTTGGGTATGTGCACATATGCACTGCAGCCAAATACTTTTAGATGAGAGACGTCTGGTGCTTCACCATTTAATAGTGTATAAGGAGTATCCCACTTAAGGTGATGCATGGGGGTCCTATTGTACACATGGGTAGCATGCTGGACGGCAAATTCCCACCAGGATTGTGGTATACAGGCATCAAATCACATAGATTGAGCCTTGTCCATTATAGTGCACATAAAGTGCTCTGCACGACCATTCTGTTGAGGGGTGTGTGGGGCAGACTGTAAGATCTTAATCCCCACATCCTTCAGAGTCTTCAGGAATGCGTCAGACTTGTATTCACCTTTAGCATCAGACATCCATTCCTTGATGTCTGCGCCATACTGGGTTTTTACCAGCACCATAAATTGTTTAAGGGCAGTAATGGCAGCCAATTTTTCACGGAGTAATACAACCCACGCATATGAGGTGTAATCATCTATAAAGTTGATGAAATATTTATACTTGTGGTACGAGACCACAGGGAAGCTCTTGAGATCAGAGTGTATGTGCTCAAAGGGTGCTGTTGCTCTTGGAGGGTGTGCAGATGCAGGCATCTTGCCTTGTGCACAGCCAGGACATACTGGTGAATTAGAGGGCACTTCTATATCTTTAGGGAAGCCCTTTACATGTTTAGGAGCATTAGTCAAGACGTCTTTAGATGGGTGTCCAAGACGCTTATGCATTAGCTCATAGTCTGCCTTATAGATTACCAGCATGCTTTTATCAAGCTGCACTGGGGTGGCTTCTAGAATGAATATAGTAGAGCCATTATACAGGGGTTTACATGTTATAATATTAGTGCTTTTGTTTAACAAAGAAATGCTTAGAGCATCCCCTGAGATGCACATTCCTTGTAGCAGGAATTGGCCCATAGAAAGGAGCATTGTAGTAATCTGCGGCACGTGTAATACATGCTCAAGGTGTGTTCTAACGGTTTTACCATTGACAAGGTGCTTTAGAAGCACTGTGCCTTCACCTTCGACATAAATTGTATGGGCAGCAGTAGTTACTGGAGTCCTTTCATGTGGTTTATATTTCCAGTACTCAATGAAGTCATTAAGGTCAAAACAAAAGTGCGATGATGCACCAGAGTCCAGAAGCCATGTAGGCTTTGTCCAATGTTCCTTACATCTCCCACAAAAAATGTATAATTGTCCATGTTCACATTTAGAGTCACCAAGATTTACAGAACTATTCAAGGCGCAGGAGTGGCGACAGTCTCTGCCGTTGCTCCTGTCTAATTTGAAACAAGCCTTTGGGAGCATTCCCAAGGTGTTCTCAGAGGTAAGCCTTAAGGCCCCCTTAGAGGTTCCAGCCATGCACCTTAGCCTTTTTAGGGGCTGGTGCAATTCTGTAAGGGTGTGAACTAGGCACAGGAGAGAGGAAGGGCATACACACACTTTGCCATCATCGAGATCACTTCCCCAATCAAGTGGCTCAGCACTAGGGGATAGTGGCTCAAAGCTGGGGTCAGCTTCTTCTCCTTCACCGGCTTCTTGGCCGGCTTCTTCATCTGCTTCTTTGAAGACCCAATCGCCTTGGTCTTCCTTCCCTTGTGGGGGGTGCATTTCGACATCAGAGTCTTCTACATCAGAAATGTGAGACACCTTGGCCCAGGGGGACTCAAGGTAGGTGTCTGTGATGCACTGCTCGAGGGTCTTTACCATTTGGATTGTTGGCTTAGACCCAGAGGCTTAAGCAGTATCAATGGCAGCGTTAAAGGCCTTGTAAGGGCCAGGTGTATGCTGCTTAGGAGCAGGATGAGTGACGGTGCACTTTTGCATCCCAGATGGAGCAGGGAGCACAATGGTGGAGGTAGTGGGAGGTGCCAAAGAGGCGACGTTTGCAATGTAGGAGTGGGAGTGGGACTGATCGGCCTGCTTGGCCTTGCCTTTGCCAGCACGTTTTCCGCGCTTGCGCTTGGCTTGGCCATTGGAACATTGCTGCTGCTGGTTCTGCTGCTGCTGCTGGCTAGACCCTTGCTGGTTAGACCAGTTTGGGTTGCCGCGCTTGGGCTTCACTGCGCTGATCTTATTGGCATTGTGCTTGCCAGAGCCATGGCGAACTGAGTCCGCCTGGAACTGCGTGATTACCGCAGTGCACACATCGGCAAGGATTAAATCCTCAAGGGTATTGTTGCCAGTGACGACAGAGATCAGCATCTCCCATTTCTGTGGGAGAGCAGCTAGGGCAATCATCGCCTGAAGTTGAGGAGGGACAGCAACATTGGCAGCCTTCATTCATGCATAAGCAGCGAAGGCTTTGTCAAAGTAAATGTTTGGGTCGGTACTTGTGGAAATGTGTGCATTTAAGCAGTCCTTAAAGTCTTTGAAGACTAAGGACGCTGTAGATTTCCCGTAGGAATTTCTAAGCGCATTCCAGAGAGCAGCAGAGGTCAGATAGTGCTGATGGCTCTGCTGGACTGTGGGTGACAACCTGAGGGTTATCGTCCCCAAGGCTACTCCATCATTCTTCTCAAATTCTCTGATGCTGGCCAAGATCTCCAACTTGTGCATTGCAGAGAGTTGGTTCATCTCATCCTCATTGTTAGGGAAAAATTCCCTTTCCATATCACCCTTTACATACGCCCACATTCCAGTGGACTGTATGAGGGCTTGCATCGCAACTGCCCACTGTCTATAGTTGGTTCCATCAAGGATGGGAACCAGAGAGGCGGTGTTGTTGTTAGAAGACATTGTTTCTGTTAAGAGAGGCTGGTTAAAGCGTCAGCAGAACGTCTTCAAAGTATCCAGAAAAGATAGAGGCATAGTGCGCCTATAGGGCAGCATCATTGCCTTTAGGCCAACAGGTTACTTTGCCTTTTAGCAGCCAGTAAAGGTGCTTTATTGGCTAGCAGGGCCCATAACCTATTGTGCAGCCATATAGGTGCAGCTGTAGGCTAAGCAACCCACCTGGTTTGTGGGTTTGGTATGTAGCTTTGCTAGTACTATGTGTAGGCTTAGATGTTGCACTTGAGTGAGTGAGACAATGTGTATTAGGAGTCTACATAGTAGGGTATTTATACCTGTAGGTGGCTATATGACAAATACACAATAAAGAGTGAGTAAAGGCATCCACGATATCGCGTTTACAGTGTCACCTGATACATTTCATACTCAGGTGCCCAAATTATCATACTGTAAGCACGATGAGTGTCGTGCTTGTGTCCGCAGAAGGGAAGGGGAAATAGGAGAAGAAGTGTGGGAGAGCAAGGGGGTGAGCTAGGGAGGAGAGAACGACACGGCGATGTCCCGGAGAAATGAGAAACAAAACAGGCCCGCTTGGCCCACCCTCACGGCGGCGTGATAGCTCACTCGAGGGGCAATTGAAGTGGTCGCGGCTGACCAGGCAACTTGGGGGGAAATCACCGTGCGAGGGCTCCAGCCCATTCGCTGGCTCTTGAGGAGCCCGGTGAATCTCTATTTATGTGGTGCAGAGTACTCAAAGGGAACAAGGAAGGTGCCTAAAGGAGGTAGCTACAGTTAAGGTAAGGTGTGTAAAATCTCCATTCCAGGCCCAGCACGCGCCCTCCCCTTACAATACTAAGACTGCAGAGACGTTCTGTATAGTACTTGTTACTCCCAGTATAGTAAACCGAATGATGTGGCACCTAAGGGCTGCCAAGAGATCTCTTCTATGATCAGATCTAAGGTGCATCTATGTGAAACACAGTGCATGTGAACTCCAGCGGTAGTAGACCGCTTCTAAGTGCCGCACCTAAGCGTTGGCTCCGGTGTTCCGGTCGATCACTATTGTTCCGACAGGGGACATAGGAGACGAACAACCAGAATGATCTGCTGCAGAACAATTGCAGCAACTCTATGTGGGAATTCTCCCCAATCACTTGCAGCTGGACGGTGCTCAGAATATGCAGAAGAAGGTGCCAAACAGACTAGTAATAAATACAGGAGACTCGAGTACCACATCTTGGTGAAGGAAAGCAGCACAGAGGAAAGCAGCGGAAGGGTGTATGACCCTTGATGTGTTCATACAGAGGAAGGTCTGTCCCAGAGTGCCAAATAAAGTCCGAGACAGTGCATCTCATCATGCATCATGCTTAGAAGCGACAGTGTAGCCCTTCACCACTTAAGGAAGACATAATGATTATTGAAGTAATCGATCTTGCTGGAGAGTGTGTGCAATCAGCAGCACACCCAGCACCCGACCGACTCAATAAATTAGCGCAATCAGCACCAGATCTGTGCGATCAAGACAAGACACCATCATCAGCAGTTCCCGCTTTGCCCTGTGAAGTTGAGATGCTTGCACAATCGGCAGCTGACATATTAGTGCAATCGGGAGAAGATCTCGCCGTGCCCTGCACAGTAGCACAACCTGCAGCAGATCTTGCCGTGTTGCACCCGGATGCTTCAATTGATTATGCCATAGATCAATTAACAGCAGAGCTTGCTGCTTTCTGTTTTGATCAGCTAGAGAAAAGTGTGACCTCAAGAGATGGGGTGGACTTAAATGTGGATGCAGATGCGCTTGAAAATGAATTCCAGGTGAGCGTGTACATTGTGAGGGGAACGTAACAAGATATTCAATGATCATTGAGTTAAGATCATATCTGCAGCCTTGGAAGAGGTGCAAAGTACTGTCCCGGACTTAACAAGGGACTTGGAACAGCCCTTGCTTCCACCGGAGGGCCCTGCTATTGAGGCTGCACAGGAGGTACTCAGATTGGAGGAGATTGGAGGAGAACAATGAACCCGCGGATATTATGAAGATCATCGAGACTTGTCTCAAGGACATCAGGAGGGACAAGTCAAAGCAAGCAATGAAATCACTTTCCTGCATTATCGCAGTGACCTAATACATCAAACTTCATGCATATTACAAGGTGCACAAGGTGTAGAAAAGTGTAAGAACTGGGATTCAATGTTTTAGTTGATTTCTCCAAAAGAATGCTTATTTAGCATGGCGCACATGGTGTCTCGCAGACACTCAACGCATGTTCCCACACTCAGGCACAAGACTAGGTAACTAAAGTAAGGTGTACCTGAAAATGGATGTACTGTAACACAAGCACAATTCTGACTGCTAAAGGAGTGTGAATACTATAACTAATGGGCTAAAGGAATGTGCTAAGGCTGCCAGATGTGCAGATCTAGAGATAGATGGTAATCAATGAGCTAATCTAAGGGAACAAGAAAACATGAGCATGCACACGCAAACACGGGCATGCATGCACGAACACATTGCGTTCGACACAAGGTGTGCAAACAGCCATGCCTCAAGGTGAGTATGGCCATTGCATGTCAGATGGGCAAAGGCCCTTACTTTGCTCATCAAATACGATACATCAAACTGTACCTCTTGAAGAATCGATGCCTCCCTCTTCCTAAGGCATATGTCCAGGGTCGTCATCACTCCCTCCTCAACAACGAAGCTGTCTTGCATGATGTGTGTGTTTATCTTGCTACTCAGAACCTGGGCACTGCAACTCCTCGTGCCTTGTGCAAATGTAACGCTCCGAGTGGGGCGTGAGGTTGACTGACTTGGTCACGTGTGCCTAGGCATTAGACAACACTGAGTCTAGGGTTACGAGGTTCAGGGGAGGTTCCAGGCACAGGAGGCACTGGGCAGCATTGGACGACACTAGGTCAAGTCCACACTCGAGCGTGGTTGCTTTAGAGTGCTTAGATGTACGAGGTGAGAGGGGTGAATATAGTTGCTACTATACCGCACAGCCGATAAGCCTGGAGAATGTCCACGAAGGACAAGTGCTGTTCTCAGAGGTCAAAGGAAGGCGCGTATGGTAGAACGGTTTAGAGGGAAGCAGACAGGGGCAGACCACTACTGGTAGCACAAGGCGTACGCAGCAGAATAACAGTGAGGGGCTAAGGACTCGGATTGGGAATCAAGTCTAGCTTGAGAGATACAGGCATCTCTCAAGGGTCTATATATACTGGGTGCTATGAGTCAGGAATCTGGGTATGAAAGGTAAAACGTGTATCAGGAGTCAGGGGGAGTCAGGACGAGTCAGGTTAAATAGTGAGTCAGAGATGGTGAAACAAGGAAGAAGCATAGGGCTTCTGATGGATACGAAGCATGATCTAAGTGGAACGTGATACAGGTGAAACGGGGTGGATCTGTGATTATTGTGAAGCAGGATGGGGATGAAACGTAATTGGTGATTGGAGGATCGGGGATCAGGAAGCATGTCCGGATGGGGATAAAGTATTAGAGGGGAAAGGTCTGAAGGGTATGGGGTATACAGGTAACGAGCCAGCACAGGGTTGCGAGGGTGATGATGAGGGCGGCAAGGATGCCGTGGGCGAGGAATAGTCCAGTGAGGTGCAGGAACATGGGTATGTGTGTACGTGAGGAGTCACATGAGCAAAGGGAAGGGAAAAGAAGGGTCAAAATCATAACAGCAAACATATCAATGATGTCATCCTTCCCATGCTCAAGATCAAAGGCACAATTGTTGAATCTACAGCACAGCGGTGGTGTAATGCTCCAAGCGGGGCGCTAGTTAGTCCGACATGGACGCGAGAGGTCACGCGAGGCAACACTGGGGTTCAAGGGAGTTCAAGGTAGAGTTGGACGACACTAGGTCAAGTCCACACCCAAGCGTGGTTGCTTTAGGGTGCTTAGATGTAAGAGACGAGAGGGGTGGAGGACAGGGCTGCCACTCGAGTTGACTCGGTCAAGGACCAGGTACGGATACCACGACAAGAGTAGAGTCAAAAAAGTCAAGTATGCCTCAACTTGCAGTGGCTAAAGCGCACTAGCAAGGAACTAGGTAGAGAGGATAAGACTACTGCTTGGATTGGGGGTTCAAGTCAGGCTTGGGTTCTAAGAGCGAACCCAAGAGGTCTTATATACAAGAGGGAGGCGCAGCCTCGTGTCTAAATGAGTCATATGGCTGAGTCAGGGACGCGTAGTCATAATGAGTCATGAGCTGAGTCAATGTGAGTCACAAGATAAAACATGATGAAGATGAAACACGTGAGTCATGAAGATGGGATAATGTGAGTTATATGGAAAGTAAAAGTATAAGCTAGATTAGGTCATAAGGAAAAATGGGGCCGGAACGTAACAGGTGGCTCAAGTACAGACTGGGATATGAATGCAAAGAAACCAAAAAGGGGTGGTATATTGATGGACATGAGCATCCAGATGTAATTGTAGAGAGGAAGACATTCCTTAAGAAGCCAAGTAGCTATGAGCGGTATGTTGCATGCATCAATGCGCTCAATGCCTTCACACTACTGGTCTGAATGTATTGATCAAGATTGATGGCATCGTACGACAACAGGACACTTGAACACTGTCCACTGGTGCTTTGTCCAGGAGCGAAGGAGCACATTTTAGTGATGCAAGACGGGTCTATTTTCCACATGAATGAATCTCGGCAGTCGCGTGGCTTGGGTGAGATCAGCAACTGATCTGGGTGAAGGGAAATGGATGGGTGATCCATGTATCCGACTTCATAGCTGAAACCATTGGCAGAATCAAACTGTCTGATGAACAGATTGCTGATCAAGTCAAACTACTAGAGGAGCATTGTCTCCCTGTGTTCGAGGCCAGAGAGATTACCTACCCAGGAAAGGGCTTCGACACATGGTGGGATCTCCCTCAGTTGATCAAGAAAGTCAAGACAGCAATCAATGTATTTAACTAGACACATCCGGACTGCGTTGCAGTCTTGGAAATACTCACTGTAGCAAATTAAAAACTGCACATTGTAGGATGCATATTTATTGCAGCCAAATGGGGGCGAGACAGCATTGATAGATGAATAGCTGGAGGCAATGTAGCAACCCTGTTTCCATCAGGCCGTGCCACATGGTTGGAAATAGTTGGGTGAGGGGTGTCTCAGGCCTGCTGCGTTTTCCAAGGCTGTGTTACATTTTACAGAAGTGGATTCTGTAATAGCACGTATACCCATAATCATGGAGCGGGAACCAGGACCTTGGATCACCAATCCCCGGTTGTTTTCAAAGTCTAATCAATCAAACACAAACAGCGGTGATAGACAGATTCTTAATTCAATCGATGAGCCATGCAAGCTTCATGGTCCGAAGTACATGTGTGTAGTGAGGGGACACGTGCTGGGCTCGGAAACGGGCCAGACACTTCGTCAGCGTGCGCGTGGCGTCCCCTGGAATGGAGAACAGCCCTTACCTTTCATAGATATTCCCTTTCAGCTCCTTGTAGTCCTTTCTTTTCATTTCACTTAGCCTAAATTGTCCTAGATTAGAGATTTGTGCCTATAAATATAGTGCACCGGGCTCCTCGAAAGAGGAGCGACGTGGACCAGGACGTTCGTGCAATGTCCCCATTTTTCCCCCTTTATCCTTGCTTTGTCAGCTGCGACGTGCTCCAACGAGAGAGCAGGCCACGCAGGCCACCCTTATTACTTTCTACCGGACGCTGCTGCCAACACTTCTCCTCCCTTGCTCAACAACCCTCTCTCCTCTTCTCTGCTGGGCTCAGATCTTCATTCTGTGCTCGGCAATCTACCCCCTTTGAACTCTGTGAGGCGCAGAGCTTGCTTTGTGCTTTCATGTGGTCAAAAACTATGTCACAATCATAGGATGAGGCCGAGGAAACTCGAGTACAAGCACAGTAATGTGCCAGGAAGGAGAGTGACTTCTGGATAGGATGGTAGCCCAACATTGAAAGGTAAATTTGATGTCATACAGACTCTAAGTCAGGACCCTCGGGTGCCAGTCTATAGCCCTCTCTGGATCCAACAATAACGCCATCAACAAAGACCAGTCTAGGGCGGCCCATCGTCTCTGCAGAGAAACTGTCTGCAGAGAAGGGGTTTGGCCAGTAAAGATAGTAGCAGATGGTCCCTGAGAAAATACCGATAAGCCCCCCAACAATCATGTCCTCTTTATGGTGGTGCTTTTGGGGATAGTCAGTCTAGCGCTAGAAAGCAGTCAGGGAAGTGAACCCACATAATCCTTGATATGGGTAATGGCAACCCAGGTGGCAAAGACCATCAGCAAGAGGATGAGGCATAAGCGAACAAGTTGGCTACGAAGGAAGGAGCCAAAAGAGGGTGCGACACTGAAGCACAGAGCAGCCGTCTTGCCTGCGAAAAACAAGCTGACAAAGGTCATTCCGACAAAGGCCGTGGACGCATGGCCAGAGGGAAACAACTGCCGGCCATCAATGATTTGCTCCATGTCTCTGTGGAGTGTGAACGGTGATTCAATGGAGAAATGATCTTGAGCCTTCATATATACCTAGTGCATACATGTTGTGAGGCATCCCATTGGCACCAAGATAAAAAGTCTGGATGGAGCCGACCAGGGATGAACACGCACACATGTATAGGTGAGAAATTTGTCTTAGTTATACAGCGCTAAGATTTACCGACGCGGCTCTTCAGTGTGTCCGTGATCAAGCGATTCAAGGTGCTATAGTTTCATCAGCAGGGTATAATCATACATCTGTTGTAAAGACGTGATGAACTTTTCAGAGATAGATGCAAGCAGGCTATGATGAATTTCATCATTGAGCCTCTGTATCCCCCTACAAAGATGGCAAGTACAACAGGCACCAGTGCTGCTATCAAGTTGTTTGTCAAGCTTGGGATCCTTGAGATCAAGCCTGCATAAGTGCTCAATAGTGGCAACGCAATGGAGAGAGATTACTGTTGAGAAGTGTAGGGATGCTGAATGAGTGGGTCATTGGGGGAGAAATCCCTCTTGAAGACTGGCCAACCTCGAATAAAGTTGTCAAGAAGGAAGAATCCTAACACAATGATCCTGCAATTTGTTAAGATCGTCGCGGTATGGATATCGACATTGAGGAAGAGGAGGAGGATGGGGACGATAGGGGCATAACGGGTAAGAGGGAAAAGTATACCTTGCCAGAAGATTCCTCCTTGCCTCCCATTTCTCGTCTACCCGACATCTTCCTCGACATCGTCTCCCACCTCTCTGAGGTCAAAGCACTGGCGGAGCACATCAAGGGGTGGAAGTTGCGCGTTGCAACCATGTGCTCTGGGACAGAGTCCCCCCTTCTTGCCCTCAACCTTATCAGTCACGCTATGACTGAGATGTTGAGACAGGCCAGTACTACCGACCCGCATCGTGTTATGTACAATAAAGTAGAATAATTAAAATACATTCCTTTGTGTATAAACAGTTAATGCATGCTCCTTTTGTACAGTAATAATATTCGTAGACACTCATTATTCCAAAGGACACTTTCATACACTCATTATTCATA
>Ga0210393_10000853_pt1 | contig 26173 bp, 21 predicted proteins | sample IncBWC27OmetaG_FD_160068 | JGI IMG/M metagenome (GOLD analysis project Ga0210393, IMG submission 160068) | Forest soil microbial communities from Barre Woods Harvard Forest LTER site, Petersham, Massachusetts, United States - Inc-BW-C-27-O ...
GGGCAACAGTCCGATGCTGTACAGATCAATCAGCTGGAAGCCGAGCTTCCATGCAGGCGAGTCCGGCTTCAGACGCAAATCGCCTTTCTCGAGATCCACGAACAGCGGATCGGCGCAGAGACTGTTGTTTTCCACACCGAGCGGTTGTTGGCCGTCCAGATATTTCTGGCCCCAGGCCGGATCGGTGGGACACCAGTAAAGGTTGTGGTCTGTGTAGGTGCCTTTGAGTCGGTCGCCGGGTCCGGTCGAGAAGGAGCGGTACTCGAGCACGGGCAGGTAATCGTTGCGCGGAGAGTAGATGATGTTCCGCTCAATTCGGGCGCCGGTGATGTCCAGTTTGGCGTTCTTAGGGCCGTAGGGATAAAGGCCGGGCACGCAGATGTATCCGTGGACGATGTTCGCCGGCCGCATCTTCCTGGGGCTCGGGCGAATATCCGCGATGATATTGTTGAGAATGTGGTTTCTGCCTGTCATCGAGATGCCAACCTGCACACTGTGGATCCGGTAGATCACGTTACCTTCCACGATCGTCTCGTTTTGGACGTCGTCGCAGCGAATGCCTGCCCCCATGTGCGTGCCGCTGCAATGGTGGACGAAGTTGTGATAGATGTGATTCGCCCGACCGCTTCCGGAAATGTAAATTCCGTTGCCGTCGCCCATCGATTCCATCACGTGATGGATCTCGTTTTTCTCCACCAGATTCTCGCGGGCGTGGAGAAACTTCTCGTAGTCGTACCACTCGCTCCAATCAAACGACAATTTCGTCTCGCCGATCTCGCGCCAACGAACCGCCCGCGACGCGTCGCCGGAGGGGTCTCCGCGCCCCATGGAGACGCGCCCGTTGACCGCGATCCCCGTGTAAGGCGTGTTGTGGATGAGATTATTGGCCACGTGATTGTTGCCGCTCTGCCAAACCATGATCGCCGGAGTGGCCCAGTAGACTTCCCCAGTGTCGCGCACCCAGTTGTTGACCACTTCGTTGTGGTCGTTCGTGTTCTTGGTGCCGGGGCCGTAACCAGCCAACAGGATAGCCATCGCACCCAGGTGGCTGAATGCGTTGCCGGCGATGCGATTCTGCTGGCACGTCAGGTCTAGGCGAATGCCTGTTCCGCTGGTGGCGGTGAAGCGACAGCCCACGACCGCACATTCGGAAGCGCCGCGAAAACGCATGGCGGCGGTGGGGCGGTCGAACATTTCCCAACTGTGCTGCAGACTCCAACCTGTGTAGCCGTGCCAGGGGAACCGTTCGGCGTGAGCGAACGTCAGCCCTTGGAAGACGAGGCCCCGCACCGGCTGATCTTGAGGCCCGTCGTAGTCGATTTTTCCCTCGACTTTGATCAGTTCAGTGAGGCCCGGTGCGACGATGCCCTCGCCGGGTCGCTCGCCCTTGGGCCAGAGATAGATTTTTCGCTCAGCCGCGCTAAAGACCCACTCGCCGGGTTCGTCGAGCGCTTCGAGGAGATTCTCGATCCACAGCGTTTTGTCGAAATATTTGACCTTGCCGATGGGGCGGGAAGGTGCTGAAGCAGTCTTTGCCACGCCGGCCCGCTCATCCACGGAAGCGATCGGCAGAATGTTCATTTCATAATCGCAGCTGGGGATGACCAGCAACTCCGCCTCTTTGAGGTCGGGCCAATTCTTCATTGCGCCCACGGGAAAGCGAAACTGGTCAAGCGGCTGGTTCGGCTTCACGAATTCCGGCGGGGTAAAGCCTTTGGTCCGCGCCCGCGGCAGCCGTTCCAAGCCGTCGTATAAGGTCAAAATCCGGTCGAAGTCTGGCGGCAGGTCGGCCACCCACAGTTTGCCGCGCGCGGTGGCAGGAACTTCCGGTGGATTCTCAGTCAACTTTCGCCAACTGCGAATCGGCACGCCCGAGCTGAGGATTGGCTTTTCGCCCGGAGAGGCCGCGTACGTGATTGTCCCCCCGTTCGGCGCGGAATCGTCGAGCGAAAAGACGAGCGTTTCTCGCAACACATAGGTTCCGCCGCGGATTCTCACAACGAAATCTTTCTTGTGCGACACCTTCTTCAGTTCGCGCACTGCGTTCCGCGCGCGTGTCAGAGTGGCGAACGGTCCATCAGTCCGGTCCGCATTCGGTTCCGAGACGCTGCCCGACCAGCTATCTCTTCCGTTGGTCGCAACATAGAAATCGCCGGACTTGGTGGCGGCTGCACTCTGAGCGCGGGAACAATCCGGCAGCCACACGATCAGCAACAAGGCGATCGCGGCAATCTTCTGGTGAGAGTGGCTGACCCGTTTGTTCATCTTCGATCCCGTGGCGCCCTGATTTCACAGAATTGTATCGCCAGCGTTGGCAAACTCAGGCGTGTGGATTCAGAATGTGATCGCGTCCGCACATGCACATGAGCAAGGCTCTCTCCTTCTCGATGATTCGGGACACCGATCCAAGGTTCCAGGAGTTCCTCGTGAGCGAACACGTGTCGCGTCGTGAATTTGTTGTCGGTGGGGCCGCCCTCGTAGGCGCCGGAGTGGCAATGGCAAAGAGCCAGGAGCCGCAGCGAGTCGTCGTTCGCGGCGTCAAGCCGGTCGTCATCTCCGCGGCCAACGGCAATCATTTCAGGAACGGCGGCAAGGTCACGTGCGTCGAGAAGGCCTTTGCGATGATCACGGAAGGCGCCGACGTGCTGGATGCCCTGATCGCAGGCGTCAATATCCTCGAGCTTGATCCGGAAGAGACGAGCGTTGGCTACGGCGGACTGCCGAACGCCGACGGCGTGGTGCAATTGGATTCCTCTGTCATGCACGGTCCGAAGAAACGTGCGGGTGCCGTCGCAGCCATCGAGGGCGTGCGGACGCCGTCGCTCGTCGCCCAGGCGGTGATGGAGAACACAGACCATCACTTGTTGGTCGGCAGCGGCGCGCAGACCTTTGCCCGGAACATGGGCTTCAAGATTGAGCCCGACCTCAACACCGAGAAATCGCGCAGGCTCTGGCTGGAATGGAAGCGCCGCGCCGACCCGGCACACTATCTGGATCCCAAGAGCCGATCCGACGCGGGACTCAAAGCCACGCGAGAGATGGCCGAGGAGGGTTTGATCGACATCCATCATGTGACCGGTACCATCAACTGCAACGGCCTCAACGCCAAGGGGGAAATCTGCGGCGTGACGACGACCAGCGGCCTGGCTTTCAAGATTCCCGGCCGAGTCGGCGACTCACCCATCCTCGGCGCGGGCCTGTACGTAGACAGCAGCGTCGGAGCGGCCGGCTCGACCGGGCGCGGCGAAGCAAACCTCTACGGCCTCTCGTCGTTCCTGATCGTCGAGTCGCTGCGACGCGGCATGCACCCAAAGGACGCGGCCATCGAAGCGTGCCAGCGAATTAAAGCGAACACGGTCGAAAAACGGCTGCTCGACAGGCGCGGCAATCCCAATTTCGACGTGACCTTCTACGTTCTCGACGCCAAAGGCCGGCATGCCGGTGTCTCGCTCCTCTCAGGGGCCAAGTACGCCGTCTGCACCGAGAACGGACCGGAAACGCTCCAATGCGAGGCACTCATCGAGCGCAAACCCGCTGGATAGCCAACCGCGGACTTGGCCGGCGGACGTTTGTCCGCGCGATCAGTTCCGTTCCGGCAGCGGCTTCTTGCGGGCGATTGTGACCAGCGCGAACAGGTCGGCTTCCAACTTCATGTTGACGGGCGGTTTGTCCCAGCCGAGGGCTGCCCCGAGCGCGCGGGCGGACTTATCTTCAAGAGCATCGCGGACCAGCGTCTCGAAGCCGGCGGCGGCGAGGTCCTCGGCCGAGAACGGGCAGTGGCCATCTGCCCAGGGGATGTAGGGCTTGCCGGCGGGGTTCGGGGCAGGACAAACGTTGTAGATCACGAACCATCCACCCGGTTTCAGCGCCGAGGCGACGGCCTTCAAGAACACAGGGTCGTCGCCGCCGATGTCCACCAGCATCCGTGGGTCCACCTTCTGCGCCGGATGGATGTAGCCCCGCTTCAGCGTGTTCTTCGAGAGGAAGAGGTCGTAGCCGCTGCCAACCGCCGCCACAACTTTCGGATCGGCAGGAAACTTCCCGTTGACCAGCTTCACCGACCCGCCCGCATCTCCGATCGGCCCCTGATCGCCGGACGCGGAGTAGAGTACGGGCTGTAGCGGATCGACATCGATGCCGATAGCCTCGGCCCCGAGTTCCGCGAACAGCCGCAGCTGCCCGATACCGCCGTGGCCGAAGTCAGCCACGCGCTTCCCGCGCATTGTGCCGAAGTCGACTCCGCCGAGCCGCTCCAGCGGCAGCAGATAAGCCAACGGCGAGCCGTAGAAGAGGCCCTGGTAGGTGTCCTCATCAATTGCCATGGGCGTCCAAGCGGCGCGCTCGCCGGCCGCGAGTTTTGCGAAGCCGGCGGCGTCGAGCCACTGCCGAGTTCGGCCGCGGCGATAGACCGTTCGCGGTGTATAGGGCGGAGCGCCCTCAGCGGCCTTGAGGAAAGCTTTGCCGAGATCGCTGTGCGCGAGCGGTTTAAGGGCGCGCGCCTCGACGGGAAGCGAGGACGGTAGTGGTGTAGCAGCGGGTTCGGCCGCAGCGACAGCCGCGAACAACAGAAGAATGGCCGGCGTCATGTGAGTACCTCTGGACGCTTTAAATGGCGCGAGGCTAGTTCTAGCCGAAAAGTGGGAGGACCGTCCACCGCTCCGGGCGCTCTTTGCCGGCGGACTCAGGAACACTGGCGGACTAGCCGCCAGTGCCACCCGCTGAGTCCGTTTTCTTCAACTATCAATAGCCTTTCATGACAGCAATCGCCTCGTCGCGGGACAGTGTTTTGAGCTTCACGTGCTCCAGTACCTCCTGCTCCGGAGACATCGATCGGAGGAGCACAACTGAGAAGACATCCTTCTTTGCCTCTGGCGACAGCTTTTTCCCGTCGCAGTACGCGCGGAACGCCTTACTCATGTGCTCCCAGATCTGAAGTTCCTTGTCGGGGTTTGCGTCCCGCTTGAAGTTATCGACCCACTGCTCGACCGTCTGGCCGTCTACTTCGAGGAAAGTGGCCTGAAGCGCACGGATGCGTGCCATCTGCTTATCAGTGAGCGAATCTCTCCGAACGGGGCCGGCTTGGATCGCTTTCGGATCGACCCACTCCAGCCGCCCCTCGCCACTACCTTTCGCGGGCGGCAACGCCGTCGGTGAGCGTGCACAAGCTAGGGGCATCAAGCAGAGCACGCACGCCTGGAGTCGAAGCGATTTCATCGTGCCGTAATCCTTCACCAACCAACTGGGATCTGCGTAACCCGGCGTTTGTTCGGCAGCGGCTCCGAAGTCCATTGATTGTACAACAGATGGCGCTGAGCTTAAGGCGCCGCGTGGCCAGAGCGTTCGCTTGCGTAAGCGTCAAAGATTGCTCACGCTGCTACGTGGCGAAGACTCTTGCCGTCAGCCGCGCTGTACAGGCAATGAGTCGCTACGATCAGCGGCACGAACAACCGTGAGCACGTAACCCGAAAAGAGTTCTCGGATGGCATACTGGCTGTTCAAAGAGGAACCGGAACACTATTCACTCGAGGACTTGTTCCGCGACAAGCGGACAACATGGGCTGGCGTCGGGAACAACGTCGCGCTCAAGCATCTGAGGTCGGTGCAGAAGGGCGACCACGTCTTCTATTATCACACGGGCAAAGAGAAGGCCGTTGTCGGTGTGATGGAAGTGGTCAAAGGCGCGTATCCTGATCCCGAGCGCGACGATCCTCGATTTGTGGTCGTCGATGTAAAACCGATCAGCCGGCTCGACCGGCCTGTCTCGCTCGCCGAGATCAAGGCGAATCCCAAGTTCGCGGATTTCGCCCTGGTCCGCATGTCACGCCTCTCTGTCATGCCAGTCACTGACAAACAGTGGGCAGAGATTGAGCGGCTCTCAAAACAGGACGCGTAGCCCCGCCCGCGCGAGCGTCATTACGGGGAAAGCCAAGGCCGGCCAGAAGAACTCTCTCTTCGCAGGAGCGGTCTCTGAAGCGCGATGCCGCCGATCGCCCACCGGGCCAGCGCGCGTCCACTGAGTAGGGAGCCGGAGATTCAATCGATCCAGGCGCTTTCGTTGGCGGTTTGTTCGTCTCGCCGCCCGTTATCTAAGACGCTGACTGGGCGGACTGTTATCGCTACACTCAATGGCCACCTTGAAACATGAGACGGCTCGACAAGGAATCTCTCGATGGCGGACTTGAACCTGCCGAACGACCTCGTTGAGTTCCTGAGATCCAAAAAGAAACTGAAATACAAGCCGGAGGACTGTGAATGCGGCCAGGTGGAATTGTTGCCGATTGAACAACTCAAGACGGAGCTTTTCGCCGTCAAAACGGAATACGACGAGGATCCGCATGCTTTCGACATGTCCTCGCCCGAAGACGGTTGTTACCTGGTCAGAGGAGTCAGTCTGCTCGCGAGCTGCGAGTTTTACGAACCGCTCGGCGTGATGATCTGGCTTCCCGAGGAGCAGCAGTTTGGTTTCTTTGATGAAGAGCACATGCGTTTGGAGACATTTTCCAAGGAGGTGACATGGTCAGAGATCAGCAACAACTTTCCCAGGTTTGCCAATGCCGGTTGGGGTCTGGGGTGCCCGAAGATCGATGACCCCGAAGCAACGGTGGCCATCAAGCCATGGGACGACTATCCGTACTCGAACGAATGGACCTGCGGCGCACTTCCCGACATCGCGGAATGGTACGACGTGAGTTGGGATCGCCGCGGAGATCGCGAAGGGGATCGACAGGTTCGACACTACGAAAGGCTGACGGCACACATCGAGCGAGACGGCGATGATTGCGTCTTGATCTGTGAATGGCAGAAACCAGAAGAGGACGCGGAACAGGAGGTTGTTGTTCGTCGACCGATGTCGATCCAGGAATGGAATTCTCTGGCGGATGAACTTCAATCAGGTTTCTGGGAGGCGAAGGAATTGAAGCCACCGGGAGAAACAGACATCTGCTGGTCCCTGAGCGGATTCAAGGATTACCAATTCCGTTCGCTGAATCGGTTTTATGAAACGGTCCCCGAATCCACTGACCCTACACAAGTGTTAGGAAAACGCCTCTTCGCTCTCGCTGGATTTGAACACCAGATCCTTTCCTGAATCGCCTGATGCGGCGCGGTGTACGGTGCTCACGATCTTTGGCTAGCATTCCACCGTCGGGTGTCATGCCCACGGCGCCGCTTGGGCATGTCTCGTCCCGATCAACGACTGCGTCCTGCTCGCTTGCTCACTTAGCCGGGGCAGCCCCCAAAGTGCGATGCCGCCGCTCGGGACGCGGAACGTCGGTTTCGTAAAACAGTGCGGCGAAGGTTTTCAGAAACTCATCCAGCGACATGTCAAAGGAGCCGTGTTTGATCACCAGTTGACTGCCGGCTGGGCTGGACTTCCCGTTCGGATTCCAGAGGTGAACGATCCGCTGGTCGGCGTCGTAACCGACAATCGAAAAGTCATGGTGGGCGTTGATCCCGGGCGGCAGGTCGCCGGCGGCCGTCGCCCCGATCATGATCGCGTGGTTCTCGACTCTCGATTTCATGATTTCGTGGAGCTTGGGGCGCAGCTTAGACAGCTCCCCCTCGGTCGGCGGGATTTTCTCCTCTTCGTCGTGCCGGAACGTGATAAATGTGCCAACATGCTCCGCGAACAGCTCGATCGTGTGCCGGGCGTCCCCGCCCCGGGACATGACGTCGATATCCAGATCGTACTCTTGCCGTTTCGGTCCCCGCAGTTCGGGATGCACCATGCACGCCTGGCCATACGCCTTTTCCAGGATGTTGAGCCACATCCCTTGGTTTTCTGCCGTCGAAGTCAGCGCGAGCTGGGTGTCGGACATTCTGCGAACGCGAATTTTCGGGCCGGCCGGAAATGCGACCTCAATGGAGCCGTTAGGCTGGGGATGGATCATCTCCTGTACGATCTTGGGATCCCGGGCCATCACCGAACCGAGGGTGGCCAGGTAATAGCAGTCGCCGAACAGCTGCGAGGCATTCTCCATCGAAGGAGTGCAGCCGCCGGCGAAGACCTCGCGCTTGATCTTGGTGAGGCGACTGTAGAAGGTGTCGAAAGAGCCATCCAGATTCGAGGCGTTGGAGATAATTCCGCCGGGGATCAATTCGTCCATCGTGACGGAATCTTGCTCCGGACGCTCCCGCAGATAAAGGTGCAACACGGCGACGGTCGCAGCGACGCGCCCCCGAATGTCGGGCCTCATCACCAGCAGGTTGATCTCACTGCGGCTGAGCTTGCCATCCTTATCCCTGTCCCATTTTGCGAAATTCGCCCGCAGGTTTTGCGCGAAGGTGAGCAGCGGCTTTTTGACCGGTTTCGTTTGCGCGGCGCGCTTTTCCGGCGGCACAGTGCTCAGCCCGTCTTGCGAACGGGCCGCGGTCGAGCAGCAGAGGCCGACGGCAATGCCCAGGCTGAATGTCACAAGGCGGAAAGCATTGGATCGCAAGGTTTTGTCCACTTTCGGTTAGAGGAACCGGTGTCGGGAAACCACTCTCTGGAAAAGCGTTGCGGAGCAGCGACATCGCATCGCTCGGCGAGGGCCGCACTCTGGCGGAATCGTCATTCCCCACCTTCTATTAGCATGACGGAATCCAGAATCGGACAAAAAAACTGCCAATTCGCGCGAGTTTGTTTGCGTAGTCGTGAGGCCCCGCCGGTCGCGGGCTAACCAGTTTTGGGTAAGAAGTAAGAAGAAGAGGAATACGCTGCACCGGCGACCGCGTCGCCTTTGCCCGAGCGAGTCGCCGGGAGTACCATCAACGCGTTCTGCAGCCAGCTCGATCCCGGGCGTCTGAACAGCGTTGGAAGCGAGCCGTGATCGACTCCGGCACCTCGATCGCTGTGATCGGTCTGACCCTGGCGGCCTTCGCCATGAGCCCGAGCGGGTCTGTCGTCGCTCAGCCTTCGGAGATCCAATCCCGCGACGTCATCCCGCGTGACGTTCGCAAGATGTACGAGCGCGGCCTGCAATTCCTCGCGGCCTCGCAATCTCAGGATGGAAGCTGGGACGGGGGCAAGCCGGGGCCGGCCATGAAGCAGGGGCTCGAGAACGCGGCGCGAGTCGAGGGTTCCTGGGCTGACGGTGGCAAGCAAGGGCCGGGAGTGACGGCCCTCGCCCTGCTCGCCTTTTTGGCTTCGGGCGAGGACGCCAACTATGGCATCTATAGCAGCCACATCCGCAAGGCCCTCAGAAGCCTGATCCGCGCCCAAGACGCGAAGACCGGCTACATCGGGCCGAGCATGTATCACCATGGCTTCGCGATGTTAGCGCTCGCCGAAGCCTATGGCACCGTGGACGAACGCAACCTCTGGCTTGCTGAAAAGGCACCGCGATCGATCGGCCAGGCGCTCGAGCTCGCGGTTCGAACCGCGATCACTTCGCAAAAGTCGAATCCGGCCAACGCCTGGCGATACTCTCCCGACGGCCAAGATGCCGACGTCTCGGTTGCCGGCGCCGTGATCATCGGCCTGCTCGCGGCCCGCAACGCCGGGATCGAGGTGCCCGACCAGTCGATCGACAAAGCGATCGCGTATCTCCGGTCGATGACCGACACGTCCGGCGACGTCTCGTACGAGAATCTGGGCAATCGAATTGCCACCTCGACGGCCCGGGTCGCCATCGTCACGCTCGCCTGCGCCGTCGCCCGCCGCAAGGATCTCGCCGAATACAAGGCAACTCTCGGCTACCTCAAGGAGCGAATCCAAGAGCCCATCGGACCGTTCGGGGAATACACCTTGTACTACGAGGCCCAGGCCCTCTTTCAGGGCGACGTCGTCGCGTGGGAGAAATGGAACGAGATCCTCGTCCGCCGGCTCAAGGAGGCGCAGCAACCCGACGGCAGCATCCGCGGCCGCTTCAACCCGGCGATCTCCACATCGCTGTCACTGCTCTCCCTGGCCCTGAATTATCGCTTGCTTCCCGTCTACGAACGATGAGGGACTGGAGACGTCCAGTGCGCGACCGGATTATTTCACCACCAAGGCACCAAGGGCACCAAGGTTATTCATTTGAATTCGTAGGGTGGGACAAATCCGACGAAGTCGGGCGCGGGCCCACTAGCCTTTGGGCAAGCAGAAGAATCGGTGTGCCGGCGGCCGCGGCGGCCTGGTCACACCCTACGAATCTGAAAGTGTCCGGACCCGTATCCCGTCCCGTCTTCCCCCTCGCCCGTCCGCCTCGCATGGGAGAGGGTCGGGGTGAGGGCAATTTCTCCCGGCGGTTCTCGATAAAGCGACGTGTCCCGTCCCATCAATAGTGTCCGGACCGGTGTCCGTCCCATTCGTGTCCCGGCCCAACCAAAGCCCCAAAAGGGCGAGATTCTATAGCCCAGGTCGGAGCGTAGCGCAGGCCTGGGATACAGAGTCCCCAACACGCCCCACGTCTTCCCCCCTCTCCCCACCGCGGGAGAGGGGCCGGGGGTGAGGGGGGACGCGGGACGCCGCCGCGGTCCCGTCCCGTTCGTGTCCCGTCCCAACCAGCGGGTCACTGGGTCGGAAATCGCGGCATGAGCGACGAACCGAAGAACGGGACGTTACATTTCTCCGGCCGTTACGCCCTCTTGGGAGCTGCAAGCCAATCGGCGGGGCGCGCCAATGGGCTTTGGCACCGCGCAGCGCAGTAACGACCTCCCCGGAGCAACGGCATGAGCGACGAACACGCAAAGACAGTCGACCCGCGCCCATTCAACTGGGGAACGCCCGAGAAAATTACGGTGTTTTTCTGCGTGAACCTGCTTGCTGCTTACGTACCTGCCGTGGCCTGCGTCATGAATCTGCGGGGAATAGTGAACCCCGCGCTCGGGTACCTGATCTCGCCGATCTTGCTTCCCTGGATGGTAACGAGTGACACGAATGTTGCCGTGGGCTGGTTTTGCCTCGCCGCGTTCCTACTGCTCCTCTTCTGGGCATCCGCCGCCTTGCGCAACTCGTTGGTGGCTTGGATGGCAATCCCGAGTCTCGTTTTCGTCTACTCTTTGTTGCAGGGCATGCTGGCCACACGGATACTCAACGGCCTCGGCGGAGGCTGAAAAAGGGGGCTCTCCCGAGGCCAACACAACTCGGGGAACACGACCGGACTTTTTGTGCAGCCGTCCGAGTTTTGTGCGGGACGGCGTTTTTTTGCAAAGCCCGACCCGGTGATCAGATTCTGCACAGCTCCGGCCCCGTCCCATCTCACCCTCTCCCAGGCCGCTGGGAGAGCGAAGCGTGAGGGCCGCCTTTTTTTGGTGCCTTCGAGCCTTTATGGTGAAACTCCGCTGCGGCTCGCTGGGATCCGTCCGTGTCGGTCTTGGACCTTGGACCTTAGACCTTGGACTTTGGACTCAGGACCTTGGACCAAAAAAAGAACTATCTCCATTCAGCCACAGAATCGAGATTGATCCAAGCTCAGTTTTTTCGGAATCCGAGATTGACGCCGCGGAGCAACAACGCGTGGACTGCGGCACGCGATCCTGAATTCGAGCCCCGCCCAGGAGCGTCAAGAATAGCCCAGGGTGTTCAACCCTGGGTCATGCAAACCGCAATAGACCTCCGAAGCCCCGGCAGGGGCGACAGAGTTTCTGTTCTCATGGGCTGCGGGCTCGGTCTCAAAGGGTGGCCCGGACAACTCGTTGTCCGGGTCCCGAAGCACAAGAGGCACCAGATTCACCTCTCAGCAACCTTGAGCGCTGTCAGTCGATCGAGCAGCCTCTTGCTGCTGCGCAGCCGGGACAAGCGAGTTGTCCCGGCCACCCGGCGGATCAATGTCGTGCAGTTCAGCCAATACGCATGAGTGGCAAGATCTCTGCAAACGAGTCGATCGTGAAGTCGGGCTCGACACCTCGGCATGCTCTGCGCAGTTCAGCTTCGCGGGTGACGTCCTCGGCTGTCCAATGAGTAATCCGCACTAAACTATTCCAGAGTTCACCATCGTATTGCGTACCGTACCTGGCCCACACCGCATGCACGCCAGCGGCCTTTGCCATTCCTATGTCTCGCGTGAGACTGTCACCGACGTACCACGTATCAGCAGGCTCCACCCCTTCCGATTCGCAAATGTCGTGAACAAGTCGCGGATTTGGTTTCCGTTCAACGCGCGGTACAAGCCTAATGAAGTCATCATTTAACCGATCGTCAAATCCGGGCTTAAAATCACGACCTTCAAGGGCATAAAGCCTGCGAAAGTAGCGCGCGATTCCTAGATGTTTCAGTCGAAAGAAGCCATTCACCGCCATTGCTTCCGTGTGTCCGACGACAATGACATCCGCATTTCGCAAAGTCGCCAGCGTCGTTTCTACAAAGTCGTAGAGCTTGAGGTGCATCTTCCTTGTCTTGTTAAACGCGTGGAAAGCGTGGTCGATCGCATTCTTCAACTCCTCAGTACCCTTGTCGCCGTACTTAGCACGAACTGAAGGCAGTTCGAGAGCAGCGAATGGATATTCCGAATCCCCATGCATTTGGTGAATTACTTTGAACTCGTCGAGAAGCTTTTCACGGTCAACGCCAATATCCTCAACTAGGGCTTCGACTAGCGACCGGAAGGATAGGGCGAAGAACGTCACCCAGTCGTAAAGGGTATTGTCTAGGTCTGTGATGAGAAGCGGCATCGTTAGTCGTCCTCGCAGCCGTGTGCGGAGAAGCTCCACAGGTCCTTCGATGGGTTGGTCGGATGGACGGTGAATACCTTCACCTGAACCCTATCCCTGTGAGAAAAGTCGAGCAGACCAAACGTGTTGTCCTTCACCTCTCCAAGGTGCTCGGTTGTTACGCCCGCGCTGCCCATTCCAAGAACCGTAACGCGATGCCACTTCTCTTGTGGTTTGGCTGTGTCGATTGGGCGCCAAATGTCGGCCACAAACGGTTGGTGCATGTGGCCATGGACTACCAGGTCAACCCTATGCTTCACGAGCCAGCGCATCGTCGCTTCGGCGTCCAGCGCAACGCTGTAGAGCGCTCCCGATTTGGCCTCCTCACGATAGGTGACAGGAAGGAGGTGGTGATGAACGACGACGACGCGGTGAGCGCGCGGCTGGTGGTCGGGAGAGTCGTGATCCCAACCCATCTGTTCTGCAGCGTGCCTGAGTTGAGCCTCCCCGACGAAGCCATGACCCTGGAAAGCGCCCTTATGCTGCTCGAGCAGCGAGCTGTTTATCGCGACCATGTCAACGCGGATGTTCCCGGCGAGGAGGAAGCGCCGTCCAGAGCAGAGGAACTCGTTAGGCCTGAGATAGAATAGGCTTTCGTAGAAATCCTCATAAGCGCGGCGTGCGTCCGCAGGTGCTACCGTGATTGCCGCTCCCTTCTTCGAGGGGTCGTCGCTGAACGCCACATCGTGATTGCCGGGGCAGATCACGTACTGATAGTTGCGCAGTTTCGACCAGGTCGTGATTCGATGCAGGAAGGCCCGCGCCAGTTCGTATTCGTCCTTGGTCGCCTTCCACGTCAAATCGCCCGCTAGAACGATCGCCGCGATGCTCTCAACGTGCTTGTCCAGCAGGCACGTCTCAATGCATTGGCCCAGGTCGAACCGATCGTGCGTGGAAGTTTCGGGAAAATTGTGGTGACCATCGACGGAAAAATGTAGGTCGGACACCAGCGCGACGTACGGGCTTGGTGATTCGATCACATGCGTGGGAAAGTGGGCCGGCTTGACCTGATCCGGGTCAAGCAGCGAGACAGAATGCGTCGCATCACCTCCCTTGAACGGCCGGACGAACCAGATGGTACGGTCCTGCTGCCGTAGCTCCTCCGGCGAGTCGATTCTCTTCCCGTAAAACGGGGTGTACCGCGACGGCGGGTTCTCGAAGAATTCGTCTACTTTGAGGCAGGTGAGCGTCTGAAGGACGGCTGGATCTTCCTGGACAATCACGATCTCACGAAAGTTGAACCAGGCGAGGTATTTTTGCCCCTTGTAATAGAGTGGAGAACGTTTCGAGTCGGGTGAGCCGAATCGCGCGTGTGTTGTCTTCCACTCGATGTCGTTGCAGGTGGCGCGGTAAACGCGGTTGTGGCCAGAATCAAAAAGGTAGACGGTCAAAGGGTCGCCATTCGCGCGTTCCTTGAGATGTCGGAATACGTCATCGGCGATCGTCTCCCCGGCCTTGCTCCACCAGCCCCACCATACGAACCCCTGCTGTTTGATGACCTCGTGATGTTCCTGCATCGTTCCGCCGGGAGCCGTCACTAAGTCGCGGAACCTGAGCACCATGGTCGTTACATCAGTTGCAGCCATGCGGTCTCCGAGCTCTCGGTGACTCACCGGTGGCGGAACGCCTGTGCTTCAAATGGTTGTCACAGGCCCCGCGTATGGTGGAGGGACCTCAAATTCTACGGGCGGCTCCTTCTCCGTGGCCAGTGCGACATTGGTCGGCTTGAAGAAGGCCTAACGAACATTGGGCCGTTGAACCAGCTCAGCTGCCATGCCCTCGGTTTGCCTTTGACGCTGGGTGCCATGCCCACGGCTCAGCTCGGGCATGCCTTCTCGCAATGTCGCGGGTGGCCGATGCGAAAGCCCCGAGAGGGGCGACACACCTATGGCCACGTGGCGTAAGCCCGTGGATGTCGGTTTCGCCTGGGTGCCAGAAGCCCCCGATGGAGGCGACACTCCGTCGATGCAGGAAGTGTCGCCCCCTTTCGCGGGCTCAAAGAGTGAAGAGGAGCTCGCATCCCACCCGCGCAGGCGGGTGGCAAGCAGAGTGCCACCCCTGTCGGGGTTAAGGCCCGAATTCCCGCACGGTCTCACGGCTAGGCCTGGGCATCGCTTCTCGCGACGACTCTCATGCGTTCGTGCCGCCGTCGACAGTCAGATTCGCACCGGTGATGTACGCCGATTCTGGGCCGGCGACGAATGAGACCAGCGCGGCGACGTCGTCGACGGTGCCGTAGCGGTGCAATGCCGTGTTGGCGATTTGGGGTGTGGCCCATTCGCTGGCGGCGGGGTTCAGGTCGGTGTCGATCGGGCCGGGTTGAATGTTGTTGACTGTGATCTTGCGGTCGCCCAACTCGCGGGACAGGCCCTGCGTGAACATTTTGACGGCGCCTTTCGTGGCGGCGTAGGACACGAGGCCCGGCGTCATCATTCGCTCGCCCACGCACGAGCCGATGTTGATGATCCGGCCGCCCTCTTTCAGATGCTTGATGGCCGCGTGAGTCGCTACGAATACGCCGCGAATGTTGACGTTGATCACGAGGTCCATTTCCTCGACGGTGGTCTCTTCAAACGGCTTGGGAATGCCGGTGCCGGCGTTGTTCACGAGCACATCGAGGCGGCCGAACGTGGCGACCGTTTTGTCGACAGCCGCGACGACGGCCTTCGCATCGGCGGCGTCGGCCTGAATGGCGATCGCCTTGCCGCCCGCCTTCTCGATCCCCTTCACCACTGCCTGCGCGGCCTCGGCGCCTTTCGTGTACGTGATCGCGATGCTGGCCCCGTCGGCGGCGAGCCGCTTGGCGATCGCAGCGCCGATGCCGCGTGAACCGCCGGTGACGAGTGCGGATTTATTGGTCAGGTTCGCCATCGGAGTCTCCTCATCAGGTTTGTTGGATCAGTGGTCCCAGCGCAGGGCTCACGAGAGCGAGTTCGTGAAAAGATATTGCGCGAAAATGGTAGGGGTGACCGAATTGGCTGCCAAGCTGTACAGCGGTCGCAGGCCAGTGTCGGCGGGTGGGTCCGGTTCCGGCTCCGCCCTCGCTTACGCTTCGGGTTAGTGGGGCGGCTTGACTAACCCGAAGCGTGAGCGAGGGTATTGGCAATCGAACTCCGGGGCTTCCGCAAAGCGGAGCGCCCCGGCCACCCGACCACTTCGCTTAGCCCCCAGTTCTTGCATTCATAACAGCATCGTGCTGGTGCGAACCGCATTCTGGGGGCGGCGAAGCGCCGACCCCGGCCACCCGAGGTTCAAACGCTCACAGCAGCCTAAGAGAGCAAGAAGAGTCCGGGGCTTCCGCGAAGCGGAGCGCCCCGGCCACCCGCCGCGCTCTCAAAGCATGATCGCGTCGGCACGTACGCCGGAGAGAGTTGCGAATCCGGGTCTGGTTTTGGCGCCGCCCTCGCTTACGCTTCGGGTTAGTGGAGGCGGCCTGACCAACCCGAAGCGTAAGCGAGGGGCTTGGCAATCGAACTCCGGGGCTTCCGCTGCGCGGGGCGCCCCAGCCACCCGAGGCACTGGAAGCCGAACTCATTGACATAAATAGGTGTCAACGCGGCCATCGGACTCATCCCGACATTCTCGCAATCAGCGGGCGGTCGGTGAAAATGCTTGTCGCTAACTTGTCGCCAAGATGTGATCCGTTTGGCGGCTCCCGTCGTTGGCGGTTCGCGTTGCGAGCTTTTCGAGCACGATTCCGTCGGCGAGAATCGGCTGCCGACTTGGCGGCGACTCACGATTTCGTCCCTTTCACGATCAGACGAGGCATTTCATGAAACGGCTTTTTGTGGCGATGTTGGTGCCGGCTGTGGCGGTTCTCCTCCTCGGTGCGTCGGCCCGAGCGGATGGCGGCAAGTCGGGTGAGGCGATTGTCGACAAGGCGATCCGCGCCCTGGGAGGCGAAGCGAAGCTGAAAGAAATCAAAACTTACACCTCCACGTCGAAGGGCAAGCTGCATCTCGGCGGCACAGAGAACCCATTTACCAGCACGGAGACCGACGATGGTCTCAATCGTTACCGCCAGGTCTTGGACCTGGAGCTCAACGGCGAAAAGATGAAGATCGTCACGGTGATCGACGGCGAAAAGGGCTGGGGCAAGGCGGGCGAGCAAGGGCAGGAACTCGACAAGGACAAGCTGGCGAACGCGAAGCGAGCCAACCACATGGTCGCCGTCTCGAGCAATCCCCTGCTGCTCAAGGAGAAGGGATTTAAATACGAAGCGGCCCCCGACGAAAAATACGAAGGCAAGGAAGCAGCCTGTCTCAAAGTGACGGGCCCCGACGGGAAAGATTTCAAAATTCTCTTCGACAAGCAGACCGGTCTTCCGGCCGCGGTCATTGGGACCATCGCCAATTTCACCGGCGAGGAAGTCACTCAAGACCTGAGTTACAAAGAGTACAAGGATTTCGACGGCTTCAAGACGCCGACGAAGATCGCCATCAAGCACAACGGCGCCGTTGTCATCGACGCCGACGTGACCGAGTTCAAGCGCGTCGAGAAAGTCGACCCGAAGACGTTCGCCAACCCACTGGACTGAGACCGGCGCAGCTAACTGAGCGCGGCGCAACGACAAGGGGCACGCTTCAGAACTTGGTGAGCTCGCTTCAGAAGCTGGCGAGTCCGAAGCTGCCGGTCGGCTGAGCTGTCCAGAAATTCCGATTGAATGGCGACGGGGGCGATCCGGTCTGCGGAAAGCCCCCGTTTTCCTTTTTGCGGTGATCGCGAAACACTTTGGGCTTCGGTGAGAGCGAGCGCCGCAATCGGCGCGCTGGGGCTTATGAGCCAGGGATCTGCATGTACTTGCCGAAGTGCTCGATGTAGTCATCAAGGTTCACCTCGAGCATGGCCCGATATTCCCTGACGAAGTATTCGATGGTTTCTTCCCTGGCGCCGCTCATATCCTCGGCCCTCTCGAAGCCGCAGGCGCTCACCCATGAGTTGAAACGAGCGGTCGCGTACATGAGGGACGCACTCACCTTGCCTCTGCCCATCTCCTGACACTGTTCATTGGCCAGGTTGATAACCGCGTCTGCTCGATCGTAGAAGTGAGGGTCAACAGGTTCTGACACGATTCAATCCTTAGCCCACGAGCACGGAAAAGGAACAATTCGAATCGACGTCACAGTCAGGCCGGGTCCACTTGCATCGCAGCCAATTCGTTGCCGCTCGGGTCGAGGAAGTGGAAGCGCCGGCCGCCGGGGAAACTGAAGATCGGTTTGGTGACGGCGGCACCGGCCGCGGTGATGGCGGTGAGCGTTGCCTCTAAATCCTTGACCTCGATAACAGGGAGAGGAGCTTTGGTGGCCTCGGTTTGATCCGCCTGAAGTCCGAGATCGACGTCCCCCGTCATGGTGCATGCGTAAGTTGGCCCGAAGCCGGTCATCTTCATGCCAAAGACGCGTTCGAAAAAGCTCTGGCTTGCCGCAAGATCGCGCGTGGGTAACTCGATGAAGTTGGGTCTGGCCATGGCGGGCTCCGGTGCGTGTCGTTGTTTGGATTCGTTCTAGCCCAAGGGCACGCACACGTCCACCGGCCGCGGACGCCAGAGATTCGGTCCGAAATGCAAATCTCGGCGCGTCAGCAGGATTAGGGGCTCGTCAACTCGAGCTGCGCGGCACGAGAGTCGGCCTGTACAGCCAGTGTATGAGAACAGCGCGCTACTAGCTCCCCCCGCTTTGGGATCGTTGTGTCACTTGCGCGGCGTGTTGGAGCATCGTCTGCGAACTTTGCCCTCGAACCGAGACGAGCGAGGTTGGTGCTCCCATTCCATAGCCCCTGAGCGGGTTGTTCCAGAGCACCTCGCCTGTGAGCGGGTCAAGGCAGTAGATGTAACCGTTCGTCGAGACGATGAGACGGTCACCGTCCAACAACAAAGTGACGTAACCCGATTTCATCGAGTTATTGGACCAGACGATTTCACCGCTCTGGCGGTCCAGCGCTAAGGCGTAACCGTTCAATCCGACGAAGATCAGTTGTCCGATGCCCATTCAATTGACCTCCCCGACATTCGACGCCTGGCCATCCACGGACCGGACCGTTCGGCTTTGGCCCGCATCGCTGCATAACGCACACGCCTGAATAACGCTGGCCAGGAGCGGCCGGATCAAAAAGGCGTCGGCCCGAGGCGTGGAAGGCAAGCACAGGCGGACGAAGTTGGCCGCCCTCGACCGGGGCGCCGAATTTTCGCTGGATTTTGTCGGCGGCCATTCCAACCGATGGAAGCGGGACGTCAGCTTGGCTACGATGTGCCCCGTTCTGGGCGGCGACCGTGGCTCGGCACTGGGGCCAAGCCACTCGGCCTTCGATGAAGGAAGCCCGCCGCCATGTCCCCTAATGCTCGTCCGATTCCAGTGTCGCACGGCGTCGGATGGGAGAAGTAAAGAATGCAGGGAAAGCAGATCGTAGTCGATGCCCTCAACGCTGGCCTGACGATCGAGCTCACGGCCATCAATCAATACTTCTGCCAATCCAAGATGTGCCGCAACTGGGGGCTGAATCGTCTGGCTGCCAAGCATTACCACGAGTCGCTCGGCGAAATGAAACATGCCGAGCTGTTGATTGACCGAATCATTTTTCTCGAAGGCGTGCCGGAGATTGCCCGCTACGACGTGATTCGGGTCGGAACGAACATTCCCGAACAGCTCAAGAACGATCTCGAGCTGGAGACGAAAGGCGTCCGGACGTACAACGACGCCGTCTCGCGGTGCGTGCGGGAAAGCGACGGGGGCAGCCGCGAACTTTTGGCGAAGATTCTGGTCGAGTCAGAAGAGCACGTCGACTGGCTCGAGTCGCAGCTCGATCTGATCAAGACGATGGGACTCGAGAACTACCTCGTCACGCAGGTGGGCGAAGACGAAGCGCCTTCGCACTGAGACGTCGATTGCGCCTGCAATCGCTCTTGGGCCAAAATGTCCCTGATCGCGCGGTGGCAGCAATTGCAGCCCGTTCCGGCCCCCGTCGCTGCCATCAACGTGCGGAGGCAATCGGCTGTTCCCTCCATCAGGGCGCAGCGAATCTCCGATTCCGCAATTCCCAGGCAGCGACAGACGATGCGATCCGTGTCGGCGAGGCTGGCTGTGACCATAATCAGGAACCCAAGGCAAGGAGGCAGTCTGAGAACGCGAGTCCAACTCCCCGCCGGTGACTGAGACTGAGTCTCAATATCGTGATTCTATGCGATGGGCCGGGGCCTTGGCCAGTCCCTTTCCATGGGATTTTCAGCGCGGATGGCGGAAATTCTCCCCCGCCGGCCGCTCGAACCCGGGAAATTGGGGACCTTGTTGCCGGTTGACGAGCCCGGGGATGCCGATAGGATTGGGGCGTGCAGATCTTCGACTTGTTCGGGATAGCCTTTAAAAGGCCAAAAAGAGGGGGCGATTGGATTTGACTGGGTCGCCGTAGGTGTCGGTGGCGTGCCGTGGTTGATCAGCTGGCCACGTAAAAAGCCGATCAAACAACATCTGCCGAAAAGCAGGTTGCTCTCGCTGCCTAATTAACTGGGTAGCTCTGGCTGCGGAATCCCCGTCTGAGGAGTCCAAAAGCTGGATCATCAAATTCAGACTGGCGTCGTCTCATGCCACTACAGGCGACGCGAGATTTGTCGTAGCTGGCTTAGCCAGGGCCTTGTTCGCTTGAGCCCTGTCTAGGCGAGATTTAATCGACGAAATACGCACGTAGAGGCCGTCGCCAAGGGATCACAGGACGCGGGTTCGATTCCCGCCGCCTCCACTTCGAGTGTTAGCAAGCTATTGTTGTGAAATGACTTACGTCACCATAGTTCGCGGGTAACTTTCCCACCGCTTTAGGATTTCACTCGCCGGACAGGAATTGCGAAAGTGCTTACCTCATCTGAGGTTCGAGTACGTGCGGCGCTGTTTGGCTGCGTTCCCATTTGAGGTCGTCGGCTGCATCGAATGCAGTGCCGTGCAGCGTAGTTCACTCGCCGGACCGAGGTTCGCGAGGCTGCGATCGTGACCAATCCTCGCCAATTGCTCACCACGTGCGTCGCACGACACACGGCGAACCGACGGCCCACTAAGGGCTCTGCTCCGCAGTAGGGAGCCCGACCTTTCAGCAAACGGACGTTTCTCGAAGCACAAACCGCTGCGCCACGATCCATCGGATTTCAATCCGCAGTCGGCTTGCGCGTGTCACGTATGTCCTCTCGGAGTTCGCTTAAGCTCGCCGTCGGGCAGGTCAGATCGCGACGTTGGCGGCGTAAAGGACCGCGACAACCCCGCGTCTTCCTATGACCTCACTATCTGGAACAGCGCCAACAGAGTCTCGATGGCGACCGGCTTGACGAAGTGGTGATCGAATCCGGCGAGAGGCAGCCGCCGGTTATCGGCTTCGCTGGGCGTATAGCCAGTTAGCGCACAGAGAATTTTGTCCTTGCACTCAGGCGTCTCTCGAAGACGCCTGGCGACCTCGTAACCATCCATTCCTGGGAGCCCAACGTCGCAGAGCACCACGTCGGGGAGAAAGGTCGGGGCCACTTCCAGAGCTGCCTGGCCGCTCCGCGCCACGGAGACTTCATGTCCCTTCAGCCGTAGCAGCATGCAGAGCATGTCGCCCGAGTCGATGTCGTCTTCCACGATCAAGACGCGCAGACGTGCGCCCGTGGGAACTACCATCCCGGCGTGCGACGGCGACTGCGACTCCGGCGGGTTCGCGATTGTCGGCAAGCGGACGGTGAATTCGCTGCCTTTGCCGAGACCCTCACTCGTGACGTGCACGCGTCCATTGTGCATCTCGACGAGAGTGCCGACCAATGCCAGGCCGATTCCCAGACCTCCGTGGGATCGCCCGGCTGTCGCGTCGACTTGGGTAAAGAGTTCAAAAATGTGTGGCAGCATTTCCGTTGGAATCCCGGTCCCGTTATCCCGGACTCGGACGACTCCCTCTTTTGCCTCTCGCTCGACCGTGACCCGAATCAGGCCGCCGGGGCTGGTGTATCTCGAAGCGTTGTTGAGCAGGTTCACGAACACTTGTTCCAGCCGAGCCGGATCAGCGTCGACCCAGATCGGCTCCGTGAGAAGCTCGACTGAGAATTCGTGTCTGCGTGCGTCGACGGAATGCCGCGAGGCCTCGACCGCGTCATTGACGATACTACGTAATTCCACAGGTTGCTTGTTGAGGCGAAGCTTGCCCGTCGTGATGCGGCTGACATCCAACAGGTCGTCCACAAGGCGGACCATCTGGCCAACCTGGCGCTCGATGACATGACCGGCTTGTTGCAAGATGGGGTCGGCTGACTTCACTTCGCGTTGAATGTTCAGAGCGTCGAGAATTGGCGCGAGGGGATTGCGCAGTTCGTGTGACAGCAAAGCCATGAATTCTTCTTTGCTGCGATTGGCTGTGGCCAAATCGTCCGCGCGTTTCTTTTGTCCTTCGAGAACCTGCCCGTCGGTGAGATCGTGCATCACCCGCGCGAACGATCTCAGGTGCTTATTCTCGTCGAACAGGGGCGTCAATGTGGCTCCGCACCAGAAGCGGCCGCCGTCCTTGCGATATTGCCAGCGCACGACATCGCACCGACCTGCGGCGCGCGCGATCTCGAGTTCCTGCTCGGGCTGCCCCGATTGGATGTCCTCGGGGGAAAAGAACCGGGAGAAGTGTTGCCCCACAACCTCGTCGGACTGATAGCCGAACAGGCGGCTTGCTCCCGGGTTCCAACAGACAATGTGGCCATCCGGATCAACCAGAAAGATGGCGTACTCGTGAGCGGTGTCGGCCAGCAGCTCAAAACGCTCTTCGAGTTCCTGGGGCGAAAGATGTTCTTCGGATTTGAAAATCATAGACCAGCCTCTGAATGGATGACGCATTAGTCTGCAGAGCGTCAAGGTCCTGCGCGTTGGACAGGAAAGTCGCCGCGGTCGAACGAATTCGTTCCGCTTCAACTCAGTCAGAGGTGCGATCCCAATGAGAACTGGTTCTTGTGACGGAGGACAAACAAAAGCATTAACGGGCTCCCCTAAGAGGTAGCACGAGAAACGCAGAGCGGCTGTGAGCACGGATGTTTGTCATTGCTGCTCGATCCGAATACGGATCGGTCCGTCCGGAAGATGAGTCGAGAGCCTTTCGATCTCTTGCTGCGCACCATCACGGGTCGGAAAGACCTGGGCTCTTCGCAGGTCACCGATGCTTCGAATGCCGTCGGCATTCAGCTTGGATATCCAGCCGCTGCCGCCGGAGTTGTTTGACACTTTGAGGACGTAGCCCATTGATCCGCCTCGGCTGCATGGCCGAAGTCCGTGGTTGCTGAACTCGTGAGCAGGTCTACGGCGGCTCGACTAGTGCGCGCGGACCTTTACGGATTTAAATCGATGTGTGCTTTCAACACCGGGGAGCCGTTTGAATAGTTTGTCTGCTTCCGATTTATCCAATACGACCGGCTTGCCGTTGGTGAACACGACCCTCCACTTGAGGGCATCCTGATGCATTTTGACGATGTGCCGCGTATTGACGACTTGCACTCGTTCCTTGACGTCGACGACTTGCACGAAATCGCTGTCCATGATTGTCTCTCTTCTCGTTTGGCGAGATCGATGTCGCGTTCTATGACGCTCTTCAGGCACCCGGCGCTTCGGTCGCAGACCCATAGAACTCTCGGGCACGAGCCAGCAATTGGTCTTCGGTCAGGTGATGTTCGTCCACCGCGACTGAGCCGACGATGTGTTTGGCTACATCCGCATGATGTTGCTTCAACTCGGCACGCAACTGCTCCATAGCGCTACTCGCACCGGTACCGGTTCCAAACAAGAGAATCTGTTCCGCTCCCCGCAAACATTTGGCAACGTCTTCGTAAAAACTCTTGCGCTCGGGCAGGCGCTGGCCGTTGGAATCGTCCGTGACGCTATGCAGGTGCCGGCCAAGTCCCTGTGGGTCGAACGGTGTGATCCGTTCTGGCACGGACCCTTTCAAGTCAGCCTTGAAGATCCGGGCTTCGCGGTGATCGATCACGACGAGCAGATGATGCCCCTCCGCGTCGGGGGGCGACTCTGCTATGTTCGAGCGCTCGAGGAAATGTCGGATTCTCATGAGTTCCTCGACCTCGGCGACGTCCTTGTGGCGATCGGGCTGTACACTCAGCGTCTGGCCGTTTCGCGTTATTTTCAGTTTTCCATTGGGTTCCTCTTCGACTTCGGCCAGCTCGTTCAAGAGCCCGCGCAGATCGCGCCATTCGAGATTGTGCGCCGCCGGATGAGCGAAAACCGTCTCATAAGTGCGTCGGTGCGTTCGTGTGAGTTCTGGTTGTGTCTTCATTTTCTCCTGTGGGAGTTGGCGACTTCGTAGGACTTCCTCGGAGCAAGGCGACGTGACTCGCGGCGTCATTACTCAGCGACCACGCCGACCGATTCTGGCCTGCGGGGTTTCCGCGAGAGGAAGCCGACTGACCAATTCTTTGCCAGTCTCAGTGCACGCCTGGACGCACTCATGAAAACCATGAGCCATCCTTGAGCGGTCGATGCGGGTGCTGTCGAGCGCCAAGGTTCTGCGAGGGGATAAAAAAAGCCGACGTGGCTGAACACCCTCAGGTATTCGACCACGTCGGCTTACTCGTCAACGGGCTCCCCTGGCGCTGCTGGGTTGCCCCTCACCTAGTCGTCCGACCCGCGTCGTTCGAGCGTCACCGCTTTCGGTAATTCGAGCGACAGTACCCTTATACCATCATTTGATCGAAAACTCAACGTGCACGGTCCGCGGACATGTGTTGCAGTGAATCGATCACACGGAATTGTTGTGCTTACGCTCGGACTGTTCAGGTTGTTCGTGCTGTCCGGGCGCGGCCGCCACCTCGACTGCCAGGATGGAAATGTCGTCTTGCAGTTTGTCGCCTCCGTGCCATCGCAAGATCTCCGTCAGCAGGTTGTCGATTCCCTGCCGGAGTGGATTGCCGCTCTCTCGACCAATCGCTTCTCGAAGCCTTGCGTCGCCGAACGCCTCTCCGTCGGAGTTCATCGTCTCGGTGAGGCCATCGGAGTAGAGATACAACCGGTCCCCCGCCGCCAAATGCACCGACCTCTCGCAGTAAGCTTCGTCTGAGAGGCCGATCGGAAAGCCAGGAGTTTCGAGGGTCACTGCGGGCCCGCTGGCGGGGAGGATTATCGGACCGGGATGACCGGCGGAGACATGACGGAAATCTCCCGTCGAGAGATCCAACACTCCATACAGGAGCGTGGCGAATTGCTCCGTGGCGGTGTCAAAGGGAAAGAGCTGATTGAGGCGGTCGGCGACGTCGGCCGGTGGTGTGACTTCGGGCGCCGCGACGGCAAGGTTCTCTCGATTTCGGATCAGGATTGATGATTGCTCGGACATCGGCGAGAGCAAACGGCTGAGCGTCACCGATAACAATGCCGCCGAAACGCCATGACCGCTGACATCGAGGATGTAGAGGCCAACCCTATTGCCACCAAGTGGAATGATGTTGAGCGCGTCGCCGGCCAACTCGTCACACGGTCGGTAACACCAGGCGAACTCCAGGCCGGAGACGGCCGGAGCTACGGAAGGCAGGAACGTTTTCTGGATCTTAGCGGCGGCCTCCAGGTCGCGCGACATCCGGCCGTTGATGCGTTCCAATCGGGAGTTGGATTCCTCCACTTCCACTTGCAGACGTCGGAGCTTCAGATGTGTCTCGACGCGTGCGTGCAATTCTTCCATCTGAAAGGGCTTCGTGATGTAGTCCACACCGCCGCAGGCGAACGCATTCACCTTGTCGAGATTTTCATTGAGCGCGCTGATGAAGATGACGGGAATGCCCCTGAGAGTCTCATTGGCTTTCAGATGCCGGCAAACTTCAAAGCCGTTCATTTCCGGCATATTGATGTCGAGCAGGATCAGGTCGGGAGGATCCTTCCGCGCCGCTCGAAGTGCCAGCTCACCGCTCGGAACGGGCCGGACCTTGTAGCCGCGCTCTTTGAGCATCCCGGACAGAACCTGGAGATTGGCCGAGACGTCGTCTACCACCAAGATGCTGGCGGTCTTGCCCGGATCCTTTTGGCCAACCGTGGACTCGGGCACCGGCGACTCTCCGGCGCGGCTTTCGCAGATTTCGACCGCCATACGTGACCCCTATTTTCCCAACGGTCGAGGATCCAACGCCTTGTCAGAGTCGCTCGCGATCAATCCGGAACCCGTGAAAACGCCGGCAAAGCGTCCTCAGCGACACTTGGCCGATGGTTACCCGAGCCGAATAGACCGAGCAGTTTTTCGTATTCGAAATCCTCGGCGAGACACCGCAGCTCTCGAGCCATTTCAGGAGCAAGGGCTTCGACCTCTTGGATCCGTGCCAGCAGTTGATCCAAATCGGCACCGATGACGGCTTCGCGCATCAAATGGATCAAGTCTTTTGGCAAGCTGGCCAGGGACTCGGGTGTGAGATCGACCGCTTCCTCTGGGGCCGCGGCTGTGGGTTCGTCGGCATAAACGTACTCCAGTCCCAGGTGGTCATGCATCTTCTGAAGCAACTCGGCTTCCCGGAACGGCTTGCTGATGAAATCGTCCGCGCCGATCTCCATCAGCGCCTGGCGGTTCTCTTCCAAGGCGCCCGCGGCCACCG
>Ga0210393_10000855_pt1 | contig 26148 bp, 35 predicted proteins | sample IncBWC27OmetaG_FD_160068 | JGI IMG/M metagenome (GOLD analysis project Ga0210393, IMG submission 160068) | Forest soil microbial communities from Barre Woods Harvard Forest LTER site, Petersham, Massachusetts, United States - Inc-BW-C-27-O ...
CGACCGAAAACCTCGGTGCTGTGGAGACTACGACTGCTTAAGTATGACTTGAGTGATTGAATCAAACGACCCTTCACGTCCGCGGAGAGATATTGCTCAATGGCCTCAGGGCCTGTCCACGACTTCAGAGTATTGACTCCGCCCTCCTTCTGCCTCTGAAGGTATAGCAGTGATCGATAGGCATCAGTTAGGCCCCCCAAGTATGGGAACTTGGCAAGCTGAACTTCGCCTGAGCGGTCGGCACAGGCGATGGAACTGTTCGTTGTCCCAAAGTCGATGCCGATCGTACCTTTGCCCCTCATCCTTTTCGCCGATCCTTCCTGCCGTAAGGCTAGTGAGATCACGGTACGCTAACAACGGGAATCGGTCGAGGCCAACAAGACCAAAGGGATCCAAGCTGGTGTTGGATCGCCATAGATGCGCTCATCCTATGAGAGAGGATGTCTAGCAAAAACACTTCTCCACTGCTCTCCGCAAACCGTGCGCCGACATTGTTGGAGAGGCCTGTTAACAACGGTTGAGAATCGATTCAAGCCGGGGCTCGCACATTTTGAGCGATCAAGCTCAGGCAGTCCCCTGGGGAAGGCTATGCTGTTACATTCCCGGTGCTTCGTCACCGATCCTTCCGGGGAGGACTATCGAAGACGAACAGTGTCAGAGATCTGCGGAGGGTATAAGGCAGTGAAGTTCAGATTTTTACTGTTTCTCTGGATCGGCGTAGATAAAATGTTGGCTCCGTTCAGAGAAGAGCGCGCCCTCTGGCAGGAGCGACGGATGGCTCTTGAAGAGCTACTGTTTCGAGGCATTTCCGCTGGGGCTCCTACGCCTACTAAACACTCTTGAGACTTCGTAGAGGATCGCCCGGACAGATCATTGCGTTACTTTTGCACGAAGAACTCTGACATAGAAGGTGCGCTCGCCGCTGCGCCCGGAGGATCTGATAACCCAAGGGTCTCCATTACAGTGCGCAGCATGCTTGGATGCTGATATATCGTCGTGGATGTTTGAGTAAAGTCGACCCTTACGCTCGGTCCCCAAAAAATTGCCGCGACATGACCGCCAACGTATGTGGTATCACTGTCTGCCGCTTCATCGAAGTCGACGATGAGGATGCCGTCCCCTCCGGGTGCGAATGCAGAGGAGTTGGACAAGGCGGCAATTACCTTCGTCTGCAACCAAGCGTCGGCCTGCTGAGGCGTTCCATTGTGTGCGTCATCATCGACATTTGGAACAATGTAGGAGAAGTCAGGTAATGTACCGCTGGCCAGGTCCGCAGCGAACTGTGTAAACGGCCAGATGCATTGATTCGCCACCTGCGGGTTGTCGGCAACATCGGAGAGCATGGCAAACGGATTATGCCGAATCAGGTACAGTCCGGTATTTCCGCCGAGATAGCCATGAGTAATACCTTCCGCATAAATCTTGAACGAGACGCCAGACGTCAGCATTCGCCGGGCCAGATTGTCTACATTCCACACGGTGGTGGAACTGTCATCCGTGGTCAGCAACTGTCCCGTCGTCAGCATGAAATAGTTGCCGATCGACGGATGGGAGTTTGCGTAATAGTTTGTCGCAAGAGCTCCATTGCTCATCAGGTTGTTGAGATTTGACCAATCGCTGGTATTGCCCACCACGGTTGCATAGCTCTGGTTTTCTTCGATTACGAGGACGATATGACTGATCGGGAGTGTCTGTAATTGCACGGTGACGGTTGCCGCACCCGACCGTGAGGTGTCCTGGATGCTCGTGCCGGTCACGGTCACGGTAACGGGCGAAGCCGGCGCGTTGACCAGCCCGCTCGCGCTGATGATGCCTCCGCTGGCAGACCACGTGACCGCGGAACTGTAGGTTCCCGTTCCCTGAACCGCTGCATTGCACTGCGACGTTGCGTTCGTCACAACCGCCGAAGGCGTACAGACCACGGAGACTGACGAGATGGAGGATGAATTCGGGGAGGGATGGTTGCCGTCGGCACCGCTTCCGCACGCCGTTTCCGCAAGCAGAATCGCACACACTGCCAGGGCATACAGGAGTGGACTGTGCGCTCTCGTTCTCCTCAGATTGTGCGGAGAATCGCTCATACGAGGCCTCAGGTTACGCGGCCCAGAACCGGTACAGAGCCCGGGCGATTTGACTCATGGATCCGCTCCCTTTGTGAAAAGATGCGGCGTGCCAATGGAAGGCACGCCGCCAGAGGAACCAGGCGTATGACCCTGGAGAGAGTCCGTTCTGGTTTCCTTCACATCGGAACCAGAGTACGGAGTCGCCTGTTAGTCGTCTGGTCAGAATTGCTCACACTCGCGCGCCAAGGCATACCTCAGCCCGCCGATCCCGCGGGCGGTGATGAGATGGTCCGCCGCCGAGTAGGACTTGGCTCGGCAGTTTACGTCAGGAGGATCATCACATGAACATCGCATCCATCGGCCATCGATCTAGGCAAGACCACCTTTCACCTTGTTGCTTTGGGAGAGCGCAACAAGATTCTGCTGCGCAAAAATTTCTCACGCTCGCAATTGCTGGCCTACACCGCCAATCTGCCCGGATCGTTAATCGGTCTGGAGGCCGTGGAATCATAGATCTCCAAAATTGGCTGATGTCGAGAGGGGAGTCTCGCGCTTCGGCTCACCCGTGCCCGGCCACCGGTGGCCGAGGCAGCGTGGAACAAGAGAGTTGATGTAGCCTTGAGGACATGCCGGGAAGATGGATGCTGGCCACCAAAACGGAGTTGACCTCTATGATGCGCAAGATCATTTCGATATCATCCGTTTCCCTCCTTTTACTCGCGACCTTCTTACTCGCTCCCTTCGCGCGGCCGCAGGTCACCAAAGCGCCGGTCAGCCCGCGGGGACCGAGTGTGGCCGCCGGCAGCCAGGGCGTGGTTGTTTCCGGTAGGCCTGCCGCCACTGCGGCCGGCATCAAGATTCTGGAACAGGGCGGAAACGCCGCCGATGCAGGCGCCGCCACTCTGCTGGCACTCTCCGTGACCTATGTAGGCGCGTTCTGCGTGGGAGGAGAGGTTCCCATTCTGGTTTACAGCGCTGGCCCGAAAGACGACCAGAAAAACGTGAAGCTGCTGGAGGGACAAGGGGAAGCGCCTCGCGACCCCAAAGCCATCGCCTGGTACATGGAACACGGAATCCCGGAAGGGGACGTGAAAGCAGCGGCCGTGCCCAGCACCATAGATGCGATCGTCACCCTGCTGAAACTTTATGGAACCAAAAGCTTTGAGGAGGTCGTGCAGCCGACGCTGGCCATTCTGGACGCTGGGGGTCCGAGCTGGTATATCGACACCGGCGGGGGGCAGAGGATCGAAACCGGTGTGAACTGGCAGGCGGATATGGCGGTGACCTTTCGCAAATTGGTTGAGTCGGAAAAGTCCGCGAAAGGTACGCGGCAGCAGAAACTGCAAGCTGTCTCTGACCGTTTCTATCGCGGCGACATCGCCGACGCGCTGGAAGCCTGGTATATCGAAAAGGGAGGTTTCCTGCGCAAGGCGGATTTGGCCGCACACAAAACTCCGGTGGTGGATCCGCTCCAAACCACGTACCGTGGCTACACGGTATATAAGGCCGGTCCCTTGACGCAAGGTCCTTATCTCTCACAGACACTGCGCCTTCTGGAAGGCTTCGACCTGAAGAAGATGGGGTTCAATTCAGCGGATTACATCCACACGGTGATTGAAGCGGAGAAACTGGCGCTGGCGGATCGCGACGAGTATTACGGCGATCCGAGTTTTGTGAAGGTGCCGATGCAGCGCTTGCTTTCCGATCAGTACACCGAAATGCGGCGCAAGCTGATCGATCCGAAAAAGGCATCTCTCGAGCTCCGGCCGGGCGACCCCTACAATATGAAACCGAGCAAGCCGCCCACCATCACCGGACCCTGGCATGGCGGAACCACCGTCATGTGTGTAACGGATAAGTTTGGGAACATGATTGCGGCCACTCCCAGCGGCCTGTCGAGCACAGCTGGGGTGGCCGGACGCACGGGCATTATTCACGGAAGCCGGCTCAGCAGCCTGAACACGTTTGCGGGAACTCCGGACGTTATCCAGCCCGGCAAGCGGCCGCGAATTACGCTGAGCCCCACGCTGCTTTTCCATAACAACGATCCAGTGATGGCCATCTCGGTAGCGGGAGGCGATCAGCAGGATCAGGCAGCCATCCAGGTCATCCTCAACTACGTGGAGTTCGGCATGAGTCCCGAGGAGGCGTTTAAGGCGCCGCGCTTCTCCACCGAGCATTTCATCAGTTCCTTCGGTCAGGACCGTGCCAGCTTGGGCAGCCTGTCCGTGCCCGACACCCTCCCCGAAGCCGTGCAAGCCGACTTGAGGGCTCGCGGCCACGTGGTTACCGCCAGCCGCGGCGGAGTGGGCGGAGTGGCGCTGATCGGCATTGACCCCAAGACCAGGAAGCCCACTGCCGTGGGGCCGGCGGCTGGCAAAATGGAATAGACCCCGGCAGAGGCAAAAGCCTCAAAAAAACGCTGGGCGATGCCGCAACTGGGTGCGGTGGTGTGCGTACATAGTGCTTGACTTCGCCGACATTGTTAGACTGCGACCTGTAACGCTGCTGGAATTGATTGTTTGACAAGGAGGAACTGATTAGACCGTGCGTCCCGTCGCACCTAGCCTACGCAGGCCAGACCATTGTTCGGTGTTCGGAAATCGTAACAGGTGCAAACGACACCCAGGAAGCGATCGGGAGTCGTAGGTTGGCGCGGCGAATCGCAAGGCTGTGATAATTTTGATCGGATGGAAGTTGCTCGTCTGGACGAAGTTCGCAGCGTGAACGTCGCTGCTGCGGTCATCGAGAGAACGATCAAGGCGCTGCGGATCTACGGTTCACACCGGCTCAAAGGCCTTGTCCTTTGGTTTGGCAAGGTGGAACCGGGCATCGGAGGTTTCATGAAGCTCAGACTTGTCCTGTTTCCGTTCTGTGCACTGTTGTTCTCTTCTTTGCTCTCGAATGCGCAACAGGAGCGGGAGCCGCGGTTGTGGCTGACCACGCCTGACCGGGCTGCCCTTGTGGCAGTGCAGCCAACAGCACTGCGCTTTTCTTCGGAAGCAGTTCAGCTACCCGTGCTGACCGTGGACGATGCGCAGCATTTCCAAGCCATGGATGGCTTCGGTTTTGCGCTCACCGGAGGCAGCGCGCAGTTGCTGATGCGCATGGGCGCCGCACAACGGACGGCCCTACTGAAGCAGCTCTTTACCACGGGCGGTGACGGGATCGGAGTGAGCTACCTGCGGGTGAGCATCGGAGCCTCCGATATGAACGAGCGCGTGTTCTCATACGATGACCTATCGCCGGGCGAGACCGATGTGGATATGGCGAAGTTCAGCCTGGGGTCGGATCGCGCGGATGTGATTCCGGTGCTGAAGGAGATCTTGGCGATTCGGCCGGGCATCAAGATCCTGGGTTCACCCTGGTCCGCTCCGGCGTGGATGAAAACAAACGGCGATGTGAAAGGCGGTGAACTCAAGCCGGAGTACTACGCCGCGTTCGCCAAGTATTTCGTGAAGTACATCGAGGGGATGCATGCGGAGGGAATCGCGATCGACGCGATCACCGTCGAGAATGAGCCGCTGAATCCCAAGAACACACCCAGCATGGTGATGTTTGCGCCGCAACAGGACACATTCATTGCGAAGGAACTGGGACCCGCGTTTGAGAAGGCAGGAATTCGGACGAAGATTCTGCTCTACGACCACAACCCGGACGTGCCCTCGTATCCGCTGTCGATTTTAGGCGATCGAGCAGCCAGCAAGTATGTGGATGGGACGGCTTTTCACCTGTACGGCGGCGAGACCAGCGTGCTGACAGAGGTGCATGATAAGTATCCGCAGAAGAACCTGTACATGACCGAGCAGTCGGTGACCGGCCGGCGCAGCCAGGGGCCGCTGGGAATAGCGGAGCCCGTGAGCCGCGTGATGATTAGCTCGACGCGGAACTGGAGCCGCAATGTGCTGCTGTGGAATTTGGCGGCTGATCCGCAGAACGGACCGCACACGAACAACGGAGGATGCACCGGATGTTCCGGGGCGATCACTTTGGATGGCGATGCTGTCACTAAGAATGTTGCTTATTACGTAGTCGAGCATTTCTCGCAGTTCGTGCCGCCAGGCTCGGTGCGGGTAGCTTCGAGCCAGATGGAACAGTTGGCCAGCGTCGCCTTTCTTACTCCGGAGGGCAAAGTAGTGCTAGTAGTTTCAAACACAGGAAATTTTCCCAAGCCCTTCGCGGTCAGCTACCACGGAAAGGTCTTCCAAACCGTGCTGCCCTCGGAGTCCGCTGGGACTTATGTCTGGTAAGCGCGCATCCTTGACGGTTCCTGGTCAGCCGGCATTGGCGATGGTCGCGGTGAATTACGTAGGTTAGGATAAGCCAGAACTTCCACTCGGGCATTCTGGCAGTCAACAATATACACCCGGTGTTTTGCCGGACTTTGGCGTGGTCCGGGGTTGCGCCACGTTTGACCAGTTCACAACCCACAACCTGACGTATTACTTGGAGCACTTTCTTTTGATATCACCGATGGACGGCCATTTCTTCCTGTTCCTTTCGGGTTGGGACGACAGTTGGGCAGCGATCCTAATGGCACACCTCTTTCAGACGCCTGGATTGTTAGTCTTGACTGAGTCTTCGGCGTCATGTTGTCCGTACTAACTGAGCAATTAAGAACAGACACACTAGTCCAGTACGATAGATGATCGCTCATCAAGTTAGGACGGGGTGGGAGATCGACCCTGACGTGGCCCTTTCCGTTCGTTCATCTTCTTCTGAGTGGTACAGTCGCCTGACTGTCGCGCCGCACTCTTAGTTGTTGAGCATCGCCTCTTCCACGGGTAAACAACGCGACATAGATAACAGCCAACTTAAAGGATGGTGGCATTCATGGGCCTTCTTTGTAACACTCCCCAACAGCCGTCGGGCACGATTCTTCCCTTGGACGAGGTGAAGCGCCTCGCGATCGTTGGTGCCCTTGACGGATGCGAAGGCGATTATCAACTAGCGGCACGTCTCCTGTGCGTTGGCAGAACCACACTTTATCAGATGGCAAGGAAGTACAACTACCATGTGGTCACAGCGCAAGGAGAGGCAATGACCATCTCGCCGCCAGGACGAACTCTCCGGCACGGAGACCTGGCGCGTCAGGGCACGAGTTCACAAATTGTCGAGTTGCTCATGCAAGGCTGCGAGAACCAAGAAATAGCTCGCCAACTCCATCTAACTTGCAGAACAGTGAAAGCGCATTTCAACCGGTTGTTCCGCCATTTCGACATTACTAGCGGAATCAAGCGAGTAAAACTCGCGACCCTGTTATACCGGAGACAATATGTCAGCAAATGATCTATATGGAACACGCATTCCAAGTGAGCGTGAACAGCGAGTTATCCACCTTGTCGCACAAGGCCTGAAGAATCAGGAAGTAGCGAAAGAGATAGGCGTCACAAAACAGGTAGTCAAGAACTATTTGCGCGTGATTTACGATAAGCTTGGTTTTTACAACCGCGTCGAACTTGCACTCTGGCATGAATCGCGACGGTTGAGGCGACCTAAGCATTGAGGCGGCGGTAATTGAGCGTCAGAGCAACGAAGTGCGTCGGGCGAGTCTCTGCACCCCATCGAGGGAGTGGGGCTCACTCGATACACCTCTCCGCGTCTTGCGGTCGGTGTACTAAGTGAAAAATGTTCCTAAGAAACAGCCTCGGTGGGCGGGGCCGACAGGCACGCCCTGTCTGTGGAGCAGTTTTGCTCAGACTACCGTTGTGCGACCAAGTACCTTGTGAGGCGGATGAGATTTGGCAGGCTGTTTCGCAGTCGGGTCCGCGGAGATTCGCCACATGAAGGAGATGGCTATGGGGAAAGTAATTGAGTTTTATGTACCTGCGATCTCCCACAAACCTTTGAAAGGAGCTCCGGAGCAGCAATGTGCAAAGGTGATCGAGTTTTGCACGCAGACACCAGTCGACTCACTTGCTTGCAATGAAGTTCATGGGAATTGGACGAGCGCGCTAGGCGTCGCTTGTCCGAGTCGCGATCCGCAAACGGCCCCGCACAATCTGGAGACCACTGGAACAGCCTTCCGAGGGAGGGCAACTGACCCGAAGGGTTTCGGTAGGCCGAGTCGATGGTCTCGATCATGGATCGGCAAAGAGTATCTTGCTCGTCATAGGCAGGCATCTTCCCAAGATCGTGACGCAGCCCGGCCTGTTGGCTGCTCCACCACGGGTACGGGATGGACAAACAGGAGAGGGCCGCACCCGTTCCTTCACTCCTTCATTCCCCACAATCTACTATTGCCGTTCAATGATGTCTGTTACTGGCAGCAGACAGCCTCAGACGAGATGCCCAACCAGACTCAGCCACCCCAATGAAGCTTATTCGCTTCAAATCGTGCCGCAAACGCTCGGCGGAACTTGTGTTGGCAAAGTTGTGGCAGAACTGAGTTGCATTCAAGTGAGGTGAAGGCAATGAAAGCGAAGACCCATGGACGGTTATCACCAATACGGGCAAACAAGCAGAGCTTGAATCTGGCCTTGAAGAAAAGGAAGTTCAAAAGCCGACGCACATCAGCCCCCGCGAGTTTGTTCACTGCATGACACCCAACAGCCGCATAGACCACGATCCTTTACGATCCCTATTTAGCGGCTTTGTGCTCGTAACGTCCCGCAATCTTCCTCGTCTTTTTGATGGCTCGTCGGATGGTTGAGTAACCTCGTCGGCCGCAATCGCCGCAGCGCGTTCACCTTTGTCGCCGGAATCGCAGACACGACCGGGATGGACTTGTTGACTTGTTTGCATTCCTGGCATAGTTGAGTTGCCATTTTCCAAGCTCCTCCATTTTGCGGTAAATCGCGTCCAAGATGCGACCTAACGCTTGCGTGCCGCCTCACGCTGCGCGGTATTTCCGTCGGCGTCGGTTCAGAAGGGACCACTTCGACACCACGCAACTGGAATACTGTTCTGAGCCTGTGCAAAAGTGACCATCCTTGGTGCGGCTTTGAGGCTAGAGTGGCATTTTGGCAGAGTACCTTTTTTCGGCACTGAAGCAGCCATGAAGCCAATCTCAAAACACAATTCTGTGACTAAACGCAAACGACACCCGAAATCGGACAAGCGGGTGGACTAGACAGCGCGAACGATGACAGCTTTGAGGGAACTCGTAAAGTCAGCCAAGCTACGCGAATCTCCGAAGCCGCTCTCGCAAAGTGTTTGAGAGTGAATGGACACGGCATTTGTGTTTGCCGAAATTGGGGATGCACGGCATGAATCCCGAGCACCTCGATCCTGAACCTTCTGATCGCTCATTACCCGCCGATGTTCTCCTGAGGCAAGAGCCTGACGAGGGGGAGGAATACGATGGCGACGGCGACAGAGATGACGGCGATGCCGATGAAGGCGAGGGCTACTCGGAGTGAGAACAGAACATGCCCCACGTTCAAATTGTGAAACGACGGTCGAAAAGAACGAAATCAGTCGTGCCTGTCAGCCTCCGGATTGCCGGGAGTGAGGCCAGTCATTTGGCACATACTCTGGATGTCAGCAACCATGGTGTAAAACTCGGTGGCTGCCAGGGCGAGATGAAGGTTGGAGACAAGATCGAAATTCGCTACCGCCACAAGCAGGCACAATTCCGAGTCGCTTGGGTCATTTCTCACAAGGGCTCCACGGAGAAGCAAGTCGGAGCCGAGTGCCTAGAACCGGGGAAGCAGGTTTGGGGTGCGCCCCTTTCTCAACTAGTGGACGAATACGAAACGAAAGAGTGACCGCGAATACAAGAGCGTCTTAAGTACGGCCCTCCTGGCTACCGTGTTCGCATTCGTGGCCGCGATTGGCGCTTCAAAGTGGTGGTATATCAGAGCAGCTTTGTCGTCGGACACGCTCGCGTTTTTCACTACCGGCCTTTCGTCGTATCCGCGGTGACCGCTTGAGCTCACGGCCTCAAGAATGGCTGAGAGGGGCAAATCGAAGGCAATGGCGAGGATTCACGGGACCGGCGCTCGGCGATTCGGTCACCTACGCCGTTGCGATCTGCACGGGCCGACGCCGATCGCATCCGAGGCACTGGCTGGCGCTGGCGGTGCTAGTTGGTCTATCGGACTATGGAAGGCAATCAGGCTGACTTGAACTATGAATCCCATCTTTCAAAGTCCTGCTGAGGAGCGTGCCAAACCTCTCTGTTTAGTTCGTCCGGAGTTTCGCCGGTTGGACTCAATGAAAACTCCAACACTCTCCGCCGGCATCGGTTCCGCAAACAAGTATCCCTGGGCTGACCCACAACCGGCCAACGCCAACAGTTGGCGTTGGTTAGGTGTTTCCACGCCTTCAGCGATCACTTCGAGGTCTAGATTACGCGCCAGTCCGATGATTGTCCTAACGATGGCGTAGTTTTCGGCATCCATCGTCTTAACAAACGACTTATCGATTTTCAGAGTGTCGACTGGAAAGCGACGGAGATAGCTCAGAGAAGAATATCCGGTACCAAAATCGTCGATACTCAGCTTCACCCCCAAGGTCCGTAGCTGCGACATTGCTTGAAAGCTCGCTTCCACGTCGTTCATGGCCAAGCTCTCGGTGAGCTCGATGGTTATGCACTGCGGATCAATCGCACTCTCTTCAATTGCATCTTTTACGTGTCCAATAAACCCGGCGTGAGAGAAATGCTTTGAACTGATGTTGATGCTGACATATAACGGCGGGTCAGCAGGATAGCGCTGTCGCCAACTCGCCGCCTCTAAACACGTCTTCTTTAAAACCCAAACACTAATAGGAACGATCAGGCCGCACTGTTCTGCTACCGGGACAAAAGTGCTTGGTGATATCGAATTCGATCCCGAGGGCTGCCACCGCAAGAGTGCTTCGAAGCCCTGTACTGCGCCCGTATCTACCGCGACAATTGGCTGGTAGTGAAGTGTCAATTCTTCATTCTGGAGCGCTAACCTCAGCTTGGCTTCGAGAAGAAGTCGGCTCATGACTTGCTCGTGCATCGTGCGGTCAAAGAGCTCAACGCGAGCCTTGCCTTGGCTTTTCGCACGATACATTGCGATATCGGCATTCTGGAGCACCGCTTCGGCAGATGTCTCTGGTGATGTCAGCGCGATGCCGATTGAAGTACTCTTGAAGACCTCCAGTCCCTCTAGCAGGAACGGCCGTGTAAATGAAGACTGGATTCTCTGGGCTACACGGATGGCATCGCTCGGGTCAGCAACATCCTCCACTAGAACCGTAAACTCATCCCCACCCAACCTGGCTATGGTGAGGTCTCTGCGCATGCATGCCCGTAGTCTGTTGCTCACTTCTTTGACTAGAATGTCTCCGGTTGCGTGACCATAGCAGTCATTGACGAGCTTGAAGTCGTCGATATCAATGAAAAGGACGGCAGCGGCATGCTGGGGACGCCTTTTCATCCGATCCACGACGCTTTGTAAACGTCCCAGAAAGAAGGCCCGGTTCGGAAGGCCGGTGAGCGCATCGTGGGTGGCGTTAAAAAGCAATTCTTCCTGAGCATGTTTCCGCGCTGTTATATCGCGGGCGTTGTAAACAAAACCGCCGATATTCTTGTGCTGAATCAAGTTTCGAACCACGCACTCGAAAAAGAGCCACCTTCCGTCTGCATGCCGTAGCCGAAACTCAACTATCGGATTCTGGCGATACCCTACCGATCGCGGCCCCGTGCTCATGGTCCTCGCGAAATCGTCCGGATGTACTAGGTCCACCATGTTCGTTCCCACGAGACTATCTTCATGCACCGCTAGAACTGTGTGAACGGAAGGACTAGCGTACTTAATTTGGCCAGAGGGGTCGGCGATAAGAATGATGTCGGCTGACTGCTCGGTGAGAGCGCGGAAGCGCTCTTCGCTCGCGCGAAGGGCGTTGCGTTCGGCTTCCTGCACCTGGCCGAGATGCTCTTGTCTCTTGAGCCGGAGAAAAAGTATCAGGATGCTGGTCGCAGTCAATATTGCGGCCGCCAGCAATTCGTATCTAGCTCTCAGCGCAACACCTTGGGCCCATGTGTCCTCGGCTTCAATGGCGATCTGCACTTGGTACTGCATCAAGTCGAACTGGAGACCGACCGTCTGGAAATCGGCCAGCTTAGCCTCATCAAATTCCCCAACTTGCATCAGGACCCATTGGTGGCCGGCCGACGTAATGTAGTTGTCTAACGCGGGCCACGCATTCTCCATGGCAACGGTGTGATACGCATGAAGGTGTGCCGCCAGCACTACGTTAGGGAGTGCGTGTCTTGCCGCGAGCATTTCCTTGTCCGCTTCGGGGGTCAGGTTCTGGTTTTTCAGGGCTGTCAACGTGAGATTGTTGATCTCTCGCGTAAGAAGTGCAATTTGATTGAGCGTCACTTCGGCCGAGTGGGCTTCGGCGATTTGACTCCCGTGAAACCAGGAGAGCGCAGCCAAGACGACAATGGCCGTCGCGAGAAAACCAAATACAACGGTCAATCTCGGACGTTCTACTAGACTCTGTAATCGCGGGTTGAGAATTCTCTGCGTGGCCCGGACCGTTTTAGTCATGAAGACCCGAACGGATCCCTTCGCCAGCGCGTCTGTGCAGAAATAGGACATAAGAGGATCGGTTGACCCGCCTTGCAGCAAGTGCCAAATACTACTATCGAGGATCAGGATCGGCTTTGGCACGTCCGGATGAGGACGCCACATTACGAAAGTGCGTGCGGTTTTGAGGGCAGAGTGTCACGAAGTGACTGTGGATGACGAATCAGAACGTCTATTCCCGAAGTCGTGATGCGGTTTCGCCTTTTATTCTCTTACGGACGGGGCATAGCTGTCCTCGTTCGACAACCCCGCCGAGGAAGTCCCAGTCTATACTAGCGTCAAGAACGCTATGGCCCGGCCCAGCGTTCACTCTTAAGAATGAACGGGAGGTCGACAATCAGGTGGCAGCGCCGGCTGAAACGAGAACACCCAACGGGCACCGAGCGAACTTTTCGATGATCGACTCCATCACCACGTTCCCCTCGCCCGGCACTTAAGCCGGGGAGTTTGGTCCTTTTAGATTTATTTCTGCTTCTTTCCGAGCAGGCCGCTGATTGCATTCGCGGGCTTTCCCTTTGTTGCGGCCATCTCGTCTCCCAACTCGCCTGGCGCGATGCCGCCCGCCACTCCTTTCATGTCGGGGATGAAGTGAGGATTCGAGGTCGTGCCCTCGATTGCGAAGGGGATGCCGCCCTTGCCGCCACCCAGCGAGGCCACCTGCGTCAGTCCGCCCGCGGCGCCGCCTTTAATGTCGGCCAGCATCTTGAAGTTCAGCGCCCCCACCGGGCTCACCGTCCCCGCCCCGGTGATGACACCGACCGCCGGAACTGTCAGGTTAATGTTGTCGGCCTTCGTGCCTTCGGGAGCCACACGCGCGTTGAGGCTCGCATTCTGGATCGAAGTGTCCGGATTGGAAGCAGCCTTCCCGGCAAAGACCGACAGCGCACCCAGTTTTGATCCAAGGTCGAACCCGGTCAGCTTGGTGTTGGCTAACCGCACCGGTCCCGTGATTACCAGCTTGTCCAGAGGTCCCACGATACCCAATTCCGCCGACAGCGTCCCGCCCTTCAGCTGCGAGCCCGACGGAAGCACTACTCCGAGCGATGGCAGCATCGTTTCCAGTTCATCGTCAGGCATGTCGCGCGCATCCAGCTTCATGTTCAACACCTGGGTCTCGCCCTGCGTTCGGAAGCTTCCCGTTAGGTGCGCCACGGCCTTCCCGACCGAAATATCCCCTTCCGTCAGCGTTCCCGATTGCTGATCGAGATCGACATCCACCGTGTGCTTGACCACTACCGTCTTCGGAGCAGGCGTGCCCTTCGGCGAAAACTTCAGCTTCGTGCCGGTAAGTGTGCCGACCGCTTTTGCGTGGCTGCCATTCGAGTTCAGGGTCCCGTCAAGATTTGCCAGCCCTCCAAGGCCGCTCGCGGGATCGATAAATCCTGAGGCCCCAATATCCATGTTGTTCACCTTCACCGCGGCCTCAAACGGGGTCTTGGCGGTGTTTTCGGCGTTGATCGGGCCAGCTTTCCCCGAGATCTTCGCGTCCCCTCCCCCCGGCAGCTGAGCCGTGAGTTTGAATGGGAACTGTGAGGTGAAGGAAAAATTCTCGACGCCAATGTTCACCTTGTTATAGACCTGCGGTTTGGTTGACGAATTCGCTTTCCCGACAATCAACTTTCCGTTGTTTACCTGCAGATTTGCCGCCGAGAAATTAGACGGAGATGTGCCTCCGGGCGTCGGCTCTTCCGGCGCCGTGTTAACCGCGACCTCGCCTATGCTCGAGAAATTCCATTTCCCGTTGGCAGCTTTCAGCAGCGTGATCTCGGGCTGCTCCAGCTTGAGTTCGGTCACCTTCAGTTGTTTCGAGAAGATAAGTGGCATGAGTTCCACACCAACCTTCAGCGACCTCGCTGTTATGAAGGGCGGCTGGCCGAAGGCGGGGTCGTCAGCGACGGCTACGTTTTCGGCCACGACGCTACGGGAAAGAATTGACAGGCTCAGATTGCCCACCGTCACCTGTCGCCCCAGCGCGCCCGTTAGCGCCGACTCGATCTTTGGACGAAAACTGTTCACATTGATCAGTAACGGTAGTGCGATCAGGATCACGAAGAGAATAGCAACTGCGATGGCGCCGATTTTAAGGCTGCGTTTCATGTCTTTAGTCCTGCCTCCCTGCAATTGGAAACGGATGGGATTGAAAGAGAAAATCCTGCTGCGAGGAAGAATCGGTATAGCAAACCTGAGCGGGGTTGACTACTGGTCCCTTTTCACCTGTAGCATCGAGATTCGAGCAAACTGGGACACCGTCTACATCCTGTGATGGTACGACTGGTACCTCATGGCAAGACTGCTCAAAATCGCACACTTTTGCGAATAATCTGAGGAACAGAATGCTCCAGATGGCGACTGATGCGGTGCAGTTTGACGCCGCTCAGAGGTGTGCGAGCAGAGCCGATGAGCGAGCCATGCGATGGAAGTGCTCTTGCCGCTGCCGGCCGAGCGCATCACCAGATAGTTGTTCCCCGCACCTTCCTCCCGAGCCCGCACCCCGATCTTTCGAACCGCATCACGCTGGTGATAGCGCGGCAAGATCATGTTCTCATTGCAAACCTTCTTGCCGCCGATCTCGGCCTCGATCACTTCCAGGTGAATGAACCGGGCCAGAAGGTCGAGCAGGCTGTCCGCTGTCAGACCTGCTCCCACGGGTAAGCCATCTTGTAGTTGCCGACCTGTGCTGGCGGGTTGCTGGCGCCCATCCCGTCTCCCTGATTACGACTCTCTCATCGACACTTTGGACAAAACATTGGCCGCGCAGCCTGGGTTTTGATCGTGTCAGACGGCCAGCAGGTTAGCAACACCGCCACGAGACATTCGGACATTCCGACGCGATGGTCCAAAAGGGGTCTCGCAAGCACCCCAGAACTAGTTTGTTTTCAAGGGTCAAATATTCGTTTCGTGATGGTGAGCTCAGTAAAGGTTTTGGGCCATTGCTAGCGTTCGCAATGGCTGAGCGGACACGACTGCCGCAAAAGCGGAGCCTAAGGGAACTTAGGCTGCCGCATCCCTACGCCGAGCTCTTCCGGTGGAACGCGATGCGATCTCGTGCGTTTTTTCGATGATCGGCAGCAGCCGCTCCGGTAGTTCGCTCTTCATGACGTAGTCATCCACCAGCCACAGGATTCGCTCGGGCATCTCAGAGTAAGCCGACAGAAGGATTATCGGCAGATCGGGAAACCGCTGCTTGATATCGCAGGCGATGGCTTCCGCGTTCCTGCCCTCCTGTTTGTACTCCAGTAGAACCGCAGCTACCAACGTTTCCTCCAACGCCTTTATCGCGGCGTATCCGCTGGAGGCGAGTTTGACGCAGTAGCCCCGAGATTCCAGAGTCACTTTGCGAACTTCCAGCGCTTGCGGACGGTCTTCAATGCACAAAGGAGTGGGGACGGCCATGGCCGCGTTCTCCTCATAGATTGTTACAAGCTGACGGGATGGACCGTCGCGACTTGATCGTGCATGCGAGTTGAAATGGCCGTGTGATAGAGGCAGCCGTGATCTAAACAAAATAGCCGCCCTGGGCCAATTGTCGTGTGCTAAGCGACGCGCTCCATGATTCAAGGAGTCTGGGCGCCATCGTTTTGTGTCATCGCCGCTGAATTGGGTTGGGGTTCCTACGCGTGCGCGGGGTTGCACATGTGGCTAGTTACCCTGTTACCCCTTTCGCGTATGCGGGAGGGCGAAAAGGCTACGCTGCTGGTTTCTGTTTGACGAGATGCGCGGGTGAGCGCTGCTGTTCCTTCATTGGCTCTGTCAAAACAACTCTGCGGCCAAGACGTGCGAGTTGCCCAAGCTCGTGCTGGATTGCTTGTAGCCGTTCACTCCTCTGTCCGCGAGCAACATGGGCCACCGTATCATTCCGGGCTGCACGCCGAAACTGGCGGTTCAATTCCTGAATCTCAGCGATCTCCTCTCGGAAAAGTCTGATCTTGTCCTGAAGAGCTCCTAAATAATCCATATCATCATACCTTTCGAACTTTCGTGATCAGCGCTGTTGCTAAACCTTCTTGAGCGATGGTTGGTGCTGTCGCGTGCGACCGTCGTCATCCCACTTCACAAGCGCGTCGTCTTCGTTCGTTTTCTCAACTGTCCCAAATTCTCCCGTCGGCTTTCCAAAATCGGCCAAGCCCATAACACGGTCACCGGGATTCAGTTCCACGCCAGTGGCGGATGGCTCTGCGAGCGGTGGCCTCTTGGCGCGGTCTGAGTCAGGAGTCGCCCCAGCGCGTGACAGAGGCGGTTGCGAGGCTTTGCGCAATTTGGGCGCGGGCTTAGGGATCATATGGGTCATATTCCTTGCTTCCTTCGACACGATGGCCGAGGAGCGCCCTGCGCGTGACTGACCATCTCCTCGATGAATACAGCTTTGATGACGTTGGACTCTGGATCGGCGTAGATAACATCGGCTCCGTTCAGAGAAACAGTAACAATCTGAACTTCTCTGCCTTATATCCTCGCCCATCTTCTGACAGTGTTCGTCTTCGAACCCGTCCAACCCACCGATCGCGCGAGAGAGGACACCTTGGGGCATACTGCAGATGCTACAGTTCGCAGATTGGTAGAGACTGTTCAAAACTGCTCGATATACGCGAGACTAATCCGAACCGCCATCCCTAACCGCCCGTTTGAGTGCTTTTCGTGAAAGAACGAGAAAGGAAAAGGCGGGGCCGAGAATAGCTATGTCGGCAAGAGGGTGCCTTAGGAGTGTTCGGACCGAAGCTCTAGTCGTGGAGCACGACAGTGAGAAGTGCACTGTGAACCTTTAGTTCATCGCCAGCGTGATAGTCGATGAAACCCAGTTTCCGGAACCTGTTCAGGAAGAAGCTGACCCGCGATCGAGTCGTGCCTATCATCTCGGCGAGGGTTTCTTGACTCATCTTTGGGACTACGGACTCGGGCACACCTTCCTTGCCGAAACGAGCCAGCAACAGCAGAACCCGAGCTAGTCTCTTTTCACTAGAATTGAAAAGCTGGTCAACCAAATCCTCTTCGTAGCGGATGTTCCGCGTCAGCAGATATGCTACGAACATATCGGAGAGGGCGTGTTCCCGGTGAAGCACTTCGATCATGTACTTCTTGTCGATTTGCATCACCGAGCAATCGGTCATTGCGGTTGCGGACAACAAGCGGAGAGTCTGACCTGCGAGGCAACCTTCTCCGAAGAATCCTCCCTCGTTCAGGATTCCTATCGTGGCTTCCTTCCCGCTCTTTGACACAACGGTGAGTCTTACCTTTCCTTTCTGTATATAAAAAACAGCATCAGACGGATCGTCCTGAACAAAGATCGCCTGGTTCTTGGAAAAAGCTTTGATCCTTCTACTTCCGTCGATGGTCGAAAGGAATGTCTTCGTATCGAATTTGCTGAGTTTCCTGGAAGCTGCCACGAGTGGCATAGTTGTCCCCTTCAAGAGTTCGGAATGTTCGGAACGCAACTTCCTATGAAGGATGAATGAATTCGGTAGGAGGCCAGAGCAACGTCAACTTGCAAAGCAAAACTGCGATCCGCTGGATGAAGGTGATGGTTTCATGTTTGGTGTCGAAAGTCAAAGCTTCACCTTGACGACAGCCGCTTTCCATCGCGACTGTTTATGGTGGAAGCCGCTCCTGTTGCTCGATTGAAGGCGCTTTCTTTAACGTGCAATTGCTCTGAGAATCGCAGGGCATAGGTGCGAGGGAAGGAACGGTGGCTCCTGAAAGCTAACCAGCGAAGTTGATGGAGTGGGACTTCCTTCCCGGTCTGAGCCACGACGGTCAGTCTAACTTTCCAGTTTTGCAAATAAAAAACCGAATCGGCCAAGTTAGCGGCCGGGATTTGTCCTGCCACTGTCGATGGTCGAGAGGAAGGTGTGGGGATCGAACTTTCGCCGTTTCCTAGCCTCTGCCACGGTGTCATGTATCGGCCTCCTTTCAATGCGAAAGGAACCCAAGAACCCTTGTGTTCGGTAGACCACGTGCTATTCGAAATTCGCCTCGTCGACGACAATATTTTGTGGGGTTGTGAAAATGGAGCAAGCTAAGCTCCCAGTCGGTACCATTCTGATGTCATTTTGCAGCTTGAACGCGTCATCGACTTTTCGGTAACAGGTTGGGGTTACGACAGGTCGTTGCTCTAAGCTAGACCTCTAGAGCGGAACGTAAGGTGGTTGAGGGCCGTTTTCGTCCGGAGAGAATGAAAATGCGATCGGTGGGTGGAACGAGGAGCATTAACGGAGTGCACATAAGCCATGAACGTTCCCCGACCTAATCGCTTGCTTCTTTTTCTCTCGGGTTCGTTGGTGGAGGATTCGGCGCTTTCGTTGACGCAATGGTCTCGGCGCAGTCGCCCTTATCGTCGTAATCGCAGAAGCGGCCGGGATGGGCTTGCTTGCACTTCTGGCAGAGTTCAGTAGCCATTGTGTCCCGACCGGCGAACATTGGAAGCGCAGAAGGGCGCGGACATTTCATCACCGAATCGTAGTGTCGAACTCTCGTTCAACATGTTCTCGGCTTTTGTGAACATCTCCAGCAACCTTGCGGCGTCAGGATCAGTCGCAGCGCGAGCCGCAAGCAGGGGGACAACCTTCTCGGATAAAGACATGTAGCTTCTCCTCCTCGAAGTTTAGTAAACGGGTCGAAGGAGAACTGTCCCCTATTGCTCAGAAAGCACACTAATTTGATGAAACCCCGCATCGAATCACGAGCCGTCTCGCATCACCGATTTCCGGGCCACGGCATCTTGACGCACATAGGTCGAAAGTCAAAGGCAGGGTCTATCGGACGCCAGTCAATGTTTATCGAGCGCCAGAAGGATTCCTGATTGCGCTCACATCAGGGACGGGACTGCGAGTTGAATGTAATACTGCCGGATGGTTCCCAGCCTGAGACTCCTTATCGCCATCCAGAGTCCCCGCAAAGAACGCATCGCGAAACTGCGAGAGGAAATAGCCCACAATCAGCGATGCGAACCGTTTGTACTTGGGGGGGCAAGAAGCTTCACGGCGCATCGGGGGATCACGAACGTCGGCTCCAACGATTGCAGAAGATCCTAGATGAGTTGGCCGCCCTGACCGACCGGAAACAGCAGTGAGCACGTGGCTCTCCACTCCGACACAGCGAATTCATGAACATGGTCACAGACAAGACGACGCAACAACAGGCATCCCTCGCTCGACCGACTCTGGCTTTCTTAAGACTTCTCTCACAACTGTGCAGTCTTGAACAGACAACCCACTGGGCACGATTGTAACGTGAGCGAATTGAGCAGAGGCGAATGACCTGATGCAGCCTCCCCGGAGCGCATATGTTCCGGTTAGTGGGACAGCCATTCCAAAGAGAGAGGTTTTATGTTGTCACTTGCGGCGTGGGTGAAGAAAACTCGGTGCCGAATTCAGTGCTGAATGTGGAAACGATATAGCGACAAATGCACAAATGCGACAAATCATAAAGAACTTCACGCAAACCTCTCAGGTAAGAAAACGGACGGTTCGCATCGCCGTCATTGATAGCGATCCGCTGAGGTTTGTTGGGTTTCGCGAGCTATTGAGTTCACAATCCGATTTCGACCTCCAATCCGTATCTCTCAGTGAAATCGGCACATATCAGGAAGCCGACATTGTTTTGATTGGCAGTCATCCCGGCAAAAGCGTCATCGAGATGCTGGCCGCAGTGAAGGCACTCCGTCCCAGTCTGGATGTTATCGTGACGGGATGTAACTTAAGTGACGCTTCAATCCTTAAAGCTGTTTCAGAAGGGGCGAAGGGCTACGTCGAGGAGTCGGCCTCGTCCGGCGAACTGGTGCAGGCAATTCGAGTTGTGCTGGATGGATCGGTTTGGGCTCCAAGGCGAGTTCTCGCCATGTTCGTCGAACAGGCATACCGATCCTCGGAGCACGGGGGTTCTTGGGTCCAACCACCGATCACAGTCCGGGAAAAGGAAGTACTCGCGATGCTGGTGGCGGGTCGCTCGAATAAGGAAATCGCTGCTCCTCTCGGGATCGAAGAGCGCACCGTGAAAGCGCACGTAGCGAAACTTTTCCGAAAACTTGGAGTTTCGAATCGAGTAACGCTCTCCGTGCACGCTATCACGCGTGCACTGGTGGCATCCGGAGACAAATAGCAAAATCTCTTCCGACTGGAACAAGTGGTGAAGACCGCAAAGAAACATGGCTAAGGACCGAAATCGCACGCGCCATGGGAGTAATCCGATTGCCCTGAGATTTTAATCGAGGTAGAATCCCCGACTCGGTCACCCGAGATCAAGTCATGCAGCGGTAGATGTAGATCGGTCCAGCGAGCCCAAGGAATTGCGGCACTGGGTCTTCGGAAAACGATCCTTTACGCCATGGTTGGTCACGTAAAATTGCCAGTTCCAGCCGACTCCCGGCTTGTCAAATGGACGGCTCAAATGGTTCTTGATCATTTGTTCGCTGGTGCCGACGATCTTGCCAATTTCGCGATAGGTCAACCCTTCCCGGACTAGAATCGGAATCCGACCTTCCGTTAGGTTGAGACCCGTCGCAGGGCGTCATGACTGCACTTTCTCCCACTTTTGACACCCTTGATGGTTATCGTGAATAAGCGGTCAGTACTGTGCCTAGGCACCAAGAGATTGATTGCACGACTGTGCCGTCTTGAACAGACATCATTGAACGGCACTGGTAGATTGTCAGCAATGAAGGAGTGAAGGAACGGGTGCGGCCCTCTCCTGTTTGTCCATCCCGTTCCCGTCTGGTGGCGCAGCCAACAGGCAGGTCGGGCTGCGTCACGATGTTGGGAGGATGCCTGCGCATGATGAACAGAATATTGTCATGCAACATGTGAGACACACGATGAACCACGGTGTCTTCAGCACAAAGATACTCAATTCAGCCTCCGCCGCGAATCGATCCCCACATTGCCCCTCGTCTCGTGAATGCTCCGTTCTAGGCTCTGACCGCAAGTTCATGCAGAGGTCACCGAAATCTTTCTTGGCTCAACACATCGGCCTAGTAGCCGGATGTGACGGGCAAAAGGCGAGCCCGTAGATGCGGTCATGTTCTGCCCGGCAGGGACTCAGGCCGCCTTGCCGGCTTTCGTCGTCGTCTTTCGCGCGAAACGTGGTTCCTTCCGGGCTTGTGCCGCGGTCTTTCTCGCTTTGGGCGCGGCGTTAGCCAAGGAGGGCAGTTTCGCACGCAATCGAGCGTCCTTCAACAGAGCAGAGCTTCCCTCCAAACATGGTTCCAACACAGCCATGCTCAGGCGGTGATTCTAGTTTCTTGGAACCCGGAGGGGGTTTCACCGCAGATTCGAGTGATCACCGGCAACAAGCAGTGCGACGCTTCATTCTTAGAAACGAAAGCATCCACCACATTCAATGCGGGTTCCGGAATCGCGTCGTCACTGGAAAACAACACTATCGGTGTTTGTGGCTTAAGGCGCTTTATTTCGATCGCGACCTCATGACCGTTCATCTCGGGCATGTGGTAGTCAACGACCACGGCAACAACCGCGCAGGCTGCCGCAATTCTTAAGCCCTGGCGGGCAGACGCGGCGGTAAGCACCTTATATCCACGTCTTTCGAACAGTGCTTTCTGGTAACGAAGCATGCCCTCATCATCGTCGATGCACAGAATCGTTTTGGATCCGGGGTAGTTGAACATCCTCATGATCTCCACGCACCGTGATGATCGACGATCCGGGCCGACTAAGGCTGGTCAAATTTGCACACTTTTCGGGACAGTTGCTGGACCGGCCGATCCGGAGCGTCCAACTACAATGTGCAGCCATCATTGCCCCTCGGTTTTCGGACGCCTGATGTTGGCGCCCTACGGGAACTTTTCCGGGTGGTGGCGCAAGTAAGGGATTGCCCGCACCAAGGCTGTTTCGCTGTAGCGCACCCAACGCGGAGTCGGACGTGGCGTAAGCGCCAGCATGTTCGACAAGTGACATAAGGATGGATGCAAATCCGCGACCAGCTTGATGAATGCTGTGAGTGGTACCGCGAGTAGCAAGCCCATCACACCCCATAACCAGCCCCAGAAGAGAATCCCAACCGTTGCCGCTACCGGCCCGATATTCACGCGATTGGCAATAAATTTCGGAATAAGCAGATTCGCGGACACGATATGCAGGAAGAGAATGGTCAGAGTGATGACAATATATGGGCCGGGGGTGCTGAACTGAAGGAGCGCCGCTGCTAGAGGAAGCGCAAGCGAAGCGATCAGTCCAAGGAATGGCAGCAGATTCAAAAGTCCGCTGGCGATTCCGAGAGGTATGGCGCCTTTCACGCCAACACGCCATAAGACCAGCGTGGTGGCCAAGGCCATGACGGAACCGACGACAAGGTTGCCGGCTACGAAACCATGAATCATCTGGTTCAGGTTCTTAATGAACCGAGCCGCATCTATCCTGGAGCTGAAAAGACCGTTGGTTCGGACGGCCATTTGGTCTTTGGTGCAGAGCATGAAAAACGTTAGAAACGGAACCACGCCGGCAATAATCAGCGCGCCCCACACAGATCCCACGCCGCGCACCATATAATCAGGCCAGGTTGGCGATTCCTGTAGCCGAACCTCCGGTACTTTCTTAGTGGGATGCACGTCGTTTGTAAGGTTTCCCGCGCTTTGTTGAAAGTTTTCAATTCTCTTGCTAATGGGTGCAATGGTTTGCTGAATCGTGGATGCGTAGACTGGAAGTTCTTCTGCAAAGGTCATCGCTCTTCCGTAAAGCGCGTAACCCAGTAGGCCGATCAGCCCGATGCCTGCCAGTACAATACTCGCCGCCGCCAGACTTCGCGGAATATGCAGTCTTTCCAGTCTCACGACAAGGGGGTCAAACAGGATTGCAAGAAATCCCGCCAGGACGACCGTGATGCAAATCGAGCTCGCGTAGTACGCGAACACCGTCAGCAAGCCCGCGACTAGTATGAAGAGCAGAATCGCGATTCTGCTGAGCAGCTTATCGGATGAAGAGATCGAAGACGGCGGGGGCATCTCCTGCAGGCACACCTGACTTTGTTCAGCAGCCGCGCTATCGTTCGTGACCTGATCAGACATGCGTTTTCGGCGGGCGCCTGCGCCATTGGTTGTCCACAGGCTTGGCGGAGCGGGTTCGTGCATCAAGTGGCTGCTCGGTGAGGCTGAGAAGCCTGGCCCTCCCAGTGCGGTACTCCGAGCGCCAGGCTGACGCCATCAAATTTACTTCTCGAACACTTTTTCGATTTGTCCGACCTTTTTCTCAACTTTGCCGGTGTTCTTTTCGGCGTTGCCTTCGGCTTCTAAGTTGGGATTATTCGTGACTTTGCCGGCCGTCTCTTTGACTTTGCCTTTCACTTCATGAACAGTGCCCTCAATTTCATCCGTCGTGCCGGGGTTCATTGTTTTCTCCTTGAGGTTGAATAAATATAGATACGCAGGTACTCCGCATGAAGAGGTCTCGTTCCCGCATCCGAAGCGCGTTCTTCCTTACAGTTTCAGCAGCCTGTCGAAAAACGAACGATAACGTTGTAGGGCAACGCGCAGGTCCTCAGTGGACACGTTGTCACCGCGGTCCCACTGCTTTTCCAATCCCGACCGCTCGTTGGCGAAACCCTCTGCGAGTCGCTGCATCACCGCAGCCACCAATTTGTCTGCGTCTTCGACTGTCCGGCGCGGTTCGTCCACGAAACCCGTCTGTACCTTGCTCCACTGCGATCGAAAATCTCCCATCTCCGGTTCAGAAAACAAGGGCAGGGGCCCTGAGACTGCGGTACTTCTGTCCGGAGTTCCCGGCTCTTGGCCTTTCACCAGCTTGGGCCCTTCAGGCGGCTTTGGCGAATTGCTATCCCTGGCCAGTTCGGCCGCAGGATATTCCTCCTCTATTCTCTTCAGTTCAGCCATTACGCCACCTCTTTCCGTTCCACAATGGTTGATACCTGCACCAGTTCCTCAAACAGGGAGCGATAGTGAATCATCGCCGCTCTCAAGTCTTCTGTACTTGCCCCATTTTTTCCAACTCGAAGAGCAATATCATGCCCAGACCGGTAGTTTTCGACGACCCTGGGATGATCGACAGAAACATCGGCCGCACGGTGATCGAAATCGGATACCGGATAGCCGCGAGTTTTCATCAGAGACGACACCAGGTCATCCGCTTCTGCGACTGCCCCTCTAGGGGAATCGACAAAACGAGACTGTACGGATTCCCACTGTTTCGAAAAACGTTCGCGCTCCATCGGGTCAAGATCGCGAATGTTGAGCTTTTCAACCCGCTCCTGGCGATCCGCGAGTTTCGCTTCGGCTTTTCGTTCTGAACCCTGCTGATGGACCGCTCGCTCGTACTCGGGTCCAAACCTTTGTCGCAAGCTTGTCGTCGTACTCCTTCGTTTTTGCACGTACGTCCATACCAGCACCGCGATAACCAAAATCACTACGCCGGCGAGCATAATGAGCTTCGGATCTAGTAAATGTTCATTCATCGAAACCTCCTCCGCAGCACTCCGTGAATGGCCAGTATCAAACGTAGAGGTTTGGAAAGCTGGTCAGAATTGATCGTCCTTACGGAACAAATGCTGGATCACTCCGCCTATTCGGACACGGCACGGCCGGCTGATCGTTTCCCAACCTCCGCCGAGAGCGCCTGCTCGCCTTCGAAGAGATAAAAATGCTCTTGTCAGAATTACAGCTCATTCAGATTCAGGTGAGAAATGATCCGGTGTTCAAAATTGAACAGCCATTGAAACCGCCAATCCGTAGGCTGTGGTGAGGTTGTCTCAGTTTTCAGATGATGCAGTAGCCCCTCGCGTAAGACCTTAAACGCCGGACCCCCAAGGTCCGGTCTTTTTCCGACTGGCCGCGTGCTAAATAATTTAATCGAAGGCCTAACAAAAATGAACGAACGAATGCGTATCAGAAACCCGCTAATGTCTGGCTTCGCGAACGGGGAGGGAATCACATCGAGACCGCGCCTTCCGATGCTCGACTTTTTTCTCCATCCAAAGACTGGCAGAACCGATTGGTGGACGATCGCGATTTTTCTCGCTACGGTCGCGAGCTTTGCCGGAGCCGCGATTCTTTGGATGCAACATCCTGGATGAGTCGAGATGGCACGCCACTTGGATCTATGCCGCACGTACCTTCATGGCAGAGCGCCAGTTCGTGATCTTGCGTTATGTGAGCAAAGTTCCGGCGATGGCTTCATGCGCCAAGTGCCAAATTCCCAAATTCCGAGCTCGTGCAGGGACCACAGCTTGAGTGGGGATTGCTTGTGTGGGGAGTGCAAGTTCTTCACCCCTGCACCGTTCGCAAGTGATGCTGTTGGTGCGGATGAGTACTTGAGGTGCAAGCTCGATCTGTATGAGTGTCCACGAGAGCCGAAGCCCGCCGAAGCCCACGCGTGCTTGGTTAGGCCAGAGCCTTCCGCTACACTGCGATGAATCCATTCGCGTGCAGCACGTCATCTGGGACATCGCGTTCCTCAACCTGTAGCATCTCGTCGGGACCGAAGTCGGCAAGCATGTCCAAGGTTCCATTGATTGTCTCGGCGCTGATTCCAAGCGCCAGCAGTGCTTTCGTCACGTCCGCCTTCGCATTCGCAGCCGCGTAAGTTATTACGTAGCCGCTGCTGCCAGGCCGCGCGCAACATATC
>Ga0210393_10000856_pt1 | contig 26101 bp, 20 predicted proteins | sample IncBWC27OmetaG_FD_160068 | JGI IMG/M metagenome (GOLD analysis project Ga0210393, IMG submission 160068) | Forest soil microbial communities from Barre Woods Harvard Forest LTER site, Petersham, Massachusetts, United States - Inc-BW-C-27-O ...
CGCGTCGTCGAGTCGATCGACAAAAGTCTCAAGGCGCTCAACACCGACTACGTCGACGTCTATCTCATCCACTGGCCCGATCGAATCACGCCGTTCGAAGAGCCGATGCAGGCGCTCGACGAACTGGTGAAGCAAGGCAAAGTAAGAGCGGTCGGCCTGTCGAATTTCAAATTGACCGAGATCGAACGATGCGCGCGCACGCGCCGCGTCGACGTCGTCCAATACTGCTGGAACATGTTCGACCGCCGCATGCAGAAGGAAATTTTTCCGTACTGCCGCGAAAACGGGATCGGCGTGATGGCCTACGGCTCGCTCGCCTACGGAGTGTTGACCGGCACGCTCACTGAGGAGTCGGCGTTCGAGAAGGGCGACTGGCGTGGCCGCGGCGGCAAGCTCGGCAACATCAACCTGTTTCAGCATCTCTTCGGCCCCGATCACTTTCTTAACAACCTGCGCGCCGTCGAGGATCTGAAGCCGATCGCGAAGCGCTACAAAAAAACGCTCCCGCAGCTTGCGCTGCGCTGGACGCTCTCGAATCCCGTCATCAGCACGGCGCTGGTGGGATGCCGCAATCCGCGCGAAGTCGACGACAACGCCGGCGCGATTGACTGGTCAATCTCCGACGCAGATATGAAAGAGATCGATGCCGTCTTTGCGCGTCACGCCGCGATCACGATGCCCGAGACGTGGCTCGAGACGGTATAGTCACTTGCTAATGAACTGAGTAGTCGCAATACGGCGACAGAGGTGCGGTATGCCGATTCAGAAATTCGCGCCGATGACCAAAAATTTTCCGACCTTCGATTGCGATGCTCACGTGACGGAGCCGCCATGGCTCTGGGAGCGCGCCAAAGACTGGCTGACCAAAGACGAATACGAGGCGCTGAAAAATACCATCTGGTACGATCCGGAATCCAATCAGCTGATCGTCAATGGCAAAGCCGGCGCGGGAATCGGTTCGCAGCGTATCGGCGGATCGGCCGGGATGGTCAACGTGCTGTCGCTCGCCGGCCCCGGCCTCAAGCACGATATTCAGCGCGCGCTCAACGTCCGAAATCTGAATCACAAGACCGCGCTCACCAGGGAGCAGGCTGACTACATCGATCACAAGGGTTCGTACGAACCCAAGCCCCGCCTGCGCGACATGGATGTGCAGGGTATCGATCAGGTGATGATCATTCCGACCGACATCGATACCTATCCATGGCTGCTTAACGCGGTCGGCGCCAAGGCGATGTGCAAGGCGTACAACGAATGGGCATACGAGTACTGCCAGGAGAATCCCGAGCGGCTCTATTTCGCCGCGATGCTCCCGATGCAGGATCCCAAATTCGCCGAGCAGGAAGTTTATCGCGTAGCTGACAAAGGATGCCGCGTCGGCCTGGTCCGGCCGATCGATGCGATGGGCAATTATCCGATTCAGCCCAAGTACGAGCGGGTATGGCGCGCGATGGAAGAGACCGGCGTCGTCTACGGGATGCATCCGTTTCCGGCGTTCGGGTCGCTCAAGCCGCCGGGTTACACCGAGCAGCACTCGGGCGCCGAGCTGATCTCGCTGACTGCGACGACGTCCGGCCTGCCGCATTCGTTTCTGATCAACGTGCAGGATTTCCAGGCGGAAGCGTCACTATGGGTCGTGATGGTCCTGATGTCGGGGTTCTTCGATAAATTTCCGAAACTCAAGGCGGCGGTTTTCGAAGCGTCGTCGACGTGGCTCAGCTTCATCCTCGACGAATGCGACAAGAATTATAAGCTCTATCGCAACGAGCGACGGCTGCGTCCGCTGAAGAAACTGCCGAGCGAGACATTCTTCGAGCGCTGCGTCACTGGTTTCGAGGGCGACGAGGCGCCGCCGTCACGCCTGCCGGAATTCTACGAGAACATCCTGGCGTGGTCGTCCGACGTCTACCATCACGACGGCGACGATGCGTGGCGCGCGATCGACACGATGCGGAAATGCGAGCTGCCGGAGCCGTATCAAGCCAAGTTCCTTGGCGGCAACGCGCGCAAGCTGTACAGGATCGACGCGCCGAAGAAGTTCATCGCCGATCGCGTCACCGAAATCGAGCGTCCCGACTGGTGGCCGACAGAGGAAGAGATCAAGCAGTCGCTCAAGCCCGAAGCTTCCGTGCGGCATTAAGAAGGGGACCAGCATGGCGAATAAGCGATTTGCGGTTTTTGACAGCGACTCGCACGTCGTCGAACCGCCGGAGTTGTGGAGCAAGTCCCTCGATCCGGAGTTCCGCACTCTGGGGAAATTCGCGCTGTGGCGTGAAGAGGGCAAGCTCGGCTCCTACCTCAAGGTCAACGGCAAGGTCTTCCGTGACACGATGAACTCCAACATCCCGCGTCACGCGATCTGGCGGCCGGGGATGACGTGGGACAAGGTCGGCGAGCTCGACGCTGACACGCGACACGCAGCGACCGCGGGTGCATCGAATGCCGAGGCGCGCCTGCGCGATATGGATGCGATGGGCATCGATCAGGCGCTGCTCTATCCGACGTGGTTCGCCGAGGGCTTCCACCTGGTAGAGGATCCCGACGTCGCGTATGCGCTTGCGCGCGCCTACAACGACTGGATCGCGGATTTCTGCAAAGCCGCGCCGGACCGGCTGTTCGCCGCGTCGATGGTTCCGCTTCAGAACATCGACTTTGCAGTCGAGGAGCTTCGCCGCACCGCAAAGATTCCCTGCTTCCGCGCGGCGTTCATTCGACCGATGTTTCTCGAAGGCCATTATTTCACGCATCCGATTTACGATCCGCTTTGGGCGGAACTCGAGAAGCTGGGCACGACCTGCGCGGTGCATCCGACGGTGGGGATGTGGAATCCGGAGTGGACCTCGCACGGTCCGTTCTTCGAAAAGATAAAGACCCGGCTGCACCATCGTTCGTTCACGACTGCGGAAGGCGGCGGTCCTGCCGCGGGCGGTGGATCGGATATAGCTTTTGGCTTCACCGCGTCGCCCCCGCTCGGACATCCGATTGCCCAGGTCATTGCGCCGTGGCTCGACAATCATATGTTCGTCGCGTCGACGCTGATCGGATTCACCGTGATGCAGCGCTATCCAAAAATGAAAATGGTCGTTGCGCACGGCAAGGCTTCGTGGATGGAAGAGGTGCTCGAGAAGATGGAAGCGTCAACGCGCACGATTCCGCTGCTGCACTACTATCCCGTGCGAACCGACACCGAAGAGATGTGGAAGGAAGGCAAGGTCATGCTCGGATTCGACGCGGAGGAGCGGCTGATTCTCAAGCTGCCCGAGGATTTCGCCGAGAAGATCGTGTGGGGCTCGCGTTATCCGCATCAAGATACGACCAGCGCGTGGGACGCGATTGAGAAGATGACCGCAGCGAATATCGCGGAGGCCACGATGGCTCGAATGCTGGGCGGCAACGCCTCCCAACAATTCGGCATCGACCTGGTGCGGCGGGTCGGCAGCTGACCGTCGCCAAGTGCGCGTCCGGATCTGGTAGGTCTCCATTTCGACATGGAGGATATTTGTCGATGAAAATTGGCGCATTGGTTTTTCTCACCGAGCAATCCGGCAACCCGGGCGCAATCGCGCGCGAAGCTGAAAACCTCGGCTTCGAATCATTCTTTGTCGCCGAGCACATGGTGGTGCCGAGCACCTACACCACCCACTACCCGCGCTCGCGCGATGGAAAAGTCCCGGAGTACTATGCGCGCCTGATCGATCCGTTCGTTGCTCTCGCAATCGCGGCGGACGCGACCTCGCGGATCAAAATCGGCACAGCCATTTGTCTGTTGCCGCAACGCGATGTGATCGAGACTGCCAAAGTGACGGCATCGATCGATCTCTATTCAAAGGGCCGGCTGATTCTCGGTGTCGGCGCTGGATGGTTCCGCGAGGAAGCGGAAGTCATGGGCGTCAACTTCGCACGGCGCTGGCAACATCTGCGCGAGTCCGTCGAAGCGCTGCGCAAGCTGTGGAGCGGCGACGACGTCAGCTACGCGGGCGAGATCGTGAAGTTCCCGCCGGTAAAGCTCGGGCCCAAGCCGGTACAAAAGCCGGGGCCACCGATATTGCTCGGCGCGCACGATCCAAAGTACGCGCTCAAACGTGTCGCGCGCTACGCCGACGGTTGGTGCCCGGGCGGCCTCAGTGCCGAGAAGGCGCGGGAGTGCATTCCGCAGATCAAAAGGTTGGCGAAAGAGTTCGGCCGCGATCCTGACCGGCTCGAGTTTTCGGTGTTGCTGGGCGCGGAGGGACCGAGTGCCGATGTGATGAAGCAATACCACGAAGCGGGCGTGACCCGGCTGGTCGTAGCCGCGTCCGCGGTAGCGGAAGACGGAGTCAAAGTTGTGCGAGGACTCGGATCGGTCGTCGAACGCGCGGCGAAGCTCTAGCGCACTCGATCAAATACAAAGTCGAATCAGATCCAGATTTTGGATGGGCAACGGAAACAGAGCTCCCTATGAAACAACTGATCGATCTGAAAGGAAGACGTGCGCTGATCACCGGCGGTGGTCGCGGAATCGGCCGCTCGATGGCGCTTGCACTTGCGGACTCCGGGGCCGACGTCGCCGTTGCCTCACGCTCGCTCAGTGAACTGGAAAGCGTATCACGGGAAATCAGCGAGCGAGGCACGCGCGGTTTCGCAGTCGTCATCGACGTCATGAGCCGCAAGGAGATAGCGGCAGGCGTCGATGAAGCGGCGCGCAAACTCGGCGGGCTGGATATTCTGATCAACAACGCCGGCGGTGTGATCGCGCAGAAACCCGCGCATCTCGATCCGCTCAATCACGATCCCCAGGCGTTCGAGGACAACCTCTTCCTCAACCTCACCCAGGCGTTTTACGCGACCCATGCGGCGCTGCCCTACATGATCAAACAGAAGTGGGGGCGCATCATAAGCATCGGCTCCGGTTACGCGAAAAATGGCGGCGGTCCTCTCGCCTACTCTGCCGCCAAGCACGGTCTCATCGGCATGACACGTTCTCTAGCGTATGCCGCCGCTCCTCACGGCATCAACGTCAATGTGTTGTGTCCCGGGTGGACCAACACCAAGCTGGTGAATTGGGACGTCGTCGGCGCGAGCAGGGGCATGAGTGCGGAGAACGCGAAACGCTCCGCCGAAAGTCAGAACATCCAGCAGCGAATCGTGGAACCCGATGAACTCGGCGCGATGGCTGCGATGCTCTCCTCTGATGCCGCTGGCGCGGTGACTGGACAAGTGATCAGCGTCGACGGCGGCTTTATGGTGTAGGCCGAGCAGAGTCAGATCTGGATTTTTCGGCGCACGATGTTGCGTCTCATTCGAGGCGATCGATCACCTTGCCGAAGCCCAACGTCATCTCGCTCAGCACATAGCTCGCGTGAATCACGCGCTTGACCGGCAATCGATTCCACGGATCGAGGCGCGAACTTTCTGCGAACGCGATCGAGCCGGTGCCGGTCCAGGCCTCGTGCACTTTGACCTCGGTATGAGTCTCGATGATATCGGCACATACCGGACGCCCGTTTTCCTCCGCGGAAGGAATCAGCCGGAAGCTTACCGCAGGCGGCGCGGAGGAATGTCCGTTGCTCGCAGGGCGTTCGGGTCGAACGATTGCGCTGGCGAGGCGGACTCCCGCCGGACGTTCGAGCGTGCCATAGACCATATCCTTCTCGCTCTTGAACTCGATCTGCGCGAGCTTTTTCGGAAAGCCCCAGATTTCGCGGCCCGCCAGCATCGGCGGCTCGGTCGTCACCGCGATGTGCATGATGTACGACATCGGGCGGCCCTTGTGCTCGACCAGCAGCGAGAGAATCGCCTCGTTGTAAGGACCGAACGTCGTCCAGGGATATTCGTAGAAAGAAAGCACCGCGGTGGCCGGCTCGGAAATCGCGAGTGGCGCCGGCAGCGCTTGCAGGGCCGCCTCGATGTCGGTCTCGAACGCGACCGAGATCGACCGCGTGTTGCGATAGTAGAAGGGCGGGCTCTGATACGCGGCCGCATCGGCCGGCATCGAGTATTGCGCGTTCTTGAGATTGAGGTGTCCTTGTTTGGCCATCGTGCGATCCTCCGTGACGCGGATTCTTAGCGACTGGTTCGCATTCCGCTCCTATAGCGCCCCACTGGATTGAAGGCCAGCACCGGCGCAAGCCCGCAGACAATTTTCAGGCGTGGTAGAAAACGAGATCCTCGTTTCGTTCCATTGCGAGACTCCTCTTCGATCGCGCAAAATTCCCGGGGCAGGAGACACTGATGAAAGCAATTCAATTCGACCGCCTCGGCGGACCCGAGGTGATGGAGCTGCGCGAAGTGCCAAAGCCGGAATTACGACCCGGCACGGTCGTCGTCAAGAATCGCGTCATCGCGCTTAACTACGGCGACGTTTTCTTCATCAAGGGCCAGTACCTGGTGAAGCCGGTTTTCCCCGACATTCCCGGGATGGAAGCGGCGGGGATCATCGAGGCCGTGGCGCCGGACGTCGCCGGCCTCGTGCCGGGGATGCGCGTCGCCTACATCGGCATGGGCGCGTATGCGGAGTTCACACGGATCCGCTTCTCGCGGGTCATTCCAATTCCCGACACTACCACCTTCGAGCAGGCCGCGGCGTTTCCGATTGCGGTGCTGACCGCATGGCACCTCATTCATTCGTGTCACAACACCAGCGCGAATCAGATTGTCTTGGTCCATTCTGCCGCAGGTGGAGTAGGAATCGCGGCGGTTCAAATCGCGCGCGCGGCCGGCGCGCAAGTGATCGGGACCGTATCAAGCGATGACAAAGTAGACCTCGTCCGAAAGTTCGGCGCGCAGGAAGTCATCAACTACGCGACGCATGATTTCGCCGCTGAGACGATGCGCATCACCAACGGCCGCGGCGTTGATCTGATCCTCGACGCGGTCGGGAAGCCGACGTTCGAGAAGGGTCTTGCCTGCCTCGCGCCCTTTGGCCATCTGATTCTTTACGGCAGCGCGGGCGGAGCGCCGGAGCCAATCGACCTTCGCCGCCATCTGTTCGCGAAGTCGCTCAAAGTCAGCGGCTTCGTCGTCCCGATGGTGTATGCGATGCGCGAGATACATCTGCGCGGCCTCGATGCGGTTTTCCAGCTCGCGCGCGAGGGTCGCCTTACGATCCCGATTGGCAAAACCTTCGCACTCGCAGAAGCCGCAGAAGCGGTGCGCTTCCTGCAATCGCGCCGCTCCACCGGCAAGCTCCTGTTGATTCCGTAAACGCGCCGGATCAATTTTCTGCGAAGTTCTTCTTTCGCAGCGGCAGCCGCCGGTCCAGCCGCGAGTTTTTTTGGTGCTAACGACCCATCTTCAGGAGATCGTCGCCCGCCCATCCTTCTTTCAGCGGGACCATGAAGAATGGAGTGAGACTCATTTTGCTGAAGCGCCAGCGTCCGTCGCGCTTTACGTACTCGTCGTTGTAGCGAGCCGCGACGACGTAGCTCTCCCCGTTGTAAACCGGCTTGGCCTCAAGGTAGGCGTAGCCACTGGCGCGATCACCGTTCACCTTCAGGACGTGGTTATGGATGAACTGGCGAACGCGATAAAGGCCGCGGCGGCTGTCAGGTGCGGAGCGATCGCGGCCGAGGCCCGAGAAAAACTTTTTGATCTGTTCGCGACCTATGGCCTTGCCCAGATGCGCGAAATCAAGTTCGCCGTCCTCGGTGAAGAGATCGGGAATCTCTGCCGTTTGAGCTTCGTTGATACATTCGTGGTAGCGATAGCGCAGATCGCGCAGCGCCTCGCGATCGTGGAGCTCTGCAACCTTCGCTTCCAGCTCTTTCACCCTGTCTTCGAGATTTATAGCCATCGTTGTGATCCTTTTGACGCAGCTATGCGAGTTGGATAGCACCTCATTCGGCAACGCGCTTGAACTACTGGCGAGAACAGATCGCTCTAGTTCGGTACCCAGGTCACAGCGCGAATCTCGCCAAACTCGCGGCGCACTTTGGCCCATGAATCGCCCGAATCGGTGCTCAAGTACAGGTAACCGTGCAGGCTGTTGGCCACGACGACGTCGGGGTTCGCTTGATTTGTTCCGAACCAGTAAATCGTGGAATTTGGCTCGACCGGCAGCTTGCATGCTTCCCAGTTAGCGCCGCCGTCCCGCGACCTTTGGATCGCGCCGCGCTTGCCTGGGATGAAGTCGCCGTTGCCCACAAAGATGGTGTCGGGATCGCCGGGCTTGAGCGCGACTCCGCGGCAATAGGAGATCGTGTCACGTTCTGCGAACTTGGGAAATCCGTGCAGCGACCATGACTCGCCCTCGTCGAGGCTGCTCCAGATTCCGTCCGGCGTCGTAACCAACAGCTTGGTTTTGAGGCCAGTCGCGAGCGCCACACCATGGACGTCGTGGTTGAGTTCCTTGTCACCAATTTTCGAGTGCTTCCAGGTCTGGCCGTCATCGCGACTGCAATACACGCCGTCGATTTCGACTCCCACCCATATGGTGCGCTTGTCCCGCGGATCGATCAGGATGTTGGTAACTTTTGGCGCGCCAGCAAGGCATCGCTCGGCCATCGGCACCGGCAATCGATGCCAGCTCTTGCCGCGATCGTTCGTGCGGTAGACTCCGGGCTCCTTGGTGCCCGCGAGCATCGTGTCTGGATCCGCGGGATGGAAGGTCGCCGACCAGATCTGTTTGCCCTCCATCGGCGAGTCGATCCAGTTCCAGCTCGCACCATTATCTTCGCTTCGATAAAGTCCCGCCTCCGAGCCAGCGAGAAGGTGATGAGGATTGTGGGGTGAAACGGCGAGCGTGCGAACTTGTATTTCGCCGGGCTCGGCATAGAACGGCAGCTTCATCCTGCTGCGCCGCCAATGGTCGCCGCCGTCAGGGCTGAACCATACGCCAGCGCCTACCGTTCCCACGCAGATTGTAAAGTCGTTCGCCATCGGACTGGACCTCCACGCGCTCAGCAGATTTCGACAGATCGATTTGATCCGACGCTAGCGACCGCATCGGCGAAAAGTCAAATCTCAACTACGCCATCGAGCACGGCGCTTGGAGAGTTCTTTCAGGCGGTGGTATACGGGTTGATATCGAGTACGACTCGATCGACTTTTCCGAGACATACCAGGAAGATCAGCATGACGGATTCACTGCAGAAGACCTCGGAGGCTCCATCAGAGCGCGTCGAAAACTTTGACGCAATTGTGATCGGCGCGGGAGTGTCGGGACTGTATCAACTCTACCGCTTGCGCGAGCTCGGGCTGTCGGTGCGATGCCTCGAAGACGGCGGCGGCGTTGGCGGCACCTGGTATTGGAACCGCTATCCGGGATGCCGCTTCGATTCGGAGAGCGAAAGCTATGGCTATACGTTCTCGAAAGAGCTCCTTCAGGAGTGGGACTGGAAGGAACATTATTCCGGCCAGCCGGAGAACGAGCGGTATCTAAACTACGTAGCAGACAAGTTTGATCTGCGTCGCGACATCCAATTCAATTCCCGCGTCACTTCAGCGGTCTTCGACGAGCGCGCCAACCGATGGGAAGTCCGGTTGGAGAGCGGACAACGGATGCGCGCGCAGTTTCTCATAGCAGCAGTCGGAATTTTGTCCGCGCGCAATATTCCACCGTTCGAGGGTGTCGACAGCTTCAAGGGTGAGTCATTCCACACATCGCGGTGGCCGAAGGAGAAAGTCGATTTCACCGGCAAGCGTGTCGCGGTCATCGGCACCGGCGCGACCGCGGTCCAGATGATCCCAATCATCGCCAAAGAAGTCGGCCATCTCACGGTCTTTCAACGCACGGCAAACTACACGGCGCCGCTGCGAAACTCGTTGGTGAGCGATGAGACTCAGCGACGCTTCAAGGCTACCTATCCGGAAATTCACAAAAGATGCAAAGAAACTACCGGCGGATTCCTCCATGACTTCGACCGGCGCGCGGCCCTCGATCTCCCGCGCGAGGAACGGCGCGCGGTGTACGAGCAGTTGTGGGCGCAGCCTGGGTTCAGCAAATGGCTGGGCAACTTCAGGGACGTCATGACCGACCGCGTTGCCAACGAGGACTTCGCCGAATTTGTGCGCGAGAAGATTCGTGCGCGCGTGAAGGATCCCACGGTAGCTGAAAAGTTAGTGCCGAAAGATCATCCGTTCGGCTCCAAGCGCGTGCCTTTGGAAACCGAGTACTACGAGGCTTACAACCGCGACAATGTTCAGCTGGTCAGTATCAAGGAGACTCCAATCGAGCGCATCACGCCCAAAGGCATCAAGACCAGCGATCGGGAATACGAGTTCGACGTCATCATCTACGCGACCGGCTTCGACGCGATCACCGGATCGATGACGCGGATCGATTTTCGCGGCGAAGGCGGTCAGAGTCTCAAGGACAAGTGGGCCGATGGGATGCGCACGTATCTGCAACTCGTGACGGCCGGATTCCCGAACCTTTTTATCGCCACCAATACCGCATTCTGCAACTACACCGTTTGCGCGGAGACGATCGTCGAGTGGATCGCGGACTGTATCCGCTACGTTCGCGACAAAAGCTATTCCCGCATCGCCGCCACGCCGGAGGCAGAAGATGCCTGGGTGGCGCACACCACCGAAGTCGGCAGTCGCACGCTCTTGAGCAGTGCCAACGGATGGTTCGTCGGGGGAAACATTGAAGGCAAGGCGCGCGCGTTCCTGCTTTACGCAAACCCCGCTCCCGCCTATCGCGCCAAGTGCGCGGATGTAGCAGCGAAGGGCTACGAAGGTTTCGTCTTGCAGTAGAGAGACCTGATCCTGTCCTCACTTACCTGCGAAGTGCGGCTCGCGCTTCTCCAGGAACGAACTCCTTCGCGTCATCAACCAGCGCTCGCAGTCGGTCCGAAACTATCAGTGCATTGATCGCCTAACCGCCTTCCTGCGCACGTCCCGACGACGGAATGACAGTCAAAATTGCGGCGGCAAACAACGTCGCCAAAATCTTTCGCGCCGCTGTGCGGCGAACGTTCTCAGGTCGTTCCACAATCGAACAAACAGAGTATCGAGATTGAAAACCTTGTTGAATCTGTTTGACTTTCTGGAGCCACCCGCCGGATTCGAACCGGCGACCTGCTGATTACGAATCAGCTGCTCTACCAACTGAGCTAGGGTGGCTCTCCGTCGCGTACTCGCTGACAGGGAATAGCAGATTAGCGAAGGTTTGGCTGGCGAGAAAGACTCTCGTTGGCTTCGTACCAGCCTTCGTCGGGCGTCCGATTCTTCGTGGCAATCTTTGTGGGGGCGGATTCGGAATATCGCCGACGTCGAGTGCGGTTGCCTCATACTTGGCGCGGGCGCATCGTCTGTTTGAGTCCATCGTCGAGTCGTCCGTCATGCCAGTACCGACCTCCATCAACTACGGCCAGGTTGCCTCCGGCTATGACAAATCGCGATGCGTCGAGGCCGGGATCGCCGACGCGCTGGTCGCAGGACTACGGTCGTTGCGCGCTCGATCGGTGCTCGAAGTCGGTGCCGGCACCGGCAATTACACCGGCGCGTTGACCAAGTGCGGCCTATCGGTGGTAGCGCTCGAGCGGTCGCCCTCCATGCTCAAAATTGGCGCCGACAAGACCTCAGCGCATTGGATTCTCGCCGACGCTTCGTCGATTGCACTGCGCACGCGCTCGGTGGACGCGATCGTCGGCGTCAACGTTCTGCACCATCTCAGCGCTCTTCCGGCTGCTCTCGCCGAGTTCAGACGCGTCGCGCGCGCCGGGGCCGTGCTGCAGGCCGTGGTTCGCGAGAATCTGGCGACTCTCTGGTATCGCCATTATTTTCCGGAGATTGACGACGCACTGCTGCCGCTTCATCCGACGCTCGGGAGCCTTATCACTGCGATGTTTCACGCGGGATTTTCCCGCATCGCGACGGCGAAGATTTTCTACTCCGGCCTCGGCGATCTTACCTTCGAAGCGGCGCGCACGCAGCCGCATCTGCTCTTCAATCCGGATTTCCGCGCATCGACCTCAGGATTTCGACGGCTGGCGGCCGCGGGAATTGCGCGCGGATTAGCCGTGCTGGAACGCGACCTCGACACCGGCGCATTTGGTCGAATCGCGGCGATCTTCGACGCCGCCCATGCCGACGCCGCCGATTGCGTCGTGATAACCGCGCGCTAACTCGCGCGCACGGCGGGAATTACGTCTTCGGCAAAGCGCTGGACTTCGTCCGGGAAGAACGGCCGCGGCAGCGTGAAGATAAAGTGCGTCACGCCCACTTTGACGTAGCGATCGATCGTCTCCATACATTCTTCGCGCGAACCGATCATTATCTGCCGGCGCGCTTGCTCCGGTGAAGCGCCCATCGCAGCCGCGCGTGCGAGCGCAGCCTGTTCGCGCTCGGCCGGCGCCCGATAACACAGACCCATCATGATCGTCTTTTCAATCTGATCGGTGTCGCGGCCGACGGTATCGCCGTGACGCTCGATTACCTTCAGCAAATCGGCGTATCGCTCTGCGCTCGCCCCGGGGACATTCCACATGTCGGCGTGCTTGGCAACGATTTTGAGCAGGACGCGCTGTCCCTGGCCGCCAATCATTATCGGTGGATGAGGCTTCTGGATCGGCTTGGGACTGCAAACCGCGTCGGTAACGTTGTAGTGACGGCCATGCAGCGTCATCTTCTCCTGCTCGAACATCCCCTTGATGATCTGGAGAGACTCGTCGAGCGCCTGCAGCCGTCCAGGAATTGTTTTGAAGTCGATTCCGAAACTGCGATGCTCGAGCTCGAACCATCCCGCGCCAAGACCGAGGTTCAGACGCCCGTCGCTGACGTGGTCGAGCGTCGCCGCCATCTTCGCCGTGATGCATGGGTTGCGATACGTGTTGCCATTGACCATCGCGCCGATGCGCGCGCGTTTGGTCTGCTGGCTGAGGGCGGTGAGCGTCGTCCATCCTTCGAGGCACGGGCCGGTCGTGTCGGGAACGAAGATTGGATAGAAGTGATCGAAGCTCCACAGCGAGTCGTAGCCCCAACTGTCGGCGTTGCGCCACAACTCTTTCAGGTCTTTCCACTCGACCAGCTGCTGACCGGTTTGAATTCCGAATCGAATTGGATGCTTTGGCATTGCAAACCCTCCTGATCTCCCCCATCTAACTCGCGAAACGCTCGCGCGTCCAATCCGTCAGCACTTTCATCAGGCGCGGCCGCGGATCGCCGAGATGCGCTTTGGCGCCGCCCGCACGCATGAAATGATCGGCGCCCTCGATGAACGCGAGAGTCTTGTCGCTCGCCCCCGAAGCTGCGAATTCGATGCGCACGTCGGAATTGAAAATGTCCTGGTCGCCGTTCGCGCAGACCACCAGCGTCGGCACCGTGACCCGCGGCAGATTCGACGCCATCTTCGCGTACGACGACAAGCCGGACCACGTCGACAGCCACGCGTCGGGCGTTACGATTCGGCCAAGGCCGAACGGCGAGTAATTCACAAGATCCGGTCGTGGCGAGATGATCGATCCCACGGCGCGCTCCGAAGGATCGATCGACAGATCGAGATAACTTGGGTTGGCCTGCGTGCGATAGACGACCATGTAATGCGGCCCCATCGCGCGCCGCGCCTCGTAGTTGCGATTGTCCGCGCTCGACGCCGCAAAGTCCTGCGCGCGCATCGCAGTGCGGCCACGTGCGGCCTCTGCGACATGGCGCCGCGCGATCGCATCGATTCGCGCGCATCGCGCGAGCTGCGCTTCGCGGTAGCGCTCGATGAAGTCCTTCGAATAGCGGCTGTCCGCGGGCGGCGTCTTGAAACCGTTGCGCTCGTCGTACATATCCAGTGCCGCATCGCTCGCCAGCGGATCGGATTCGTCGACGACCGCCGCGTCGAGGCACGACATCAGCACCATCCCCTGTCCCGGATGCGCCGCGAGCGCGATATAGCCGTCGGCGGTCGGCAGATCGAACTTGTTCAGATCCGGTGGACCGCCCGCGGGCGGCGCCGCAATACGACTGCCGACGGGCGTGCGCGCTTGCGAATCGTAGTACGCGAACAACGATCCGCCGCCGGAGTTTCCAAGCATGACGATTTTTTCGAAGCCTTCCTCTTCGCGCAGGAATCGAATTCCCGCCGCGAGATCGAGCAGGAGATTTTCGTGAAGCATCATCGCGTCGTTGTTCAGATAGCGCGTGTTCAACCCGAACGCGGCGAAGCCGGCGGCGACCCAATACGGAATGGAATAGTGCGTGCTGAAGTCAGCGCGCGGATGCGCCATGATCACGACGGTGCGCGGTTTGCCGGTGGCGGGCAAATAAAGGATGCCGCGCGATTTGCCGAAGTCCGCAGCGTAAAGCTGCACGGGGCGTTGGCGAAACGACGGATCGATGTCGCCGAAATCGATCGGATACCGCAACTGGTAATCAGCAGGCGCTTTGGGCATGTCGCGTCTCCCGAGCTCGCGCGCGAACGCGACTCATAGATTGTTCCGCGGTTTACCATATCTGCAGGTCATAATCAGCGCGAGCAGTTTCGCGTTAGCGATCATTTTCACCTTCCGATTCTCCAGACTGAGTTACGCCGCGCAGTTTCGACTCTGATTACTTTTCTGTGACCCACTACAAAACGTTTAAAAATTTGACTCAACGCGGGACGAGAGTGACTGTCTCAGCGAACGTTGATCGTTTTCGCCGAACGCCGGGAGGAGGACTGACGATGAGCCACGTCAGTTTGCTGGTAGTCGGAGTTACGCTCGCGACATCACATCTACTGCCGCCTTAGATCAATTCGACCGGTCGGGAATCGTTTCGTGCTCTGAAGATTGTTTCTCGCTGTATGCCGGAGGGAGGGAATTCGATGAACCGCAGAGTTACGCTGTCAATCTCGTTCGTGGTGATTTTGTGTGCTATCGCGCTGGCACGCCCGGCCTGGTCTCAGGATCAGCCGCTGAGCCGGAGTATCGTGAGCGACACTAATCCCAAGCACAAAGCTCACATTGCTTTCACGGTGAAAGGCGAGCAGGCCTATCGCGCTCAAGTCCTGGAGAATCAAGCGCCGGGGCTCGCGGGGCCAACCAACGCGCCCCTTTTGTACAACGGCGGTCCCGTCATGCGGAATCCGACCAACTATCTGATTTTCTGGCAGCCGCCGAACAACACCAACGCGTTTCCGGCCGGCTTCCAATCCGGGGTCGAGAATTACTTTAAAAACGTGGCCGGCACGCCCTTCTACAATATCGTGACGCAGTACAACGATACTTCTGGCGATCCGGTTCCGAACGCCACTTCTCTCGGCGCCGCTCCGTTCATCGACAGCACGACTCTGCCTCCCTCCGGGAACAACGGCAGCCAACCGAGCACAACCTGCACGGCGGGAGTGAACTGTCCCTTGACCGACGCTGATATTCAAAACGAAGTCTCGGTTGCGGTCTCAAAGAATCCGGCGTGGCAGACGCCCGGAATCAACGTCGAGTATTTCGTCTTCACGCCGCCCAACGTCGGCGAGTGTTTCAATGCGACCAATTGCTTCGCGCTCCCGACCGAGCCGGTCGGAACATTTTGCGCGTACCATAGCTTCTTCGGCACCAACACGATCTATGCGTATCAGCCGTTCAATTTCTCGGCGGGCGGCAACTGCACTACTCAGAGCGTGTTCCCCAACGGACAAATGGTCGACGAGCAGCTTTCGTCGACGACGCATGAGATGTTCGAATCCAACACCGATCCGTTGTTGAATGCCTGGTTTGGATCGGCCGGCTTGTCAGACGAGATTGCGGACAAGTGCGCCTTCAACTACGGCTTCGTCGTGCCGCCCACTGGTACGAATATCGTCCTGATGGGAAATCCATTTCAGCTCCAGCAGATGTGGAGCAATGACATCCCGGTTTCTACGGCTCCCGAATATGGTTGCACCAAGCGCTATGGCCCGGCGCCCGGTACGTCGATCCCGACTGCGCTGAACTTCGGCACGGTCGCGTCGGGAACAGTCAAGAAGATGAACGTGCTCATTCAGAACACAGCGGGCGGCGATCTTAATATTCTCAATATCAGGCTCGGACCCGGCACCGATCCTTCCTACAGCTTGCTCAACGTTCCACCCCTCACCGCGACGATTCACGAAAGCGAGAGCATTACGGTGGTGGTGCAATTCAAGCCGACCACGTTTCCGCCCGCAGGTCCGTTGGTTGGAAGCTTGGTGGTCGACACTGACGATCCCGCTCAAACCACGTTCACTACCAGCTTCACCGGGCTCGTGAGCATGTCGTGCGCCGCGCCGTCCGGGACGATCAACGTTACAGGAAGCGGAAACTTCGGAACGGCAAGCTGCTCGAGTGGCACTCCGCCTCAGACGCTGCAGATCAACAACGTCGGCACCTGCAACCTCGATGTGACTTCGGTGGCGCTTAACGCCGGCTGTGTCGACTTCGCGTTGGTGAACCCCGGTGAGTTCCCCACGATAATCAGTCCCGACTCCGGCCTCCCGGATCAAATCGACTTCACGCCGACATCGGCGGGAGCGAAGTCGTGCACCCTCACTATTACCAGCAGCGACCCGGCTAATCCGACGGTCAATATTCCTCTGACTGGGAACACGATGACGGGCACCGCCTCGCTGCAATTGCCGGGTGCGATCAACTTCCCACCGACGCTCATTCAGCAGGATGGCGCATGTCCCGACCAGATAGGTGTTCCGGTGACAAACGCCGGTTTGTGCCCAGTAGAGATCGATAGCGTCACTCTCACACAGGCGAGCACGCCCCCTGACTTCTCGCTGACCGGACTTCCGGGTTTGCCGGTATTGCTGGCCACCGGCGATCAACTTGGCGCGGGAGACCTCGACCTGATCTTCGAGCCCTTCACCCTGTCGCGCACGAGCACCGGGATGGTGAACGTCACTTTCGTCAACGACCCGATCACGGGCTCCCTCCTTACTGAGACGGTGCCGTTCTGCGGCGAGGCGGTAAATCGCGGTATGCGCGTGCTGGTGACTGAGGGCGGAGTTCCGGTGGCGGGCGTGAAGAGAATCAGCCTGCAGAGCGCGTTTGGACCCACACAGCCCCAAGGGAATTTCTTTACGCATCAGACGATCAAGAACGCGCCGCTGCAGACGTTTGTCGACTGCGCCGGTGACACGATTCCGTACCATGCGGAGTTTGGCGGTATCACCAATACCAAGCAGCTCAAGGTTGGCGAATACCGCGTCAAGGTCGAGCTCAAGATCGGCAAGAAGACCAAGACCAAGGTCGTCCGCGTCAACATGGGCGAGTGCACTTTCACTCCGAACGTCGTAGTGGCGTTCTGATCGCGCAATCGATTGCGGCGGCCCCGAGTCTCTCAACTCGGGGCCGCCCTGAATTTTATCAACGTAAATAGCTTGCCTCGCACGAGTCTCGCGCGGTGGTGTAGAATCCCGCAGATCGAGAGGTGAGCTGAATTGAAGACCGGGATCATTGGCGCGCGCGGCGCCGGCAAATCAACTGTGTTTCACGCGCTGACGGGGCTCGCGCCGATTCCAGGCACGGCCGAGGGCCGCAATCGCGCGCGTCCGGGACAAATCAAGGTGGCAGATCCGCGGCTCGATTTTCTTGAAGCGGCGTACGGCTCGAAGAAAAAAATTCCGGTCGAGCTGACCATCCTCGACTTCGCGCCAAATCCGAAAGAGCAAAAAGAGGGCGCCGCGCTCGATCCGAGTCTGCTGCCGCTGGTGCGCGACATGGACGCGCTGCTGATCGTCATTCCGCAGTTCGCCGGGATGGAAAAAGATCTGATCGCGACGCTCGAGAGCATCGAGGGCGAGCTGGTGTTCGCCGATTTCGATCAGGCCGAGCGCCGGCTCGAACGACTAAAGAAAGAAAAGGGCAGCGACTTCGAGCGCGCGGCGCTGGAGAAAGTGATCGCATGGCTTGGCGACGGCAAGGCGCTGCGCTTGCTCGAGCTGACGGCGCAGGAGAGCCAGGCGTTTTCGAGCTTCGGGTTTCTTTCGCGCAAGCCCGCGCTGGTTACCGTCAACTGCGAGATGGAACGCGCGGCCGCCGACATCACTGAGGCCGAGCATGCTGCCGTGCGGGCGCACGGACTCGAAGTGTTCAGGCTCGCGGCCGCATTCGAGTCGGAGCTGTGGGAGCTCGACGAGTCCGGGCAAAAAGAAATGCTGAAGGACGCCGGCCTCGACGCGCCCGCGCGCGACCGGCTGATCGGTGCGCTCTACAACCATCTAGGGCTGATCACGTTCTACACCGCCGGCGAGCCCGAGGCGCATGCATGGTCGCTACGGCGCGGCGAGTCGGCGCTCGAGGCAGCAGGAGTGATTCACACCGACATCGCGCGCGGCTTCATCCGCGCTGAAGTCGTCAGTTACGAAGATTTCGCCGTTCACAAGTCCGACGTGAAGGTCAAAGAAGCCGGCAAGCTCCGGCTCGAAGGCCGCGACTACGTGATGCGCGACGGCGACATGATTCACATCCGCTTCAAAGTCTGACTGAGCGACGCGGCCGTTTCGGCTTCACAACTTCAGGATCGGCCGCACCTCGATACTGCCGAGCTTGGCCAGCGGAATCCCCGCCGCGAGATTAACCGCCTGGTCCATATTCGTGGCTTCGATGAGGATGAAACCGCCCAAAACCTCCTTGGTTTCCGCGAATGGTCCATCGGTGGACGACACTTTGCCGCGACGAACCCGAACGGTGCGTGCGGTGGCGGTCCGATCGAGCGCCTCGGCAACAACGTAATTGCCGGTTCGGTTCAGTTCTTCATCATAGGCCATTGAGTCGTGGTCGAGTTTCGCTTTATCGCCCGACGAAAGCGCGGACAACGCCTCCGGCTCGAAATAAACCAGGCACAGATATCTCATAGTTTTAACTCCTCGCATGTTAGTCGCCCGGGTCGCGACGAGATCGACATTCGTTCTGCGATAGAGAGCCTCCTACGAGCCTTTCACTGGATTTTCTTTCCGGTCAATACCGATACCGGCGAACCGTCTGCGATGAACGCGGAATCAGGAGGGCGTTGAAGAACTCTTCCGAGTGCGGCGCCGTAGATGCCGGTGGCGTCGCCTTCAAATCCGGCCGCGGTGCTCCGCCAAACATTCCAGCGCACATGCTCGACGCGATATTCCAGCGAGCCACCGTTTCGCTGCTTCGAATAGCCCCAATAGTGCTCGGTGATGAATTGCTCGAGGCTGCCTTCTGCGGCGGGCGCGGGAGCGCCAGATGCGTGCACATAAATCTTCGACCAGGCACCGCCCTGCTGCCACTCGTATTCGGCCGTAATGTTCGCGCCAATCTTGTCGACGCGATGCTTCATGGGGAGGCGGATGTAGTTCTCGCCGTATACAATGCGAGCGACCTTCGCGATTGCCCGTTTCGGAACGATCTCGGCGATAAAGACCACTCCTCTTCGATCCTCATTGCCTTCCTTGTGGCGGACGTAGAAGCGCAGGTTTATCTCGTCAAAATCGCGATGAAAGGGCACTGGCAGTGCGCCAAAGAGACTGGTGCGGCGAAACTGGAATCCCACCAGGCTGACGTATGTTCTGCCGTCAAATGAATCGAGCACGGTCCCCGGCGGCACGTAGTCGTGCAAGAGTTTCGGGTCGACTTCGTAATTCACCATCACGAGGTCGCGCCATTCGGCGGAAAGGAAAACCCGCATTGGAGTTGCTACATGGCGATGCGATTGAAGAAACGCAGCGCGTTGTCGGCGAGAATGGCGCGCTTTTCGTCGGCGGACAGGCGCGGGTTGTTCACCACGATTTCTGCGGCGTCGGGAAATTCGGCGTCGAAATGCGGATAGTCCGACGCCCACATCAGGCGCGGCACTCCCACCAAGCGCATCGCCTCGGGCAGCATCGTCTCGTCGGGATCGAACGTGAAGAAGCATCGCTCGCTGCGCATGTGCTCGGACGGCTTTCGCGTCAGATGCGGCGTGTGACGGTTGAAATGTTTGTAGTGTCCGTCCATCCGCTCGGCCCACCACGGCACCCATGAAATTCCGCCTTCGAAAAATCCCAGCCGGAGCGTCGGATAGCGCTCGAAGAGTCCTCCGCCGACCGCCGCCGCCATCACGCGCATCTGATGCCAGACGTGCCCGGTCAGATGCATCATGAACATATTGTTGCCGACGTCTTCGCGGCCCGGCGCGAACGGCGGCCGGTCCGTGCCGCCGTGAAAACAGATCGGCAGGTCAGCGTCCTGCGCACTTCGATAGAGCGCGTCGAAATACGGATGGTCGGGGAGCATCCCGTCGAGATTGCCGAAGGTCATGATGCCGACGGCCCACGGCTCGCGCGAGAGATACGCGACCTCCGCGGCGCACCGGGTCATCTCACGCTGCGGAACGATTCCGACCGCTTTGATCCGCGCCGGGAACGCGCTGCAATATTCGCCAACCCATCGGTTGTACGCGCGCGCCAGTGCGGCTTCCATCGCGGGATCGGTCGCCGCACAGACTGAAGTCGCAACCGTCGCAAAGCAAACGGCGACGTCGATACCCTCTTTGTCCATGTCACGGATTCGCTCGCCTGGATCGTAGCCGCCCGCGGGTGAGGCCAGCGGATGGTTTCGGCCCGACGGAAATTTGCCGAGACCGGCGACTTCGTTCGCCTCACCGAGCGGGCGTTCCGCCGAGCGCCACTTCGGATACAGCGCTGGAACGATCCCGAGATTGCCGGCACCGAGTCGCGACAGCAACGCATCGGCGGCAGCGCGGAATTTCGGATCTATATGAGTCGAGTAGAGCGACGCGGGCTCCGTGACGTGTCCGTCCGCATCGACAATTTTGAATCCCGCGAGTGACATATTTCTTCAGGTGTTCGCCACCAGCAGTTCCTCTGCATTATTTGGCGGGCGAAGTCCATCTGTCCTGCTCGCGAAATAACGCCGGGTAAGGGTGTCTGCCGAAACGTGCCGGACTTCTCTGAAGCCGGCTTCGCTCGCCACTGTCAAAATCTCTGGCGGCGTGAAGAAGCTGATGAAAGGCGTTCCGCTTGCTCGCGCCCCCTTCGCCGCCAGCTCAAGTCCGGGACGCACCTCGAAGTCCGCAAGCTCCAGCGGCAGCAGGAACGTCATGGCGAGCGTCGAGCGCGAGGCGAGCGCGGCGACCTGGCGCAGCGTGGCCGCGATCGCGTCTTTGGTGAGATACATGCTGATGCCAGTGGAGGCCACAATAGCTGGCCGGCTGGCATCGAAGCCCGCTTCCGCTAAGCGTTCCCGCCAGGAATCGCCGGCCTCGAAATTCACCGGAACGAGCCGCAGCCATTCTGGAATGCCATAACCGAGTTCGATCAGGCGATCCCGCTTCCATGCCTGAGGACCGGGCTGATCGACCTCAAACACTCTCAGCCTTGAGGCGATCGCCGACCTGCGTTGGGCGAAAGTGTCCAGACCCGCGCCGAGGATGACGTACTGATCGACGCCATGGCGGGCCTGTTCCACTACCAAGTCCTCGATGAAGCGAGCGCGGGCGACGATGGATGCTCGGAAGGGGCGCGTGAACTGCGGATCCATGTCCGGCCGCCGGCGCCAGTCGTCATCGGGAGCCACCAGCTTGAGGCCAATTTCGTCATCGATAACGTGCGGAGGCGGGTCGACGTGAACGTGCATAGCGCGCCACAACGCGACCCGCACCGCCGTGCTGTCAGGCGCCGCCGCGGTTTGCTTAGCCTGCATGAATCTTCGTATCGCGATGTATGGGCAAAAAAGAGCCGGCGCAGAGACGACTCGTTGGACCTGCGAGGCGTCTGCGCCGGCGACGGACACGGGACCTTATTTTACGATCGCGGACGGCACAAAACATCCAGCTTCGCGATACGCCGCAGAATATATTCCACCTCTCACAAGAAGTAAAACGCGGGCGCGGAACGCCCGGCATTCAGCCGTTTCGCTCCGCGCCCGTTTTGCTTGTCAGATCAGAGCCGGCCAGCGCTTACGGCGCCGCGGCCACCATCGACTTCACCGTGCAGAAGTCCTTGTCGATCGCGCCCATGTTGATGTACCAGCACTCGCGCTCGGGCGTATGTTGGCCGGGCAAATAACACATCGTCGAGTAATTCCCCTGCGTGTCGATCGACGCCGCTCCGACTATGAACTCGCGCTTGAACGGATAGATCGCAACGCGCGCATCGGGCACCGGGCGGTCGCGATAGGCCAGCCAGTAGATGTGCGTGCGCCACAAACGACCCTTCTGATCATAGGTGTCGATGTACGGCTCGAACCATACTTCCGCATCGAGGTAAATGTCGGTCAGCTTGTCAAGCGCGCCGCCGCCAATGACGTTGGTCCGGGGTGTCGCTTCGACAATGTACATGTGCCGCGGTTCCCAGGCCTCCGGGCAGGCGGTCGCGCCGCCGTCATACGGGCAAGTGTCCTCGGGTGAATGCTGCGCGTGCACCGTCGCGAGCATGTCTTTCTCACCCAGGTATTTGTAGCTGTACTGCTCGGTCTTGGGATTGAAGCCTGAGTAGTGATCGGGATCGTAGCTCTGCGCACCAGTGGCGGTGGAAAGAATCGATTCGCTCAGGCGACGCACGCGGCGGGTGCCGGGGGTCCAATCCCAGCTGTCATCGCCGCGGTTCGGATCGGCGTAGCGATAGCGGATCAGTCCCGTTCCGCGCGACTCCTCTGGCGCGAGCACGGGATACAGAGCGAACAGCCACAGGCGCCCGGACTCTTTGAAGTCCGGATCCACCGGCAGCGGCTCCACTTCGGTCCGTCCCACGATGTTGTAGCCGGCGTAGTGACCGATCTCGATGTCATCGATCATTTTTTGATCCTGGCCGGGACGAACGTACTCGCTCTGGCAGTCGTAAAATCGCAAGTCGTAATCGTCGCTCGAGATGGGCCGGAACACATTGTTCCAGATGATCTTCGTAGCGACGTAAGGATCGTTCGGATCGATCAACGGAAATGGCTGCCCGGCGATGTAGCCGACCATGCTGCGATGATCGTTGGTGAGCCGGACCTGTTGCGAATACTTTTCGGTCGCCTCCCTATAAGGAGGAGGCCAATCGACCCTCTCGGGCGCGACGATATCCATTCGCATTCCATGAGTGACGGCGTAGTACACTCCCGGCGAAACCAGGTCCTTGACCTGTGCCGCGTTCGAAGGAGCTATGACGTCACCTGGCTTCACTGTCGCATTTGCTGAAGCCACGACAAGACATAACCCAATCGCCAGCGTCCCCACGCTTAGCATTGTCTTCCCCAAAGCCTGCCTGACCATTAGGTAGCACCTCCCTCCGACGTTCGAGCTCCAATTCTGGGCCGCGAAAATTTGGCGAGTCAAGTATGTACGCCCTTATATCATCAAATTGTTCCTTAACTCTACAGATTGATTATAGCGGTGCCAAAAAGTTGCGGGGCGGCGCAGCCTTCTCGCTGCACCGCCCCGCTATTACCTAACCTACTGATCTATCAGGCTAATTCGCTTACGGCGCCGCCTTTACCATGGCCTGGGTGGTGAAGAAATCCTTGTCCACCGCGCCCATGTTGATGTACCAGCATTCGCGCTCGGGCGTATTCTGTCCCGGCAGATAACACATTGTCGCAAAACCCGACTGCACGTCGATGCGGGCCGAGCCCACGATAAACTCGCGCTTGAAGGGATAGATTGCCACACGCGCATCCGGCACCGGACGGTCGCGATACGCTGCCCAGAAGATATTGGTGCGCCACAGTGCGCCCTTCTGGTCGTATCCGTCGACATACGGCTCGAACCATACTTCGGAGTCCATGTACACGACGGTGTCTTTGTCGAGCACGTTGCCGGCCTGGCCGATGTCGCGACGGGGCGTCGCTTCAACGACATACATATGACGCATCTCCCAATCTTCGGGGCATGCCGATGCGCCGCCGTCGTGCGGGCAGGTTACCTCGGGAGAGTGCCGCGCATGAACGACCGCGAGCATCTCTTTCTCGCCCAGGAACTTGTAGTTGTATTCTTCAGTCTTCGGATTGAAGCCCGAATAGTGATCGGGGTCGAAGGTCTGCGCTCCAGTGGCCGAGCTGTTCAGCGACTCGTTCAGGCGTCGGACGCGCCGGCTGCCTGGATTCCAGTCCCAGGTATCGTCACCCTGCTTGGGCGAGGCGTAGCGATATCGAATGAGGCCCTGGCCGCGTGATTCCTGCGGCGCGAGCAGTGGATACAGACCGAACAGCCACAGACGACCGGTCTTTTTGAAATCCGGATCGATTGGCATCGGCTCGACTTCAGTGCGGCCGACGAGATCGTAGCCGGCGTAGTGGCCGACCTGGATGTCGTTGACGATCTTCTGCTCATGACCCGGATTGACGTATTGGATCTGGCAGTCGAAGAAGCGGAGGTCGTAGTCGTCGGTGCTGATCGGGCGGAACACGTTGTTCCACATGATCTTGGTCGCGACTTCCGGATCGTTGGTGTCGATGAGCGGGAAGGGCTGGCCTGCGACGTAGCCGACCAGTGACCGATGGTCGTCAGTCAGGCGGACCTGCGACGAATACTTTTCGGTCGCGTCCTTGTACGGAGGCGGCCAGTCGACGCGCTCGGTGGGCACGATGTCCATCTGCATTCCGTGCGACACCATGTAGTAGACGCCCGGCGCGACCAGGTCTTTGACCTCCGAGGCGTTCTGCGGAGTGATAATATCTCCGGGCTTTACTCCGGCCCGGGCGGTGGCGGCGAACAAACCGATGCTCAGTACGAGCGCGCCGACACCCGCAACTTTCCATGCACTGCGGGTACTACGACAAACCATTCTCGGGAAACCTCCTGGCGACTGCTATAAGGGCAGGCCTCTGACAGAATTAGAACATTAAGGGCATCACAAAAGTTCCGGAGAGACAAGCACAAATGATTACTTTCACTTCACAGCGAGTCAGCGAACATAAACAAAAGTAATGCAAAGAACAACTGCAATTAATAAGCTAAGTGTGCGATTCTGCGACAGAAAAGCAGAGATGGAGCAAGCGGGAGCGGCCGGGACTGCTATTCGTAGCGTAGGGCGTCGATAGGATGTAGCAGACTCGCTTTTCGCGCCGGGTAATAGCCGAAGAAAACTCCTACGGCCGCCGAAAAAATGAACCCGCCGAACACCGCCACCGGCGAGACCAGGGTCGGCCACTCCGCCCACGCGGAAATTATCTTCGACACGAGGATTCCCAGCACGATGCCGGCGAAGCCGCCCATCACCGACAGCAGCATCGCCTCAACCAGGAACTGCAGCATGATGTGGATGCGTCGCGCGCCAATTGCCATGCGGATTCCGATCTCGCGCGTCCGCTCGGTCACCGAAACCAGCATGATGTTCATGATTCCGATTCCGCCGACCAGCAGCGAAATCGACGCCACCGACAGCAGCAGCGTCGTCATTACCGCCGTGGCGCTCTCGGACGCCGCCGCAATCTCGCTGAGATTGCGCACGGTGAAGTCGTCGTCCTGCTTGGGCTGGATGTGATGCCGTTCATGCAGGGTGCGCGTGATCTGCGCGATTGCGTTGTCGACTTCGCCCGAGTCACTCGCCTTGACGTACATCGAATTCACGACGCCGGCGATTTTCGCCGCGCCGCCGTATGGATTGGTCGCCTCGGTGGTCGAGCTGTAAACCGAGTTGGTGGTCGGCACCGACGAGTAAACGCAGGTCGAGCAGTTGGAGGTGCTCGCCGTCGCGACTGCCGCCGGTGCGGGGGTCGACTGCGGGGCCGACACGCCCAGCACTTTACGCTCGGCGGTGTTGAACGGCACGATCACGACGTCGTCCTGGTCCTGGCCGTAGCTCGACTGTCCCTTCTCCGACAGCACTCCGATCACTTTCATTGGGAAATTCTTGACCCGGATGGTCGCGCCGACCGGATTCTGTCCCTCGCCGAACAGGTTGTTCACAACCGTCTGTCCGAGCAGGCAAACGGCGGCGCCGGCCTTTTCCTCCGAGTCTGTAAAGATGCGCCCGATCGACGGCGGCCAGTCACGAATCGCGAAATAGTTCGAGGTCGTGCCCTGGATGTTGGTGCTCCAGTTGCGATTTCCCGAAACCACCTGTGCCACCTGCCGATCCATATAAGTGACCAGCGCGACCGGGCCACCGCCCTGCGCAATCGCGCGCGCATCGCCGATAGTCAGGGTCGAATTGCTGCCGAGGCCCGCGCGCACGCCGTTGGCAGTCGTCGCACCGGGCAACACCACGAGCAGGTTGCTGCCGAGGCTGTTGATTTGCGCTTCGACCGACGACTTGGCGCCGTCGCCGACGGCAACCATCGTGATTACGGCCGCGACG